>Ga0268298_10006025_pt1 | contig 11120 bp, 11 predicted proteins | sample WWTPWeurt_MetaG_FD_194462 | JGI IMG/M metagenome (GOLD analysis project Ga0268298, IMG submission 194462) | Activated sludge microbial communities from WWTP in Nijmegen, Gelderland, Netherland - WWTP Weurt | ecosystem: Engineered > WWTP > Aerobic digester > Activated sludge | place... | reverse complement strand
CGGCGAAGCGGCTGCAGCGCCATGGCATCCGCGTCCTCGATCTGAATGATGTTGACGCCATGGGCATTTATGTCGATGGCGCTGACGAGATCGACCATGGCATGGCGATGGTGAAGGGCGGTGGCGGTGCGCTGACCCGCGAGAAGATCGTGGCCGCCGTGGCCACCACCTTCGTCTGCATCTGCGATGCCTCGAAGCGGGTCGCGGTGATGGGCAAGTTTCCACTGCCGGTGGAAGTGATCCCGATGGCACGCGCGCATGTCGCCCGCGAACTGGTGAAACTCGGCGGAACGCCGAAGCTGCGTGAAGGCATGGTGACCGACAACGGCAACCTGATCCTCGACGTGCACGGGCTGTCGATCGCCGATCCGGTCGGTCTTGAGAGGCAGATCAACCAGGTTGTCGGCGTCGTCACCAACGGCCTGTTTGCGGAGCGCGGCGCCGACGTGCTGCTGCTGGCGACCGACGGCGGCGTGGAGACCTGCACCCGTTGAAACAAATCCGTCACACGCAGCCGTTATAGTGGCGGGATTGTGAAGAGGAGTGACGGCATGAACCAGGAACACATCAGCCGGCAGTTCGATGCCGATCTCGAAGGCTTGCGCACGCGCGTGCTGGCGATGGGCGGTCTGGTCGAGCAGCAACTGATCCGCGCCATGGACGGACTGGAGTCCGGCGACATGGCGCTGCTCGAGCAGGTAATCACCAACGATCGCCTGGTAAACCGGCACGAAGTCGAACTCGACGAGGCCTGCAACCACGTCATTGCGCGGCGCCAGCCGGCGGCGGTCGACCTGCGCATGATCATGACCGTGGTCAAGACCATCACCGATCTGGAGCGCATCGGCGATGAGGCCAAGAAGATCGCCAAGATGGCGCGCGACATCCATGCTTCCGATACGCGCATGGTTCCGCGCATCGACCTGCGGCCGCCGGCCGACATCGCGGTGGCCATGCTGCGCAAGGCGCTTGATGCCTTCGCCCGGCTCGATGTGACCGCCTCGGCCGAGGTGGTGCGTCAGGATCGCGAGGTGGATGCCGGCTACAAGGCGGCGATGCGCCAGCTGATAACGTTCATGATGGAAGATCCGCGTACCATTTCAAGCTCGCTCGACCTGCTGTTCGTCGCCAGGGCGATCGAACGCGTCGGCGATCACGCGAAGAACATTTCGGAGTATGTCGTCTACCTGGTCAAGGGGCGCGACGTGCGCCACATCGGGCTGGCCGCGATGGAAAAAGAGGTTGCCCGGCAACCGGGCAACCTCTGACCGACCCGGATCTCAGCGCGGCGGGACGTAACCGCCGACCTGGTCGGCGCCATCGCCGAAGAAGTGCTTTTGCACCTGCTCGGCCAGATACTTCCTGTGCTGGGGATCGGCAAGGCTCAGGCGGTTCTCGTTGATGATCATGGTCTGCAGCTTGATCCACTGCTGCCAGGCTTCCTTGGAAACGTTCTCCCAGAGTTTCTTGCCCATTTCGCCGGGCATGGGCGGCAGGTCGAGGCCTTCCGCTTCGTGTCCGAGTTTGATGCAATTGACCATGCGTGCCACGGTGCTTCCTTTCGTGAATATGGGATGCGCCCAGTTTACCCCGACTTGCGCGGGAACTTACAGCGGCTTCACCAGCACCTTGGAGCGCCGCTGCAGGTTGTAAAGCTCGCGCCGGGCCTTCGGCAGCTCGTCAACGCCGGTTTCGGCGAAGCCGCGTTCGATGAACCAGTGCGCGGTGCGCGTGGTCAGGACGAAGAGGCGCTTCAGCTTGAGCTTCCTGGCGCGGGCCTCGACGTGGCTGCACAGCTGTTCGCCGTAGCCGCTGCGGCGAAAGTCGGGCATCACGGCGAGGCAGGCCAGTTCCGCCGACTTTTCCGTCGAGAACGGATAGAGTGCGGCGCAACCGACAATCACCCCGTCGTGTTCCACCACCGAGAAGCGTGTGATTTCCATTTCCAGCCGTTCGCGACCGCGCTTGACCAGGGTGCCGTCGGCTTCCAGGGGTTCGATCAGGCCGAGGATGGCGCCGACGTCGTCGATGGTGGCGTCGCGCAACTGGGCCAGCGGTGCGCTGGTCATGACGGTGCCGACGCCGTCGCGGGTGAAGAACTCCATGAGCATGGCGCCGTCGGCCTGGCGGTCGAGGAAATGCACGCGGCCGATGCCGGCGCGGCAGGCGCGGATGGCGCTGGGCAGCACGCGGGCAACTTCCGGCGCCTGCGCCGACAGGTACCTGGCGGCGAGTTTCTGCGCCTCGTCGGCGGTGACGGCATCGATCAGGGCGCCCTTGGCGGTGACCAGGCCGGGGGCATCGCACAGGTAGATCAGCTTGTCGGCCTTGACCGCCACGGCCACGGCTTCCGCCACCTCTTCCCAGGCCAGGTTGAAGATCTCGCCGGTCGGCGAGGCGCCGATCGGGGTGATCAGCACCACGTTTTCCTGTGCCAGGTCGGCCTGGATTTCCTCGGCGATCACCTTGCGCACTGCGCCCGTATATTGGAAGTCGATGCCGTCGACCACGCCGACCGGGCGTGCGGTGATGAAGTTGCCGCCGGTGACGCGCAGGAAGGCGCCCGCCATCGGCGTGTTGGGCAGGCCTTGCGAGAGCAACGCCTCGATCTCGATGCGGGTGACGCCCATGGCGCGCTTGACGCATTCCAGCGCCTCGCCATCGGTGACGCGCAGCCCCTTGTGGAACTTCGGCGTCAGGCCGCGTGAATGCATTTCGGCGTCGATCTGCGGCCGCGCGCCATGCACCAGCACCAGGCGGATGCCCATGCTGTCGAGCAGCGCGATGTCATGGATCAGCGCCTGCGCCGCGCCCGCCTCCAGCACTTCACCGCCGAAGGCGATGACGAAGGTGCGGCCGCGAAAGGCGTGGATGTAGGGCGCCGCCTGCCGCACCCAGGCGACCAGGCGGGCATCGGTGTCGGGCTGGGTGCTGCGGGTTTCCAGGGTCATGGGGCGGGTTTGCCTTTCTTCGGCTTGGCCGCGCGGGATGCGGGTGTCCTGGCGCGGGCCGCTTGCGCGGCGGGCCGTGTCGGCCTGGCGGGCGGCGCAACCGGCCTGGGCGGTCTGGCGGGCGTGGTCACGGCAACCGGCTTGGCCGGGGCGGCCGACTTCATCTTCTTCGTGCCCTTGTCATCCTTGCCCGGTTTCTCCGGCTTCGCGCGCGGCACCGGTTTGCCTTCAAGCTCGGCCTCGAGACGCTCGCAGATGGTGCGCAGCACTTTCACGCGGGCGTAGCCCTTGTCGTTGGCCTCGACCAGGGTCCATGGCGCGATGCCGGTACTGGTGCGGTCGACCATGTCGCAGATGGCCTCCTGGTAGGCATCCCACTTTTCGCGGTTGCGCCAGTCTTCCTCGGTGATCTTGAAGCGCTTGAATTCGATCTTCTCGCGTTCCTTGAAACGCTTCAACTGCTCTTCCTGGCTGATCTGCAGCCAGAATTTGACGACGATGACGCCGGCCTCGGCCAGGTCGTGCTCGAAATCGTTGATCTCGGTATAGGCGCGCAGCCAGTCCGCCTCGGCGCAGAAGCCCTCGACGCGCTCGACCAGGACGCGGCCGTACCAGGTGCGGTCGAAGATCGCCACCCTGCCGTTGCGCGGGATGTGCCGCCAGAAGCGCCAAAGGTAGGGTTGCGCGCGTTCCTCCTCGGTCGGCGCCGCCACCGGGATGATCTGGTAGTCGCGCGCGTCCATCGAGGCCGCGATGCGGCGGATGGCGCCGCCCTTGCCGGCGGCGTCCGCACCCTCGAAGGCGCACACCACGGAACGGTCCTTGAAGCGCGGGTCGCGCACCAGCTCGGACAGCCTGCCCTGCCATTTCGCCAGTTGCTCTTCGTAATCCTTCTCGCTCAGTGCGTGCTTGAGGTTGAGCTCGGACAATACATTGCGGCCGTCGATGTTCACCCGTATCGGCGGCGCCACCGGCGTCGCCTGCTTGCCGGCATCCGAGAGGCGCTGGCGGATGGCTTCGAGCAGGATCTTGCCGGTCGTCATCGAGCGGTAGCGGTCATCCTCGCCTTCGATGATGATCCACGGCGCCCACGGCGTATTCGACATGCGCAGCACGTGGCCGACGACGTCCTGCAGCTTGTCGTAGGTCTTGAGGCGGTCCCAGTTCCACTTGGTGACGCGCCAGGCGGTCTTCGGGTCCTTTTCCAGCGCTTTCAGGCGGCGCTTCTGGCCATCCTTGGTGAGGTGGAACCAGAACTTCAGCACCAGCGCGCCTTCATTGACCAGCATCGCCTCGAAGCGGTTGATCTGGTCGATGCGCGCATCCATGTCGGCCTTGCTCATGCCGCCGTCAAGGCGGTCGTGGATCGGGCTCGAGTACCACGATCCGGCGAACACGCCGATGCGGCCCTTGGGCGGCAGGGCGCGCCAGTAGCGCCACATGAAGGGTCGCGAACGCTCTTCGTCGCTCGGCGCCGAAAACGCCAGGGTCGAAATGAAACGCGGGTCCATCCATTCGTACAGGATATTGATGGTCTCGCCCTTGCCGGCCCCATCCTGGCCGCTGACCAGCACGACGACCGGAATCTTGCCGTTCTCCTTGAGGTCATACTGGGCGTCCTGCAAGGCGGCGCGCAGCGCCGGGACTTCCTTCTTGTAGGTTTGTTTGTCGATCTTGTGACCGATTTCCGCAGATTCGAACATCACCAATCTCCCCACAGTGCCATCATGGCCGCCACTGCGCCCAGTCCGGCGGTTTCGGTGCGCAATACCCGCGGCCCCAACTGGATCGGCTGGAAGCCGGCGGCATGCGCCGCCAACAGTTCCCCGGCTTCGAAGCCGCCTTCCGGGCCGACCAGCAGAACGACTGGCGCGGTCGGCACCGCGAGCTTGCGCAAGGACCCGGAAACCCCCGGCGCGCAGACGAAGCGTAATGTATTTTCCCGCGCTGCGATGCCAAGGTATTGCGGCAGATCAAGGATTGGTGCGACGGCCGGGATCCGGTTGCGACCGGATTGCTCGCAGGCGGCGATGGCGATGTTGCGCCAGTGCTCCGTGCGGCGCTCGGCGCGCTCGCCCGAAAGCCGGATCACGCTGCGCTTTGCCGCCACCGGCTGGATGCGCATGACACCCAGCTCGACGGCTTTCTGCACCACCAGATCCATCTTGTCGCCGGCGGGCAGGGCCTGCACCAGCGTCAGCATCAGCGCCGGTTCGGCGTCGGCGTCTTCGAACCGGGTCAAGGTCGCGCGCAAGCTCTTGCCTGCCGGATGCAGCGTGGCGTGCCACTGCCCGCCGCGCCCGTCGAACAGGATCGCCGTGTCGCCGGCGCCGACTCTCAGCACCTTCAGCGCATGGTGGGCCGCTTCGGCGGCCAGTTCCACGGTAGCGCCGGGGTGCAGCGGGAAGGGGCAGAAAAATCTCGGTATCATGGGCCGATTATCGCCAAATTCAGGAGACAGCGCATGGTCAGCCTTTCGCCGCCGGTCTGCGATTTCGGCCGCGCGGCCATCGATTTCGACCTGCCGGGGGTCGACGGCAGGCGCCACAGCCTGGCCAGCGCGCGCGGGCCGCAAGGCCTGCTGGTGATGTTCATCTGCAACCACTGCCCCTACGTCAAGGCGGTGATCCACCGCATCGTGCGCGATGCCCGGGATCTGGCGGCGCTGGGCATCGGCAGCATCGCCATCATGAGCAACGACCCGACCGATTATCCGGAGGACTCCTGGGACAACATGGTGGCGATTGCCCGCGACCTGGACTTTCCCTTTCCTTATGTGCTCGACGCATCGCAAGCCGTGGCGAAGGCCTACGGCGCCGTGTGCACCCCGGATTTCTTCGGCTACAACGCCGGCCTCGAACTGCAATACCGCGGCCGGCTCGACGAGTCGCGCAAGGAAGCTGCGCCCGAGGGCGTGCGTCGCGACCTGTTCGAAGCCATGCGGCAAGTCGCGCTGACCGGCACGGGGCCGGCGCAGCAGACCCCCGGCATCGGCTGTTCGATCAAGTGGACCGTTGCATGAGGATCCTCCTGCTCCTCGTCGCGCTGCTGGCAATGTCGGCGGCCCATGCCGCCGACAACGTCTTGCTGATCCAGTTGCAGGCCGGCGGCGGCTTCAGGGTCTGGCATACCGAAGGCGAAAGCCGCCTCTCCGACGATGAGATCATGGAACTCGAGGTCACTGCAAGGCCCGGGGGCGGCGAAGTGACGCCGACCAGCGCCGGTCCTGCGCGCGTCTTCGAATCGGGCGAAGGAGTGACCATCAGCCTGCTCGATGCGAAGAGCGACGCGACCCTGCTGATCGACCGTGACGACTGCAACCATGTCCGGGTCTGGCACGCCGCCGGCGCTACCACGCTGTCGGAAGACCAGGTTGCCGACATTTTCATCAGCGCGCTGCCCGGCGGCGGCAAGCGCATCACCATCGGCGATTACCACGTCAAGGCCTTTGTCACCAGGCTGGGCGTGATCGCGACGCTGTGGAACGCCGCGGCAAAAAAATAGCCGGCCGCCTTTCCCCTCAGCCGGACTTCCGGCCGGCAGATCGGGCTGTTTTCGGCGCGGCTGTCATGGCGACAGGCCCCTTCCCGCCGACCTGGGCTTCGATCAGGCGCGAACCTTCGCCGTCCATGAACTGCACGAAGGCGGTGGCCGCCGGCATCAATCGCTTGTCGGTGCGATAGACCAGGCGCCATTGCCGCTTGACCGGCGTATCGCTGATGTCGAGCACCACCAGGCGGCCGACCGCACGCTCCATGCCGATGGTATGTTCGGAGATGAAGGACAGGCCAAGTCCCGCCATCACGGCCTGCTTGATGGTCTCGTTGCTGCCGAGTTCCATGGTCGCCCCGGACGGTACCTTGTGCTGCTCGAGAAAGCGTTCCAGTGCGCCGCGCGTACCCGAACCCGGTTCGCGGATCAGCAGCGTCTCGGCGGCGAGTCGCTGCGGCTCGATGCGCCGTTTGCCGGCGAGCGGGTGGTCCGGCGCCGCGATGAATACCAGGGGGTGCTCGGCAAATACCTTGGCCACGGTTTCAAACTCGGCCGGCGGCGTGCCCATGATGGCCAGGTCGATGTCGTTCTCGGCAAGATGGCGCACGATGGTGCCGCGGTTGTTGACCGTCAGCTGCAGTTCGACACCCGGATGGCGGCGACGGTACTCGGCCAGCAGCGAGGGCGCAAAATACTTGGCGGTGCTGACCACGCCTATCTTGAGGCGGCCGGCTTCGACCCCCTTGAGCGCCGCCATGGCTTCGCCGGCCTCGCGCAGCTGCTCGGCAATGCGCCGCGCCTGGCGCGCAATTTCCTCGCCGGCGGCGGTCAGCCTCACCTTCTTGCCGGCCTGCTCGGTCAGCGGCAGCCCGGCCAGGTCTTCCAGCGTTTGTACCTGCATCGACACCGCGGGCTGGGTCAGGTGCAGTTCTTCGGCGGCACGCGAGAACGAGAGGTTGCGGGCAACGGCCTCGAATATTTTCAGCTGGCGCAGGGTGACGTTTTTCATGCGGAAAGGGCTCCCGGCAAACGGAGGGTGACGTCGAAAATTCGTCCGATCTTATCATCGCCATAAGAAACCATGACTGGCGCTTATGGGTGGCGGGCGGCTATGCTTTCGTCCATGCTTGAAGCCCTGATCTTCGATGTCGATGGCACGCTGGCCGATACCGAGCGCGACGGCCATCGCCCGGCGTTCAACGCCGCCTTCGCCGAAGCCGGCCTGCCCTGGCACTGGGACGCGAGGCTCTACGGCGAATTGCTGGAAGTGACCGGGGGCAAGGAGCGCATTCGCTTCTTCTGCGAACGACACGCGCCGGAGTTCCTGCGGCAGGGGGATGCCGAGGCGCGCATCAGGGAAATTCATGCCGCCAAGACGCGGCACTATGTGGCGCTCTGCGCTGAGGGCATTCCCCTGCGCCCCGGCGTCGAGCGCCTGCTGCGCGAAGCGAAGGCCGCCGGCCTGCGCCTGGCCATTGCCACCACCACCACGCCGGAAAACATCAGCGCCTTGCTGGCGCCGGACCTGCTCGCCCTGTTCGAAAAAGTCGGCGCCGGCGATACGGTGCCGAACAAGAAGCCGGCGCCGGACATCTACCTCTGGGTGCTGGCCCAACTGGGCCTGCCGGCCAGGGCCTGCCTCGCCATCGAGGATTCCGCCAACGGCCTCAGGGCCAGCCGCGGCGCCGGCCTGGCGACCGTGATCACGCGTACTCCCTACACCGATGACCACGATTTCTCCGGCGCCGTGGCGATATTGCCCGAGCTGGGCGAGGTGGGGCTGCCGCAGCTGCGGCACTGGCATAGCCTTGCTTATGGTAGTGATAAAAAAGTATGACTTTAACTTATGTAGCGGCATGGCTAACATGCCATCCATCCGCTGCACCGATTGCCTGAACGAACAGACCACCTAGGAGAACCGCATGGACCAGTCGAACCGCTACGCCGACCTGAGCTTGAAGGAAGAAGACCTGATCAAGGGCGGCAGGCACATCCTCGTCGCCTACAAGATGAAGCCCAAGGCCGGCTACGGCTACCTGGAGGCCGCCGCGCACTTCGCCGCCGAGTCCTCGACCGGCACCAACGTCGAGGTCAGCACCACCGACGATTTCACGCGCGGTGTCGATGCGCTGGTGTACCTGATCGACGAGGCGACCGAGGAAATGCGCATCGCCTACCCGATCGACCTGTTCGACCGCAACATCACCGACGGCCGCATGATGCTGGTGTCCTTCCTGACCCTGGTGATCGGCAACAACCAGGGCATGGGCGACATCGAGCACGCCAAGATGTACGACTTCTACATGCCGGAGCGCGCGATCCAGCTGTTCGACGGTCCGGCCAAGGACATCTCCGACCTGTGGCGCATCCTCGGCCGCCCGGTCAAGAACGGCGGCTACATCGCCGGCACCATCATCAAGCCCAAGCTCGGCCTGCGTCCCGAGCCCTTCGCCAAGGCGGCCTACCAGTTCTGGCTCGGCGGCGACTTCATCAAGAACGACGAGCCCCAGGGCAACCAGGTGTTCTGCCCGGCGAAGAAGGTCTATCCGCTGGTCTATGACGCCATGAAGCGCGCCATGGACGAGACCGGCCAGGCCAAGATCTTCTCCGCCAACATCACCGCCGACGACCACTACGAAATGCTGGCGCGCGCCGACTTCATCCTCGAGACCTTCGGACCCGATGCGGACAAGGTGGCCTTCCTGGTCGACGGTTATGTCGGCGGCCCCGGCATGGTCACCACCGCCCGCCGCCAGTACCCCGGCCAGTACCTGCACTACCACCGCGCCGGACACGGCGCCGTCACCTCGCCCTCGGCCAAGCGCGGCTACACCGCCTACGTGCTGGCCAAGATGAGCCGCCTGCAGGGTGCCTCGGGCATCCATGTCGGCACCATGGGCTTCGGCAAGATGGAAGGCGATGCCGACGACCGCGCCATCGCCTACATCATCGAGCGCGACAGCTACACCGGTCCGGCCTACCATCAGGAATGGTACGGCATGAAGCCGACCACGCCGATCATCTCCGGCGGCATGAACGCGCTGCGCCTGCCCGGCTTCTTCGAGAACCTCGGCCACGGCAACGTCATCAACACCGCCGGTGGCGGCTCCTATGGCCACATCGACAGCCCCGCGGCCGGCGCGATCTCGCTGCGCCAGTCCTACGAGTGCTGGAAGTCGGGCGCCGATCCGATCGAATTCGCCAGGAGCCACAAGGAATTCGCCCGCGCCTTCGAGTCCTTCCCCAAGGACGCCGACCAGCTGTATCCGGGCTGGCGCGAAAAGCTCGGCGTGCACAAGTAAGCCGCACTCTGGTAGAAACAGCCCCGCTGCGGCGGGGTTTTCTTGCCCGCCATACCTGACTGTTTTGATCGGATAGAGCCATGTCGAACAAGGAGCAATACCTCGTCCGGACGCAACCCTTCTACCAGGCCCAGGGCAGGGAAGTCGAGCTGTACGAGGCCGCCTACGGCGCGCGCCTGCCGGTGATGCTGAAGGGGCCCACCGGCTGCGGCAAATCGCGCTTCGTCGAGTACATGGCCTGGAAGCTGGGCAAGCCGCTGATCACCGTGGCCTGCAACGAGGACATGACCGCCTCCGACCTGGTCGGCCGTTACCTGCTCGATGCCAGCGGCACGCGCTGGCTCGACGGCCCGTTGACCACCGCCGCGCGCATGGGTGCGATCTGCTATCTCGACGAGATCGTCGAAGCCAGGCAGGACACCACCGTGGTGATCCATCCGCTGACCGACCATCGCCGCGTCCTGCCGCTGGACAAGAAGGGCGAGCTGGTCGAGGCGCATGCCGATTTCCAGCTCGTCATCTCCTACAACCCCGGCTACCAGTCGCTGATGAAGGACCTCAAGCAGTCGACCAAGCAGCGCTTCACCGCCTTCGACTTCGATTACCCCGAGGCGGCACTCGAGACGCAGATCGTGGCGCAGGAATCCGGCCTCGACGCCGCCACCGCCGCGACCCTGGTGAAGATCGCGCAGACGGCGCGCAACCTCAAGGGCCACGGCCTCGACGAGGGCATCTCGACGCGCCTCGTCGTTTATGCCGCGACATTGATCAAACGCGGCGTTCAGCCTGCGGATGCCTGTCGCATGGCCATGGTGCGACCGATCACCGACGACGCCGACATCCGCGCCACGCTCGATCATGCCGTCGATGCCAGCTTCGCCTGAAAAGTCGGCGCCGGCGACACGGCGATAAAACGGCGCACCCTGCCAGCGATACCACATGGCCACGGGCGTGCGACAGGTGCCGGATGCGCGCAGCCGCAGCTACCCGCATCCCCAGGTGCAGGCCGCCTGGCAGACGCTGGACTGCGGGTTTGCGCCCGTTGCCGATGTCTTCGAAGAGTGCATTTACGCTGCGCTCGCCAGCTTCAGCAAGCAGCAGCTCGATGCCTATCTCGAAGCGGCGCGCGTCATCGGCAAGCTCGGTCGCGGGCCGGAGCCGCTGCTGGCCTTCCTCGAGGAGTGGCCGACCGTGGTCGCTGCCGCCAGCGGCGACCAGGAACCCCTGCTGCCGCAGGTAATGGCCGCCATCCGCGTGATGCAGAAGTCGCCCAACAGCAAGGCCATCACGCCTTTCCTGCAAACCCTTGCCGCCGTCGCGCGGCGTCTGCAATCGGCGGAGCAGATCGAGGTTTATCTCGACATCGCGCTGAACC
>Ga0268298_10006024_pt1 | contig 11121 bp, 9 predicted proteins | sample WWTPWeurt_MetaG_FD_194462 | JGI IMG/M metagenome (GOLD analysis project Ga0268298, IMG submission 194462) | Activated sludge microbial communities from WWTP in Nijmegen, Gelderland, Netherland - WWTP Weurt | ecosystem: Engineered > WWTP > Aerobic digester > Activated sludge | place: Netherlands... | reverse complement strand
TTGCCGCACGGGGTCTCGGTGGCCCAGGTACTCTCCGAAATCGAAGGCCTGACCAATCCGCAGCCGCGCGCCGGCAAGAAGGACGTCAGCCAGGAGCAGAAGAACCTCAAGGCCCTGGTGCTCGGAGTGCTCGACAGCGTGCGCGACGAATCCAGCGACCAGCAGGCGGTGCGCATCATGCTCGAACCCAAGAGCTCGCGCATCCCGCAGGACGAATTCATGGCCGTGCTGCTGGCGCACACCAGCCTCGAATCCAGCGTTTCGGTGAACCTGACCATGGTCGGCCGCGACGGGCGGCCGCAGCAGAAGAACCTGCTGACGATACTGCACGAATGGATCGCCTTCCGCTTCGCCACGGTGGAGCGCCGCACGCGGCACCGGCTGGCCGAAGTGCTGCGGCGCGTGCATATCCTCGAAGGGCGCATGACGGTGTTCCTCAAGATCGAGGAAGTGATCAAGTGCATCCGCGAGTCCGACGAGCCCAAGCCCGACCTGATGGCGCGCTTCGGCCTGACCGAAATCCAGGCCGAGGACATCCTTGAAATCCGCCTACGCCAATTGGCGCGGCTCGAAGGCATCCGCATCGAGAAGGAATTGGGTGATCTGCGCGCGGAACACGGGCAGATCACGAAGCTGCTCGACTCGAAGAGCGAGATGACCAGGCTGATCCAGAAGGAAATCGGTGATGACGCCAAGCGCTTCGGCGACGAACGGCGCACACTGATGGAGGCGGTTACGCCGATCTCGCAGGGCGAGATCGCGGTGCCCGACGAACCGGTGACGGTGATCATTTCGAAGAACGGCTGGGTGCGCTCACGCCAGGGCCACGGCATCGACCCTGCGAGCATCACCTACAAGACCGGCGACTTTCCCTGGCTGGTGGCGGAAACGCGCACGGTCTGGCCGCTGATCGTGATCGACGGCAACGGCCGCAGCTACAGCGTGAAGGTTTCCGACCTGCCCGGCGGCCGCGGCGACGGCGCACCGCTGAACACCATGATCGACTTCCAGGAAGGCGGCAAGCTGGCGCTGGCCCTCACCGCCGCGCCGGAATGCAAGTACCTGGTGGCCGGTTCGGGCGGTTACGGCTTCGTCACCAGCGTCGCCGACATGATCGCGCGCAACAAGGCCGGCAAGGCCTTCCTGACGCTCGACAAGGGCGAAAAGCCGCTGCCACCCGCACCGGTCGCCGGCGACAGCGTGGCGGTCCTCACGCAGGGCGGCAGGCTGTTGTTGTTCCCGCTCGCGGAACTCAAGGAAATGGCCAAGGGCAAGGGATTGATGCTGATCGATCTTGCGAAAAACGACGAGGTCGTCGGCGTCGCCGTTTGCGGCGGGCAAACCCTGCTGATCGGCGGCAGCGGGCGCGGCGGCAAGCCGGTCCAGCAGCCGCTCGATACCCGTGCCCAGGCTGCATTTCGCGGCGCCCGCGCGCGGCGCGGACAGGAAATCCCCTTCAAGCTGAAGCCTGCGATGCTGTTATTGACGAACAAGCATTGATGCTAGAATCTTCAAGGATTTGATTTATCCTGTCCGCCTGTACCTGTCCGGGATCGCCGTCGCCCACGGAGAATAAAAAATGCTTTTCATCCTCTACTACATCGTCGCCATCGTTGTGCTGGTCATGCATTTCACCGGAATGCTGGCCCGCTACAACATCGAATGGCTGATTCTCGTGCTCGCCGTGACGGTATTCCCGGCGGTCATCTACCTCTAGCTCCAGCGCAAGACCGCCGTGCCACGGGCGCCGACTTCCGGCGCCGCGCTACGGCTCAGCAGTGGCGGGCGATGATCGCCTTGACCTGGTCCACTGCGGCGTCGACCACCTCGACGCGTTGCGGCAATCCCTCGATTCCCTCCAGCTCCTTCGGCCGCATCGGCTCCCGGCCCAGCGCCTCGCGTATCGTTTCCGTAAACTTGACCGGTTGCGCGGTCTCCAGCACGATCATCGGCAGACCGGGTTCGCGATGCTCGCGCGCCACCTTGACGCCATCCGCGGTGTGCGTGTCGATCATGACCTGATGCCGGTTCCAGACGTCGCGGATGGTCGCGATCCGGTCCGCATGCAAGCTGCGTCCGGAAGCAAAGGCATAGTCCGGCAGCGCGGAAAAGTACGGCGTGCCGCGCAGGTCGAAGGAGCCGCCGGCATCGACCGCTCGCCACAGGTCGCGTACCTTGCCGGCATCGCGGCCGACCAGGTCGAAAATGAAGCGTTCGAAATTGGAAGCCTTCGAAATGTCCATCGACGGGCTCGAGGTGACCTGCGTTTCCGCCGTCGCGCGCGGCCGATAGATCCCCGTGCGGAAAAACTCGTCGAGCACGTCGTTTTCGTTGGTCGCCAGCACCAGGCGGGCAATCGGCAGGCCCATCATGCGTGCGATGTGGCCGGCGCAAATGTTGCCGAAATTGCCGGACGGCACGCAAAACGCGACTTCCTGGTCGTTGGATGAGGTGGCGGCAAAATAGCCCTTGAAGTAATACACCACCTGGGCCATCACGCGCGCCCAGTTGATCGAGTTCACCGCGCCGATGCGATAGCGCGCCTTGAATTCGGCATCGTTGGAGACGGCCTTGACGATGTCCTGGGCGTCGTCGAACATGCCGCGCACGGCGATGTTGAAAATGTTCGGATCCTGCAACGAGAACATCTGCGCGCGCTGGAAGGCGCTCATCTTGCCCTCGGGGGACAGCATGAAGACCTTGACGCGATGCTTGCCGCGCATTGCGTACTCGGCGGCCGAGCCGGTGTCGCCCGAGGTGGCGCCGAGGATGTTGATGGTCTCGCCGCGCTTTTCCAGGACGTACTCGAAGAGGTGGCCGAGCAGCTGCATGGCCATGTCCTTGAAGGCGAGCGTCGGTCCGTTGGACAGCTCGAGCAGGTGGAAGCCGGGTTCCAGCGTGGTCAGCGGCGTGATGTCACCGGCGTCGCGCCCCGGCCGGCAGTGGCGGTAGACATTGGCCGAATAGGTGCGATCGGCAAGCATCTTGAGGTCGCAGGCCGGGATGTCGTCGACGAACTTCTGCAGGATTTTCAGGGCCAGCGCATGGTAGGGCAAGCCGCGCCACTCGGCGAGTTCGGCCGCGCCGACCTGCGGATAGATGCCGGGCAGGTAGAGCCCGCCGTCCGGCGCCAGCCCGCCCAGCAGGATGTCGCAGAAGCTTTGTGCCGGTGCCTCGCCGCGGGTGGAGATGTATTTCATCTCAACCCAGCTCTTCCATGCGCAGGCGGATCACCTTCTTCTTCACCACCGGCAGCGCCTCGATGCGCGCGATCGCGGCATCGACGTTCTTCTCGCGCGTGACGTGGGTCAGCATGATGATGTCGGTCTGCGACTCGCCCTCGCCCGGCTCGCGCTGGATCATCGCGTCGATCGAGATCTGCTGGTCGGCGAGGATCCGGGTGACGTCGGCCAGCACGCCCGGCTTGTCCTCGACGCGCAGGCGCAGGTAGTAACCGGATTCGACTTCGGCCAGCGGCAGGATCGGCGTGTCCTGCACGGCACCCGGCTGGAACGCGAGGTGCGGCACGCGATGCTCCGGGTCGGCCGTGTGCATGCGCGTCACATCGACCAGGTCGGCGATCACGGCGGACGCGGTCGGCTCGGCGCCGGCGCCCTTGCCGTAATACAGTGTGGCGCCGACCGCGTCGCCCTGCACCAGCACGGCGTTCATGGCGCCCTCGACATTGGCGATCAGCCGCCTGGCCGGGATCAGCGTCGGATGCACGCGCAACTCCACGCCCTCGGCCCGACGCCGGGCAATTCCCAGCAGCTTGATCCGGTAGCCGAGCTGCTCGGCGTACTTGATGTCCTCGGCCTCGAGCTTGCTGATGCCCTCGACATGCGCCTTGCCAAACTGCATCGGGATGCCGAAGGCCAGTGCCGAGAGGATGGTGATCTTGTGCGCGGCATCGACGCCCTCGATGTCGAAGGTCGGATCGGCCTCGGCGTAACCCAGGCGCTGCGCCTCCTTGAGCACGACGTCGAAGGGCAGGCCCTTGTCGCGCATCTCGGAGAGGATGAAGTTGGTGGTGCCGTTGATGATGCCGGCTATCCACTGGATGCGGTTGGCGGTAAGGCCTTCGCGCAGCGCCTTGATGATCGGGATGCCCCCCGCCACCGCCGCCTCGAAGGCGACCATGACGCCCTTTTCATGCGCCGCGGCGAAGATCTCGTTGCCGTGCATCGCCAGCAGCGCCTTGTTCGCCGTGACCACGTGCTTGCCGTTGGCGATCGCCTGCAACACCAGTTCCCTGGCAATACCGCAGCCGCCGATCAGCTCGATGACGATGTCTATCTCCGGATCGGCAACCACCGCGAAGGCGTCGTCGGTCACCTGCGCCCGACCGGCCGTGACCTGGCGCGCCAGGTCGAGGTTCTTGTCCGCCACCCGGGTGATGCGGATCGGCCGCCCGGCACGGCGGGTGATCTCGGCCGCATTGCGGGCCAGTACGTTGAAGGTGCCGCCACCGACGGTGCCGATGCCGAGTAGCCCTGCATTGATGGGTTTCATTTCAAGGTTTTCCTAAAACTGAACGCGGGAATGACCAGACCTTCCCGAAAGTAAAAACGATGCGCGTCGGTGCGCTGGGTGCCCGAGTCCAGCGCGAGCACATCGCATTGGAATTCCGTCGCCTTTTGCTCCAGATGCCGCAGCAGACACCGGCCGATGCCGCGCGACCGCTGCGCCTGATCGGTCACCAGGTCATCGACATACAGCCGGCGACCTTCATAGGTATTTTCGATCACCCGCCACAGGGCAACGCCGCGTACTTCAGCGGTTTCCACCGCTACGGTCATGCGGCCGCCGTTGGCGAAAACCGATCGCAAGCGTCCGGCGTAATCGGCCGGCAGGCCGGTGCGCAGCTGGCGGTGCACTCCCTCGGCGCGACCGAGCCAATCCGGCTCCAGTACCCTGCCATCGTTCCCGGTCACATCGACAAGCAAAAACTCAGCTGCCATGCCGCTTGCGATAGCCGTCAAGAAAGCGCGCGATGCGTCCGACGGCTTCGCGCAGGTCGTCCTCGTGCGGCAGGAAGACCAGGCGGAAGTGGTCGGGATGCGGCCAGTTGAAGCCGGTACCCTGCACCAGCAGCACCTTCTCCTGGGCCAGCAGCTCGGCGATGAATTCCTGGTCGTCGGTGATCGGGTACAGCTTCGGATCGAGGCGCGGAAACATGTACAGCGTCGCCTTCGGCTTGACGCAACTTACGCCGGGAATCGCGGTGATCAATTCATGGGCCACGTCGCGCTGGCGGCACATGCGCCCGCCCGCGGCAACCAGGTCGTCGATGCTCTGGTAGCCGCCCAGCGCGGTCTGGATGCCCCACTGGCCCGGCACGTTGGCACACAGGCGCATCGACGCCAGCATGTCGAGGCCGTCGATGTAGTCGCGCGCATGCTTCTTCTCGCCGGAGACGATCATCCAGCCGGCGCGATAACCGCAGGACCGGTAGTTCTTCGACAGGCCGTTGAAGGTGATGGTCAGCACGTCCTCCGAGAGGGCGGCGATCGAGGTGTGGCTCGCGCCGTCGTAGAGCACCTTGTCATAGACCTCGTCGGCGTAAATGATCAGGTCGTTCTGCCGCGCGACCTCGATGATTTCTCTCAGCACCTCGTCGGGATACAGGGCGCCGGTCGGGTTGTTGGGGTTGATGATGACGATGGCGCGGGTGCGCGGCGTGATCTTGGCGCGGATGTCGGCCATGTCGGGCAGCCAGCCGGCGCCCTCGTCGCACAGGTAGTGGCGCGGCGTGCCGCCGGACAGGCTGACCGCCGCGGTCCACAGCGGATAGTCGGGCGCCGGCACCAGCACTTCGTCGCCGGTATCGAGCAGCGCGTTCATGGCCATCACGATCAGTTCCGAGACGCCGTTGCCGATGTAGATGTCCTCGATCGTCACGCCCTTGATGTGCTTCTGCTGCGTGTAATGCATCACCGCCTTGCGTGCCGAGAAAATCCCCTTCGAATCGACGTAGCCGGCCGCGTTGGGCAGGTTGCGGATCATGTCCTGCTGGATTTCCTCGGGCGAATCGAAGCCGAACGCGGCCAGGTTGCCGATGTTCAGCTTGATGATCTTGTGGCCTTCCTCCTCCATCTGCCGCGCGCGGGCAAGCACGGGGCCGCGGATGTCGTAGCAGACGTTGTTCAGCTTGGCGGATTTATTCACGGGCTGCATGGGCAACCGTCCTTTCTGCGAGATGCCGGCCAGGGCAGGCGCTTGACGACCAGGCTTGGCGATCGAGCCCTGGCCGAGCAGGCCGTGTTCCGAGGCCAAAAGGTATAATGTTACCCAAGCCAATGCTGCACCGCAAATACAGATTTGACGCGGCATTCGGCCACTGCGGGCCTTGCATGCCCGAGCCAACCCGGTTGCCGAATCCGCCATCCCGAATGAAGCTGCATTCCACCGTCACCACCGGCCTGCTTTCGATCACTTCCTATGAGTCCGGACACATTGCCGTGAACGGCCGCAGCCTGACAAAAAGCTTTTTGCTGACGCCGCAGCAACTTGTCGAGAACTGGCCGCCGGCTTCGGTCGATCAGCTGACCGGGCCCGACCTGCTTGCAGTCGCCGCGCTCGACTGTCCGATAGTCCTGCTCGGCACTGGTGCGCGCCAACGCTTCCCGTCCCGGGCCCTCCTGCTTCCGCTGATCGAGCGCCGGATCGGCGTCGAGGTGATGGACAGCCACGCGGCCTGCCGCACCTACAACATCCTCATGGCGGAAGGACGGAACGTCGCCGCCGCGCTGATCATCGAGCATCGGGGATGACTGCGCCCTTCCTCGCGGTAGAATTACGCGGATTGCCGCCGGCCCCGCCTCACCAGGCCATCGAATCACCGAAATTCCAGGAAATTCAGCCTCGTCCCCGCAATGAAGAAACTCCCCATCCCAGAGATCAGTGGCTTCCGGTGCAATGCCAGGAGCCTGCGACACGCAAGCTGAGGTACCCGACCGGCCGATGAAGCTTGCCCTCAAAATCGACGTCAATACCTGGCGCGGAACCCTGCAGGGTGTGCCACGCATGGTGGAAATCCTGCGCCGCCAGAACGCGGATGCCAGCTTCCTCTTCTCGCTGGGTCCGGACCATTCCGGCCGCGCCATCCGGCGCGCTTTCCGCCCCGGCTTCATGAAGAAGCAGCGGCGCACCTCCGCGCTATCGCACTACGGGATCAGGACGCTGATGTACGGCACACTGCTGCCCGGCCCCGACATCGGACGCCGGGGCGCCGACATCATGCGCGCAACCCGCGACGCCGGCTTCGAAACGGCGATCCACTGCTGGGACCACGCAAAATGGCAGGGGACTGCCGCTGCGGCGAACTCCCTCTGGACCGAAGCCGAGATGAAGCGGGAACATGATCGCTACATCGAAATTTTCGGCACCCCGGCCGGCGGTCGCGGCGCCGCCGGTTGGCAAATGAACCCGCATGCGCTGCGCCTGACGCAGCGCCTCGGCTATCGCTGGGCATCCGACTGCCGCGGCACGCACCCTTTCGTACCGGTATGGAACGGCGAGGTGGTCGCCTGCCCGCAATTGCCGACCACCCTGCCGACGCTCGACGAACTGATCGGTACCGGGGACATAACGGCGGACAATGTGCACCTGCAACTGCTGCGGATCACCGCGCAAGGCACAGCCGGAGCGAAAGACCGCGACCATGTGTTCACCCTGCAGGCCGAACTCGAAGGGCTCAGGTTGGGCGATACCCTCGAACGGCTGCTGGCGGGTTGGCGCGAGCAGGGTTACGAACTGGTATCGATGGGTACCATGCGCGATGCGCTGGACCCGGCGCTGCTCCCCCGCCACGACATGGTCCGGGGCGAAATCCCCGGCCGTGCCGGCAGCCTGATGCTGCAGGGCGAGGAATTTCTGGCAACCTGGAAGGAAGCTGCATGACCGAAATTTTTACCGCGACCCCCCCACCCCCCTCCGCCATCGGGCTGCGCGTCCCCGATTTCACCGTCCCTGCCACCGGAGGCGAGTTTGTCCTTTCCGCGTTTCAGGGCAAACCGCTGGTCCTGTATTTCTATCCCAAGGACAACACACCGGGTTGCACCACCCAGGCCCAGCAGTTCCGCGACCTGCATGCCGAGTTCGTCAAGGCCGGCTGCACGGTGGTCGGCATATCGCGTGACTCGCTGAAGTCGCATGAAAGCTTCAAGGCCAGGCTGGGGCTTCCCTTCGAACTCATCTCGGATATCGAGGGGATGCTGTGCCGCATGTTCGACGTGGTCAAGAACAAGATGCTCTATGGCAAGAAAGTGCTCGGCATCGAGCGCAGCACCTTCCTTATCGACGCCGACGGCATCCTGCGCCAGGAGTGGCGCTCGACCCGGGCGGACGGCAATGCCGCGGCCGTGCTGGAGGCCGTACGCAAACTGTGATTCGAAACAGGACCCGGATTCAGTTCCTGCCCTTGGCCTTTCGCCACAATCCGGCCGGCTATCTTGAGCCTGCCGCCATCCTTTCTCCGAGACATCTATGAACGCCAAGCGCGCCGCGAAGGCAAAGACTTCCACCACCAAGCTGTTCGTGCTCGACACCAATGTCCTGATGCACGACCCGTTGAGCCTGTTTCGCTTCGAAGAGCACGACATCTTCGTGCCGATGATGACTCTGGAGGAACTCGACGCCAACAAGAAAGGCATGTCGGAAGTCGCGCGCAATGCGCGCCAGAGCAGCCGCCTGCTGGACGAGATCGTCTCCGGCGCCGAGCACAACATCGCCAGGGGCATCGACCTCACCGGACCGTCGCGCGAACTGGCGACCGGGCACCTGTTCCTCCAGACCGAAGCCATCAACGGCGTGCTGCCGATTTCGCTGCCGACCGCCAAGGCCGACAACCAGATCATCGGCGTCGTCATGCACCTCGGCCAGAAGTTCCCCAAGCGGCCGGTCATCCTGGTGTCCAAGGACATCAACATGCGCATCAAGGCGCGTGCGCTGGGTCTCGAGGCACAGGATTATTTCAACGACAAGGTGCTGGAGGATAGCGATCTCCTCTACACCGGCACCATCGAACTGCCGCCCGATTTCTGGGACAAGCACGGCAAGGGCCTGGAATCCTGGAAGAAGGACAGCCGCACTTATTACCGCGTCAAGGGCCCCCTGTGCCCGGAGCTACTGGTCAATGAATTCGTCTGGCAGGAAGGCCCGCAGCCTCTGCAGGCGTGGGTAAAAGTCGGCGCCGGCAAGACGGCGGAACTCGAAACCCTGATCGACTACAGCCATGCCAAGAACGCCGTGTGGGGCATCACCGCGCGCAACCGCGAGCAGAACTTCGCCCTCAACCTGCTGATGAATCCGGAGATTGATTTCGTCACCCTGCTCGGCCAGGCCGGCACCGGCAAGACCCTGCTCACCCTGGCCGCCGCGCTGACGCAAACACTCGAGAACAAGCGCTTCGCCGAGATCATCATCACCCGCGTTACCGTGCCGGTCGGCGAGGACATCGGCTTCCTGCCCGGCACGGAAGAGGAAAAGATGACGCCCTGGATGGGCGCGCTGGAGGACAACCTCGAGGTGCTCAACAAGCCGGCTGAAACCCCGGCCGGCGGCCCCGCCGCCGGCGCCGGCAGCTACGGCGGCGACTGGGGGCGCGCCGCGACCATGGACCTGATCCGCAACCGGATCAAGATCAAGTCGCTCAACTTCATGCGCGGCCGCACCTTCATGAACAAGTTCCTCATCATCGACGAGGCGCAGAACCTGACGCCGAAGCAGATGAAGACGCTGATCACCCGCGCCGGTCCTGGCACCAAGGTGGTCTGCCTGGGCAACATCGCGCAGATCGACACACCCTACCTCACCGAAGGCAGTTCGGGCCTGACCTACGTCGTCGATCGATTCAAGGGCTGGCCGCATTCGGGCCATGTCACGCTGCAGCGCGGCGAGCGTTCACGACTGGCCGACCACGCGGCGGAAGTGTTGTAGGAAATTTCAGTTCAACCGCGGTAGGCCGAGCCCGAAGCGAAATTCTCGAACTTGGTGTATTCACCGAGGAAGGTCAGGCGCACCGTGTCGGTAGGGCCGTTGCGATGCTTGGTGATGATCACTTCCGCCGTGCCCTTGTCCTGGGTATCGGGCTTGTAGTACTCCTCGCGGTACATCATCATGATGATGTCGGCATCCTGCTCGATCGCTCCGGATTCGCGCAAGTCGCTCATCAGCGGCCGCTTGTCGTTGCGTTCCTCGACCTTTCTTGATAGCTGCGAGAGGGCGATGATCGGTACCTGAAGCTCCTTGGCCAGGGCCTTGATCGAACGCGAAATCTCCGAAATTTCGGTGGCGCGGTTTTCATTGTTGCTGTTCGAGCTCATCAATTGCAGGTAATCGATGATGATCAGGCCAAGCTTGCCGAACTGCCGGTGCAGGCGCCGGGCGCGGGCGCGCAGGTCGGTCGAATTGATGGCGCCGGTTTCGTCGATGTGGATCGGCGCTTCGTGCAGCTTGCCCAGCGCCACCGTCATGCGGTCCCATTCGTCATCGGTGAGGCGGCCGTTGCGCAGCTTGGTCTGGTCGATGCGGCCGACCGAGGAAAGGAAGCGCGTGGCCAGTTGCGGACCGGACATTTCCAGGCTGAAGATCGCCACCGGCAGCCGCAGTTCGACCCCGACATGCTCGGCGATGTTGAGCGCGAACGCGGTCTTGCCCATCGATGGCCGCCCGGCAACCACCAGCATGTCGCCCGGTTGCAGGCCCGCGGTCAGGCGGTCGAGATCGACGAAACCGGTCGCCACGCCGGTGATGTCGGACTGGCTGTCGCGCGCGAGCAGGCCTTCCATTCGCTCGACCACCTCGCCCAGCAGCGGCTGGATCGGCACGAAGCCGTTGTTGGCGCGGTTGCCGGCTTCGGCGATCTGGAAAATGCGCTGCTCGGCATCGTCGAGCAGCGCCTTGACGTCGCGCCCGGCGGGATTCAGCGCATTGCCGGCGATCTCGTCGCCGACGGTGACCAGCTGGCGCAGAATGGCGCGCTCGCGCACGATTTCGGCGTAGCGGCGAATGTTCGCCGCCGAGGGCGTGGCATTGGCGATCTCGCCCAGGTAAGCCAAGCCGCCGGTCTGGTCGACCTCGTTCGACGCCTCGATCGATTCATACACCGTCACCACGTCG
>Ga0268298_10006023_pt1 | contig 11123 bp, 9 predicted proteins | sample WWTPWeurt_MetaG_FD_194462 | JGI IMG/M metagenome (GOLD analysis project Ga0268298, IMG submission 194462) | Activated sludge microbial communities from WWTP in Nijmegen, Gelderland, Netherland - WWTP Weurt | ecosystem: Engineered > WWTP > Aerobic digester > Activated sludge | place: Netherlands... | reverse complement strand
ATCGGCGCCACATCTGAATCTCAATCCCTAGCCTCAAGAGAACCTATCCATGAAGCTGCAACAGTTGTCGGTCTTCCTCGAAAACCGCCCGGGCCGGCTCGGTGCCCCCCTCGAGCTGATCGCGGCGCAGGGCATCAATATTTTGACCTTGTCCCTGGCCGATACCGCCCAGTTCGGCATCCTCAGACTCATTGTGCGGGACTGGAAACTGGCCAAGCGGGTGTTGGAACAGGCCGGTTGGGTGGTGAACCTCACCGATGTGGTGGCCGTCGATGTGGTGGATCGGCCCGGCGGCCTGGCGGGCGTGCTCAAGATACTCGAAGGCGCCCAGGTGAACATCGAGTACATGTATGCCTTCTCCCTGCGGCGGGAAGACAAGGCGATCCTGATCTTCCGCTTCGAAGACCCGGATCGGGCCATCGAGCATCTGCTCGCGGCCGGGGTCAAGGTGGTCGAGGCCGAGGAACTGTCCCAGCATGTGGCTTGAACTCGAGGACGGCCGGTTTCCGATGCGCGGGAGGCATTGATGTCGACCCATTCCACAGTCAAGCTGGAAAATCGTATCTGGGATGAGAACGAACGCCTCACCCAGGCCGAACTCAGGGCGTTACAGCTCCAGCGGCTCCGTGAGTTGATCGCCCGGGTAGCCCATGTGCCTTTCTATCGTGACGCCTTCCAGCTCCACGACATCAGTCCCCGCACCATCCATAGCCTGGACGACATCCGCCGTCTGCCTTTCACCACCAAGGCCGATCTGCGTCAGCACCATCCGCTAGGCTTTTTAGCGGTACCACGTCAGCAGGTGGCCCGCATTCATGGCTCTTCCGGCACCACCGGCAAACCGACCTTCGTCGCATACACAGCGGCGGATCTGCGCCTCTGGTCCAATCTTTGCGCCCGCTTCCTGGTCGCCGGTGGCTTGCGACCCGAGCACACGGTGCACGTCGCCTTCGGTTATGGCCTCTTCACCGGTGGCTTCGGGCTGCATTACGGCATCGAGCGCGTCGGCGCCGCCGTGGTGCCGGCCGCTTCCGGCAACACCAGGCGTCAGCTCGACCTGATCAAGGATCTCGACGCCGAGGTGCTGGTGTGCACCCCGAGCTATGCCCTGACCATTGCCGATACCGCCCGCGAACTGGGGCTGGACCCCCGGGCCTTGCCGTTGAAGTTCGCCCATTTTGGCGGCGAACCCTGGACCGAGGACATGCGGCAGCAGATCGAGGAAGAGCTGGACCTGCTGGCCTTCAATAACTACGGTCTCTCCGAGGTGATCGGTCCGGGGGTGAGTGGCGAATGCGTCCATCGCACCGGCATGCACCTACAGGAAGACCATTTCATCGTCGAGTGTCTCGATCCGAAGACCCTGGAGCCGGTCGACGAAGGCGAGCCGGGGGAATTGGTCATCACCACCCTGACCAAGGAGGCGATGCCACTCATTCGCTATCGTACCCGCGACATCGCCTGCCTCTGTCGCGAGCCCTGTTCCTGTGGCCGCGGGACCGCCAAGATGAGCCGCGTCAGCGGTCGTAGCGACGACATGCTCATCATCCGCGGCGTCAATGTCTTTCCCTCCCAGATCGAGGAGGCGTTGCTGCGGGTCGAAGGCACCACACCCCACTATCTGATCGAGGTGGAGCGCCCCGGGACTCTGGATCAGGTCGTCGTCAAGGTCGAGATCCGTCCCGAACTCTTCTCCGACCGCATGGATCGCATGCAAGGACTACGGGATCGGATCGCCCGCGAGATCTACACCATCACCGGGATCCGCGCCAACGTCCAACTGGTGGAGCCCCGCACCATCGAACGTTTTACCGGCAAGGCCAAGCGGGTCATCGACAGGCGCTGAACAACTGGTCGTTGGCGAGGGCCTGCTCACACTGGCCGGAGGTCGGGCCCCCGGAAGCGGGCGCGACGGCCTCCAGTCGTTCCTCCAACTCCTGTTCCAGTAAATTTCCGGCACTCGTGCAGGCGGGCCGATCGGCGCACTGATTCCTGGCGCCACAAACCTTGGTCTGTAAACGTCCGCAGGGGGTGGGCTCGCCGGCGTTACAGGGCGTGAAGAAATCCCTTCTCGCCAGGGCCTCGCGGCACTGGCCCGGAGTCTCCAAAAAACGGTTGTTGCCTTGGGAAGCGGCCTGTTCCCGTTGCTCCTCCAAGGCGAATTGGGCCAATTGCTGGGCGGTTTTGCACTGGGGCGAGGGCGAACATTCATTGCCGAACCCGCAGACCTTGCGTACCAGTTTGTTGCACAAACGCTGGCCTTCCGAGGCTGGTTCCTGGGCCTTGGGTTCGCTCTGTCTGAGGTCCAGGACGTCTGGGTTGGGCACCATGACCCCGGATCGCACCGTCACCGTGGAACCGTCCTGAAGCTTATGCACTCCATCCCAGAGCGGGGCGGAAGAACCTTTGGAAGACTGGATGGTGGCCTTGTTGGTATTGGGGTCGACCTGAATGCGGCTGCCGTCGAGGGTTCGATTCTCCCAATACTGGGCGCACATCGCCGGAGCGCCATAGCCGATGAGGCAAAGGGTCATTATGAAAGCGAGGCACCCTGTTGGCTTATCCATGACGGAATCCTGACTACTTGGAAAGGGATGAAACCGGGATATCGGGGTCGCCATCACCGCTAAGGTCATAAACCGCTGTATGAAACAACCCCGGGCGTTTTTTATACCACTGCCGCAAGGATTGCATCGGTGTTCGGCGTCCCAACGCCCCTTGTGGAAGTTGATGATTATAGATCCGGAGCGCGCGTTCCAGAGTCCGGGCAAGGTCTTCATCGGGGTTGAAATGGGAGGTGGCGAGGACCTCGTCGATCCGCCCGTTGAAGCTCTCGACCAGGCTGTTGGTTTGGGGCGGGTGGGAAGGAAAGCTGTCCTGCTCGAACTGGTGCCGACCGCTGGGCTGGTCGCCGCCCTTGTCGGTGAGAAACCTGGTAATGATAAAGGGAGCCGTGGCCCGGAGCCGGTCGAGAAAGGCGGTTGCGTCCGCGGCGGATGGCTCGGGGTGAAGTTCCACATACACCCAGTGGGTGGCCCGATCCACGGCGACCAAAAGGGAGCGCTGCTGGGATTCCCCCGAGAATTGAGGCAGATACTTGACATCCAGATACAGGGACCCGGGTTCGTCGTCCTTGGAGGTCTGGCGAGGGGCTGGCGGGCCGTTCTCAACCGATCGCATGGCGGCGAGATTCGACACCCCATGACGACGCAGGCACCGATCCAGGCCCGAACGGCTCACACCCGGGTGAATGAACTCCCGCACCACCATCAAGAGATCATCCACGCTCAACTTCAAAGTGGTGCGCAACTCCACCACCAGCGCCTCCTGGGCGGGGCTCAAGGTGGTCGCGAGCCGATGCGGACGGTGACTGCGATCCTCCACCGCGTCACGAGATTTCCATTTGCGGATCGTGGGCCGACTCACCCCATATTTTTTGGCCAACACCCGTTCCGACAAAGTTGATTGTTGAATCTCCCGACGAATCTCCGGGGTCGTACGGGCTTTCTTGTGGAGGTTCACGATCATCACCGGACCCCTTATTCAATCCGATCTAACAAGTGGGGAATCAATAACCCAGCTAAGAATACAGGGTAATCTTGAACAGGCAAATAATCACGCGGGGCTGAACATCGGGCGCTGAACCGGATCGGCGAGGGGCGATGTCCCTGTGTCTGGCCTTCCGGGCGGTTTGAGATGAGGCGGGGTATGGAAGCGGCCCGGGAGTATGCCAATATCCAGGCGCGCCCTTTATCCTAGGGGTGTCTGACCCTCTGGAGCCGATCTTATGGAAACCCCCTTGGAAATCCTGGCCGTGGCCGTCTCGCTGCTGGTATTCGCTTATCTGCTGTGGCAGGGCCTTGTCCTTTACCGCTTCACGCGGCTGCGGCTGCGGCGTAGCGAACGTCTCGATGTGTCGCGGGAAGAGATACCGGAAGCGATCCGGGATTTGTACGATCTCTTTGCCCAGCCCTTGGAAGCCCTGGGGTTCCGCTATCTGCGCAGTCTGGGGATTCGCCCCATCCTGGTCGGCCAGCCGGGCTGGAGCTATGTGGATTGTTACGAGCATGCGGAGACCGGGGCGATCGCCCTGGTGGAGAACCATCCCATGCCCGAGGCGGCGCTGCCGGTGATGATCAGTTTCCATAACTGTTTCGCCGATGGACGCACGCTCAAGACCATGCGACGTAGCGCCCATCTGCTCCTGCCGGTGCCTCCCCAATGGCTGGTGGTCGATGATTACAGCCCCAGTCTGGCCAAGCAGTGGGAGTTCCATCGGCAGCAGGTCGAGTCAGCCGGTCAGGCGCTGGTCAAGGGTTGGGAGGAATACCAGTCTCGGGCCGAGACCCTGTTGCAGCAGTTACCGCTCTGGTGGGAACAACTGGGCTGGACCCGGCCCGCTGGACCCGGGCAGTGGCGCCTGAGTCTCTCCGGGGCCTGGCGTCTGATACGACAGTTTCGAGCCGGGGCTGTCCGTCTGAAACAGGCCCCCGCGCCCGAGGCGGTGGCGATTCCCATAGCCCATGAGGTCGCGGCGGGGATCAGGCACTTCCATCAGACCAGGGTGACGGAGCAGGGGACCCTGGCGACCAGGGGGATGCGCCTGGGTCTGTTTCTGCTGACCCTGGCGCTCGGGATCGGCGCCGCGGCCACCTTCATGGAGTGGTCGCTCATCCCCATGTTCTTCGCCCTGCTGCTCTTGCACGAGTTCGGCCATGCCCTGGCGATGAAGCTCAGTGGCTACTCCAATGTTTCGGTGTTTTTCGTGCCTTTTCTCGGCGCCCTGGCCACGGCGGACAAGGATGATGCCGGACCCTGGCAGAAGCTGTTCGTCTATCTGGCCGGTCCCATCCCCGGGTTGGTGCTGGGAATCCTCTGTCTCTATCTGGCGCTGTCGCTCCAAATCCAGCCGGAGTTTCTCGTCACCCTGGGCGCGATCGCCATCAGCCTCAACTATTTCAACCTGCTGCCCTTCACCCCCCTGGATGGCGGTCAGGTGGTGGAGACCTTCCTCTTTTCCCGTCTGCCCTTGGCCCGAGTGGCCTTTCTGGGTCTCAGCCTGGGTGGCCTGATCGCGCTGGGTTGGTGGCTGGATATCCCCATCCTCTATCTGATCGCCGCCATGTTCGCCCTCGGCCTGCTCGGAAGTCTGCGCCTGGCGCGCCTGCTGCGGGCGACGAGTCAACACCAGCCACAGCCGGAGGCCGCCGCCCTGGAGCGGATCTACCAAGCCCTGATCAGCCTTCCTGCCCTGGCCGGGCTCAATAGCACGCAACGCTACGCCCTGGCGAAGGCGGCGCTTCCCCATCTACTCAGTCGCCCGCCCAGGCTGATGGAAGCCGTGCTGGCCATGGGGATCTACCTCGGTTGTCTCCTTGCCCCGGTGGCCCTGGCGGTACAGGTGGTATCCTGGCCGGTGCTCGCTAGCGTATTGGGCGGTATTGGTCGGGACTCTTCACCCAGGACCCCGACGTCACCGCGCCGGGATTGGGCGGACGAGTATGCCCAGGCGGAAGGGAAGGCGGACAAACGCTGGGAAATCGCTGCGGAAGCGGCCTGGGCTCATGAGGAGGATGAGCCCGAACGCTGGCGTTTTTGGCTGTCGCGGGCCTATCAGGATGCCCTGGAGGCCTTCGGGCCCGTGGACGATCGTACCCTGGAGGCCTCTATCCGCCTGGCCTCGGGACAGGAGGAAAACGCCCAGGCCATGGCCGAACTGGAGGCCCTGCTCGACCTGATCCGGACCCATCGGGCACAGGTTCCGTCCCGGGAAGCGGCGATTTACGAGGCCTTGGTGCAGCGGGGGAGCGAGCGGAGCGAGGCGATCCGCATCGGCTGGTTGCGGCGGGCGATCGAGTTGCGGGAATGGGATCTGGAGCATGATGGGGAACACAGATATTTCCTCATCGAAGACCGTCGCACCCTGGCCGTTCTGCTGGTTCGCAGCGGCGATCGGGCCGTCGCCGAGTCCTTGTTGCGCCGCAATCTGGAGCCGATGTCCAGGATGACGGATGTCAACGACTACCTCCTCGCCAACAATACCCTGGATCTGGCCGCCTGGCTGATGATCGAGGGTCGCCTCGTGGAGATGGAACAACTCCTCGCCGCGCCCTCCTTCCAAACCCGGACCAATATGGCGCCCCTGCTGGATCATTATGCCGTCGGCGCCGATGAACTCAGGGCCTGGGGCTATATCCAGCGGAGGGAATTCGAGCCCGCCCGACCACTGCTGCAACGCCAGGCCGAGGCCGGTAGGGTGCAGGCCGGGCTCGATCTGATCCATGTCTGTGACCAACTGGGTGAGACTTCCTGCAGCGAAGGCTGGCTCGCCAAGCTGCGCCAGCAAACGGCACGCTTGACCCGGATCGACCATCTGATCCATTCACCCTTTGCCTATGACCGCTGGGGAAATGGCTGGGAGATGCCTTGGCTTGAGCCGCGACGACAGATCCTGGCCAGGCTGAGGTGAGGCGCTTTTCGTTCCCGGCTTTGGCTTTGTGCCTCAAGCGCCGAGCCTTGCCACCTATCAGTTTGTTTCCCCCCTTGATAAGGGGGGATTGAGGGGGGGTCATAGCGGCGAAATCTCTGAGGAAGCCATCCTGGCTGCGGGGCTTCAGGCAAGAAAATCCCCCTTCTCCATCCTTATCCAACGGGAAAGAGGCTGAGGAACCCTTGCTCGCCAAAACTGATAGGTGGTGAGGCGCCGAGCCGGGCTTTTGCTCTATTGAAAACGAATGGGTTCGTAGGGCGGCAATCCTTGGCCGACCTACCCGGCTTGGCCGGCGGTTGATAGCGTTTCCGAATACATTTCAGGCTTCTGAGCGGTTGAGAACGGGGTGGCCCGTGTCCGCCGACGAGAGAAGGACTCACAGGAATCGGTATGAACATGAAGCCTCAGGGGCTCCGGGCATCGGCTGGAAATGGCCATTTTTGTTCTTATCAAGAGAACAATTTGCCAGAATAGAGGCTATCTGTTCTCTAAATAAGAACAAAAACCGGCCCAACGAGCCCCTGCCCGGGAGCGTCAGAAGTACAAGAGCCAACCCTGAAGGTTCATCTTTCGGCCAACCTTATGGTTTTTCCGAACACCTCTCATAGTTCAGCCTAATGGAAATTGGTAGGAAGCTAACACGGAAGCCCACCCGTCCGTACCCACCACACAACCCAAAAACACGAAACAGCTTGCGGGCGCGGGTTGGGTGAAACGCATTGTTAGGCGATTGCCGGAAAAAGAAAAACCAGAATGCGCCGGCGGTTCGTTCGCCTTCCGGTTTTCATGTACACATGGTGACTGCCGCTGACTCAAATGAGTTTTCATTCTCGACTTTCAAGTAGCCGAGCAAAGGCTTTTCCTGAAATGGACCTCAAACCGCAAGCTCCAACACTTCGTCGTTTTCAGATATTTCAATATTTGTTTGCGCGACGGGGTTTGTAACCCCGTCGCTAACGTTTGATATAAAGCCGAGTAGGGCGTGCACCGCCTATCATTTCCTTGAGCTGTTCAATTTCTCGCGAGAGTAGTCGATATATCCGTCCCGGGTGGAACCTTTGGATTGTGCCAAGGATCGGTGACAAACCAAAAGCGCGGGACGGGGATGTAAACCCCGTCCCGCGAAGGGTGATGTGGGAGGGGTGATGTGGGAGGGGTGATGTGGGAGGGGTGATGGGCGAAATCCCGTCATCTCGATCCGATCGGGGTTGTAGAAACATGCGTACGATTAGGCTACGCTAATCGCACCTACGGCCCTCGTTACGCAGCAGTTTGAGATGTTCTAGGATGAGATTTTCAACATTGTCGGTTATGCTGGCGCTCCCAATGAATCACCTTAAATTGGCCTTGGCGTCTAACCTCTTTCATGCCAGTGAAACCAATTATGGCACTATCTAACCGTCTTTGATATAAGGTCCTCCGGTGGAGCACTTCCCTGCCGCGAATCCGTATCCGTGGTTTTGTAGGGTGGGTTAGACGCCCAATGACATCATGCCAACTATCGATTTGATCAGACTAGCGAAACGGAGCGAGACGGTTCCTATTCTCCACCTACCGATGGCAAAATCGGGTGGTGGGTTAGGGCGCGCATCGGGTACAGTGGCGGTGTGAAGGATGTGTATGAGCGCGCCTAACCCACCCTACGCAACTTATCAGGCTGGGCAGCATTTGTAGGATGTGGTGAACGAAGTGAACCGCATCGATCGAGGCATTATTCTATTCGCGATTGATGCGGTTCGTACCTCACCGCATCTACGCACTATGAAATTCATTCTACCCAACGAGGTAAGGTCAAAGCAATGCCTTGAATTTATCGATGGAAAGTCCTGCATCCTTCACAATACCGCCCATGGTAAACGCCTTGATTGGATTATGGCGGGGGATGGTGATAAGGCGTTCTCCGTCGCTCATAACAATATGCTTTCCTTGTCTGACAATTTGAAAACCAACTTTTTCAAGGGCGCGAACTGCGAGAATGTGGTTGACTCCCGCCAGCTTCGTCACAGTCAGGCCGCCACTTCAATTTCATAAGTTTCCTGATCACGGCTTAGTTCTTTTACTGCCGTTAAATACTCCTGAATAGCATCTTGAATATTCTCCAGAGCTTCCTCTTCGGTATCTCCTTCAGACCAACAACCCGGAAGCCCTGGCACTGAAACACTGATACCCTCTTCAGTGCGATGAAAGACAACGGTATATTTCATTGAATTTCCTCTATCTGAAACTGTAGTGGTTGTAGGATGGGAGGCAGAGCAAATCGCATCGATCGTATCGTTTTCCATTCGCCATGAGCAAAATGATTGGCGCGAAGATCGGGTCGAAGTGACGGGCGCAATCCCGTCACTTCGACCCGATCGGCCCTCCTCGTTTGCTATTGCACCCTACGGCATCATCCCGCGAAGCTCGTTGAGGTGAACAATATTTGTAGGATGTGGTGAACGAAGTGAACCGCATCAGTCGAGATGTTTTGATTCGCGATTGATGCGGTTCGTACCTCACCGCATCCTACGCGCTTATCCATCAGAGAGCACTTTAATTAATGGCAGCAGCAAAGCTAGTCCCGTACAAACAACGGTGACTGGCTGCTTGGAAGTTGACAGTTGCGAGAATAAACCCGCTAGCCCTAGGTCAATCCACCTTATGATTCCCCAGCGCAGAAGGTCGCGACACAACAAACGGATGTGGAATAGCGAGGGAAGCGCTGCGCCAAGGCACATCAACACAACGCCGAAAATATTGAACCAAGCTTGAAAACTATAATCACCGTGCCCTACAAACCCATGGTATATTGCTATGGGCCAGACAAATACGTAATAGGTGGTCATCAGGATTGCTGGCAAAAGCTGAATCGGAAACATATACATGCTGCCTAGCCACCACGGTAGACCCATTAGCAAGTACGCGACCACCAAGTCAACAACAACTACCAACGTTAAGCGACGAATCCTTGGTTGCGAGGCGCTAAGAAGCATTCGAGTAGCTAATAGAGATACCACATTGGAGAATCCTACAAATATTGCCATCAACATAAGACTCACGAAAGCGCTTGCGATGATCGGGATATCGTGCGATATTGACTCAATAATAAGGCCAGCGACACCGTAGGCAGTCAGAATGATCGTAGTCCCAAGCAAATAACGCTTACTGATCCGTCCGTCACCAAACACCCGGTCGAGTTGTGCAGCGGCGACTCTTAAATCTGAATGCAGCAGCTCAATAAAATATCTATCTAAGTGTTTGCTCGCTCTTGCAGCAAGAGCTTTAGACAATCGGTCACTCCATAGCCAGCCGTACATATAATCCAGTAATCGCCCAACTGCCAGCAAAGTCCCAGCGACCAACAACACTGCATTCCAAGGCATTGCTTCTATAGCCATAGACTCTGACCCCGAGCCTCGTAGGGTCCGCCACGCGGACCATCCTGAATATTTAGAATAACCACAGCTTGATTGCCAGACAATAGGTAAAGGTCCGCACAGCGGACCCTACGCGGTTCTCTCCTTACATTCGCACAACTCCCTATCCCAATTCCACCCTCACCTCATGTCTCCCCCCATCCTCAATCAAAGCGATACTTACTTCCTTATCACTCGCTGACAAGGGCTGCCCATCCAGCCATGTAGGGTCCGCTGTGCGGACCAGAACAACTAGCATAACCATGGTTTTTGCTATCCCTTTGTAAAGATGTCCGCACAGCGGACCCTACCCGATTCTCTCCTTACATTTGCACAACTCCCTATCCCAACTCAATCCGCAATACATGCCTTTCTCCATCCTCGATCATCACAAGGCTTACCTCTCTCTCCGCCACCGCTAGAGGTTCGCCATCCAATTCCGCCATCCTGATACGTTCTGCTTTTCCTGAGGGATTCTCGACCCGGATCTCATAAAGCGTTCCCTTCGAGCCATAACGATATGTCAAACGATACCCTGGCCAGTGGTCGGGGATGCAGGGGCGCAGCACCAATCTATTTCCATGTTCTATGCGAAAACCTAACACCGATTCCACCGCCACCCGGTACATCCAGCCGGCGGAGCCGGTGTACCAGGTCCAACCGCCGCGGCCGATGTGGGGAGGCTCGCCGTAGATGTCGGCGGCGATGACATAGGGTTCGACCTGGTAGCGTGCCACCGCCTCCGGGGTGAGGCTGTGGGCGATGGGGCCGAGGTTGGCGAGCAGTTGGGCGGCGCGGTTGTGGCGGCCGAGTTCGGCCACCGCCCGCACCACCCAGCAGGCGGCATGGGTATATTGGCCGCCGTTTTCCCGCACCCCGGCGACATAGCCCTTGATGTAGCCGGCGTCGTGGGGGGTGTTGACGAAGGCGGGGGTGAGGAGGCGGATGATACCGTCCTGGTCGGAGATGAGTTGGGCCTCGACCTGGTCCATGGCCTGCTGCGCCCGGTCCGGGGGAGCGGCCTGGGAGATGACCGCCCAGGCTTGGGCGAGGGCGTCGATGCGGCACTCGTCGTTGTCCTTGGAGCCGAGGGGGGTGCCGTCGTCGTAATAGGCGCGGCGATACCAGTCGCCGTCCCAGCCTTGGGTGTTGAGGGCGGTGAGCAGCTCCCGACGGTAGGCGGTGTAGCGGTCGTGGCGAGCCAGGTCGCCGCGTTGCCGGCAGATAGGGATAAAGTC
>Ga0268298_10006022_pt1 | contig 11125 bp, 15 predicted proteins | sample WWTPWeurt_MetaG_FD_194462 | JGI IMG/M metagenome (GOLD analysis project Ga0268298, IMG submission 194462) | Activated sludge microbial communities from WWTP in Nijmegen, Gelderland, Netherland - WWTP Weurt | ecosystem: Engineered > WWTP > Aerobic digester > Activated sludge | place... | reverse complement strand
GAAAATGTTTGCCGATAATTATGCAGACATGATCACATTTAGCAGTATTGTGAACTAATGAAACAGATCTGTTCTGTCATATTACTTTTATTAATCTCGTGTAATGTCGATCCGAAGATCAATGCGCCTTTACCTGCTGATGATCTAAAGGAGATCATTCCTGCCGGATGGCCCCAACCGGTCTATACCTTTAGCGTAAATACTATTTCAGAAGATAAATTTATTCTTGGAAGATCATTATTCTATGAGGATATGCTTTCCAAGAATGACTCAGTTTCCTGTGCATCCTGTCATCAGCAATTTGTTGCTTTCGCCAATGCGGCCCATAAATTCAGTCATGGTATACAAGATCTTTTAGGAAACAGAAATGCGCCCGGAATCTTCAATATAAACTGGCATCCATCATTCATGCATGATGGTGGTATCAATCATATAGAGGTACAGCCATTAGGACCGATTTCCAATCCGGTTGAAATGGGAGAAAAAATTGAAAATGTGATCGCGAAATTACAGAATAGCGAAAAATACCGTAAGTTATTTAAAAATGCTTTTGGCGATGATGAAGTAACTTCTCAAAGAATGCTTCGCTCGATGGCTGTATTCATGGGAATGATGTATTCTTACAATAGTAAATTCGATCAATACAAAAGAGGAGAGAATGGCGTGCAACTGAGCGATGCTGAATCAAGAGGTTATAATCTTTTTCAGGCCAAATGCAATAGTTGTCATGTGGAACCCCTTTTCTCTGATTTCAAATTCCGTAACATTGGCCTCTCTCCGGATCCGGCCTTGAAAGACAGTGGCAGATACCGCATCACTAAACTGAATACAGATATATACCGATTCAAGACGCCTAGTTTGAGAAATGTTGCCCTCACCTACCCTTATATGCATGATGGCAGATTCGCAACAATCGAACAATGCATTGAGCATTACAATTCAGGTGTTGCAATGACGATTAATCTGGATCCACTATTCTCCGGTGGTAGCATGCCGATCAGTGCTCAGGAAAAAGCAGATCTCGTTGCATTTTTGAATACGTTAACAGATAATAAATTCATCAAAGACAATCGATTTGCTGATCCAAATTTTAAATAATGAAAAAATCTATCCTATTTCTCCTGCTCTCTAGTCTTCTCATTTTTTCCTGTAAAAAAAATCAATTAGGCGGCACATCCACAATTAGCGGAAAGGTGGTACATCATTCCAAAGCAATTCCAAACGCAACCATCTTCATTAAGTTTGGCGAAAAAGATTTTCCGGGAAGTGATACAACAAAATATGATGATAAGGTAAGAGCAGACAACGAAGGAAATTACACCATTAAATGCTATAAGGGAAATTATTACCTGTATGGTTATGGTAAGGATCTTTCTATTTCTCCTCCTCTTGTTGTTGGAGGTGTATATGTGAAAGTCAGAAAGAATGAAGATGTGAAGGCGGATGTAGCAGTTACAGAAGACTGAAGCTTTCAAATAATATGTCCATCAAACTTACATTCTTAGGAACAGGAACTTCTCAGGGGATCCCTCTGATCGGCTGTACTTGTGATGTGTGTCTTAGCAAGGATACAAAGGACAAACGCCTAAGAACTTCAGTACTGATCGAATCATCTACGACCCGAGTGGTGATTGATACGGGACCTGATTTCAGGTATCAGATGCTCAGGGAGAAGATCAATAAATTAGATGCTGTCGTATTTACTCACGAGCACAAAGATCACATAGCAGGATTGGATGAAGTAAGAGCATTCAATTACATCAATAAAATGAAAATGCCTGTGTATGCAACTGAAAGGGTGCAAACAGCATTGAAAAGAGAGTACGCCTATATTTTTTCAGAAGAGAAATATCCCGGTATTCCTGAGATAGAAGTTTTCACCATTCACGATGAACCTTTTTATGTGGGCGATCTTTTCATAGAACCTATCAATGTTCTTCATTATAAATTACCTGTAAAAGGTTTTAAGATAAAGGGACTGGCCTATATAACAGATGCAAACTTCATTAGCGAAGAAGAAAAAGGTAAATTAAAAGATCTGGATGTACTCATCTTGAATGCACTTCGAAGAGAACCACACGTCTCTCACTTTACTTTTTCACAGGCCCAGGAATTGGTAGTAGAATTAAAACCTAAAAAGGCGTATTTTGTTCACATGGCACATCAACTCGGATTGCATGAGGAACTCAATAAAGAATTACCGAAAAATATTGAATTGGCATTTGACGGATTACAGATAGTACTCTGATAAAAAACAATAAAGTACATTGGCAGAACAGATCATCATACAAACAAGCGACAAAGAATCCGTCTACAAAGAATTATTACCTCAAGTAAAAGCTTTGCTGGAAGGAGAAAATGACCTGATCGCGAACATGGCTAATTTTTGCGGGGCTTATATGGAAGTTTTTCAAATTCTATGGGTAGGGTTTTACCTTGTAAAAGGAAATGAATTAGTTTTAGGACCTTATCAGGGACCAATTGCCTGCACAAGAATTCAAATAGGAAAAGGCGTATGTGGCACAAGCTGGAAAAAAAAGGAAACGATCATTGTTCCGGATGTGGAAAAATTTGAAGGCCACATTACCTGCAGTTCCTTAAGTAAAAGTGAGATCGTTGTTCCGTTATTCAACGAGAAAAAAGAAGTGATAGCAGTTTTGGACATCGACAGCAAGGAATTGAACACTTTTGATATTACCGATCAGAATTTCCTTGAAGAAATGGTACAATTGATACGATTTTGAGATCACATTTCCCACCAGGAAGCTTTTATACCAAGATAAACCCCATCTGTTCTGAACTCCAAGGGATAGGTTTTTAATGCGAATGCACCTCCTGAAGTCGCCTTTCCTGTTCTGAGATCGAATGAATAACGGTGAATCGGACAGATCACTTCATTTTTAGGACTGCAGCTACCCATGCTTAAACTTGCACCGTTATGAGGACAACGATCATTGAATGCAAAGATACCTTCTGAAGTTCTGGTCACACAAATCTTTTCTCCCTTGATATGCATTTGAATGATGGCACCATTCTGAAGATAATCATTTTCGTTTTCTTCCTTTTCAAAGATCTTATGCCAGTGATAGGCCATTTAGATCAGATCATTCATAGAGTAAACACCCGTTTTTCCTTGCAAGAATTCTGCAGCGATCACAGCACCTAAGGCAAATCCTTTTCGACTGTGTGCTTTATGCATGATCTCAATATCATCTATTGAAGAATGGTATTTTACAATATGTGTTCCCGGTACTTCACCTTCTCTTTTGTCAACAATGTGAAGTGTATTGGGAGTCTTCTCATCAATGCTCCACTTTTCCTTTCTCTTTACTTTATTCATTATCTGATTTGCCAATGAAATAGCTGTCCCGCTGGGTTTATCCAGTTTATGAATATGATGGATCTCTTCCATACTGATATCGTAATCTTCGTACTTATTCATCAATTCAGCTAAATAACTATTCAGCTTAAAAAAAAGATTCACTCCTACACTAAAATTGGTTGCATGAAACAAGGAGCCTCTGTTCCCTTCGCAATGAGCAATGATCTCATCAAACTTATCATACCATCCTGTTGCGCCAACTACCACCGGTAAATGCGCATTGAAACATTTATAGATGTTCTCCACTACCGTGTGCGGTGTACTGAATTCAATAGCAACATCAGCCTTCTTTAGATTGACAATATTCATCTCATCCTGATTGTCTTTATCGATCTTGAGTATGACCTCATGTCCCCTTTTTAAAGCGATCGCTTCGATCTCTTTTCCCATTTTACCGTAACCTATCAATGCTATTTTCATGATTATTTAAATTTTAATTTTATACTGATTCCTGCTGCAATAGAAGTATTTCCATTTGACGGAAAATAGACTTCTTCCCATGGTTTGATCTGCAAACTGAGATCATCGCTCACATCAAATGTTTTTAAGTGCGCATCTACATTGGCATCAATGATATTTAGAACATAAACTGCAGCCAGACCTATCACACTAATATCGCGAAATTTTCTGTATTTTGTTTTGTACACTAACAATTGATCGCCACTTAATCCGGTGTTGTTCACAGTGGTAGAATCCACATCGTACTCTGCCTTCAAATATTTACGCGCCACATTGTACTGGCTATTATAGAATCCAAACATATAACCAAAGCCACCTAAACCGGCATAGATGATCGGTAGTTTCCAGTATTTCTTATTATAAACCTGACCGGCCCCAGGTAATATCGCGCTCAAAATGGTTGCTTTTCTGGCAGAAGCATAGATCTTCTTCTTGTCTACTTTCCTAACAGAAGTGTCTACGGGATCAAGAACACGAAGTGAGTCCTTGCTTTGAGAAGAACAAGGCAAAAAGGCATTTAAAAATAGCCATACTATTACAATGCGAGAAAACATGAACTAAACGACAAGATCTTTGAGCTTGGTATGCCCAAGCTCTGAGTTCATTAATCTATCCAGTTTATCCATCATGATATTGACATGCTTCAGATCCTCCGTATCATTGATAGGAATAAAATTCACTCCTTTTTTGTCGAGAGAGTCAAATAAAAATTTAACGTCAAATCTTGTCTCTGTTACACCGGGTTGGTAGACAATTTCTTTGTCGTCATCGGTCTTCACTTCCACCAACACACCACATTCCACAAATTCATTGAGCATATTCTTCGCTAATTTAGTCGGCAGATCCAATACAGTTGCGATCTCGGCTGCGGTTAAAGATTTCTCACCTAAATAAAAACGTTTCGCTATCAAATTGGTTATGAGAAGGGAGATCACGCGTTTATAACGGATGCTTAAATTTTTAATATCCTCTGCTAACTCAAATTTATCTGCATTCTGATTAGCATAGGCAATCTGTGCACCGAACAACACAATGTACCAGGTATACTGAACCCAGATCAAGAATAAGGGTAAAGCGGCAAACCCACCATAAATAGCACTTATTCGACTTGACCCCACCTGAAACTTAACGTAGCCCCAACCGAGTAATTCAAAAAGAACGGTGGCAATGATAGCTGCCATAAACGCTGCTTTGAAAGTTACTTTCGTATTTGGCAGGGCCATATAAATAAAAGTAAATACACCAGCCACAAGTAAGTAAGCAAATGTGTTGACAAGAAATACGCTGATGACACTCATTTCAAAAAAATTACCCATTTTAGTTTGCACGGCTAGTGTCAAACCTCCAGAGACCATAAATAGAATTGGTCCAACCAGCATGATCGTAAGATAATCCGTGATCTTACGAACCCAGCTTCTTCCTCTTTTTATCTCCCAAATCTGATTGAAGATCTCTTCGATACTTACCAATAGTTTTAGTACACTCCACAACAATAGAAATACACCAAAACCGGCAATTACACTTCCATTGGTAGAATCCAGCATTTTGTTGGCATAGACAAATGCGTTCGATAAAACCTGCTCATAGGTATTGTACTTTTTAAGTATCATTACCTGCATGGTTTGATCGTAACCAAAGCCCTTTGCAATTGCAAAGACCAGTGCCAAGATAGGAACGATTGAGAATAAAGTGTAAAAGGTTAGAGCTGTAGCAGAAGTCAAACAATTATTATCCTTAAACCCGCGAATGGCCAAGGTGATAACACGTAATTGTTTTACCAAAAAAGCCTGTCGTGAATCCAGTTTCTCCAATCGAACACTCCATATCTTTTCAGAAATAAATTCACGACCCTTTTTAATGGCAACAATTGGATTCAGCATCATGTAACAAATTTAATAAAATATGGGCATAAAAGGACTACCCTTAAAGAGCCCATTTCTTCCTGTACGTTTCACTGTAATAAGCGAGGCGATTGATAGCGGAAATAGCTCTTTCCTGAGTGAAAAGCGCATTGTATTCATAGGTTTCCTTGACCATGATCATTTCGTTAATAATTGCAAAAGACGCTTCTACAAGGTTGTGATTCTCTTCCAACAACATTTTATATACCGCTTCTCCGTTCTCATTCTGTACTTTGGTGATCAAACTCATTACCTGAAAGAACACTAATTCATTCTGTTGCCATACATCGATCAGTATTTCAGTTTCCTTGTTCTTACTGATAGAGTATTGTCCCTCTTCCGTCTTCGCATCCTTTGGGTTCACACCCAAATTACTTAATGCACTTTCTATTTTGCCTATCGCCTGCTGATACATGCTATATATATGTTAGTTCGTTTAATTTATCAATGAAGAACTGAGCCATTTTATTGGTGTAATATTTTTGTTTGAATTGTCCAACCCATTCTATCCCTTTAATGCTGCTGGTAAGAAACACTTCATCTCCATTCATCAATGTATTGATCGTAATTGGACTTTCAAAAGTAAGTATTTTATTCTCAGTAGCCAGATGCATGATCTGCTTGCGCATGATCCCGGCAACACAACCTTCGGTAAGCGGTGCCGTATAAAGTGTTCCATTCTTTACAACAAAAATATTGGCACTAACACTTTCGCAAATATTTCCGTATTCATTGATGATAAAACAATCGTCCAGCTTCATGCTTTGTTTGGCGAGTCCCGCCATTACATACAAAAGCGCATTCCCACTTTTGATATTCGCCAATTTGTTCAGCGGCTTTTTAATATCACCATAAAGATCAACCCAAAGGCCTTTTTGGTTCAAAACATAAGGACCTTCCACTTCCTCACTTTCGATCAAGAAAGAAATATCATTTGTCTCAGGTGTATAAAAGCCACCTTCATTTCTGAAAATAGTGAGTCGTATTCTGGCATTTGGGGCGTGTGAATTGTGTTTCAGCAATTGAATGATGAGTTCCTGCAGATTTTCATAGTTGAATTCGGCGGGGACATTCATTCTTAACACCGTCATACCTAATCGAAGACGAAGAACATGATCGCGCAAAAACATCAATCTGTTATTACAGAACCGAATGGTTTCAAAAATTGAATCACCGTAACGGAAAGCCCTGTTTGTAAAGGCAACCGCAGGTTCATAGATACTGATCAAATGACCATTTAAAATGCAATATTTATCGAGTGACATCTTTGGCTCAAATTTGCGACAAAATACGGGGCAAAGGCCTTGTAATCAACTAACTTAATAACAGGCTACAGTTGATGAGAATGAAGATAAATAAAGCTAAGCGTTAATAAAATTTCGAACAATAATGAAGTATATTCATTTTAGTTAGCTTACATTTGAAATTACTAAAAACAACACTTATGTTCGACAATAATGAATTCAAAAAATATGCTACCAAACATATGGGCATAAACAGCTTGACCTACGATAGCTATACTTCACGTATCACTTCATCACTGACTCCCTATATCATTGAAGAGCGTCAGTTAAATGTTGCTCAAATGGACGTTTTTTCCCGTTTGATGATGGATCGTATCATTTTCCTGGGAACAGGGATCAATGATCAAGTAGCTAACATCGTTCAGGCACAATTACTGTTTCTTGAAAGCGTGGATGCTAAAAAAGACATTCAGATCTATGTAAATTCACCCGGAGGCAGTGTATACGCAGGACTAGGTATTTATGATACCATGCAAATAGTAAAACCCGATGTGGCTACGATCTGTACAGGAATGGCAGCCAGTATGGGTGCAGTACTTCAGTGTGCTGGTGCAAAAGGTAAGCGTACTGCCTTAAAACATGCCAGGGTAATGATCCATCAGCCACTTGGTGGAGCAGAAGGACAGGCAAGTGATATTGAGATCACAGCACGTGAGATCCAGAAACTAAAAAAGGAATTATATGAGATCATTGCACATCACAGTGGTCAGACTTTTGATAAAGTTTGGGCAGACAGTGACAGAGATTACTGGATGATCGCAGCTGAAGCGAAAGCTTACGGGATGATTGACGAAGTTCTGGAAAGAAAATAAAATACCTTTAAAAAGTTAAAATCTCTCAAAATTTGGGAGATTTTTCTTTTTCTAGATACTTATAAAGAATGTGGCATTTGATTTGTAAGCTTATATAAATATCTTTGTTAATATAAAATTTATGAAAAAGACACTCCTAATAATAATGCTGGCAGCAGTAAGCAATGCTTTTGCGCAGCCGGGTAAAGGTAAAGAAGCACACATGTCGGCCATTGTTGCGCCGGGATATTACATCACCATGAAAGGTGACAGTGTGAAAGGCGAGATCCAAACCAACATGGAGGATGAAACAGAAATGTATAAGTCTTTCAATTTCCGACCAAAAGGTGCGGTTAAACTTACCCCTATCAATACCAAAAAAGCGAAAGGATTCGGATTTGGTGGAAGACATTTCACCTCCGTTCTTTATGATGCTGAAACAAGCGTCTATATCGAAAGACTTGTGAATGGCCGTTTAAAGTTCTATGAATTCAAAGATCACGGAACAAAGAATGGCGAACCCATCATTGCCTGCTCTTATTATATTCAGGATTCAGGGGCAGATGATAAAGAAATGGAATTAAGGGAATTGAAACCACTCAATAACAATTTTTACAAGAAGGAGTTAAAGCCTTATATGAAAGCCCAGATCATGACATGGAATGACTTGGATAAATTCACTTTTGTGAAAGACAAAGTGGTGAATGCCATTAAGGAGTTCAATAAATTCTATGAAACTCCGGCAGAATAATGCTGATCGAAATTAAAAAAGCCCTCATTAGAGGGCTTTTTTGTTATGTGACTTTTCTATTACTTATTTTAAGATTTCTCTTGCGATAACAAGTTTCTGAATTTCACTTGTGCCCTCGCCTATTGTACACAGTTTGCTGTCGCGATAGAACTTTTCAACCGGAAAATCTTTGGTATAACCGTATCCTCCGAAGATCTGAACAGCTTCAGTACTAACTTTTACCGCTACCTCACTTGCATAATACTTTGCAAAGGCTCCTTCTTTTGTCATCTTTAATCCTTTGTTCTTTCTATCAGCAGCATTCATGGTCAGTAATTCAGCAGCCTCATATTCAGTTGCCATATCTGCCAGTTTAAATGCGATCGCCTGAAAATTAGAAATAGATTGTCCGAATTGTTGTCTTTCCTTTGAGTATTTAATACTTGCATTAAGTGCACCTTTTGCAATTCCAAGACTTAATGCGGCGATAGAGATCCTTCCACCATCGAGAACTTTCATTGCCTGAACAAATCCATCACCTACGTTTCCTAATATCTGCGACTTGTGAACGCGACAATTATCGAAGATCAACTCAGCGGTTTCGCTTGCCCTCATCCCCAATTTATTCTCCTTTTTTCCACCACTGAATCCAGGGGTTCCTCTTTCTATTATAAATGCTGTGATTCCATGACTGTCGAGTAATTCACCCGTTCTTACAAGAACAACAGCAGTATCTCCGCTGATCCCATGCGTTATCCAATTCTTGGTACCATTGATCACCCAATAATCACCGTCTTGTTTTGCAACACATTTCATTCGCATGGCATCGCTACCGGTTCCTGCCTCCGTTAAACCCCAGGCACCGATGAATTCGCCGGATGCTAACTTGGGAAGATACTTTCTCTTTTGCTCTTCATTTCCAAACTGAAGAATATGGCCGGTACCCAAACTATTGTGCGCTGCCATCGACAGAGCAATTGAACCACAGATACTGCCTAATTCAGTAATAGCCGTTACATATTCCGTATAACTGAAACCTGAACCACCATACTCCGTTGGCACTAAAACACCCATCAATCCAAGCTCACCTAGTTTTTTAAAAACCTGTACAGGAAATTCCTGCGTTTCATCCCACTCCATCATTTTAGGTAAGATGTGTTCTTTACCAAACTTTTGTATCATATCAGCAATCATTAGCTGATTTTCATTCTTCTGAAAACTAATTCCTGTATTTTCTAATACTGTACCAGACATGTTATATTATTTGTATGTTTTATTAATTTATCTTTTCCTTCTAAAAACCCCAATCCGATCACGAAATTGAAACCGGCAACTACAGCACCTTGTTTTTTAACTAAACAAGCAGCTGCTTCTGCCGTTCCCCCCGTTGCAAGTAGATCATCATGAATGAGCACTTTCCAGTTTTCCTTCAATGAATCTTCATGCATCTCGATCTTACTCGTGCCATACTCGAGATCATACTCGTGACTGATGGTTTTGTAAGGCAATTTACCTGATTTTCTAATTAAAACAAAAGGAATATTCAATTTATTTGCCAATAATATTCCAAATAAAAAACCCCTGCTTTCAATCCCGGCAATAGCATCCGGTTTAACATCCATTTTCCTTACAAATTCATTAACAATTTCGTTACAGAGATCCTGATCATAAAAAAGTGGGGTTATGTCCTTAAAAAGTATTCCCGGCTTTGGGAAGTCGGCCACATCACGAATCGACTTTTTTATTCTCTCCTGTACAGTCATATTAAGGCCCACAAACTTACTTAATTTTTCTTCATCCGTGGCATAATTACACGAATTACCCCGAATCTTCTTCGGTACCGAATTCCTAACTTTCGATACAGCAAAATACCTTTTCTATTGAGTGAATCCTAATCGAATTAGCAGAGGCCCTTTTAGAACGAGTTGAAAATTTCTTCTGACTATCTTCTGTAACTAATTTTGAGAAGTGACATTACAACAATAAATAATATGCCTATGAAACCAAAATTCAATATAAACCGACTAATGAAAAGGATCAGTATTCTTGTTATCCTTTTGCTTTGTGCTTATAGCGTAAGCGCAAGTCCGTTAACACTCATAATGGGGGGAGAATCGAATGGACTCGATTTCATTTATCTGATTCTCGGGGTGACTGCTATCTGTATCTTGCTATTCTATCCGGTTAATGATGAAACTGCCAATGAACTGAAAAGTGAAGGGATCAAGATCAATTCTGGTTTTGAACATAAGCATTACAGAAAGGTCATTCGTAAAACAGCATAAAAAAAGGACTGAATGCTCAGTCCTTTTCATACAATTTAAAAGATCAATTAAAGCTCAGCTTTAAGTACTTTTTTCTCCTGACCTCTCAAAATTTCAACTTCAACTACATCTCCCTTTTTAAAATTGCCAAGTGATTTCATATAACTCATTACATCCTTCACTTCGTATTCTCCCATTTTCTTTATCACATCACCTTTGGTAAGTCCTGCCTTTGCAGCAGGTTTCCCTTCAGTAACACCGTCAATCCTCATACCTACTCCGTCATAGGTGTAA
>Ga0268298_10006021_pt1 | contig 11125 bp, 7 predicted proteins | sample WWTPWeurt_MetaG_FD_194462 | JGI IMG/M metagenome (GOLD analysis project Ga0268298, IMG submission 194462) | Activated sludge microbial communities from WWTP in Nijmegen, Gelderland, Netherland - WWTP Weurt | ecosystem: Engineered > WWTP > Aerobic digester > Activated sludge | place: Netherlands... | reverse complement strand
CAGGGACCGGTGGACCCTACTGAAAGTCCGAGGCAGAATACCTGAGTTAATGATCAATTTTAATTGACCACGGGCACAAAAGTAGTTGACCGCAGACAAACGGAAACTAAAAAGGAAAATTCAATGACACAAGAAACTCCTTCTGGAGCTGCCTATGTGCGCTCCGAGCTTCTCAGTCGTCGTGAGGCTGCTGCCTATCTTGGAGTGGCTGAACAGACGCTCGCGATCTGGAAATGCACGAAAAGGCAAGAACTGCCTTACGTAAAAATCGGAAAGCTCGTGAAATACCGAAAGTCCGATCTCGATGAATTTATCGCTAAGAATCTTCGAAGCGCATAAGGAACCAAAGCCCCAAGAAAGTTCGAGCCCTCCGGGGACCGCACTCTGAAAACAGGGCCACGACTCGTTCGACTGGCTGGTTCTTGGGCAGACCTGGCTGCGCATTACAAAACAATGTGATGCACCACAGCTGGTGTTCCCAGTCTTCGAACGCGTCAAGCCCAAATATAGAAAACTAATTTCGTTACCTGGTGAGCATGGGTGGTGACAGCCCTGTGTGACATGCCTCACCCGGTATACGAGGAGGTAGAACAATGACAACACCGATGTCATCGGCGTTTGCCGGAATCGAACAGATATTCTTGCTTCTCTTTGTGTTGATGATCTTTGTCTGTATTGCTGGAGGTAATCCGAGCATGGTTCTAAAGCCAGTGTTCGACATCGTCGGGCAATTTGTAATGGCTCTTATAAGCCTGCTCAGTCAACTCCTGATAGCGGGGTTAAGGGTACTGGCTAGTGTTCTTATATCCGGGACCAAAATCGCGGCTGAGACGCTCAGAAATGGCTCTGTAACACAGAACAAGAGATAGCAATCACCATAAATGGTGCCAATCACGCTGGTAACAGCAGGCACACAAATCAACGAAGAATAACACCATAACCGGTGCTGCCGCGAGGAGGTGGCACCGACGCGCAACAAGCGATCGAGCGCAGCGAGACATTACCGGGAGGCTTGACCGTACGGTAATGCAAGAAACTCTCTTCCTGAAAGTTTTGAGCAATCAGAGAAGAAAATGCTCGGAGGATATTGATTTAGGTAATCTACCAGTGGCATCTCTCGACTGCCTTTTTCTACAAAAATCTGATCAACACCGTTGCAGGAGAAGAGTATCTCCTGCCCGAAGGTGTATTTGTAAACCTGTTTGACATGTTTGCTTTCGACAACAACGGACACCTCGTCCTTCTTTTTCAAGCTTCTGTCGATGCTTAGAGTGAGATCCGTGAGTATGCACTTTTCCGGTGCTTTCACTGATTTTGTAAAAATTGTTGGAAGCATCCGATAGGTCTCGTCGTTCCAATCGGCAGCGATCGGTACCACGTCATCCGGAACCTTATCTAAAGCGGTAGTTGTCGGTAAATGATCCAGCTCAGTATGTGTCAATGCATCTCCAAGTCCTCTAATACGATCGGCTTGTTTGTTGCACCAGAGGATAAAATCTGGGATTTGCAGGTGCAAGTTACTCCAGACTTTCGACGAGGCACTAGCGCCGAGAGTCAACGATTCGGCACCATCCTTGGCGCGTGCGAAGCCATGCCCTAGATGAAAGAGTTTCCCATCGCTTCGATTTATTCTTGGTCCTACGTCTGCTCCGGTCATCATTCTGTACGATTCGTTATTCGTACCGGTCACTCGGTTCTTCATTCCGACGCTGGAGAATTGAATTTCGCTCAATCCAGAAAATACTTTGTTGATCACGCTTTGAGGAACGGGAAGTGGATTTGATGCCTTAAAGATCGTCGAAAGTCTCTCGTATAAAGCATCCGTACGGCTGGAAGAACAAATGAACAGTAATTTGTTTTTCTTGCTGTAGTAAATCACAAAGAGGTCGTATTGAATGCTTGTGAAATTATCTATCTTGCTCCAATCTGCTCGCTCCTCGCGTCTGGTGACAAATACTAGGACGGGTATGTTTGAATTTTGGCGTCTGTATATCACTTTTCGAGCATCAAGGTTTGGCAATGGTTCCTTGATGTTCACGTCTCGGTCTACTGAATAGATCTTTACATGGCAATATGGATTGATCGCTTTAAGGGAGACGTCAGAGACGTCATAATCCGCATCTTTCGTCGGATCAAAACCCTCGTAGGTCTCTTTGACAAATAATTCTCGAAAGAGCTTGGTGTCGGCCAAGTTTGTTATTATCTCTTTCCATACAGCGCCGTGCTCATACAGTACAGCCGCCTCAATTTGCATTTCATGCGTCGCTGCAACAAACTTCGCAGTACCAATGTCTTTGGCGTTGGTTCGCGCAAACCTGCCGATGAACTGCAAGGTCACTTCGAGCGAGCGATGCGGCGAATGTACCGCCGCTATTTTTAGATACGGAAAGTCAAATCCCTCGCCAAGCATATCGACGCAAATGATTCCGTCAATCAGATGGTTCTCTAAGTCGTCGAGAGTCTTGTCGATTACGGCTCCAGTAAGCCCACTGTGAATCATTTCAAGCTTCAAAGCTGTGTTCTTTTTATAGATCTCGTCTAGTTCTTCGGCACGCGTACGTGTATCCGTGCGAACCATGAGCAAGTGCTTTAGTCCTTGGTTCCTATCCGAAAGAACGACTCGCTCTGCAGCCTTTGCGATCGACACGTCTATAGGCTGCCTTGTCTGGTTTACGGGCACATATTCGATGTGAGAAATGATTTGGTCCTTGTATGCCTCACTGATTGGAAATGCGTAGACAATTCTTCCCTGGACCTCCTTACCATCACGACGATATGGCGTCGCAGTGCATAGAATTTTCCTGGCTTTGGGGAATGCAGCTATTAGGTCGTCCCATGTCTTGGCTGGACTGTGGTGTGCTTCGTCAATCAAAAGCAGATCAAACAAATCCGGCGGTGGTTCAGCTATTCCCTGGATAGCTGGACTTGAACTGTGAGGTAAGCCAATCACGACATCAGCATCCTTGGAGATATCGATCCAGTCCTGCTCAGTTTTCATTTTTTTCTTGATGACGGCTACCCTGGGACATGGTACCGATCCCGGAAGCACCGCTAACTTCCTGAGAGTTTTTAGCGTCGCAAAATCCTTTGTGATTTGCCTGCGGACAGGGACGTTCGAAGTAATGAAAAGGACCTTTTGAGCAGCTAGTAAATACGGTGCCATCATAAGCACAGCAGTTTTTCCGGATCCCGTTGGCATGACTATAATTGCGGGTTCAGTCCGCAGGGAGAAATGAGAACCTATTGCAAAAATTGCCCCAAGTTGCGCTCTTCTTAATCCTTTATCCGCCGAAGGATCTGCCGTCGGGAATGCAAGAGAATGATAGTGCTGCTCAAAGTAATTGTTCGACATAGCTGTAGTCTTTCATCGATTGGCCGGCATTACTTCTTTCGATCCCAAATTTGTCGCCATGCATCGAATTCCGAAGGACGTACTTGGTAGCGAGCAAAATTACCTTCATGCAGAGCAAGAACCTCGTCTTCAGCGACGCGTTGAAATTTATCGCGCTCGTCTGCTACTACATTTTCTGCTGTCCATGTCTCTATATATTTGAAAGCTGCTGCCCGATCGAGTTGGTCCCGTACGATGGTGCCGACGACTTGGCGAAGCGCATCTCGATGCTTGAGGCGAAACGGATCGGGTTCACCGAGTGATTGGCGAACTGCGGCATAGCGTTCAGCTGAGCGTTCATAAGCCCAGAGATAGATATCCCTGAGTAGTTCTACTTTGTTCAATTCGTACACTCCAAGAGTTGCCTGCACATACAAGTCCTTTGGCACATCTGCGAACGTAAGTGGAACAAGATTAGCCTTAATCAGTGGAATGTTGGCTGCCAGGCGTGAGACGCGTTTGTTCACATCCTCGAAGGGTTGAAGGTAAGGCAAATGAACCATGACAAAGAACGATTGCTCAAAAGGATCTGAGATTGCTCTTGCCGTATCTAAAATTTGGTCGAAACATTCCTCGATAAGCTGTGGCACTGCGAGCGGTCGAAAGGACGATTGCCCAATTTCGACCTCAATTTGACGAAGGCGCCCAGCCGCTTGTGGATCCGGCAACAGGTTGTTTGCCAAAACACCGTGTAAGTTCCGAATAGTAAACCGGTTGAATCCGATCTCGTCAGCGTTATCAACAAGAAATTCAATTGCATCCTTGTGGTTCAGGATCATCTGTGCTTCAACTTGATCTTTCCCCTGTGCCTCTTTGCCAAAGGCGATCAATCGTTTAGTGTCCAGAAGGCTATATGTATTGCCTTCCAGACGGCTTGAATTCCAAGAAAGATCAATTAGTAATCGATCCAAGATGTTTCTTGCGTATGTGCCTGCCGGCTGGAATCCAGTTTGTACTGCGCCAGTTTTACGAAGTTGAACGCGCTCAGTTTCCGAAAGATATGCACTTTCGTTTGGTCTATAAGAATCCAAAAAGTCCCGGTTGTAACCAACTATCTTCCGTGAAAGCAGCGGTCTCGAAACATTTTTCCGAATGTCCTGAGCGGCCCGAGACAAAGACAGCGCTTCTGCTTCCGTCCCCGTCTCGACGGCCGCCGATGCCGGAAGATATTTCATGCCACGACGTTGGCCTTCAGTTACGACTCTTCCTTGCTCGGCAAGATAGCGCAGGCGATATTGCAATGTGCGGTGAGGGACACTGTTGCCCATGCCTCGCTTATAAACTTGAGGTCCACGCCGTTAGGATGAGCCTTCAATATCTCTTCGATACCTTTTAGATCCTCTTCTGGTATCTGTTTAGCCATGAGTCAACCTGTCCTGTAGAGCTCCGTTGCGTTCCAGGCAATGATGTGCGCCTTTTAGGCAACCATGTGCGACTTTAGGCAACCATGTGCCATTTAAGGCAATTATATACCGCTTTAGGCAATTAATTGCAACTTTAGGCAATTAAACGCCACTTTAGGCAACTAAATGCAACTTTAGGCAATTATGCGGGTAAATCCCCGAAAAGGCTTGTTGCGACTAAGTTTCGGGACGCACGCCGATCTGGTGCACCCGTCCACCTTTTTGGCCCGGGTGAAACCCGGCAAAAAGGTGGACGGGTGCACCAGCAAGAAAGTTCCCCTAGAAGATCAAAAATTCCAAAATTCTTGAAGGAAATTATCTGAACATGCAGAATCCATCTTAGCTTAGCGCGGAACTTGAATGCAGCCATGACGGCGAACAGCACGCGCTGAATTCAATGCTTGGCCCTTTTCTTGGGCTCGGCTTTGATCACCTTCGGCTTCTTCTTATCGGAAAGATCCAGAACGCCCTTGCCCACTTTTGCCTCTATGAATGCGTGAATTTTGTTCATCGGATCGCGAAGCCGTTCGACGTCGGAGACAATGTAGCCGGCCGTGACATCAGCAGCCATCTTGTGGTTGGCGAGCTTTTTGATGGCATACGCAGAGAGGTCCTGCGCGTCGGCGATGGTGAGAAAAGTTCGGCGAAGATCGTGGAGCATGAACTTCACTTTTGAACTCTCGGTCACCAAATCCATATGGTGCCGCACGTCGCGAATGTATCGGTACTTTTCTCCCTGTCCAGGAAAGACGTATTCATTTTCTCTGCCGTCCCATCGCTTTGTGAGCATCTCCTTCAAGAAGGGCGTGAGTGGTAGCATATGTGGTTGCCGATTTTTCGGATCCGGAATTAAGAGTGTTGCTCCCGTCAAATCTACGTTCTCCCACAGTAATTCTGCCGCTTCATTCTTCCTCAATCCTGTGAACAGCAGCAACAGTAAGTAATCTCTGACAGTCTTATTCTCCAGTCCCATAACCGCTTTGCACCACGCGCTCAACTCATGGCTCTTGATCACACTTTGTCTTCGAGCCTGCTTGTTCCAGATTCGCGCTTGCGAAAGTCGAGTCACCGGGTTGTTCGTGATAATGGGATCACCATTCGGATGCTCGTATGTGATCTTTGCATACGTAAAGAGCGCGCGAAGAATTCTCATCGCATGATCAGCATGTCCCTTATGTCCCTTATCGCTTATGCTTTTATGGCGCCGCTCGATCATATCTTTCTTGATCTCGACCAGCGGCACATCGAGCCAGTCAGCCACCGTGCTCCGGAGCGTGCATTTATATATGTATGCGGTGTTATCCTTCAATTTCCGTGACTGCAAGTAATCGGCAAAGACTTTTCCCAGCGTTATTTCATTAGCCTTCGCCTCTTGCTCAGCGGCTGCTTGCTCAGCATCGATTTTGGCTGCGGCCTCTTTGCGCTGTTGATTAGGATTGATTCCCTTAGAGAGCAGGTACAAATAATCCTTGGCGTCCTTTTCCGCCTTCTTCGGGTTGATTGTCGGATATGGGCCAATCGTCACCAAAACTGTTTGTCTGGTTCCATGCAACTTGGCGCGTGCGATAAATACTTTCGACTCGCCGCGTACACGCAGGCAAAACCCTTTCACGAGCGAGTCACAATGGATGCCGTCTTCCTTCACGCTTAAGCAAAACGCATCCGTATTGATTCTTTGCCTCTTTTTCTTTTCGTTCTCTTCCATCGGCACGCTCCGAACACACTAGACTTATTGGATCACCAGGATCACCACTTGCGGTGCGCTAGATCAAAGATCTACCGCATTGGATCACACGCTAGATCAATGGTCTAGTTCGCAGGATTTGCGCGCTAGATCAAAGATCTAGTTTTGGTGATCCATGGTGATCCAACTTTTTTGAAGTCGATCTTTTTCGCCCCGGTGATCCAAAATCTAGCGCGTCAAACTCGCCAATTTCAAAACACTAGATTCAGAATCTAGTGTTTTCTGGATCACCATTGGATCACCATTTGAAACCCAGTGTAGCATTCGGGTTGCCAGGATGCAAATTCAAAAAGGCTCATCTGGCTTGGGTTTCGGGAATGGAGGGAAATTAATCAGAACTCAGAAATAGGGTTCTCGCTAGACTTAGGATCTAGTGTAGCAATACGTAAGGGTTCAAGTCCCACTAAACACCTTCTCACAATGTAATCGCCTCACGTATTCCGATGATTCAAGCCAAACACCAGCTATTCCGAAGACTGCAACGTGGCAATCAGCCGAGGCGACTCCAAACACTCCGGATATATTCCACAACAAGCTGTACCGAAGGAAAGAAAAGCGGCTCCATTCCTATCGACTCCAGCCTGAAACCATTTGCACCAGCATGCCGCACGCGCATACCGCCTTCAAACTCGAACCACGTTCGCCAGCTTGAATCAACATCGGTTTGAGAATTCGGAGCAGCAGGAACTAGTTTGAACATAATGCCGGAGGCTCGTAGCTGCTCGTAAAGTCTCCATTCAGGTTCGGACTCCAGAAACAATTCCGACAAGGTCCGAGCACGTTCCAACGAAAGGCGCGATGCCCATCGATGGGATGAAACTCTTCGCCCCTTACCATCATCTGCAAGATTAAGTACAGGCTCTCTCATCAGCTCAAGCGACTCCAATTGGTAAACAACCTGCAGTTCATCACCGGGCCGACCCGATGGCCATGACGTTACAATCTGAGATCTTGGTTTCACTTCAATACCTGAAACCTTCGCACGATGTGTTACAGCTCCTGGCTTCCGTATTGCCGAAGGTGAGTAGATCGCAACGTGTTTAACAAACAATTGGCGAGGGTGAGACCTGAGAAGCGGCATATAGTAACACTTCGTATTCACAATCCACGAAAGATGCTCGGCTGGCGCCCCTGCATTCAAGACACCAATCAAGACGGGCTCAGAAGCTGCAATACGCCAGTCATCGGAACGCTCCGCCGCTTGATGCCTTATGGCCTGATCTGCTATCGACCAACCACCGGAACTAAATAGAGCGGTGATCCACTCTTCCAGATATTGCTTACATCCAGGCAACAGCGGAATGGCACCAATCCCTAACCGATCCAGCGACTCCCATAGCCGGCTATCTCGATATGAATGAGGAATGGTCTCTTGGTATGGGAATAGTGCAGCAGCTTGAATAATGCTTCTTTTCGGGCGCCCTATTGTGGACTCCGTATTCGACTCAAGAATCGCATCCCGATATCTATGCAATACATTTACGGCGTCCTCATCCGGTCCAGGCTCCCTATATCGCGCTAAGTATCTATCGTCAAAGCTGACACGATACTTTGCATCGAGTAGCAGCCTCAAAGTAGGCCAATCAGCCTCCTCAAGGGAAATCATGATGTCCGGCTGCTGTGGAATCAGAATCTGGTCCCCGCTGATAGATTTGTTGTACGTTACCTCTATTCTTCGACCGTCGCCCTGTTCAATTCGAACTATACTCTCCTTACCTTTCTTGAGCTGAATCTCTAGTCCATTGCTAGTTGCACGCACCAACTGAGAAACAGGCACCTGTCCGCCAGTAGCCTTAGACAACAGATCAACAACAGTAAGAAAACACCAGTACTCATAAAGAAGACTTATCTCCTTCAAGGACAGATTTACCGGACCACCTTCAATCTGAAGACCGAGGCTGAGCATGTTACAGGCCCGATAACATTCACTATAGCCAGGAGCCGAAAGTAGCTGAAGCGAAGCGAAACCTACTGGCGGAGACTCACTTGAAATCTTAAACGGCTCAATCTGTTGAAGCATCAGAATTCTTTGCTCCAATGAGCGTAGGTCATTGATGATCTTCAGCCGCCGTTCAGTCTTGTGCGCCTTCCCAAGCTCATTGGATCTAAGCGCGATCAATCGATCCCGAATACGTCGGAGCTGCATCGCAATCCAGCGGTGTTCCGGCGTATCAAGCGTAGCGCCTGCCTTCAATGAAGGTAGACGCTCTCTAACAGGCAAACCGATAATAAAGTCTGACTCGCAACCGGCACCACTCCCTCGGTGTATGGATTTTCGAACCATTGAGTCTAAACGCTTTACCTTGTCGGCATTCACGGTTTGCCGCTCCCGTGTAAAGCCTCTGACTGGACGATGCGAAATGAATGCACACGCACGTTCGAGGTCTTTCACAACCAAGTTAAGAAGAAGCAGCCATTCTACAGTGCTAGACTGCTTCTCAAGTAGGGGAACACTGAGCTTGTATGTGGAGCGCAAGTATTCGAATACCAGGCCGGAAACATAATCCTGGGTCTCTGCTACGAGCTGCTCATAGTCTGACTTGTAATCAAGCTTAGTGGGAAACACCTCTAACTCGAACTCGAATTCAGGTTTCCCATCCACAGTCAATGCGAACTTGCTAAAACCAACTTCCGACTGAAAGTTGATAGTTCCAAAAATGAGTCTACCGTCATCCTCAGTTACCAGCCCCTTTCTGATATTCGGATCAGCATGCAACAGATCAATCCGCTTTCCCGCCTTCGACCGAGCGTAAACTCGATAATCTGTCTGCTCATGAAGCCGAGGTCCAACGGTCAAGTCTGGAATGCATGCGATTGATTCAGGTACTGCCGTTCTCCAGACATGGGTTAGCTCGACGCCCGCTCGAAGCTCGCGAACAACAAGGTGTCCGCTCACTTCATTGCAACCATCGCTCACTTTGGACACACTCTTTACGGGAGCACGCCAACAAAGTTCAACATCTTCAGTCTGAATCTCGAAGAGCTTATTCATTGACTACAACCAAAAAGATGTGAAGCCCTCATGTTGAATTCTGTCCCACATCAAACATAAGCGCGCGCAGGTACGAGGAAATCTTGCGCCACTGAGGAAGTGTGGCTTGTTTTGTTCCGTCCACTCTCTCATCAAAGAGCGAGCATCGTCTTCATCCTTGAACTGGCTTTGGTCGGACCAACTCCAACCCAACATTGCAAGAACAAGTCTTCTAATTTGGCCACTGCCGCCAGCAATTCTCGGCAAAACCTTCATTTGGAGGGCAAGGTCGAGAGGATCGACCTTCAGTCCAGACCGAGTCACGAAACAATCCAAGACATCATTGGCGTGAAGCACAAACAAGGCGATCTCGTCTCGTGAACGATACGCGAGTTGTAGCTGTGCGTGATTTAGCAGTTTATTCAAATCCACCAGCGTAGTTACAACCTGGTTAACTTGGTCCCTTTCCTTGATAGACAAGTCAGTAAGAGATGATAGCTTTGTGGCGCGAGGAACCCACGCCGACAAAGGCCAGTTGGCTGGCACAAAAGGAGATTCTGTTCTTTGCGCCCAGCTAGTCAAATCAATCTCAGAAAACTCAATAGTAAACGCGCGGTCAAGGACCTTGCGACTAAAGCCGTGGGTGCTCTCATCCATGTTGACGGTACCAATCAATGCAAGATTGCTGGAAAGAGAAACTGACTCCCAGTGCTTATCCTCTGCTTCAAGAGCTTGTGAAATCAACCGACGACTATTGGCTCCGCTCCCCCTATTTTCTTCTATTCGACTAAGCACCTCTGCAAAGTAATGTTCTACCCGGGCAAGATTCATCTCATCAATAATGCAAGTATAAAACTTGCTTGGATTGTGCTCCGCTTCCTTCGCAAGCCGCAGCAACGGACCAGGACGCAACCGTCCCTGCAGTTGCACATATCCGAGAACATCGGAACTGTCTGTCCAGTCCGGTCTCACAGGAATGAGTTCGAAGACACCACCAGTTGCATTAGCAACCAACTGGGGCAACTGTGATTTGCCGCTTCCTGACACTCCGGCAAGGATCAAGAACGGCTTTGTTCTGAGCGCTGTGACGTAACACGCAATCTGCCAAGGCTCAAAGGTGAAACCGGTATGCTCGATTACCTGCCCAAGGTTAGCAACTGAGCTTTTATAATCGAACATCTCTTCCTCCGCTGCATCTGACAAGCCTTCGAACCAATGTTTTAAAAGAGCCGCCTTAATTCTCTGTGGATAACGGTTCAGCACAGACCAATATGGACTGACAAAACTCGCATACTCGACATGACTTCGGATTTGTGCCGGCTCCCCTCTAAGCGGAGGCTGGTTCGGCGTTTTAAGGCTGAGACTCCAAAAAGGCTCACTCTGGAGATGGAAAAAAGCCGCTGCGCACTGTCTCTCCTCTCCAATCTTTCCAAACCTAGCAAGAGTCTTCACAAAATTCGGAACCAACCATTGGAAATCGATGCGATTCTCCTTTAGCTGACCAGATTCAACTGCATCGACGATGCTGAGAAGCACCGCCGGCTTATAGAGCTTAGGAATACCGTTCTCACGATCCACCCTTAGCTTTCTGATCATCTCGATAAAGTTTTCTAGAT
>Ga0268298_10006020_pt1 | contig 11125 bp, 8 predicted proteins | sample WWTPWeurt_MetaG_FD_194462 | JGI IMG/M metagenome (GOLD analysis project Ga0268298, IMG submission 194462) | Activated sludge microbial communities from WWTP in Nijmegen, Gelderland, Netherland - WWTP Weurt | ecosystem: Engineered > WWTP > Aerobic digester > Activated sludge | place: Netherlands... | reverse complement strand
GTAGGCGCGCCCTTGACAGCAGCGCTCCACCCGTCTTCCATTGCTCGATGGTCCTCCACCGCACGCTCGCGCTCCTGTCGATCTCGTTCGCCATCTTTGCCTGCAACCCCGAGGCGCCGCCGCCCAACACACCGCCGCAGCCCACGGCGGAGCCGGTGAGCACCGCGTCCCCGGACGACGCCCCGCCCCACACGACCCCGGACGCCGCCGGGGCCGCGTGCAAGGGCCATGTCGACGCCCCGCCCGCGGGCCTCTCCGCTGTCGAGGAGTCGCCCCCTGCCTTCGCCCTCGGCCAGCCTGGAAAAGGCGCTCTCTGCGAGGCAAAGGTCTTCACCGCCACACAGCCTGTCACCGTCTACCGCGCGTTCTCGGCGTCCTACCAGACCTCCAAGCGCGCCGGCCCGCTCGGCTCGTACTGGACCTTTCACAAGCCCACGGGGAAGCCCGCCGACTACCGCGAGACGTACGAGATCTGCGCCGAGTGGAACGACCTCGACATGCTGAACGAGTGCACGATCGACGTCGGCGCCAAGGTGATCCTCGGTCCCGGGCAGAGCGCCCATTGCGAGGACGGGAAGGATTACCCTCAATCGCCCGAGAATCAGGTCCTCGTCGTCAAGGGCGCGGACGGCAAGGTGCCTGTCGCAAACTGCAAGCAATCGCCCATCACGTGGGCCAACTGACCGATGGTAGCGACGAGCGGGGGCCTTTTTTGATCACAGTCCGCGCTCGGTTGGTCCGCTTGACGGGGGAGGAGCCCCACAGTAGGACGCGAATCGATGAGAGAGACGACCAAGGTGTGGTTGTACAAGGCGAGGGACGTCGCCGCGAGCGGAGAGCCCCGACCGGGCGCCGACAAAACCCGCGCCTTCGCGGTCGACGATGGGATCCTCTGTCGCTCTGCATACACCAGAGCTGGTGAGCGCCCGGCCTGGATTCCAAACGTCCAGAACGTCGAAGCAGGCGACATCTTGCTCCTCTTTTTTCGGCAGCTCAGCGCGCAGCCGGCCATTCTGTTCCTCGGGAGCTTCCGGGTCCTCGATCCAGGCTCCTTGCGGCTCAACGAATCCTGTGACCTCGCCGTCGTGAAGGACCCGGGGCTCATGGAGCGCCTTCGCGCAGAATACGGGATTCCCCGCGATGAGCCGGTCACTGGCTGGCTCCTCACGCCTGCGCCCGACGTGATCCCGCCGGCGCAGGACGAGCCGGCGATCGAGGAGTTCCTCGCGCGTCGTGCCAGCCTCGTCGAATATCACGGGCGGCTGCGTCTCGCAGAGTCCGAGCTCGCCGGGAGCCCGACGCCCAGCGGCCACATCACCTCCGTGGCCCTCGACGCGATCACCGTACACTCGAACATGAAGCTCGAGTGCTCTCCCGGGATCAATGTGCTCATCGGCGAGAACGGGAGCGGCAAGACGCACATCCTCAAGTGCATGTACGCCGTGCTCCGCGCGGCCGAGGAGGCCACCCGGGGGACGTCCGCGGTGGCGGGCAAACCCGACAAGCTCGAACGGGTGCTCGGGGGACCTGTGCGTAGTTTATTTGCGCCGGAAGACGCTGTCGCACGGGTCCGGGTCGAGTGCGAGCGTGGCAAGTTCGAGCGGGAAGAGACGCTTGGAGGACGAGCCGCCTGGTCGCTCCCCGATTCGGTCAGACCTCGAGTGATGTTTCTGCCGTCGCGGGAGGTCCTCGCGATGTTCACCGGGTTCGCGAGGCTCTACGAGGATCGGGATATTCCGTTCGATGAGACGTACTACGATCTCTGCAGGGAGCTGAGCCGGTTCGAGCTCCGCGAGGCCCCCGAGACGCTGGCCCCGGAGATCTCGGAGCTGCAGAGCATCATCGGGGGTCCCGTGCGCCTCGACGCGAGCCGTTTCGTCGTGGACACGCCCAACGGCCCCCTCGGCGCGCCCGTCGTCGCCGAGGGCCACCGGAAGCTCGCCTGCGTCGCCTACCTCATGAAAAATGGCGCGCTCACGCCCGAGACAACGCTGTTCTGGGACGAGCCCGAGGCGAACCTGAACCCCAAGCTGATCCGGACTGTCGCCCAGCTCATTCGCAGGCTCGCGAAGGCGGGTGTCCAGTTCTTCATCGCCACCCACGACTACCTCCTTGCCCGAGAGCTCTCGATGGAAGCGGAATACGAGCGCGCGGACGACACGCGCTTCTTCGCGCTCTACCGGACGTCGCCGGGCGCCCCTGTCACGTTCGAGTGGGGGACACGCTGGAGCGATCTCCAGAAGAACCCTATCTTCGAAGCGTTCGCCGCCCACTACGACCACGAGCAGAGCCTGTTCGCGGGTGCGTCGTGACGACGATCATCGAGCAACGCCTCCGCTTCGATTTCGGCAGCACCTGGGAGGTAGAGAAGTTCGATGAGCACACGGTCTACCGCGATGGGATCGAGCGACTGAAGGAGCCGATCGTTTGCGGCCATTGCCGCACGTCACGCGACGTGGGGACAAAGGCAGTGGATTTCATCGGCCGGCACCAAGATCGCCTCTATCTCCTCGAGGTCAAAGACTTCCACGGGCACGGCGTCGAGAACCGAAAGCGCCTGCGGGAGCAGCTCGCGATCGAGGTGGCGCTCAAGGTGCGTGACACGCTGGCTGCGCTGGTCGGCGCGCTGCACTTCTGTCGCCCTCGCTCGCTGACGCTCCGTCCGTTGGCCGAGCAGGTCCTCCGTAATCCGCCCAAGGTCCTTGTATGGTTGGAAATGGACCCTTTCCCGGCGAGATTGGAGCAGCGCGGTGACCCGACGTTGGACCTCCGCAACGCCCTCCGGCAGAGCCTCCGGTGGTTGAACCCCGATGTCTGGGTCGTGAATCACGCGACGGTGTGGCCGGCGCTCGATCTGACCGTTTCGCGTATTCCGGATCGCGTCTATGAGGTTCGCAGGATCATGACGCAGGGCGGGAGCATCTCACGAGAGGACTTCGGCCGGGCGTGGGGATCCGGCGCGCAGACCGCGGGAGGTGACCTCCTCCGGCTCTGTGACGCCGGATTCCTCCGCCGCAGCTCGGAGGCTGCGGAGCGGTTCGTCCCAGGTCCGGGGTGGGATAGCTTCCACGAGGATACGTCGTGATCGACGGCCTTGTGTACGCCATCCAAAGACGCGCGGGATCATCCGCGGTCCCCGGCGTCCTTCACTCCTTTGGCAGCAGCACCGCCACCGGCCCGCGGGCGTACGCCGGCGCCGACTGCCCCGCCTGATCGCTCAGGTTGGAGCCCCAGCAGAGCACGTCGCCGTTCTTCTTCGCCGCGCACATCTGGCCGCCGCCAGCCGCGATCTGGGCCACGTCCGAGAGCCCCGGGATCGAGACGGGGTCCCAAGAATACGAGTAGTCACCGGTGCCGAGCTGCCCGTAGCTGTTGGAGCCCCAGCAGCTCACGGTGCCGCCCTTGAGGAGCGCACACCGCGCGGAGCCGCCCATCACGAGCTGGGCCACGTCGGTGATCTTGATCGTCCGGAGCTCGATGGGCAGGGGCTTCTCTTTCTCTTTCTCTTTCTCTTTCTCTTTGCCCTTCTCCTTCTCCTTGCGCTCCTTCTCGGCCTTGAGGTCGACAGGGGGCGGCACGCGGTACGGGGAGAAACAGGACACCTCGCCCGTCTTGCGGACGATGCACATGTCGCCTGACTCGCTCGCGATGGAGACGGCGTCCGTCATGCCGGGCACCTCCACGGGGCTCGTGGGCTTGAGCGCGTCCTTCTTGTCGAACGTCCGGTAGCTGTAGGCCACACAGCCCACCTTGCCGGACTTGCGGACCGCGCAGATGACGTTGGAGTCCTGCGCGACGGAAACGGCGTCCGTGAGCCCGCTCAGGTTCATCTTCTGGATCTGATCAGGCTTGGACCAGTCGCGCGTCCAGAGCACCACCTGGCCCGAGGGCATCAGGGCGTACCCGAACGAGCCGCCCATCTTGACCGACTTCACCGTCCCGAGATCGACCTTCCGCGGCTGCTTGAGGAAAGAATACGTCGAGTCACAATAGACCGCCTTGGCCTTGTCGACGACGCACATGCCGCTGTCCTTGATCGTGACGCTCTCCACGTCGTTGATGGGGATCTGCTGCGGATCGAAGCCCCGCTTCTCCGCGTCCTCGTCGGACCAGCCCGGGACGCCCCAGCATTGAAGGTGCTTGTTGCCGTCGATGGCGCACGAGTACTTGTCGCCGAGCGCGAGCTGCGTGGCGCCCGCGGCGCCCTTCACCGCCTGCGGCGTGGGGTAATCGGAGATCGTCCCGTTTCCGAGGCGGCCGCGCGACGCGGAGCCCCAGCACATCACGGCTCCCGAGGCCCGCGCGGCGCACGAGACCTCGTCGCCCGCGGCGATCGCGGCGCCGTCGGTGAGCCCCTGCACCTCGACCATTCCCTTCTGGCTAGCGCTCCCGGAGCCGAGCTGCCCCTCGCGCGAGGCGCCCCAACAGACGACCTTCCCCGAGGCGCGGCGCGCGCACGTGTGGTGATGCCCGACGGCCACCTCGACGGCGTCGTCGAGGAGCTGCACGTTGACAGGCGCGAACCTGTGCTCCTGCGAGCCGTCGCCGAGCTCGCCCGACCAGTTGGAGCCCCAGCAGGCGATCTGCTTCGTCTTGCGGACCGCGCACGAGTGCGTCTCGGAGAGCGAGAGCTGCACCGCGTCCTTGAGGTCCTTGACCTTCGCGGGCTTCTTGCCGATCTCCTCGCGCACCGACCAGTCCATGTCGGTCGTGTCCTTGCCAATGCCCGTGTACGCCGGATCTCCCCAGCAGGTGACCTCGCCTGTCTTCTGCACGACGCACGCGTGGTACGGGGCGGCGGCGAGCGCGATCGCGTCCTTGATCGGGGGCACCTCGACGGGCCGCAGATCTCGGGCGTTGTCGCCCACGTCGACGCCCGCCAGCTTGCCGTTCTTGTGAAGGATGAGCACGTGGCTGTCCTGCAGCGCGATGTCGGCGACGTCGGACACGAGCGACAGCTCCTTCGCGACGCCCTCGTGGAAGCAAGCGACCTTGCCTTCGGTGGTGACGGCGCAGCCCACGCGGCGGCTCACGCGCACGATCGTCGCGTGATCGATGCCCTCGATCTTCACGGGCGCGGGGCGCGGGCCCTTGGCGCCGGCGGCGAGGAGTCCGTAGGAGTTGTCGCCCCAGCAATAGACCTGACCGCTCTGGACGACGCAGACGTTTGCGCCGTTCGCGTTGAGCGAGCGGCCCGCGCGGCACTGCCCTGACATGCAGCTCTCGCCCGAGGCGCACGTGGCGCCGCAGGCGCCGCAGTGCTGCGCGGAGCTCTGGAGATCCGTCTCGCAGGCCGTGGCGGGGTTGCCGTCGCACTCGCCCTTGCCTTCCGCGCAGGCGGCGGCGCTCACGGTGGCGACGGCCGTGGCGGAGGTCGCGGGCTTTCCGTTGTCGGGGGCGCTGGGCTCCGGCGTGGACGGGCCGCAACCAGCCGCACAGAGCGCGAAGCCGAGGAGGGAGAGCGAACGGGTGGGGCGCATGGCGGGGCAAAATGCCCAGGTTCGGCGCGGATCGCAAGCGTGATCAAGAGCCGTTGTTCTTGTCGGCCTGGACGGAGCCGTCCTTGTTCACGATGAACGTGTATTCTTTGTTGCCCGTCACGAAGTCGGCCTCGATGGAGTCCTCGTCGATGCGGGTGAAGGTGAGCGTGGCCTTCTTGCCAGCCGGGTTCGTGAGCTCGTAGGAGCCGGCCTGCGGGATCGGGTCGATCCAGCGCATCTCCACGTTGTTGATGGCCAGATCCCACTCGCCCTTCTGCCCGTTCCACTGCCGATCACCGTCCACCGAGATGCCCTCTTTGAGGCCGCCGGAGAGGGGCTTCTGGATCGCGTCGCCTGTGCCCTCGCCTGTGCGCCCGTCGGAGAGGCGCGTCCAGGTGAGATCGTGGACGACGTGGCGCGAGGGGTCCTGGAGGTTCCACGTCACGGTGGCCGAGCCGGAGACGCTGACGCGCTGGTTCTGGAGCTTGTCCCAGGTGTGCTCGACGATGACCTCGCCCTGATCGTCCTTGGAGACGGTGATGGTGTGCGTGCCAGTATACGTCTGCCCCTTGTACGTGCAGTTGCCGGGGTTCACGCCGTATTCCACCGTGAGCGTGTGGTCGACGAGCGTGACCTCGGCGCACGGGAGCTGCGACTGGACGAACGACTTGAGCTCATCGGCGGCCTTCTCGACGGCCTGACCGATGGTGAAGTTGGTGGAGATCTCGATGGTGCCGTTGACGGCCTGGGAGGCCTGGGCCTCGATCCCCGCCTCTTCGATGGCCTGTCCGGCTTCGGAGGTGGTCATGGCTTCGCTCGCGGGACACCCGGTGAGGAGCGCGGGGACGAGGGCGGTGGCGGCGGCGAGGGCGATCGGGCGGAGGTTCATGGCGAGTTCCTTTCGAGGGGTCGTTCTTGGTGTTTCGCGTGACGTTTGGAGGCAATTGCAGCGGGCGTACCAAGGTCTCCGGCGTGAACCGGTGTTCTCGAAAAGGCAGGTTCGGGGCGCCTCGGGGGGGCGGCGTGGACGGGCGTTGACGGCGCGGGCGGAGCGCGGGAGGGCGGGGTGTTGCGAAAAGCAACAGGGGTGATGGGAAAGGCAACCAGACCTGCGGGCGGAGCCCTTCCGCTGACGCTTGCATTTTCAAAGCGGCTCTGCGACGGTTCCGGGCGTGACCACGACGCGACAAGCGGCGGTGAAGAAGAGCGAAGCCGCGAAACACTCCGTCGAGGTGGACGGGGCGACGGAGCCGACTGCATCCCTCTCAGAAGCGCCGGCCAAGCGAGACCCTCGTCGGACATACCTCGCTGCGCTCATCAAGAAGGTTCAGTCACACGCCGATGTGATGCGTCAGTTCCTCCAGGAACAAGACCAGAACACCACGCTGGGGCTGGCTGCCGAGACAGGCTTGCGGGATGTGCTCCGCGGGGTCCTGCCGGCGAGCTTCGGGATCACGTCCGGGTTCATGTGCCGCGCCGACGGAAGCCTGATCGAGGCCATTGTCGAAGGGGAGGTCTCACCTCAAACGGATGTCATCCTCTACGACGCCTCCCGCGTGTGCCCATTCTACCGGATGAATGACATTGAGGTGCTGGCTGCGCGCGACGCGCTCGGGTTCGTGGAGGTCAAGGATCACCGCAACGGTGAGTATGCGCTGCGCGATCAGGGAAAGGGCAAGCCAGGTGCGCTCCCCCACGTGGCTCGTCTCGTCGAGCACGCCCCCGAGGCATTTCGCGCGGTGGTGCTCTTGCGGGGCAGGGAGCTCTCGAGAAAGTCACCCGCACAAGCCGCGCATGACCAGTGCAAGTCCGAGGAGCTCACGAGCTTGAATGTACCGCACGTGATTTATTGCGTGGCGATGGGATATCTCGCTGTGTACGAGTACACGACGAACAAGCTCCACTTCTTTGAGTATGAAGAGGCGGACGGGACATCTGCGTTGGCAGACTTTCTTCACGTCCTTACGGGCTTCTTCGCTGCCCGCGGGCTCTCGAGCTCTTCCACCACGCTCGGCCTGTCGGTCGGCGAGAGGTCCACTCGGAAGACCATCGAGTCCCTCCAGCTTGAGGATCGTGGCCCGCTGCCGTCGCTGCGGGACATGATCGCCGCTCATGCTCTTGGCGATGAGGATGGTATTGAGCCCTCGTTCGAGCGAAAGCTCGAGAGATTTGTCCGAGAGCGCGTGCAAGAGCTCTTCTGCACGGCGACCACCGGCCGGGCGCGAGACGGAGAGGTGTGCGCGGGGATTGTTGTCGTGGCGCGCCTCAAGGACATGGATGATTCGTACGCAGCTTCGTTCTTCGCCCTGACACAACGAGGATTTCTGAGCTGTGTCGATCCCGATTCAGACTCCGGTCTGCCGGAAGGCTCGACGCGCCGGCAGACGGTCTGGCTCATCGCCCACGAGCGCCCCGAGATGTACTTCAAGCGCGTGTGCGGACTCCTGCCCGAGAGCGGCGATCCATTTCATGTCACGAGCCGTTCTGGCGCCGCAGAGAGAGAGGAGAGCTGAGCATGTACATCGTCGGCATGTGGCTGCGCGCGCCCAAGGATGGGAGCCAGGGGGTCAACGTCGTCATTCGCAAGCACCCGACCGGCTTGCCTCATGACGGCGACTTGACGAAGATCATCGAGGATCCTGTCAGGCATGAGGACGCGCTCCGCTACAGCGAGCTCCGCCCGGGTGGGAACAGGGTGCAGGCGTCTCTCGATATCGTGCTCGAAGACAGAGACTATGATCGGGCTGCCGTCCTTCGAGCGCTCGATGAGTTCGAGCAGCGAGAGCTGGGCATGTTCGTGTCTGAGCCTCTGAGCATCGACATGCCGCTTGGAGAGGGCCGGCTGCGAGGTCGGTTCACGACCAATCTGGGTCCCATGGATCCTCAGTCCACGCGCGCCATCTTTTCCCTTCTCGTCAGCACGATCGACAGGGCTCTGGCAAAGAATCACTCGAAGCTCGCAGCCGCAGCCTGAGCTCGGGGCGCGAACATCGCATCCCCGCGCGCACCCTTGCGCGGGGCCAAAAAGGTAATATCTTACGGATCGTGGCTTCGATGAAGGAATCCCACGAGCGCGTCCGGGCCGAGGTCTTCGGTCTCGTGTTCCTCGTGGCCCAGCAGCTCACCCGGCGGGCCGACGAGGAGCTCGCGCCGATGGGGCTCACCACCAGCCAGTGGCTCCTCCTCGCGGTGCTCGCGCGGCGCTTCCCCGGGGAGGCGCCGCGGCTCTCGGAGGCCGCCGCCGTCTACGGGACCTCGCGGCAGAACGTGAAGCAGGTGGCTCAGAAGCTCGCCGAGCGCGGCTTCCTGGAGCTCCGTCGCGATCCGTCGGACGCGCGTGTGATCCGGCTCCAGCTCACCCGCAAAGTGGCGCTCTTCGACGAGGCGCCAGCCGTCGCTCGGCAGGCGCGGATGATGGACGCGATGTTCTCGGGGCTCTCGATCCAGGAGGCCGCGGAGCTGGAGCGGACGCTCCGCCGCTGGCTCGCGGCCCTCGAGGGGCGACGGCCAAAGGAGGCGTGAAGGACCTGCGTCCGCAAGCTCGATGGCGCCTTTCTGGGCGAAAAGGTAACGCGTTACGTATCTGTGGACAGGAGATGTCGTCATGGCCGTCTTCATCGTCATCGTCGCGGTCCTCCACGGGCTCATTCACCTGATGGGCTTCCTCAAGGCGTTCGGGCTCGCGGAGCTGCCGCAGCTCTCCGGGCCCATCTCCCGACCAGCCGGCGCGCTCTGGCTCGCCGCGACGCTGGCGATGCTCGTGACGGGCGCCCTCGTGCTCCTTTCGCCGCGGTGGTGGTGGATCGCGGGCGCCTTCGCCGTCGCGCTCTCGCAAGGTCTGATCGTCGCCTCGTGGGGAGACGCGAAGTTCGGGACGCTCGCCAACGTCGTGATCCTCGGCGCCGCCGCCCTCGCCTTCTTCGCGCGCGGACCGCTGAGCCCCGCCGCAGATTTCGAGCGCGAGGTGGCCCGCGGGCTCGCCCGTGAACAGGCGGCCTCGGCGCCGGAGGCCGCCCGCGAACAGCCGATCACCGAAGAGGACCTCTCGGCGCTCCCCGCCCCCGTGCAGCGGTATCTGCGCCTCTCGGGCGCCGTCGGACAGCCGCGCGTGCGGAGCTATCACGTCCGCTTCACAGGGCGCATTCGGAAAGGGCCAGACGCCCCGTGGATGGATTTCACCGCCGAGCAGGTGAGCTTCGTGGACCCGCCGACGCGGCTCTTCTCGATGGATGCGCGGATGTTCGGGCTGCCTGTCTCCGCGCTGCACATGTACCTCGGGGATCGCGCGTCCATGCGGGTGAAGGTGCTGTCGTTGATCCCGATGGTCGACTTGGCGGGGCCCGAGCTCGCGAGCGCGGAGACCGTCACTCTGTTCAATGACATGTGCGTGATGGCCCCGGCCGCGCTCGTCGATCCGCGCATCGCCTGGGAGCCCCAGGGCGAGCGGCGCGCCGGCGCGACGTTCACCCACGCGGGGACGACGATCCGCGCGACGCTGGTGTTCAATGAGGCGGGCGAGCTCGTGGACTTCGTGTCCGACGACCGCGGCGCGCTCCAGGACGACGGGAAGACCTTCGTGAAGCAGCGCTGGTCCACGCCGCTCCGCGACTACCGGGCCTTCGGGCGGGCGCGACTGGCCTCCTTCGGGGAGACCCGGTATCACCCGCCGACGGGCGAATATGCCTACGGGCAGTTTGAAATGAAGGAGATCGCCTACAACGAGGCGGCGCCGACCCTGCGTCGGTGACACCCCGCCTCCGCTCGGCCATCTGTTCGACAGGGATGCCCCCCACGTGCGCGCGAGGCGCGCCTCGCCCCCCAAACATGCTCGCGCGCCGGGGCGCGCTGCGCGTGTGGGGGGCGCCCTTCATCGAGGCCACTGTCCAGCCGCTCTGTGGGCTTGGATGCGGCGAGCCGGCCTCAGGCGCCCGCTCCTTGTCAATCGGCGCCTTCGAACCCGGGGGCGAGCATCGCCGCGAATCGGGCAGGAGACCGGACACCCCGAGAGGACAGGTCCGCGTCCGCAGACTCCACGAGAGAGCGGCCCTGTTCGCCCCCGCGGACGAGCCCCAACGCGCGCTGCGCCGCGGCCGCGTGACCGAGCATCCCGCACGTGCGCGCGAGGCGAATGGCCTCTTCGAGGAGGCTCGTGACGGCCGTGCCGCGCTCTCCCTCGCGGGCCCGGACGCCGGCTCGCAACAAGGCACCAAGAGCGGACGCCCAGGCGGCGCGCTCGGCCTCGAGCCTCCGGCTCGCGCGCGTCGCGACCCGGGTGAGCTCCGCGGGGTCGGCCTCGGCCCTCGATGAGGCGAGGGCGGCGGCCCCGCGGAGGTGCTCGCACGTCACGCGAACAACGTGAATTCGAAGGCTCATGGAGTCGTCGAGGCTCTTCCAGCCCGACGTGATGTGGCGATAGGCCGCGGCCCCGTCCCCGCGGTAAAGGTCCGTGTGGACGCGGGCCACGACGTCATGAAAGCGCTGGAGGTGCGCGCCCGCCCTGCTCCATGGGCCAATGGCGCTCGCGGCGCGGGCAGCGGCGGTGTCGGGCTCGTCGGTCACGAGCCACGCGGCGTTGGGATAGCCAGAGCACAGGTTGGTCTGGAAGTAGCGATCTCCGCGGTCCTCAGCCTCGCGGATCAACGCGG
>Ga0268298_10006019_pt1 | contig 11125 bp, 9 predicted proteins | sample WWTPWeurt_MetaG_FD_194462 | JGI IMG/M metagenome (GOLD analysis project Ga0268298, IMG submission 194462) | Activated sludge microbial communities from WWTP in Nijmegen, Gelderland, Netherland - WWTP Weurt | ecosystem: Engineered > WWTP > Aerobic digester > Activated sludge | place: Netherlands... | reverse complement strand
AGGTTGATGATCACGCCCGGGCAGGCGGCGCGGATGGCATCGACCACCTGCTGCGCCACCTCGGGGTCCCAGCTCGGCAGGTGCCCCATGCCCTCCTCCTGCATGCGCAGGTGCACATGCATGATGGACGCGCCCGCGTTGAACGCGTCGCGCGCCTCGGCCGCCATCTGGGTGGGCGTCACCGGCACCGGGTGCTGCTTGGGGTTGGTCAGCACGCCGGTCAGCGCGCAGGTCAGGATTGCTTGTTCCATCATGTCTCCGGGTTGTTTTCAAGTTCGATCTCGACCAGCAGGGCGCCTGATTCGACCTGGTCGCCGGCCTGGGCATGCACGACGGTGACCCGTCCGGCGGCCTGCGCCGACAGCCACATCTCCATCTTCATGGCCTCCACGCAGACCAGCGCCTGGCCCAGTGCCACCGCGTCGCCCACGGCCACCTGGACCTGGGTCACCTTTCCCGCGACGGGTGCCCTTGCGCGGGTGGCGTCCTGGGCCGCATCGCGGTTCGGGAATGCGGAGACTTCGCGGAACACGTGCACGCTACCCGCCACCGCGAGGTGCAACTCCGACTCGTGAATGCAGGCCAGCGCCTGACGCCGCACGCCGTCCATCTCATAGCGCAGCGCTCCGTCATCGAATCCGAAGATGCGGACCTCGTGGCGCTGAGTGCCCAGCTCGACCCTCACCAGGCCGGTACGGTCGGGCTGGACGCGCAAGGTGTGGCTGCTGTCTTCACACTGCAACGGTATGCCGTAGGCGGCCACGCTGTTGGCGCGCCAGCCTGGGCCGTCCTGCAGCGCAAAAGTCGCTGCCGCCAGGCACCAGAGATCGTCACCGGGCACCGGCCGTTGCAACAGAGGCTCGCCGGCTTCCTGCCACTGATCGATGAGTGTGGTGGTCATCGCCGCGTTGCGAAAGGCCGGGTGGTCCACGAGATCGGCCAGGAAACGGCCGTTGTTGCGCAGGCCCAGCAGGGGCGTGTTCTGCAGGGCTGCGCGCAGGCGCCGGATGGCGTCGTCGCGGTCACGGCCGTGGGCGATCACCTTGGCCACCATAGGGTCGTACCAGGGCGACACCTCGCTGCCTTCCTCGATGCCGGCGTCGATGCGCACACCGGCGTGTCGCGCATGCTGCGGACGCCATCGCCGCACTGTGCCGGTCTGGGGCGCAAAGCCGGCATACGGATCCTCGGCATACAGCCGGGCCTCGATCGCATGGCCGCTGAGCCGGACCTCGGCCTGCGCCAGCGGCAAAGTCTGCCCGGCGGCCACGCGCAACTGCCATTCCACCAGGTCGAGGCCGGTCACCATTTCGGTCACCGGATGCTCAACCTGCAGACGTGTGTTCATTTCCAGGAAATAGTGCCTGAGATCGGCATCGACGATGAATTCGACCGTGCCCGCGCCGCGGTAACCCACGGCCAGCGCCGCGGCCACGGCATCGCGGCCCATGGCCTCGCGCATCGCCGGGTTGACGACGGGCGAAGGGGATTCCTCGATGACCTTCTGCCGGCGGCGCTGGGCCGTGCAGTCACGTTCGCCCAGATGGACCGCGTGGCCGTGGGCGTCGGCAAAGACCTGGATCTCGATATGGCGGCCGTTGTCGATCAGCCGCTCCAGCATCAGGGTACCATCGCCAAAGGCGCTTTGGGCCTCGCGGCGCGCACCGGCAATGGCCTGGGCAATCTCGCCGGGCTCGCGCACCAGGCGCATGCCGCGTCCGCCACCGCCGGCCACGGCTTTGACCAGCAGCGGGAAGCCCAGCTTCAGGGCCTCGGCCGTCAGGCGTGCGTCGTCCTGGTCCTCGCCCAGATAGCCCGGCGCGCAGGGCACGCCTGCCGCGATCATGCGGCGCTTGGCCAGGGCCTTGTCACCCATCGCTTCGATGGCCGAAGGCGGTGGGCCGACGAAGACCAGGCCCGCGTCCACGCAGGCCTGGGCAAAGGCCGCGTTTTCACTCAGGAAGCCGTAGCCGGGGTGAATGGCGTCGGCGCCGGTCTTGCGGGCGGCCTCCAGCAGGGTGTCGATGCGCAGGTAGGAGTCCGCGGCGGCGGAGGCGCCGATCCACACGGATTCGTCGGCCAGCGCGACATGGGGTGCGGCGCGGTCGGCGTCGCTGAAGACGGCCACGGTCCGGTAGCCGAGGTTGCGCGCCGTGCGGATCACGCGGCAGGCGATCTCGCCGCGGTTGGCGATCAGGATTTTTTCAAACATCGAGTACCTCTGAATACGTTTGGGTGGCAGGGCGTTTTGCTCCGTGTCCCCCGGCCACTGCGCGGCCTCCTCCTTGACCTGCGCAAAACGCCCTGCCACCCAAACTCCGCCAGGCGTTCATCCGATCGTTGGATGTTTTCATCCCGGCACCCAGTTCGGTTTGCGCTTTTGCAGGAAAGCGCCCATGCCTTCCATGGCCTCCGGACCCTGGGCGGCGCGGGAAAAGACGGCGGCGGCTTCGTCGATCAGAGAGGCGGGGGCCTGCAGTCGGGCCTTGGCCATCAGGGCTTTGGTGGCCGCCAGTGCGCCGGGGCCGCAGGCCAGGATGTCGGCGAGCACCGCCTCCAGCGCCGCCTGCAGCTGTCCGGAGTCAACCTGCTGGTGCACCAGGCCGATCCTCAGGGCGGCGGCAGCGTCCAGGCGCCCGCCGGTGACGGCCAACCGTTTGGCCTGCGAATAGCCCAGCCGTTCCACCAGGAACGGGGCGATCTGGGCGGGCACGACACCAAGGGATGTCTCGGGCAGGCGGAAGCTCGCGGTCTCCGTGGCAATGGCCACGTCAGCCACACAGGCCAGGCCGAAACCGCCGCCCATCACCGTGCCTTCAAGCAACGCAACGATGGCCAGCGGGGAGTTCGCAAACGCGGCGCACAGGTGGCCGAAGCGCGCATTGACCTCGGCGATCGGGTCGGTGCCGTCGGCGCCACCCTGCATGGCGCGCATGCGCGCAGCTGCCATGTCCTTGAGGTCGCCGCCGGAGCAGAAGTGCCCGGCGGCGCCGCGCAGCACCACGACGCGCACGGCGTCATCCGACCCGACGGTCTGTTCTGCCTGCGCCAGCGCCTGCTGCAACTCTGCCACCATGGCCAGAGACATGGCATTGCGGGACTCCGGGCGATTCAGCGTGAGTTCGAGCGCAGGCCCCTGGCGCCGGGCGATGATGGTTTCGAAAGTCATGTCCATCTGCTCCGCCTCAGCCCTGCTTGCCGGGCAGGGTGCCTTCGAGCTTGCAGATGATGCCCAGCATGATTTCGTCGGCACCGCCGCCGATCGAAATCAGGCGCCCGTCGCGGTAGGACTGCGAGATCGGGTTGTCGGCAGTGAAACCCATGCCGCCCCAGTACTGCAGGCAGCTGTCGGCCACTTCGCGGCTCAGGCGTCCGGCCTTGAGCTTGGCCATGGAGGCTAGACGGGTGACGTCCTTGCCGGAGACGTAGGACTCGACGGCGCGGTAGGTGAGGGCGCGCAGCGCTTCGACCTCGGTGCGCAACTCCGCCAGGCGGAAATGCACCACCTGGTTGTCCAGGATCGGGCGCCCGAAGGTGTGGCGCTGGCGGGTGTAGTCGATGGTCTGGTCGATCAGATTGTCCAGCGAGCGCAGGCAACCGGCCGCACCGTAGAGCCGCTCTTCCTGGAATTGCAGCATCTGCAGCATGAAGCCCATGCCTTCCTGGCCGATGACGTTGCGCCGGGGAACCCGCACGTTGTCGAAGAACAGCTGGGCGGTGTCGCTGGAATCCATGCCGATCTTTTCAATCTTCTGGCGCGTGATGCCCGGGCTGTTCATCGGCACCATGATGAGCGACTTGTTCTTGTGCGCAGCGCCGTCCGAGGTGTTGGCCAGCAGGCAGCACCAGTCGGCCTGCATGCCGTTGGTGATCCACATCTTCGAGCCATTGATGATGTAGTCGTCGCCGTCCTTCTCGGCACGGGTCTTGAGGGCTGCGACGTCGGATCCGCCCCCGGCTTCGCTGACCCCGATGCAGCCCACCATGTTGCCGGCGATCGCAGGCGCCAGGAACTCCTGGCGCAGCGCGTCCGATCCAAAGCGCGCCAGCGCCGGTGTGCACATGTCGGTCTGCACGCCGATGGCCATGGGAACGCCGCCGACATTGCAGTCGCCCAGCGCCTCGGCCATCACCATCGAGTAGCTGAAGTCCAGGCCCATCCCGCCGAATTCGGTGGGGTACTTGATGCCCAGCAGGCCCAGGTCGCCCAGCTTCTTGAACAGCTCATGGGCGGGGAACTGCCCGGCCTTTTCCCATTCCTTGGTGAAGGGGTTGATCTCGTTGGCCACAAATTTGCGGACGGTATCGGAGATCTGGTTGTGCTCGGACGTGAATTTCATGAAAGGCTTTCGTTCGACGGGAAAGAAGGTGGAAAAAGGGGGGGCGGCTGGCCAACGCGTCACATGCGGGCCACGCCAAAGGCATTGGATTGAAGCGGGCGCGCCTGCGCCTCGGCTGCAATGGCCAGGCACATGCCGAGCAGGCGGCGCGTGTCGCGCGGATCGATGATCCCGTCGTCCCACAGGCGCGCCGTGCCGAACAGCGCGGCGGACTCCTTGTCCAGGCGCAGGCGCAGGCCATCCGACATGGCCTTCAGGGCTTCTTCGTTGGCGGTCATGCCGGTGCGCTCGATCTTGGCGCGGTTGACGATGTCCATCACCTTGGCGGCCTGGGCGCCGCCCATCACGGCGGTGCGGGCGGTGGGCCAGCTGAATATGAAGCGCGGATCGAAGCCGCGTCCGCACATGCCGTAGTTGCCCGCCCCATAGGAGCCGCCGAGCACGATGGTGAACTTGGGCACGCGGGCATTGGCCACGGCCTGGATCATCTTGGATCCGTGCTTGATGGCGCCGCTGCGCTCGGCCACGGAGCCCACCATGTAGCCCGTGGTGTTCTGCAGAAAGATCAGCGGTGTGGCACTCTGGTCGCACAACTGGATGAACTGCGCCGCCTTGGTGGAGCCGCTGGGCTGGATCGGTCCGTTGTTGCCCAGGATGCCGACCAGCCGGCCCTGCAGGCGGGCGTGTCCGCACATCATCTCAGCGGCGTACTCGGCCTTGAACTCCAGGAAGTCGGAGCCGTCCACCAGGCGTGCAATCACCTCGCGCACATCGTAGGGCTCGCGCTCGTCGGCGGGCACGATGCCCAGCAGTTCCTGTTCGTCGTACAGGGGCTCGGACCAGGCGCCCGGTGCGGGCACCGTGTCCCATTGCAGCTTGTCCAGCACTTCACGCGCCATCGCGATCGCGTGGGCGTCGTCTTCACAAAGGTACTCGCCCAGCCCGGTGACCTGGGCATGGGTTTCCGCGCCGCCGAGTTCCTCGTCGGTGCATTCCTCGCCAATCGCGGCCTTGACGAGCGGCGGGCCCGCCAGGTAGATGCTGGAACGGCCCCGCACCAGGATGACGTAGTCGGAAAGGCCGGGCAGGTAGGCGCCACCGGCGGTGGACGAGCCGTGCACCACGGCAATCTGCGGGATGCCTTGCGCCGACAGGCGGGCCTGGTTGGCGAAACTGCGTCCGCCGTCTACAAAGATTTCGCTCTGGTACATCAGGTTGGCGCCACCGCTTTCCACCAGATAGATCACCGGCAGCTTGTTCTCGCGGGCGATCTCCTGGGCGCGCAGGGCCTTGCGCAAACCCATGGGCGCCACGGTGCCGCCTTTGACCGCGCTGTCGCTTGCGGATATCAGGCAACGCCGTCCCGCCACCACGCCGATGCCGACGATGGAGCCGCCGCCCATGACCGACTTCTTTCCATCGTCGTCGTGCATGTTGAGACCGGCCAAGCGGCTGAGTTCCAGGAAGGGCGAGCCCCGGTCCAGCAGGCGGGCGACGCGTTCGCGCGGCAGCAACTGGCCGCGCTTTTCGAATTTGTCGCGCTTTGACGCGGACTCGGCGATCACCATCTGCTCAAGTCGCTGGACTTCCCCGAGCAACTCTTCCATGCGCCGTGCGTTGGCGGCGAACGATGCGGTCTGGGCCTTGATCTTGGAACGAATGACGGGCATGGAAACGGATCCTCTGAATGGCTCCGCATTAGACCGTGATGTGACGTTAACGTCAACTTAATGTCGTATAGGTATTTTCCCTATGCGGTTGGTTAGGTCGCGCTGGTAGCATGCGGGCGCTGCCTGTTACGGGCACTGTCCATCTGTACGACCCACGAGGAAAACCATGAACCTTGAAGCCTGCACCGAAGCCATTCGCACCAAAGTCGGAGCCGACAGCGGCCTGGCCGCCACCCTGAAGTTCGACTGCGGGGATGACGGTTTCGTCTATATCGACGGCCAGTCCACCCCGAACTCGGTAAGCAATGAGAATCGCGACGCCGACTGCACCGTGGGCATCAAGCTGGAAGACCTGAACGCCCTGCTGACGGGTGACCTCGAGCCCGCCACGGGATTCATGATGGGCAAGCTCAAAGTCAGTGGTGACATGAGCGTGGCCATGCGTCTGCAGCGCGTCATCTGATCGCCTTCGCCGATCCCACCGAATGAACGCGCCAGCGCCAGACACCCCTGCGGCCACCGGCGGCGGCCGCCGCGTGCGCGCGGCGAACGCAGCGCTGGCCACCGATGCGCAGGCTTTTGTCGATTCCCATCGCGAGATGGGCACGACGGAGCTGTTCGGCATCACCGAGCTGTGCAAGGAATTCGGCATTACGTTGCGAGCCCTGCGTTTCTACGAAGACAAAGGGCTGCTGGCACCGCGCCGGGTCAATGGCGCGCGCGTCTACACACGGCGGGATCGGGCGCGGCTGGCCCTGATCATCCGCGCCAAGAACATCGGCTCTTCGCTGGCGGACATCAAGCGCTACCTCGATCTGTACGGGGATCAGGGCGAAGGCCGCTCGCAGCAGCTCGACTACGTCATTGCGCGCACCGATGCCGCCATTGCCGAACTGGAGCAAAAGCGCGCCGAGATCGAAAAGACGCTGGCAGAACTGCGGGTGATCAACGCCACCTGTCGCGGGCATCTGGAAGCGCGTCGCGCAACGGCAGGCAAGCGCCTGGAAGACGGCGTCAACTGACGCGGTCTGCCCTTAGCGGAAGCGCCAGGTCAGGCCGGCGGTTGCCGCGAGTGCGCGGGTTCGCGGGTTCTGGTTGTCCGCGGTCTGAATCACGCCCAAGGCCAGATCCAGATCATCGTTGGGCGACCAGATCGCGCCCAGTTCCACAAAGCCCGTGCGCACGCGCTGTTCGCTGGACCGCACCCATTGCGCGCCCAGGTCCAGCGCCAGCCTCCACTGGGGGGTCAACTGCCACACGGGTGCAGCGGAGAGGCGCATCGGGGTCGAGTCGGGGCTGTTGCCGGAAGCGCGATAACGCAGGCGCCCCGCGCTTGCATTGACATGGATCGCGCCGAATGGCAGGTCCTGGCTCAGGATGAAGGTCAGGTTTCCCCCCATGCTGGCGCTGCCCAGACCCGCTGTTTCCGCGCTGTTGCTGACCGGCATCAGGAATTCGAGCTTTGCCGCAGCGCTGGTTCCTTCGGCGGTGGCGTCCAGAAACCGCCATTTACCGCCGAGTGTCGGATTGCCCGCGCCACGAGCCTCATGCTGGCCGCCGCCTGTGTGCAGATGCACGTAGACACCGCCGGCATAGAGATCGACGGTTTCGGCAACACCTCGCGTATAGACCGCCGCCAGGCTGCCAGACCGGTCACTGACGCCGCGGGTCGTGATGCGCGACTGGTTCAGCGACACCTCCAGCTGGTTGCCTCCGCTGCCTTGCGTGCTGGTGTCGTCGGTAATCAGCGGCTGAAGGGCTACCGCCTGGGTTGCGAACAGGGCCGCAGCCAGAACGAAGGTGTGGGCCAGGACGTTTCGTGGCCGTGGAACAGAGGCGGACGGTATTGGCAACACGGGCTTGGCGATGATTGACGGATGGTCGGTCCACTATAACGAGAGCCGTTCTCACCAAGTCCCGCCGGTGTCACATTGAATGGGGTCCCGCGCAGAAGGTCGCGATCGACCCGTTGGGTCCTGTCAAGATGGCCAGTTGCAGAGGATGGGAAAATGAATGTCGATTGGGTTCCTTTGACGGCATTTCGAAATGAGTGACAAGAACGAATGTTCCTGCAGCCGTGGTTGTGGGGCCAACCCCGTCGAGGGACTTGACCCGGTAGCGGCCTCAGAACGCCCGCTGAGCAACGAGCAACAGTGGTTCCGTTCCCGTTTTCGCATTCCGGGAATGGACTGCCCTTCAGAAGAGCAGATGATCCGTCTGCGCCTGGCCGACGTGCCTGTCCGTTTCATGGTTTTCGACATTCCGGGCCGAACCCTGGTTGTCGGCCACGCCGGTGACGTCAAGCAGGTGATCGAGCGACTGGTTCCGCTGGGCTATGGCGCGGCATTGATGGAGTCCCAGCCACTCTCAGCGGACACGGTGATCCCGCCAACGGATGCCGCAGCGGAAGCCAGGGTGCTTCGGCTGTTGCTGGGGATCAATGCGCTGATGTTTCTTGTCGAAATGGTTGCGGGCTTCTGGGCGGACTCCGCGGCACTGATCGCCGATGCGGCGGACATGCTTGCCGACGCTGCGGTGTATGGCGTTGCGCTGTATGCCGTGGGGCGGGACCCCAGGCATAAGCTGCGGTCCGCACGAATCTCCGGGTTATTGCAGCTTGTTCTTGCTGTCGGCGCATTGTCTGAAACGGGGCGAAGGGTGCTTACCGGAAGTTCCCCGGACGAATTGGCGATGATTGGAATCTCCGTACTTGCGCTGGCAGCCAATGTCTGGTGCCTGTCCCTGATTTCCGGTCATCGGGACAAGGGCGTCCATATGCGCGCCAGTTACATCTTTTCTGCAAACGATGTGTTGGCCAACCTGGGTGTGATTCTGGCCGGTGTGCTGGTCACTTGGAGCGGGAGTCCTCTTCCCGACTGGATCATCGGAGGCCTGATCGGGACGATGGTTCTCATCGGGTCCATCCGCATCTTGAGATTGCGCTGAATCTGAAGGCCAATTCAGTTGAAAGGATCGACCGTGAAGACATCAAGACGCTTGGACTTCACCGCTGAGTGAATCAGCCGGAAGCAGATCGAACGTGCGGGTGAAGTCCATCGGGCACACGCGGTGCGTGACTCCGGCTCGTGCGGCCCCCGAATCAAAGGGTTGAACCGGGCTCGCTGCGCGAGGGAAGTGTTTGCTCCAGAGTGGGCAAGTCCACCATGACGGGCGCGCCGGGCACGGTGCAACCCGTGTCGCAGCATTTGCCGGGCTGGCGGTTGCGTGTGATGGCACGCGCCGGGTCGTGTGGGGCGGCGGCCGGCGTGCCGTCGGCGGCGACGCCACGCTGCAGCAGGCGCTCCACCAGTTCCACCTTCGAGCCGATGGGGTAATTGCGGTAAATCTCCTGCTTCATGGCGGCGGGTGAGCCGCCGCCGTGCAGGCTGATCACGCTGTACCAGCCGCCCTGGTAGCCGGCGGTGAGGTCTTCGATGAAGCGGGCGGTCTGAATGCGCTGCTCGTAGGGCACGTCCGGGCTGGCGCGCAACACGTCCGAGAGCTTCGCAGCCGTCTCGGGGTTATGGTCTTCGTCCGGCCCGGGCAGGGTGACGATCAGGCCGCCGCTCACGTAGTGCGCGATGCGGTGCATGTCGTAGATCTTGGTGGCCAGCAGCAGCTTGCCGATGTTGGAGAACACCGGGTCGGGCATGAAGCTGTGGCTGTGCTCGTCGGGCTTGGCGTAGACGCTGGCGGCCACGCCGCAGGCAAAGAAGCTCTCGGTGATGGTGATGAGCTCGACCATCTGCTCGCGCAGGTGGGTTTCTTTTCCCGGATCAAAGCCGTTGGCCTCGCACATCAGCGCGCCGGCCCCGATCAGCAGGTCGCCGAAGCCGGCGCGTGCGCCGATGCAGGTATGGCGGTGGTGCGTGGCGTAGCTATAGGTCAGGTGGCCCGAATGCTCCCATTCGCCGTCGTAGAACACGTCGTCCATGGGCACGAAGACACGCTCGAAAATGCACACGCCGGTGCTCTGGCCGTATTTGCGGCTGAACAGGGCGTCACCATGCTCCAGCGTTTCGCCCGGGCGCCCGGCCGGGCGGGCCACGATGGTCAGGCCCGGCGCGTCGATCGGCACGGCGCAGCAGACGGCGAAGTCGGCGTCCTCAATCCCCATGTTGCGGCAGGGCATCACCAGCAACTCGTGCATGTAGGGCGCGCCGGTGACGATGGCCTTGGTGCCGCTGATCACAATGCCGCGCCGACCGTTGCGCACGGCGTTGCGCTCGACGATGTGCACGTAGCTGTCCGGGTTGTTTTGTTCGAACGGGCGGCGGCTTCGGTCGCCCTTGGCGTCGGTCATGGCCACGCCCAGCGTCAGGTCCTGGTCCTGCACGCGGTGCAGGTAGTTCAGGAAGCGTGCGGTGTTCTCCGTGGTGCCGCGCGCGTCGTCGATGCGGGCACTGACCTGGCCGATGGCGTTCAGCGCATCGTGCGTCAGGTAGCGCTGCGCGCAGCCCGTTTCCTGGCACACCAGGCGCACGGCTTCGAGCTTGTTGAGCAGGTCGGCGCTGCTCATGTCGATGTGGCTCAGCCGGTTCACCACCTTGCCGCTGGTGTGCTGGACGGCCGTCATCAGCCGGGCGTATTCCGGCTTGAGCGCGTAGTCGTAGGTCAGGGCGATGGCGTTGAGGCCGGGCTGGAAGGCGCGCTCATCGGCCACGCTGGCCACGCGCCGACCATCGACAAAGACCCGCGGGCTGTAGCGGCGCAGCGATTCGCGGTAGTCCGCGCCGGACATCAAGGGGTGGCTTGCATCTCTGTGTTTCACACATTGTCCTTTGCTGAATTGACTGAAATCGAGACAACAAAATGTCTTTGAATCAATGATTTGAACAGTGTTCAAAATACATTGCAACGTTCAATCTGATTAATGCCAGCCAGAGGTTGGCTATCATGGCCAACATGAGTGTCCTCCTGCATGACATCGCTCCGCTGCCCAGCGACGCGGATCGCGCTGAGGCGGCCTTGCAGTTGCAGCAACGCCAGCAGCGACAGCAGACCCTGACCGATGCGCGCCGGGCGCTCGTGCTCGACGCCGCCCGTGCCGTGTTTGCCGAGCATGGCCTTGAGGGCGCCAGCATACGTGTGATTGCCAAGCGCGCCGGCTACACG
>Ga0268298_10006018_pt1 | contig 11126 bp, 8 predicted proteins | sample WWTPWeurt_MetaG_FD_194462 | JGI IMG/M metagenome (GOLD analysis project Ga0268298, IMG submission 194462) | Activated sludge microbial communities from WWTP in Nijmegen, Gelderland, Netherland - WWTP Weurt | ecosystem: Engineered > WWTP > Aerobic digester > Activated sludge | place: Netherlands... | reverse complement strand
CTTTGGTTACCCACAAAGTGCTATTGCGGTGAGTCCTGATGACGTGACTGGCATTACCGTAGACAATTCAACACAATACAATTCAGATTGGGCTTCAGTAAGTTTCTGGGTCAAGATGAATGAACTGCCTGCAAATGGCGAAGTATATCTGCTTTCCTTTGGTGGCTGGCAGGAGCGCTACAAGCTATCCCTTCCTTCACATGGAAAGGTGGTATTTACGACATACGCTACTTCTTGCTGTTCAGATATGGATGCCGGTGATGGCAATGCATTAGTACCGGGTGCATGGACACATGTTGTGGCTGTCCATGGTACTGTACAGGATAAGATCTACATCAATGGTGTACTCGCCAATTCCAAGGATGTCGGTGGTGCACTGCATCACACTACACATCCGCTGGGTATCGGATGGGATCCGATTGATAAAGGAAGCTTTATCAATGGAGACATAGACGAAATTGAAATATCCACACATCCGTATACAGACCAGGAAGTAGCTGACCTGTATGCTGCACAAAGCACACCTCCTGTTTTCGCAGGTGATATCGTGGCAGACTACAGCCTGAACGCAAATGCAAAGGATGACTCTCCTTACCATAACAATGGAAAGGCAGCCGGAGCAACTGCAGCATCAGATCGTTTTGGCCGCGCTAACCATGGTATGTATTTCAACGGAGCTGGCGGTGTTACTGCTGACAATTCTCCGCAATTAAATTCACCGGTTACCAGTGTAAGTTTCTGGGTCAATCCGAATTCTCTTCCTGCAAGTGGTGAAGCTTATCTGCTTTCTTATGGCGGATGGCAGGAGCGTTGGAAAATATCCCTTCCTAGTCATGGTAAGGCAGTGTGGACAACACATGCCACATCATGCTGCTCTGACCTTGATGCCGGCGGTGGTAATGAACTTGTACCAGGCACCTGGACACACATGGTCATGGTACACGACGGTACAAAGGACTTTATCTATGTCAATGGTAACCTCGCGAATTCAAAAGATTCTCCGGGCGACCTCGCTACTACAGTACATCCTTTAGGCATTGGGTTTGATCCGATCGATGTGGCCAATTATTTTGATGGTTCACTCGATGATGTGCAAATCTATCAGACTGCCCTCAACGCACAGGAAGTAGCTGATCTCTATGCCGCACAGTCCGCTAATCCGGGCGAAACTGATATCACCGCGCCAGATTCACCTGTTGGCCTTGAAGGCACAGTAAGCTTTACCAATGTGACCCTGACATGGCAGCCTTCAACGGATGGCGAATCAGGTATCGCTGGCTACAATGTATACCAGGATGGAGGATTGATCCAGACTACTGAAGCGACTGCAACTACGATTTCAGGATTAGCACCTTTGACTTCTTATGCATTTGGTGTTTCTGCGATTGATGTTGCCGGTAATGAATCCCTTCCTACATTCCTGACCCTGGTAACAGGTATGGATGAAACACCGGACATTACCCCACCTTCTACACCTGCCAATCTTGCCGTATCTGCCGGAGCAAATTCTGCAGTCTTTTCATGGGATGCGTCAACAGATGATACAGCTGTGAAAGGGTATGTAACCTTTGTCGATGGTGAATATGTTGATTCGTTAGATGCAGCTACGCTTTCCATCTTTATCGGAGGGCTTGATCCTTCTACCCTCTATACGTTTGAAGTATATGCATATGACTTTGCAGGTAATGTCTCTGAGACAGCCTTTGTCGTAGCTTCTACCACAGAGCCTATCGAGACTGCTGAACCAGGCCTCGTTGCACATTACAAGTTTGAAGGTGATGCAAATGATGCAACGCCTTACAACAATCATGGTGCGATCGGTGGCAATCCTACTTTCCAACCGGTGACCAACCGTCCAAATGCGGCTGGTATGGCGATTGTATTTGATGGTGATGGAGATTCCATCATCGTTCCTAATGCTGTACAGTTGATCTCTGACTACACTACTGTTAGTTTCTGGATCCGGGTTGATGCCCAGAACCTGGCTGATGCTGAGGCCTATGTCCTTGATTTCGGACATTGGAGCGAGCGTTGGAAAATTTCACTTCCACAACACCTTAAGATTGTATGGACGACTAATGGTAACAACCTCCAGTTTGACCATTTCATTTCGGATATGGATTCCAAGGATGGCAATGAGCTGGTACTTGGGTTCTGGTGGTATGTGACAATGGTACATGACGGCACTGATGATATCATCTATGTCGATGGTGTCGAAGTCAACCGCAAACCTGTGGCTACTAAACTCAACAGTACAGCATTACCATTTGGTATGGGTAACAACCCTATTGATGGAGGACAATTCTTCCATGGTGCACTGGATGAAGTCAAGCTCTATAACAAAGCGTTGACCGGTGATGAAATCGAACAACTGTATGAGACCGGCACTACCGGTATCGCTGAACTACAGAATGAACTGTACAAGTACGTTCAGATCCTGTATCCAAATCCTACTTCAGATAAGCTGACGATTAAGCATGCCTTTGGAACAAGCAAAGAATTGCTGGTACGCTTGTTTGATCAATCTGGTCGCCAGGTTGGATCCAAGCGGATCAATGCCCAGGATATGGACAATGGTATCATCAACTTAGATGTTGCTGGCTTAGGCAGTGGCATCTATAGTATCAACTTTGTTCTTGGCGGCAAGACGCTGGGATCAATGCCTTTTGTGAAGCAATAAAGAAAGCATTTAGTATTATTGGAAAGGCCTGTGCACTGATGTGCACAGGCCTTTTTTATTTGATAGCATACCTAAATCCTACATACCACTCTCTCCCGAATATAGGACCCCAGATCAGTCCTGCATCAAAGTAATCACCATGTGGATTTTCAGCATCGATGATGACTGGCGATTGCTTATAGTTGCCGATATTTTCTGCACCGGCATAGACTTCAAACTTCTTGTTGAATACCCTGGTGATCTGACCATTGAATAACCAATAATCAGGGGACTGGCTTGCGACCTGAAAAGCTTCTGGATTGGAATAGGTGTCAGGGATGCGTTGTGTGCCGGTATTGTGCGCTGTGATGCTAAACCTCCAATACCCCTTATAGGTAGCCACACTGGATACATAAGATACGTTGACAAAAAACCTGGAATCTGGTGTAAAGATTTGCTCCCTTAACCCTCTGTTCTGATATTCAATTTTTGCGTCCTGCAATTTATAGGCTACTTTGAGATCTACCCGTTTTAAGATTTCATACTGGGCTTCAACCTGAAAGGTGTTAGCAAATGACTGTCCGTCGAGATTATAGATCCATAGTTGCTGCGGACTGATGTCAAGATCCGCAATGGCCCTGTTGACAAAACGGGTATGAAAAAAATCCACTGATACTAATCCACTTCGGTAGTCGATCGTAAATTCTTTCGTCACACTGGCTCCAAAGTTCCACGCCTTTTCCATTTCAAGTCCGTTGTAAGGATAATTGTTTGAAGCCTGGCCAGGCTGGCCTATCGTCCATTCTCTCGAACTTGCAAGCCATCCGAGATTTTCTGCAATAGGGAGTGGCGTGCGCATTCCACTTCCCGCAGACAAACGGAATACAGTGGTCTCATCAGGAGCATATCGAAGGTGCAATCTTGGATTAAGTAACCAACCATATAAGTTGTGATGGTCCAGCCTGATACCACCTACTGCGGTCAACTTATCATGAGGTATATAGGTGTATTCAAAAAATGCACCTGGCACGATTTCCCTGAAATCATAGTGATTGGAGATCAATTGCTCCTTATAGTCTTCATACCTGACGCTGAACCCTGTGATGTACTTGTGCCTGGAATCCCCAATGATGGACTGGAACAGCCAGTTGCCATACAGTGAAGTCTGTGCGGCGTCATACAACGTATGCCCTATCGTGGCGTTCTGGATGTGGCGTGTGTAGCCCCATTGTGTGCCGATAGAATTGTATCGCTTATTCGGAAAGATATAACCTGCCTTGGCATATATCTGGATACGATCCCCATCGATTGGTGTTCGGTACAGATCATGTGTGTCTGTTCCATGACTGACCTGGCCTCCTTCCTTACGATCCTGGACCCATTGGGCGATAAACTGGCCTTCTAATCCTGACTTGCTATTGTGATAGTCCCACCGGTTGAGCAGTGTGAGCAGGCTGCCTTTGGGCATATCCATAAAGCCATCTCCGTTTCGGTCATGCTCTGTAGGATAGAGGCTGTAATGGCCCATCAACGCTGTCTTAAACATAGGGCTCACATCCTTACGTGTAAATATGTTGAGTTCAGAGCGATATGCTTCATTGAAATACCCATTGACCAGGAGCTTGTCTTCATCCATGGGCTTCTTCAATTCGACATTGATCTGACCAGTCATACTTTCATATCCCTGTACGACAGATCCCGCGCCTTTACTGATCTGTATCGACTCCACCCATGCTCCGGGCGTATAGAGAAGTCCATAAGGGATGGCAATCCCCCTGGCACCAGGCATCTGCTCCTGGCTGATAAATGTGTACTTCCCTGACAAGCCCAGCATCTGGATTTCCTTTGCACCTGTCACCGCATCTGTAAAACTTACATCTACAGTGGCATTGGTTTCAAAGCTTTCAGAGAGGTTACAACAAGCCGCTTTGAAGAGCTCTTCTTTCGAAATATTCTGCACCTGCATCGGGTCGAGAAAGGACACTTCGGTAGTACGTTTACGATGTACTACCACGACTTCGCCGAGAATACTGGCTTCCTCCTTAAAGAGAATAGAGACATATTGGCCTGGTGTAACAGTCACTGTATCCGGTTCAAAGCCGAGGAACTGGAATACGAGCTTATCTCCGTCATCCGGTGCGTGGGCGATTAAGAAATAGCCAGTCGAATCTGTTGTCGTATTCTTCGTTGTCTTCAGCCAATATACATTGGCAAACTCAAGCGGCACCAGGCCGCCGTCGAGCTTCTCTTCCATCACTACACCACGCACAGAGATATCCTGGGCACTGCTTGCCTTGATCATGATGAAAAAGGCAGACAATACCATAATGATATTCTTCATGTCCTGTTAGTGTTTCTCTGCTCCGCTATCATACTGGCAGCAAGCCGGAAGGTTGGCATATCCTTTAGGATCCTCTTTGGCCAATTCAGACCTATGGCCTGCTTTGGCAAGTGCATTAGCTACCTTTTGCTTGTCCATCTTGGCAGAACCTACCAGGACAAGCATATCTGTCTGCCTGTCCCACTCTGCTTTCTTAACACCTTTGACATCAAGGGCTGTAGATTCGATGCGCTCCTTGCATTCGCCGCAGTTGCCTTCTACCTTGAATGAAACGGTTTGCTCCATTCCTTTGGCAGGTTTGGCCGACTGGGCGGATGAAGAAAATGAAAATCCAAGGACCATGAACGTGGTGAGGATGATCGTATATGTGATTTGATTGAATGATTTCATACTATGATTAATTGATTTCATGATTAGTGAAACGAAAAGTGAATAATGAAAAACGAAAAATGCATTCTTTGATTTTGCCGGGTAATATGAGCATACCGCAACATTGAATGTATTGACTATAGTATTTGCTTGTGGCTACGAATTTGATTCGTGCATAGGTCAAAAGTCAATGATCATGAAGACAGCTAGGCGTAGAAGATGAGGGCCTGGTGGAGGATATATATGGGAGGCCCTGAATCTGATTCTGGTGTCACAAGGGCAAAATGTGAATTCGTTATTACAGGGACTATTGCCAAAGGGGCAACAGCAGATGTAAATACGAATGCCAAAGATTCCCATTGTAATAACTGCGGTGCGATAGAGGTAATGTCCTGAGTCAGTACCTTGACCTGATCATCGCAGCATTTGTTGTCTTCATCGGAGCAGTGCCTGGCCTGGATCTTCTGGCAGCAAGCTGGCAAATCAGCGATTTGTTCCTGATGATCATCACAGGCCTTCTTGAAAAACAGGGAGACCGACTCGAGCATCCCCTTGCAATAATGGAAATGCAGAGGCAACCCTACCTGTGAGAGCAGGATAAGGAACGTAAGGGCATATGACATTACCGGCCGGAACATTTCAGTGATAAAGGTAGGGGGTTTTTAGTTACAGAATGATATAACAGGCAGATTAAGATATAGTTAACTGCCATGCCAACCTCTCAACTCCGCATGGTTGAAAATGTATTCCTGAGGCCAGGCCTTAATCAATAGTTAAATCTCAAATGCATAGGCAGCAACCCCGTACATTTGACCAGATGTTATTCCAGCTCTTCCTTTTCTTACATTTCCTCACCCCGAAACATGAAGGTTGCATTTTGCCTGGGGAGTACAATTTCTGGACAGGTGACAGCCTGACCGTCTATGTATTCCTCAATGACGAGTGTGTCATCAGCCAGTTTTATACCCCTGAGCTAACCCGGCTTTTTAATACATATCATGCTCAAAAAGTAGGCTTTACCGGATACTTCCCCAGCCCTTCTTCCACGCCAGACCGGATTGAAAAATTCGGAGAAGCTTATCGCCTGGCCTTTCCCCTGGAAGGGGATTATCACAAAACCCAGGCTCGTAGACTTGGGGTCACTGTGACACCGGAAGTTGCAGTATGGGACCATCGAAGCGACAAGCTCATCTACCGGGGCCGGATCGATGATAGTTATGTCCGTGTCGGAAAACGTAAGTTACATCCACAGCAGCACGATCTGCAGGAAATCATTGATGCCTGGCTCGAGGGGCAAGTACCTGCCGAACTCGAACAGACACAGGCGATTGGATGTTTTATTAGCTTTACAGACTGAGTGATCGGTGATCGGTGATCGGTGATCGGTGATCAGCTATCAGTGATCAGCTACCAGTGTGCACGAGGATGAGGGATGGGTGGGTTAGTCACCAGTGATTTTGAGAATTTGTGAATTGTAAAAATAAATAAACACCACATGAGGTCAATTTTGTCTTTATCCTTTTTCATGGCGACAGCTTCGATGCTCGTTGGCCAGGAGGTGACCTTTACGAAGGACATAGCACCGATCATCTACAACAACTGTACAAAGTGTCACAGGCCGGATGAGATTGGTCCGTTTTCGATGACCAATTATGAAGAGACCAAGGAATGGGCCTATTCCATAAAGTACGTGACAGCGATCCGCTATATGCCGCCGTGGAAAGCAGATCCTGAATACTCAAGATTCCAGGGTGAGCGATTCCTATCGCAGGAACAAATAGACCTGTTGGCGCAATGGGCGGATGCAGGTGCTCCATACGGCAATGCTTCTGAAGAACCTGAGTTGCCTACATTTCCTACAGGATCTCAGATCGGTACACCTGATCTTGTATTGCATATGGCTCAAGCTTATGAGCATCAGGGAGGCAATGAGGATGAGTATAGGGTCTTTGTCCTTCCTACCAACCTGATACAAGACAAGCAGATATCCACAGTAGAACTCCGTCCGGGCAATAGTAAGATATTGCACCATGCCTTGTTTAGTTATGACAATACCGGTGATGCGAGAGCGCTTGATCTGGCAGATCCCAAATACGGGTATGACGGTTTCGGTGGCTTCGGTGTAGATGCATCCTTGCAAAATATGTTTCCAGGCTACGTCCCGGGCCAGAAACCTATCCCATATCCGGAAGGACTTGGACAAATATTACCAGCCGGCTCTGATATCCTCATGCAGGTGCATTACGGTCCTTCCCCTTTCCCTGCAAAGGACAGCTCCACAGTCAATATCTTCTTTAAGAAAGAACCAGTGGAGCGCCAGGTACAGAATTTTATCTTCCTGCCCTTCGATCCCTTGATCACCAATGGTCCATTTGTGATGTTCCCAAATACCGTGAGGTCGTTTCATTGTCAGTTTACGACCCCGCTCAAAATCAGTTTATTCGCTATTTGGCCACATGCACATTTATTAAACCAGGATTTCGAAGTATATGCTATCAATGCAGCTGGTGATACGACCAACCTGATCCGGATACCCGACTGGGATTTTAACTGGCAGGGATCATACAATTTTAAGAAGTACATCATCCTCGAACCCGGCACGACTGTTCACGTCAACGCCACCTATGACAATACGATCAACAATCCTAGTAATCCAAACAGCCCGCCTGCATTTGTCACGTGGGGAGAAAAGACAACGGATGAAATGTTGTTCCTGCCCTTATCCTTTGTCCCTTATGCCCCCGGCGATGAAAATGTAGTCTTTGAAGAAAATACAACAGCGGTCGAAGATCCTGAGGTGAGTTTTGTCAACCACTACCTGGCACCTGTCATGCCCAATCCGGCTAATGACCTGGCGTATGTCAACTTCGTCCTGGAGCAACCTGATCATATTACCTTACGTGTCCTTGACATGCAGGGCAATGTGGTGCGTAATGTAGCTGTAGATGAATGGATGCTTGCAGGGGCTCATACTGAACAACTGGAATTGAGCCAATGGCCGGTAGGATCTTATTTTGTGCAGATGCTCGGCACCAATTTCACACAGGCACAGAAGATGGTGGTGGTGAGGTAAAAAAGTTATTCTGAATGGTAATCAAGTCGGGGGTGTTTTGAAACCACCCCGATTTGATTACCATTTCTATTTTCAGGCCATTGGGCCTGAGTTATTGGGGGCGGATGCAATACGCCCCTGACGGTTTATAATATAGTATTCATATTCTTATGGTAATCAAGTCGGGGGTGTTTTGAAACCACCCCGATTTGATTACAATTTCTATTTTCAGGCCATTGGGCCTGAGCTATTGGGGGCGGATGCAATACGCCCCTGACGGATTAAAATATAGTATTCATATTCTTATGGTAATCAAGTCGGGGGTGTTTTGAAACCACCCCGATTTGATTACCATTTCTATTTTCAGGCCTATGGGCCTGAGCTATTGGGGGCGGATGCAATACGCCCCTGACCAAATTGGAAGTCGGATCTAATATGCCTCTAAAGAGATTTGAATTTTCTCTTGCTAATTTTATCTCATTCCCCTACTTTTCTAATGAAAACAGCATTCTTCGCCAGAGATGAAAAGCAAATTACACAGTCCTCGCCGACAGGCCAGGAGACTAAAGGGATATAATTATGGGAAGGCCGGCTCATACTTTGTCACTTTAAATTGTAAAAATCGATTTCCCTTGTTTGGAGAGATCAGGGATGGAAAAATGATTTTGAATGAATTTGGAATATTAGCCCAAAAGGAATGGCTTCATACTCCTAAAATTCGACCGAATATCCTTTTAGGCCCTTTCATTGTGATGCCAGATCATATCCATGGGATAATTGTGATCCAAAAAGAGATAAAACAAGGTAGTTTGATAGCTGAACCTTCAACTAATGAGATAGAAAGGAAGGGATGGAATAGTACCACAGCTAAAATAAAGGACGAAAGCAATAGTAGTCAATCGTCACTACCTGATTGTAATCAAGTCGGGGATGTTTTTAAATCACCCGATTTGATTACAATTCAATATTTCAAGTCATCGGGCCTGATCTCTCTGGGCGGATTCAATCCGCCTCAGACTAAATTGGAAGTTGAATGCGAAAAGCCCATAACCAGTAATGGAAATCTTAGTTTCTCTCCTGCTTTAAAGAACGAAGGCTTTAGGTCACCCTCTCAGACACTTGGTGCAATCCTTAGGGGATATATGGGTACAGTAACCCGTCAGATTAACACTATCAGAAATACACAAGGAGAAAAAATCTGGCAGCGAGGGTACCATGATCGTATCATCCGAAATAAGTGGGAGTATCATCGGATTTCAATGTACATCATCCGAAATCCCAAAAAATGGAAAGAAAAATGATACGTAGGTTATAAGTTCGCTTTCACCTTCAATCCCTCAAGTGATTGATAAATTTATTTCGGACATATTTGTCCTTATTTAAATCTTTCCTCTATCTTTGCCCCAATAAGCAATGAATCATGTTCTCCAAAGCATGTGAATACGGCATCCGGGCAACAATCTATATCGCTAAAAATTCGGTAGAGGACAGGCGGGTTAGTCTCAGGGACATAGCCTGCAAGATCGCCTCCCCGGAAGCCTTTACTGCCAAAATCCTGCAACAACTGGTTCATCATAACATCATATACTCCGTCAAAGGGGCTACCGGTGGCTTCGAAATGCAAAAGGAAAAAATGAATGCCCTGACCCTGATACAGATCGTCAAGGCTATGGACGGAGAGCATATCTTCCATGGATGCGTTATGGGGCTATCCGCCTGCTCTGAATCGCATCCCTGCCCTGTACACACTAAATTCAATGAGATACGCGACCAACTCAAGGCGATGCTGGAGAAGACTTCTATCTATGACCTTTCCCAAGGTGTCGAAACAGGGTTGACATTCTTAAAACAATAATTGCTTCCAGATAACATTTCTCAAATCTCCTTTCAACATTGAGCACATGGACATACATTTTGAAAAAACAGTAGGCGAAATCGTTGCACTGGATTATCGTGCTGCAGCCGTTTTCGAAAAATATGGAATCGACTTCTGCTGCAAAGGCAATATTCCTGTCGATGAGGCTTGTGAACGCAAACACGTTTTTACTGAGGACGTGATGCGGGAATTGAAGCTTTTACTGACTGGTAGTGATAACACAGGTGACGACTTTGCTTCCTGGTCCCCGGCATATCTCGCAGACTATATAGAGCAAAAACACCATAGCTACGTAGCCGAAAAAACGCCTGTGATCCTGCGCTTCCTCGACAAATTAAGCAGCACCCATGGTCACCGGCATCCGGAACTCCTTGAAATCAACCGGCTGTTTTCCGATTCTGCTGTCGAACTGGCGATGCACATGAAGAAAGAAGAAACGATCCTGTTTCCCCTTATCCGGAAAATGAAGATGAGCGCACCAGATGCAATGCCCGAACATCCTTTGCCCAAAGGCATGATCCAGTCACCGATTGCTGTCATGATGGAAGAGCACGACCATGAAGGTGACCGCTTCAGGATGATCGATGCGCTCACTAATCATTACCAGCCACCGGCAGATGCATGTAATACATATAAGGCCACCTATGCCTTATTACAGGAATTTGAAAATGACCTGCATCTCCATATCCACCTGGAAAACAATATTCTTTTCCCAAAGGCTGTCCAAATGGAAAGAGAGTTGATGAATTAAGCAGGGAGAAGTTAGAAGTTAGAAGTTAGAAGTTAACAATGAGCAGTAAGCAGTGAGCAGTAAGCGGTGGGTGTGAGT
>Ga0268298_10006017_pt1 | contig 11126 bp, 13 predicted proteins | sample WWTPWeurt_MetaG_FD_194462 | JGI IMG/M metagenome (GOLD analysis project Ga0268298, IMG submission 194462) | Activated sludge microbial communities from WWTP in Nijmegen, Gelderland, Netherland - WWTP Weurt | ecosystem: Engineered > WWTP > Aerobic digester > Activated sludge | place... | reverse complement strand
GGCAGAACTCTCAACAGACGTAGACGATATGCCAACCGCCGCTTACTTTCGCCAGGCAGGCTATGGAGTTGTGATTCGCATGGCACTGCTCATGCTCTGCCTGGGGCAGCCCATTCCTTGAATCGGCAAACTTACTAAAGAAAATCAACCAATCATGTCTTTGAGATGATCGAGGATCACAGTGTTTGCCGGAGATCTGCTGAGCGCCTTTACAAACGCACGCCGCGCCCTGTCACGGTCTCCCTGTCGAGCAAGCAAGATGCCCAGAGAATCCAGATAAGCAGGATGCTCCGGTTTGTTGCTCACTGCGATGCGAAGGTGCTCCATTGCCTCGGGGTAATCCGCCGGAGTGCCATGTTCTGCAAGCAAGCATCCAATGGAATTGCGACTGTTGATATTTCCAGGATCGATTCCAATGATTCGCTTATGAGTGGCGATTGCTTCCTGAATGCGGTGCGTCTTCTCCTGAACATGAGCAAGCAAACCCAGAAGAGTGGTATTGGAGGGATCGCGCGGAATCCTCTCTTTGAGCAAAAGCTCCGCCTCGAGTAGCTCCCCCTCCTGAACCAGGCAGTAGCACCGCAAACTCTGGACGGAAGCAATCTCAACGTAGTCTGGATACTTGCCTGCAAGCTCCGCCAGGAACTTAGAAGCGGATCTGAAATTCTCTATTAAATAGTAACAGATACCCAGTTCGTGGAGCTCGAGGGGCCCGCCCCTTCCTTCCTGAATCATCTGCTTGATGGTCAGGATTCTCTCCAGCACTTGCTTTTCGTTCTTTTCCGATTTCATAGCGCTCCGTATAGCCTTTCCTGATCCGTAGTGTCTGTTGTGATGGGAGTCAGAGAAATCCTGCCTGATTCAAATGCATCAAAGTCAGTTCCGGGTTCCATCTTGCGACCCATCGTAGTCTCGAGTAATTTATAAATCCGTGAGCCTTCTCCTTCAGACAGAAGCTCGTATCGATCCTGGTAGATGCGTCTGCCCTGGCGAGTGATGACCACTTCCGGAAAACCGTTGGCACCGGCACTTTCTTCCGGATAGTTGATATTCCACAACTTTCCAGGTTGCAGTGCTTTGAGATTGCTTTTGATCCACTGAGCAAGCCATGCGGCCGGCCTTCTGAAATCTCCGTCATGACCGCGGATCGGACAACTCATAGCGATGGCTGGATGACCATGTAAGGTCGCATGACGCGCGGCTCCTACGGTTCCACTGTAGTGAATGTCATCCCCGAGGTTTACGCCGTGATTGATTCCAGAGATCACAAGATCAAAACGCGGAAACTCTCCCGAAAAAAGTGCAATGTTTACGCAATCGGTTGGATAGCCGTTTACTGTGTATCTCCTATCTGAGATCTTTTTCAAGAGAAGAGTTTCTCTCAGGCTGAGTGCCTGGGAAGTAGCGCTTCGTTCGCGGTCCGGTGCTATGCACCACACTTCCGCCCCATCGCGCAATGCCTCTGCCAGATGCAGCATCCCGTTTGTAAAGAGACCATCATCATTTGTAAGGAGAATTCTCATCTACTGAACTAGAGGAATGCGGCCAGGCGAACGAAAAGAAGCAATACCAGGGCGGCCGGGAACGCCAGAGTGATGACGGAAGAAATCACGAGCTGCCTTGCTATGTCACGAATGGAAAGCTCATAAAGATACTGAAGAGAGCGAAGTGCAGTGATGAAAGCCCAGGCGTACAACAACAACAAAAGAGGAACAAATACGAAACCGGGCACAGGTGTTATATGCGCGATGGTAGCCGCCGGAAATGCGAAGATCAGCGGTAGAAGAGACTGTAACAGAACTCTTCTGGCCTGACTTGCTCGCGGTGACCTCCCAGACTGTGTCTGCACACGCGCATCGAGTACGGCAGACGTGAGAGAGGCAAACAAAACGTAGACCAGAGTGAGGACAGAGGCGTGAAAGGAAATCGTGAAAAGAAAAATGCCTTCGTAGTAGTCACGCAGCAAATAACCGGCGGCTGCCAGCGAAAAAGCAGAGAAAGCAGGTATGATGCTACTGAACGGTCCTGGATTGTTTGCGAAACGAACAGAGTCCTCCGGTTTCTGAAGGATGGCCGCCGCAAGCTCTACAAATTTACTCAACCAATTCATTTTGCAATCTTAACCAGGTCCGGCCCCAGAATCATCCTGGCCACAGTCGTTGAATCAGGATACAGATAGTATACACGGCCACTGCTCAAATCGTAAGAACGACCGGACAGCCCAGTAAGAAACTCTTCGAAGAATTCTTTTCTCGGCCGAAGCAAAGGAAGATCGTCTTTTGTTTTGATAAACTCCGTTTTCATAGACAAAAGTGCTTCCGTTTCTCCGCCAAATTCATCAATGATCTGCTCCGCCTTCGCAGACGTTCCGGAATATATTTTTCCCTCTGCCCACTTTCGCACATTGGTCTCCGGTTGACGACGACCCTCGGCTACATCGCGCACAAATTGTTCGTATGCATCGTCCACGAGTTTCTGGTTCATGAGTCTTTCTTCTTCTGTCATCGTGCGAAATGGATAGGACATATCTTTGAATCTGCCCGCTTTGATGACGCTGACTGTGAGGCCGACTTTGCGCAGGAGTTCTTCTGCATCCGGGTGAATCATGATCACGCCAATCGATCCGATGATAGATCCGCGATACGCATAGATCTTGTTGGCAGCGGAGCAAAGGTAATAGCCGCCGCTGGCCGCTATGTCAGTCACATAGCAGACGATTGGCTTTTCTTTTCTAAATTCAATGAGTTTGTCGTAGATCTTCTTTGTGGCGCCTGTGGTTCCACCTGGACTGTTGATGGATAGTAGCATTCCGCGAACAGCGGGGTCTTCCTGTGCAGAGCGAATTCGCTCTACGATGCGATCTGCTCCCTGACCACCCGGTCCGCCTGAACCGTCCTCGATAACACCGCGAACTTCTATGAGTGCAATCCCTGCTTTACCCGCGTTGAAGAGCGCACCTGCGGGCGCAGTGAAGTCCTGCGATTTGCGGGCCATGCCGATTTGAAGCAACCCCAGGAGTAAAGATACAGTGGCCAATCCGAGTGCCAGGGCCACAGCAGCGCGTGAACGATCCATGGGTCCAGAGACACAGGAAGCTGAGTCTGAGCGAGAAAAATTCGATAAAAGGACATATTTCGAGAGAAAAAACCACTACAGAGACCGGGTCCACTGATCGAAAAACTAAGTAGACGGAACTCGGCGCAAGAAACAGCCTGTGCGACATAATATTATTAGAGGAACATCATCATGCAGATCTCCGGCAAATACCTACTGAGTTCAGCAGAAACTCTGCTGAATCGCCGCTCAAACCGGATCGCCTCTCAGGGGACCGGACCGGACACGAGCCGGGAACTCCAGCCAGCACTCATGCATTCCAGGCTGATGCAGATTCAGGGACACCTGGCTCACGTGCAGCATGATTACAGCCGCGAACAGGCTCGTCTTGCTTCCGTGGACGCGGTAGAAGGAAGAGAGAATCTCCAGTTTGATGGTGCTCCACTCTTCCCGGAAAAGGATACAGGCGATCTGCGCGACAAGATCACGGACAGACTGGATGTTCTGGGAAAACAACTCAAGTCTCTGCAAGTGGAAATGGAGAACATGGTGGCGCTCGGATTCAAGCCGGAAGAATACAAGATCGATCCTAAACTCGCACACGACACGTCCATGCGTCCCATCGATCCAGACAGAGTGGCCAGGCTCACTCGCAGTGTCCCTTCAGAATCTTGAAAGACTGAAAGCGAGGCTCGAACAACTGGGGCACCCAGAAGTTCGAGTGGTCGCCATCAGCAAGACTCATCCCGCCGAAAAAATTACGGAGCTTCTTCGCGCAGGGCATCGCGACTTTGGAGAAAACAGATTCGCAGAGGCACGCGACAAAATCCCGGCCGTGGACACAACAGGTCTTGCACCTGAACAAATGCCCATCTATCATCACATCGGCCCCCTGCAATCTGGCAATGCTCGCCAGATCAGTGGCCTCTTCCAGGTTGTGCACGGCGCCTCTTCGCTCTCCGGAATCCAGGCGTTAAACAAAGCATGCCATGGAAGAAGCGAAAGCCTTAGATACTTCATTCAGCTAAACCTGACCGGCGAACAGAGCAAGATGGGCGGAATGACGATTGAAGAACTGGACTCCCTGGGCGAACCGCCCGCTGGACCTGGATTTGAATTCGCAGGTCTCATGACCATGGGGCCGAGCGACTCTGAGCCAAAAAGACCAGAGAAGTATTTAGATCCCTGCGCCGCATCCGCGATGAGCGATTCAGCGGAATGGAACTGTCCATGGGAATGTCCCAGGACTATGAGATTGCCCTCGAGGAAGGGTCGACCCTGCTTCGGATCGGCAGTCTCATTTTTGGATCACGTTAGTTTTTGAGTGGCACGACGAGCTTCAAAATAGTAGGAAGACAATTCAATGGCCCTGGACCCAGCAAAAGCTCTACAGCAGGCAAAGATCCCTGCCGGAACAGTCTTGTTCGAAGCCGGCAAAGCGGCCACCATGCTCTGGATGGTTCATGAAGGCGAAGTTACACTCCGCGAACCATCTGGACGAAAGCTCTACAACCTCGGGCCAAGCAGTGTGCCCGGATTTTCAGCCCTGATGCTACAAAAGCCTTACGCGGCCAGCTACACCGCATCCAAAGATACAGTCATCAGCGCCTTTCCGGTCAATCCTGCGGGCAACTACAACTCCCTGGTCCTGGGCAAACTCAACGTTGGAATCGCAGCTGCTCGATCCATGGTGCAAGAAGCAATTCTATCTCGCAAAACATTCGTCGCGGCTTCCGAATTTGGCGGAGAAATTCAGAAGGCAATCGACAATCTTTCCCTCGCATACTACAAATTAAATCCGGGTGCATTCCAACAGGCTCCAGGCGGCGGAGGCCAGGTCCTCGATCCTGTCGTGCCGCAAACCAGGGTGCTTCTCGAAGAGTTCCAGTCCAGCGGCGGAGAGATTCCTGACATCATCACCGCGGGCTGGCTCGAACAGGATCATTCGAGTTTACTTAAGAAACATTATGAAATGGAATCGGAGTTTGATGAAGAAGAGTTCACTTTTCTTCGGCGAATCCTGAGTCTACCGGCGGACCTGCAGGGAAACATGTTCAAAGCAGACCCGGCCCTCCTGCAAATTATCTCTGCGAAGCTTGCCACCATCGTGTATGCTGGAATCGGAGAACTTCGCCAGATAGAAGAGACCATTCTAGAAAGCACAAACGCAGTGTTATCTGGCGAATACAGTTTTATTGAAAAGTTCTTCCTGGTTGCAGATGTTCAGGGAGAAGAAGGGCGACCCAACGTAATCGGCGTTGTCAAATTCCTGGTCACGTTCGCAGAAAAGTTGAAGTCCAGACACGAAAGCATGTTTGGAAAACCAATTGGATCGATCGCCGCTTCTCTGGACAATCTCAGAGAAATGGTGAAGACACAGAAACCAGAAGAGAAAGCGCAGGAAGCAACTGCCGCTGCCGTTGCCGCAGGAGTGGACATCCAGGCGCTCAAGAAAGAACTCGCAGGAAGCATTGGCAAGATACTCAACTTCGTTCAGCTCCCGGCAGAAGACGGGCGCAAGCTACTCGCAGATCTAAAAACTCTGAAGTCCTTCAATAACCCGCTCGATTCGGGTGGAGATCCACGTAAAGTACGTAGAGCCATCAACAAGACCTACTGGAGCATATACGAAAAGACGTTCTTCAAGATGAAGGAAACAAAGATCCTTCCGCTTCCTGTGGACTGGATGCTTCGCTTTGGTTTCTTTGATGAAGAAATGCTCGATGATGAGCACATTGCACAGCTCACTCAGTGCAAAGATTCCACGCGGGGAAAACCAGGATACAGCGTACTATCCGCACTCGACTGGTTGCCTTACGTGGGAGACAAGAAAGAACCTCCGTCCCTGGACGAAATGGGAATGGGTTTCTTCGAAAAACTCAAGCAAGAGCACAAAGACAAAGGCTGGAAAAAAGAAACAGATGTACCGGATGAGTACGCAGGATATGCGATTCGCGTGCGATATGAAATCCTGAACTTTCTGGAAATCAATGTTCGCCTGACGTCTGGTTCTCCCGCAACGTCCTTCCCTATTCTGACCAGGTACCAGATCAACACTCCCCTGGACAAAGCATTTGTGACCGCAGACAAGCTTTCCGAATGCATAGACAAAATTCTGGCCATTGATTACTCGCTGTTTCACCGGGAGACCCTTTTCAATGACGAGTCCAGAGGCATCCTCAAAGAATTCATCCAGCTTCAAGTCATTCCTTATTTCATCATTGTTCCTTCCATTGGAACCAAGGTGATGATGTGGCAGGATCTCGCGAGCCCCTACAAGAGAACGTCCAAAGGGCGCATCGCCATTCCGGTTTTCGCCACTGCCGATTTGTTTTCTATCATGGTAGATGCAATGGCCGCCTTCCGCTGGGAACTCACAAAAAGCATTCAGGGATTCGAATGGAACAACGTCGCCGTACCTTCCATTACTGCGGATTATACGGACTACGTTCAATTCTACAAAAAGAACAGAGAGCTATCTCCGGAAATCAAAGAGAAACTGGCATCAGAATTCAAACGATTCAGAAGTGACCGCGATCGCTTCGCAAATGACTATTCCAACTGGCTCAAGGGCGAAGCGGAAGGCAATATGAAGATGAATCGCGTGGTGAGAGCCATCTTCTATAGACACGTTCCTTTCGCAAAAGGTGTGCGCGACAAAGTGGCCACGCAGCCTGCATTCGCAGAACTTCACAATCGTTTTGTAAATATCCGCACCAAGAAGTTGCGCGAATTCGAAATGAAGTATCGCAAGTATTCAGAGCCTCTGCCAGACGTGCTGCAGAAGAACCTCGATTTCTACCGCGTCTAAGTTTTGCTAGCCCTTCCCTTTGAGCCGCGCCAGGGCTTCGCGGATGCGCGGCTGGATGGTCTTGCCGGAAGACAAAGAATCCGCCTTCTTCAACACCCGGATCGCTTCATCGGTCTTTTGCCCGGCTTCTAGAACCAGGGCAAAATTAAATAAAGTGAGAGGGTCGGACGGAGATAGCCGCACCGCCTCTTTCAGTTGCTTCTCGGCCGCCTCCAGATCCACGTCTGATCCAGTCTGGTTGTATCTTCTAAAATACAAAAGTCCCAGATTGTGCCGACTTCGGGCATGGTTCGGGTCCTTGCGGACCACTCTCTCATACAGAGACCGGGCGGCCTCTTCGTTGCCTTCCTCACTTTCCAGATTTGCAAGATTGTAGAGTGGTGTAACTGCATCCTTGCCGCATTTCGCTGCTTTCTCATAATAGCTGCGTGCTTCTTGCTTTTTCTTCTCCTGATAGGCAATGGTACCCAGATTGTTGAGCGCTCTTTCGTGGCAGGAATTAAGCCGCACAGTTTTTGAATAGTAGTCCACGGCTTCACGGGTACGGTTCATCTTATGGTAGAGATAGCCGAGCCGGTAGGTTACATCTTGATTTGTCTTATCTTCTTCGTACGCCCGGGCCAGGAGTTCAACAGCGCGCACATCATCCAGCTTCAGAGATGTGCGATACATTTCGCGCGCGCGATCCGGGGACAGAAGAAGAAAGAAAAGTAGATTGAGGAACACTAAAACTCTTCAACAAAATAGGGCTTCGTGTATTCGCGAACCAGCTCAATGATGAATCGTCCCCATGTCTTTGGCTCTGAGATATCGATCACGATGTGCTTCACTTTCGTAAAGTAAGGCTTTGGCTTAAACGCGGTGTGAGTGAGTTCAATGACGCGCATGTATTGATCAATCTTGCGTGCACGCAGAAAGTTCATCTGTTCCACATCCAGCCTGTCTCCTGGTAGATACCCAATGATGACAAGTCTTGGAAACAATGCTTTCTTGAGCAAATTCAGAAAATCAGAAAAGGAATCAACGCGGTCAATGAATGCCTCGTAGGCACCTCCGCCCAGATTCATCACCTGCGTCACAAGATCCATGGAAAGAGGAATGCCCTCTGCTGTGGACATGTCACTGATGATTACAATGCCTTCATCCGGTTGGAATGTTTTGAGGATCTTGTCTCCCTGAAAATGGCGGCGCATCAGCTTTGCCCGGGAAATATCTACCTCCGACCGCTTTTGAACAATCGTTTCACCGGCACTTGTGATGATGTCCTCTCGAGAGAGAACATACCGTTTCTTGAGTGCCGTCTGATTCATGATTCGGAAGGCTTTCACCTTCTCTTCGAGTTCGTCCAGGCTGCAAACGCCAATGCGCAGAGGATTCTCTTTTTTTCGGATTTCCTCTTTACTGGCCTCATCCTGCTGCGAATCATCGAGCATATTCCCTTATGGCGGCCTATCCACAAGGGTCAACAAATTCAGAAAGCAATGCTCTTTCAGCGCGCGAAAAGAAAGTATGTCAACACCGCATTCCAAAGGAAAAGTGCGCCAAGGAACACTGTTAACAGAACGGATCGTTTGCGCAACTTCTCGTTTTCCTGGGCCACAAGCTCTAGATCGGCCATAATTTGTTCCCATTTGGGACGATCTCTCCACGCAGTAAATACGTCATATGCAAGTGGAGCCAGTGTTCTGATATAGGTGATGATGCCTTGAGAACTTTCTTTCGACCCTTTTTTGGCCATGGAGCATTCTGCGGGCCTGGCGTGCGGCGTAAAATACTATTCGCCGCAATATTTGCGCTCGCGTCCTGCAGATCGGTTGAATTCATTCCGGATGCTGAATATGCAAACAGGCGCAAAGATAATCCTGAGTCATTCCATCTGTATGCCCGTAAGCCGGACGTGAAAGTGGAAGCGCTCGGACGTCTCATCTTTCGCAATTTTTACGGAAATCCAGGCTCAGAGGAATTCCAGAGAGACGTGGCCCTGGAAGCCGCTGCGCGGGGAGCCAATTGTGGATATGTGTCTAAAAAGCAGATCAACCACCAGACCCAATTTAGAACCAATGCAATAGACAGTCAGAACAAGCACGGCGGAGTTACAGGGGAAGTTCAGGCAGAAATAGAAACAGTGGAAGTGACATTGTTTCAATGCGAGCGAAAATGAAAACCAGGCCAGGGATTCTCATCGATGAAAAAGATCGCTGGATCTACCAGCAGGCAGAACTGATTCAGCCTGACATCCTCGCTTACTTTCGCCAGAATTTACACAGGTCCGATCGCACGTATTTCATTCGAAACACATTTGGCGAATTAGTGGAAGAAGGAGAACTCGACGCGGTTCTTGGATTTCCTCTTCACGCAATATCCGCTGTCCCGCAAACAGAAGATGTACATTTCCTTGTGGACTCCGGCGAGAGAATCACCATCCCCTTTTCTGCCATTTATCTGGATCGGGACGATTGCTTCTTCTTTGAAATGCCTGGAAGAGGAGTTCCGGTTCGCCTGACCGCAAGCGCCATGACTCACGTATCAGATACTCTCGTAGACACAAGCCCACCGCGCTGGAGCGCAGGCGTTCCGGTCTCTCGAAAGTCCCTTTCGGAATATTTTATAAATCCGCCGGCGCGTTAGACTTCGTCTTCTGAACGACTTGATCCTAGTAGTTCGTCCGGCACGTCCTCAATTGCATCCCCGATCTGAACACACAGACGATTCCCGATTCGACCTGGACGGCATTTGAACTTCTTGCGATCTCCCACCCGAATCATCATGTCTGATTTGATGTGAGTGCCACCGAGGCGAACCACATCCCCTTCGCGTACATTGATGACGTCCGCCATAGGAAGATCCACTTCTCCAACTTCGCAGCGCAAGGGAATGTCCACCATATCCAGACGTTCCTGGATGATGGCCCTGTTTTCATCTGACTCACCGCGGCGAATGGATGAATACCAGTACTGCGCACTCAGTTTTGAAATGATTGGTTCGATTGTAATGTATGGGATACAGAGGTTGGTCATTCCCTCTACGTCTCCCACCTTTGTTTCCAGTGTGATCAAAACCACCATGTCATTGGGCGGTACAATCTGCGCGAATTGAGGATTTGTTTCAATATTTCCGAGTCTGGGTCTAAGATCGATTACGGTGGCCCACGCTTCCCTGAGGTTTCCGAGGATGCGCACAATGATACTTTCCATTACAGACATCTCGATGTCTGAAAGTTCCCGCGTAATCTTCGTAGGTTCCCCTGGACCACCAAACAATCGGTCTATGATGGTAAATGTGATGCCCGGGTCGATTTCAAGAACGGCTGAACCCTTCAATGGATCCATGTTGATTACGGCAAGTGTGGTAGGATTAGGAATGGATCGAATGAATTCTTCGTAAGTCAACTGATCCACGGAACCAACGTGTACACCGACGAGTGCACGCAACTGAGCGGAAAGCGCGGTTGTAGTCAGACGAGCAAATGTTTCATGCATCATCTGCAGAGTACGAATCTGGTCTTTTGAGAACTTATCGGGTCTGCGAAAGTCATAGATCTTTACTTTCTTTTGTTCGCCTACATTGCTGTAGTCTTCCATTTCCACTTCGCCCGTGGAAATCGCGGAAAGTAGAGCATCTATTTCATCCTGGGAAAGAATCTCAGTCATGCGCCGGCCTCATCTCAGATTGAACGTGTGGAACCATTGTGGCAATCCTTTTTCAGCTCTGGCCCTGACGAACCACTCGAGCAGATACATGGATGATTTTCCAGAACCCCTCTTGCTCTGCTCTTTTGAGAGTGTACACATATTCGTAGCGGACACGAAACCCTTCCGTGTCGCGATCCGCTTGAACGGTGACCCTGGCATTTCCAGTGGGAAGGATTTCCCCGGACTTGTCTCGATCCAGATCCGTACGCAGGATGCGAAAACGCTTCAGGTCGTCGCCGTCGCGCCTGGTCAGATACGTAGAAAATTCGCGAAGCACTCCCGGCCTCTCGAGGTCGGATGCCTGAGCGTATTTTAAAGCAAAACGATCATACGATCCCACGAACCTGGGCAAATCTACATGCTTGAGATAGGCAGGCCAGTTGTGTTTGATTTCAGCGGACAGAAAAAGGTAGACTGTTTCTTCCGGAGAAAGGCCTGAATCAGAGCTCACTGCTGCGTCCTGTTCTCTGGCGGCCGGAGCTCTTTCCATCTTACTCACTCGCACCCTGGCCCAGTTTTTTGAGCGAATGGCAAGATCTGATTCCTGATCTGGCACGAAATACGCACAC
>Ga0268298_10006016_pt1 | contig 11127 bp, 11 predicted proteins | sample WWTPWeurt_MetaG_FD_194462 | JGI IMG/M metagenome (GOLD analysis project Ga0268298, IMG submission 194462) | Activated sludge microbial communities from WWTP in Nijmegen, Gelderland, Netherland - WWTP Weurt | ecosystem: Engineered > WWTP > Aerobic digester > Activated sludge | place... | reverse complement strand
GCCAGCTCCTCGCGCTCAAGGTCTGCCGCCACGAACGTCAGCGACGCAGGCTCGGCCATGCCGGCCTCGGCCAGCAGTTGCCGTTTCCAGCGCTGAGTGCCGGGATGGTCCACCTCGAAGACCCGCAGCCCCTCATCGTGGTACGGATTGCGATAGGCGAAGGTATCGAGGCCGGCGCCCACGACCACGTACTGGCGAACACCCGCCGCCACGCAACTCGACAGCTCGTCCTCCACGAAGCGGCTGCGTGCCACCAATGCGGCGCGCAGACCCCGCGACAGGGGGTCGTTCAATGTGAAAGGATCGTTGCGCAGCGCGGCCTCGGTGGCGGCACCCAGCAAGGGCAGCGCCACCGGGTCCGCCAACACCAGCGGCTCGTCGAGCAGCTGGTGCACGGCGCGCAACGAGGCAACGCCCAGGGCCGAGCGGCTGGGCTCACCCTGGCGAACGATGTTGGTGGGCAACGCGGGCATCGGAGGAACCCCTTGGTGTGGAAGACCGCGCATCGTCCACCCTGACGTTGCGTGAGGGTCAAGCGCCGGCGGCCTGTTTGACGTAGTGCCGCAGCGCCGGCGTGAAGGCCATGCCGGCCTGGAGCAGCGGCTCGTTCTCGTAGGCCGCCAGCAGGCGCTCGCCCACGGCGGCGTCGTGCCCCGCCGTGCGGTCCAACAGGGCCTGCCAATCGCGCGCCAGTGCACGCGCGGCCGGGGCCTGGGGTGGCACGCCATCGGCCATCAGGCGCTCGCCACGCGCCAGGAGCGCGCGCCATGCCGGGCGGGTCTTGTGCAGCAGCTGCTGCTGTTCCGGGCTCAGGTACTTGGCGAGGATGCCCAGCCGCTGCCGGATGGCGCCATCGATGTAGTCGAGCAGTTCAAGGTCCATGCCCGCGGGCAGCGGCAGACCCGGCTGCTCACGCAACATGCTGCCCCAGCGTCCCAGGAACTCAAGGTCGCCATCCATCCAGCGGGCCGCCAGGTCGATCCACTGCTGCACCAGCGGCTGAAGATCGACGGCATCGGGCGGCACGCCGCGGTCCATCGCCGCGTGGATGGCCTGCACCAAAGAGGGCCACTCGGCCGCGCACTGCTTCCAGCGCTCGAAGGCCAGCTTGAGCTCTCCGACACTGAAGTACCGCTCGAACGTGCTCATCATGGCCAGGCTGGCGAGCCAGTCGTCGGTTTCCGGCTCGCCACCACCCGCGAGCACGAGTCGCATCACGCTGAGCCGCTCTCGCAGCGCCTGGGCCCGGGCGATCTCCTGGTCCAGCGTGCTGAGCTGCCGAGCCAGGATCGCCGACAAGGCGCTGCCACCGCCGTCCAGCAGCTGTGCCACTTCGGTCAGTGGCACGCCCATCTGGCGCAGCGTCTGGATGCCGTGCAGCCGCGCCACATCGTCGCGGTTGTAGAGCCGGTAGCCGCCCTCAGACCGCCCCGACGGGCGCAGCAGCCCGATGCTGTCGTAATGGTGCAACGCGCGCACGGTCACGCCCGTGCGCTTGGCAAGTTCACCGACCCTGAGCAGCATGGGCGCAGTATCCGCCCGACCCGGCCTCAGCGGCCATCGCGTGCACCGTCCTGCGTCTCGGGCACCTAGGCTGACCGGAGCAGGCGTATCAGCACATCGATCACGTCGCTGCCGTCGCGCGATTTCAGCCGATGCAGGCTCAGTGTGCGGGCCAGGTCGGCGCGTGCCAGCATCCGGTAGTCGGCGCGGATCAGGATGCCGGCGATGGCGCGTTGCGCCTCCAGCGACCGCACCAGCGGGAACAGGCCCGCAATCTCCTGCAGGCTTTGCGGATCGGCCAGGTGCTGCCGCGCGAGCGTCTCGAGGGCGCGCAACTGGGCGTCGCCGGCGGCCATGCGGCCGATGCTCGAGGTCACCACACGCAATTCGCCCACACCCGAGAGCGGGCGGTGGCGAAGGTAGACCTGCGCGATGGCCACCTCCTCGTGGCGCGGGCTGGACAGGGCTCGAACGGTGCGTTCGTGTGACTCCGGGCTGCCCACGCAGGCGAGCGCGGCCACATGCGAGATGTCACCGGAGCGCGCCGCAACCGCCGCCTGCAGCTGCCGTGCTTCGCCCGGCTCGCCGCCCGGATGCGTTGAACAGACCAGGTCCACCTCGCTCGCGCTCAGGCTGCCCCGGCCCATGCGGCCAGCAACCATGCGCACGAACTCGGCCCGCTCCTGTGCGGGTGAGAGCCAGCCCAGGGTGCGCGCCAGCGCCATCATGCGGGTCTGCACGGCTGCGTCGTCGGCGTCGCGGGCAAACGCCAGGAAGCGCTCGCCCGAACGATGGTCGCTCTCGATGGCAGCGAGTGCCGCGGCCACCTCGGGCAGCCGCCGCTGTGCCGGGCTGATCGAGGCGGCGAAGTGCTCGAGGTGGTCAAGCATCATGCGCACGTCGGCTGCTTCGCGCTGCAGCAGCGTGTGCATGAAGGCGATCTTCTGCGCTTGGGGGGGCTTCTCATCCGCCAGGCCGCACACGTCGGCGCGGAAGCTCGCGTTCGGATCGGCATCGGTCAGGCCCTCGACGGCCACCATCGAGCTCGGCGCAAACAGGCCGAGCAAGGTCTGGCTGGGGCGGCCTTTGGCCACCTCGCCCGCCGGTGCCGACTGGAAGTAGCGCTCGAGCAGCGGCCCCGCCGTGCGCCCGAGCGGCGCCTGCGACGAAAAGCCATACAGCACCGGCACGTTCTTGAAGACATGGCGCAGCCGGTCGCGGTTGCTCTGGCCGTAGCGCTCGCCCAGCAGCGCCGACATTCGCGCGGCATCGGCCTGGGTATGGCCGGACCGGACCAGGCTGCGGGCCACCTCGGCCGAGGGCAGCTGCGTCGCCTGCGGCTTCAGGGTGTTGCAGCCGAAGAGGTAGACCTCCTTCAGTTGCGAGAACAGCCCGTTACACGAAGCGCTGCACGAGGCGCTCTGCATTTCGTGCAGCGACAGGGACTCGTGGTCGACGAAGCTGTCGGTGTAGAACTCGGTGCCGTTGTCGAAGTGGCCGGAGATGACGAGCGCATCGCAGGTCACGCCGCTGTGGCAGGCCGACTCGAGCCAGTCGGCATGGCCATGCTTCACGAGTTCGACCACCCGGTAGCCCTCGCGCGGCAGGTGGCGCTCGAAGCTGTCGCGCTCGTCCGCCGAGTTGATGGTGACGGTGCAAACCGTCTTCTGGGCGGCGCCGGCGCCCATCGCCCACGGCGCCAGCAGGCAGGCCACCAGGGCGACGAGGCGCGAGCGAAGGCGGGTGCGTGGGTACAGCATCCGCCAGTGTTTCACAAGGCGCGTCTGTGCGGTGGCCCTCATGTAACCGTTCGCGCGCCCGGACGAGGCCGCGCGAGGCGCCCAGCGCAGCGTTCAAGTGGACGAGAGCAGGCGGATCAGGGCGTCGATGATGCTGTCGCCAGCCGCAGCCGCCAGGCGGCTCTTCTTCAGCGTTCGCGCCAGTCGCGGGCTGGCCATCGTGCCCCGGTCGGCGCGGATCAGGATGCCCGCCACCGCCACCTGAACAGGCGCCGACGTGGTCTGCGAGTACAGGCTCACCAGTTGCTCCAGCACAGCGCGGTCGGTCACGTAGTGCCGGCCCAGGGCCTCGAGCGCCAGCACCTGGGCGGCCGACGGTGGCATGCCGGCGATGGCCGTGGCAAAGCCGCGCAACTCGGCCGCGTCGGTGATGGGCCGGTGCCGCAGATAGGCCTGCGCGATCCGCACCTCTGCCACGTCGGCGCTCACCAGGCCGGCCAGCGTGCGCGCCCTGCCCTCGTCGCTGCCCAGGCAGGCGCGCATGGCGGCGTGCGCCACATCGTCGGCCGGGCCGCCGGCGATCACGCGGCGGTTGAACGCACCATCCAGGTCCTGCTCCTGGTTCAGGGTGCAGGCCAGGTCCAGCTCGGTGATGTCCACCGTGCTGCGGGCCTGCAGTTCGCCCAGCATGAGCGCGAGTTCGGTCCAGCGCTCTTCATCCGTCAGCCAGCCCAGGTCGCGGGCCACGCGGATCATGCGCGTGCGCCCAGCCGGTTGGTCGGCGTCGCGCGCGAACGTGAGGTAGCGCGCGCGGGTTGCGCTGTCGCGCGCGATCATCGCCAGCGCCTCGACCACCTCGGGCGTCTGTCGCGCAGGGTCTTTGAGCGCCTTGGTGTACCGCCCGATGCGGTCCAGATGAACCCTGGCCTGCGCCATCTCGCGCTGCAGGAGCTGGTGGACGAAGCCCAGCCGCTGCGCGTCCGACAAACGGTCGTCCACGAACTGGCAGACGTCGCGCCGCACGCCGGCTTGCGGGTCCTGGTCGGTGAGGCCCTGGGTTGTGGACATCCCGAACGGCGCGAACTGCGCCAGCAGGCGGGCGCTGGTGCGGCCACGGCCGATCTCGCCAGCGCCATGGTTGCGAAAGTACCGGTCCAGGTTGGCGGCCGCTACCGGCCCCAGCGGTGCCACGGCTGAAAAGCCATAGATCACCGGCACGTTCCTGAAGACCTGCCGGATGCGGTCGCGGCTGCTCTCGCCGTGGTCCGCGTTCAAGGCCCGCAGGTGCTGTTCGGCGTCCTTCAGCGAATGCCCTTCGCGCACCAGGCTGCGCACGATCTCGGCCGTCACGCTGCTCAGCGGCATCGGGTTGAGCGTGTTGCAGCCGAAGAGATAGGCCTCTTTCAGATGTGCAAAGAGCCCCGAGCACGAGTTGCTGCACGAGACCCGCTCCAGTTCGTCAACGGGCAGGAATTCGCGCGTCTCCAGGCGATCGGAAAAGAACTCGTTGCTGCCGTCGTAGTGCCCGGAAATGATGAGCACGTCGCAGGAGATGGCCGCACGGCAGGCCGAGCTGAGCCAGTCGGGCCGGTCGCGCTCCACGAGTTCCACGAACTTGTATTTCGACGCCGGCAGGTGGCGCGCGAACGCGTCCTTCTCGTCGGCAGAATTGACCGTGATGGTGCACACCGTCTGCTTCGCGGCCAGAACGAGTGGTGTCCACAGCGACAGGGCTGCTGCGACCGCTGCGAGACGCAACCATGATGAGCAATGCATGGGTTCATCTGGCCACAGCCCGGCCGGCCGGTATGTGCGCTGCAGCACGGACGCCCCTTCCAGAGAGCGCGATCCAGTCGGGCAGGTCGCATCGTCTTGGCCACCAATGCCCCTACAGCCGCTCTGTGCGACGGCGAACGGACATCTCTCATGGACTCGCCCACACTTTTGAGGACATGGCGGACCCATCAAAGGCTGCCTTCGGCCGGTGCGTCCAACCCGGAATCTCGATGCTTCAACTCCGCGTTTTCGACATCAGCCACTCAGGGCGACGGGTCGTCTTGCGTGAGTGCGCAGACACTTTCCACGTGGCAGCGATTCGGGGCACCCGCCAGTGCCCGGTGCGTGTTGGCGAACTCGTCAGCAGTTCAAGTGCAACGCGCGACCCGCACATCTTTCGCGGCCTGGACTCCGGTTGGTCATTTGCTGTCGACTTCGAGGCCGTGGATTGCTGTCTGGGGGAGGCTCTGCAAAGCCTGCAGGAGCGGCCGCTCGGGTCCACCCGCTGAGCCACCGGCATCGGGCTGTTGAGCCGCCAGGCGCTCAACTGGCAGAGGGGCCGTCGATCTGCAAGGCCTTGCCGGCCACCTTCTTGATCGTTCCCTTGACTTGGTCCTTGTTCATACATTCACCTCAGGTTGGGTTTCAAGGGCCCGCGTGGCCACCGGCGCACGCGGGCGTGGTCATGCGCCGACGTAGGTCGTGCCGTAGAACTTGTGCACGCCGCTCGCCCAGGTCCTGTCGGACATGGAGGGCCAGTGGTCCTTGTCAAAGCCCGGCGCATCCTTGAGGACGGTCTTGGGAACATTCAGCGTGAAACGCTTGTTCTCGGTGTCCAGCGCCAGGGCCGCCCAAGGCACGGCAAAGAGCTTGTCACCCAGGCCCAGCAGGCCGCCGAAAGACAGCACGGCATAGGCCACCTTGCCTGTGGCCATGTCGAGCATGAATTCCTTGACGTCGCCCAGGTCTTCGCCATCCTTGTTGTAGACGTCATTGCCCAGGAGCGTGTCGGCGCCCATCAGTGCCGGGCCGGGGCCGGCCACGCCGTTGGCATACATGCCGAAGTTGTCGCGGGTGATGTAGTTCGTTTCCATGTGCTGTCCTTGAACCTGTGCGGTGGTTGGGAACGGGACAGTGCAAGCTTGCAAAGGCGCAACGTTGCAATGGCCTCGACCGGTTGGGCTCGGCGAACCAATCTCGCCGATGCCAAGCCACCATAGGCAATTGGCGCACCGTGGTCTGTGCGCGGACGAACGCAGGGGCGTGCCGACAGTGTGGATCAGCGCAGGCGCGCGACTTCGGCGTCCGGTTCAGGCCCGGATGTTCAGCAGCGAACCCACCATCGTGTCGCTGGTCTTGAACACCGCCAGGTTGGCTGCAAAGGCATTCCTGGCCTGCAACTGGCTGACCATGTCGGTCTCCAGCGCATTGCCGTCAGCGCCCGCCGAGCCCACCGCCGCCTGCACGCCGCCATGGGCCTGGGCCGTCTGGGTCACGGTCTGCCGGCGAAATCCGGCTGTGCCCAGGTTGGCCACGTTGTGCGCGGCAACACCCAGTGCGGTCTGGGCCGCGTTCATGCCCGACAGGCTGATGGAATAAATCGAACTCATGGCTGCGATTCGGCGCTGGAATGGGGAACCCGTTCCCCGGCGCTGGGCCGCACGCTTGACGTGGCTTGCGCGGGCCAGGGACACCCGCTCATCGGCACGATCACGCAGCTGTTGAGCGGCCCTGTGCGGCCGCCCTCAACCGCTCAGTGCAGGATGCCGTCGTAGCCACCCATGCCGCCGCCAAACGAGATGCGGCGGTCCACCTCTTCCATCCGGCGCTCCAGCTCGAAGATGTCGCCCGATTCGGCCAGATAGGCCTCGTCGCGCTCATCCAGCGCCGAGTGGGGGTGGGCCGTGAACAGCGGATCCAGCAGGTGCTGGAGGGACTCAAGGACTCGGTTCATGGTGCTCTCGGCAGGCTTCCCTGTCGACTCCTAAGGGATAACCCTATGGTAGTCCCAGGCGCCAGGTTTGAGGGTGCAGCGCGAGCAGCGCGGTTGACCCGCATCAACCCCGAGTGATGGTGGAAAAAAACGCCCGCCACCGATGCTGGCCATCCGGTGCCGTAGGGAGGCCGCGGCACCAAGGCTTGAGCACCAGTCCGCGCGAGGCGGCCAGGCGAGCGATCCGAAACACTGTCTGTCTACTCTTTAGGGCACCACGCGGTCACGGCGGGACCGGCATCCAGTTGTTCAACGATGAACCGGTAGAGCTGCCCCGTTCGGCCGCATTGCAGCAGCTGAAAGCCGCGCCCCACCGGGCCGCCCTCCAGCACCGTGCCCACCCTAGGGGCCCGTTCGGTGGCGCGCGCAAGGTGCACCCGGCCGTAGGAGTCTCTGAGCGCGACCTGTTGGCCGTCGGGGGTGGCTGCGCAAACATCAAAACTGGGCACCATTGGCTTTCGGAGTGGCTTGGCAAAGCCACCTTAGCGGCACTCCCGGCAAGCATCCGTACGGCACCGAACATAGCGGCCAGCATGCGTATACGTTGGTCTGCGCCAAGACCCTGCTCAGCCTATGGGATGGCGCGGGTGCCGCAACCGGAAGTCCGGCACCGGCCGCTCAGTGCGCCTTGATGGTGTAGCCGCCAGCCTGGGTCCACTTGATGTCGGCGTCCAGGAACACCGTCTTCAGTTCGGCCCGGTACAGCTTGGCCATGTCGCGGGCCTCGCAACTGGCCATGGGCCGCCATTGTGCGGGCGCAAGTCGCCTCCGACACATACCTTCTAAAGTGAGTTGCCGGTCACAAAGTGGCCAGCTGGACATGTCAGGCCCGGGCCCCGCAAATGGCAACGATGCCAGGACACGTCACCCCTCAACTCCGGAGATTGACGATGAGATCGACGCTGAACGCGGCCGCACTGGCCATGCTGTTGGGCCTGGGCGCGGCGCTGCCTGCGCAGGCCCAGAGCACGGTGGACCTGCTGGTCACCATCACCAGCGCAGAGGCGCAGAAGCAGGGCCTGGCCCTGGTGCTGGCTTCGCAAAGCCTGCAGCAGAAGGCGCGGGTTCGGGTGCTGCTGTGTGCCGATGGCGGCACGCTGGCCCTGAAGGCGCGCGAGCCCGCCCCGCTCAAGCCGCGCAGCCCGCGCACCATGCTGGACGAGCTGATCAAGGCCGGTGCACAGGTGGATGTGTGCGCGCTGTTCCTACCCAACAGCGAATGGAAGCAGACCGACTTGATCGACGGCGTGGGCGTGGCCAAGCCGCAGGACGTGGCGGCGCAGGTGCTGGCGCCGCAGACCAAGGTGCTGTCGTTCTGAGACTCAGAAACAGGCCCGCCCCGGTTTAAACCGGGGCGGGTTGATCCCCTTCGAGGAAGGGGCCGGTCGCTCAATGCGACTTGATGGTGTAGTCGCCCGCCGGGGTCCACTTGATGTCGGCATCCAGGAACACCGTCTTCAGTTCGGCCCGGTACAGCTTGGCCATGTCGTGGGCCTCGCCGCTGCGCCCGCCCGCCCCGCAGAAGAAGATGATGGGCTTGTCGCTGGGCAGCTTGTCGATGTTCTTCTCCAGCGTGCTCACCGGGTGGTTCACCGCGCCCTTGAAGGTGCCACCGGCGAACTCGGCCGGGTCGCGCACATCCACCAGATGCACGCTGCCCGGCGCCTCGCGCAGGATGCGCTCGAACGAGGCCACGGTGATGGTGCCGGCTTCCTTGCCGGCCACCATTTCTGGCGCAGCGTTGCTGGCGGCGGTGGCCGCACCTGGACCAGGGCCATAGGCCTTTTCCCAGGCCGGGTAGCCTTCAGGCACCACCTTCACCTGGGTGTAGCCCAGCTTGACCGCGCGTTCGGCGGAATCGCCGCTGAGCTTGCAGTTCAGGCCGTCGCAGTAAAAGTAGAGCGGCGCGGCCTTGTCGGCCGGCAGCACGCTGGCGGCAAGCTTGTCGAACTGCGAGTCGGGCAGGTTGATGGCGCCCGGGATGTGGCCCTTGTCGTACTTGCGCTCCTTGGGCCGCGAATCGATCAGCGTCATGGGCGCCTTCTCGTCCATCAGCTTCTTCAGGTAGGCCACACTGACCGCGCCGAGGTTGCCGTTCTTGAGCCAGTCCGGGTAGCCCTCGGCATAGACGTGCACGTTGGTGTAGCCCAGCTTCTCGGCCTTGAAAGCCGAGTTGTGGCTCAGCGCGCACTCCACGCCATCGCAGTAGAAGATCAGCAATTGGGCCTTGTCAGCGGGCAGCAGCGTGGGCGCCAGCTTGTCGAACTGCAGGTCGGGGATGTTCACCGCCGTGGGAATGTGGCCCAGGTCGTACTTGCGCGCCGTGGGGCGAGAGTCCACCAGCGTGGCGCCGTCGCGCTTGGGCACCACGGCCCAGGGCTTGACGAAGGCGGCATCCACCCGCTTGGGGTACCAGTTGGCCTTGGCCGGCGCGGCAGCGGTGGCTGCGGCGGGGGCTTCGTCAGCCGCCTGTGCCGAGGTGCATAGCAAGGCTGGCGCCAGGGCCAGCACCGCGCTGAAGATCAGATGAACCGTGGGTTGCATGAGCTTGCTCATGATGGACTCCGAGTGTGGTTGACGTGGTGTACGACGCATCAGCTGCAGCTGGCCGGCGCGTCGCCGTCCTTGGCGCCCTTGAGCAGGAACGCCTTGATGTCATCGAACAGCTCGGCGTCGGGCGTGTCGGCAAACTTCTCGGCCGCCTTGTTGCCGGCCTTGATGCTGGCGCGGTAGGGCTTGCTCACAAAGCTCTTCACGGTGTCCTTGCCCTTGGCGTGCTTGTCGGCCTGCAGGTAGGCCGTCCACTCGGCCTTGGTCTTGGTGCTGGGGCTGATCGATCCACCGGCCTGCACCGCGTGGCAAGAGGTGCACACGCTGCGGTAGTAGACGCGGCCACGTTTCCAGTCGGCGTCATAGGCCTGGGCCGAGAGCGAGGCGCTGAGCGCGGCCACGGCGATGAGGATGGGCAGGTACTTCATGAGGTACTCCTTCGTTGAAGTGAATGCGGCGCGCGCAGCATGTTCAGGGCTGTTCTTCCCAGCCGGTGAGCATGGCCCGCGTCTGCGAGAACAGGGTGTGGCCCGTGGTGATCATGTAGAGGTGGCTGATGAAGAAGATCAGCATCATGAAAGCGCCGGCCGTGTGCGCGGTAGCCACCCAGGCCAGCGACAGATCGGCCAGGTGCCAGGCGGGCCACTCGGCGTAGAACAGGTAGAGCCAGCCGCTGACCCAGATCAGCGGGCTCACCACCACCAGGATCAGCAGGTACGTCAGGCGCTGCAGCGGGTTGTGCTTGTTCTGCGCACTGGGGCGGAAGGGGTGGGGCTCGTGGCGGAAGATGCCCGACGAGTAGAAGCGCGCCATCACCAGCAGCTTGTTGAAGGTGGGCACGTAGTGCCGCCACTCGCCGGTGGTGAGGTGCCAGAACACGGCGAACACCCACAGGCCCACCAGTGCCCAGGCGGCCACCGTGTGCAGCGCCACCGCCTTCTCGAAACCCAGCGCCAGGTAGGTGCCGTGGATCTCGAAACCGGTGAACATCAGGAACAGCACCAAGCCGGCTTGCGACCAGTGCCAGAAGCGCTCGAAAGCCTTGAAGAGGTAGACGCGTTCAGTCATGGTGTTGCTCCTCAGTGCGCGCGGCGGTTGACGACACGCAGGGCGCCGTGGCCCAGCACGCCCAGCAGCGCCAGCAGCGCGCCGGCCCAGCCGATGCGGTCGACCCACGGGTTGGCGTCGCGGGCGGGCAGGTAGATGCCTGGCAGGCCTTCCAGCCGGCCGCCCTTGGCGTGGCATTCCACGCAGCCCAGGGCCTTTTCCTTGGGCGCCACCATGTGGGTGATGGGCCAGCTCATCTCGGTCTTGACGAAATCCACCTTGCCCGAGAAGGGCGCACCGGTGGCGTTCATGCCGGTGGTGATGGCCTTGTTCCAGTCCAGGTTCTTCCAGTAGCCGGTGTCGTCGTTGCCGGCGGTGTGGGGCGTGACCAGGGTCTTGTTCACCGGGTCGTACGGCTGCATGCCGCGGAAGGTCTTGACTGGCCAGATCATCGACTTGCCGTCGTCCGGGCTGCCGCCCAGGCGGTTGATCTGCGTAGGCTGGTCAGACTTCTCGACC
>Ga0268298_10006015_pt1 | contig 11128 bp, 9 predicted proteins | sample WWTPWeurt_MetaG_FD_194462 | JGI IMG/M metagenome (GOLD analysis project Ga0268298, IMG submission 194462) | Activated sludge microbial communities from WWTP in Nijmegen, Gelderland, Netherland - WWTP Weurt | ecosystem: Engineered > WWTP > Aerobic digester > Activated sludge | place: Netherlands... | reverse complement strand
ACATCAAGGGCTGCAGGAGGGACGCCATTATCGATGGTAAAGTCATTGCTGAAGATAACATCTTTGAGTTGGTAGATAGTTCCCGTCACAGAAGGAGCCGGAATAATGATTGAGGAAGTGGACCCTGTCAAGGTGATCCTACCATCGAAATAGATGGTCTTAGTTCCTAGATGATGGCTAATTTCTTCCATCAACGCCTCCCAGGAAACATAGGTTCCGACGGGGAGTGTATCTACATAATTGGGGGCATACACATAGGTTGATTTGGACCCAGCATCACCGGTCGGTCCAGTAGGACCAGGAATACCGCCTCCGCTACCCCTCCACCCATGGTCGATAGGACATTCCCCAAACCATTCGTCTTCAACAAAGGAATCTCAATTAGCCGAGACATTTACTATATGAAGGAAAAATGAATCGTCATGAAGGAAAAGGTGACAGAGAAACTAACCATCACAGCCATGAACACGACGGCCGTCGAAGAGTCAGCCTTGCAGCCGGGGGAAACAAAGGATCCTCCCCTTTCAAAAGATGAGGATGGAAAAGAGACCTATGCGGAGATGAAGTATCGACGGACGGAAGAAGACATCATCGATGAGTTGGTAAAAGGTAAGAATGTTTTTCTTTCCGGCAGTGGAGGGACTGGTAAGTCGTATTTGATTAAGTCTATTTACCACAAGCTGAAAGACATGGGATTAACCGTCTTCAAAACAGGGTCAACCGGAGTGGCCGCTGTTAACATAGACGGCATGACCCTTCACAGTTGGGCAGGGGTCCAACTGGGAGACAAAGACTCTATGACTTACTTCATCACCATTACGGGGAGAAACAGAAAGGCGCAGCTCAGATGGAAGGCTACCACTGTATTGATCATTGACGAGATTAGTATGATCGGAGGGAAATTCTTCGCCATGCTAACCGAACTGGGGCGTTTGATGAGAAAGAACAACGCCCCCTTTGGAAAGATCAGCCTCCTCATCTGTGGTGATGTCTGCCAGTTACCCCCTGTAAAGGACATTTACTTTTTCAAGGCCGATTGCTACGAGGAGTATGACTTTCAAGTATACATCTTGGACAAGCCATGGCGTTTCCAGAAGGACCTAGCTTTCTTTGATCTTCTGTCTCGAGTTCGAAGGGGAGAAATGACACCTGAGGATATTGCCCTTTTGAAGACCCGACAAGACGCATACTATCGAGACATCGTCAAGAAGAAGTTCCTAGAAAACGAGATCAAACCTACCCGTATCTACAGCAAGAAGATTGATGTTCACGAAATGAACATGTCTGAACTAGCCCAACTGAAGGGTCAGGAGTTTGGGTATCAGGCAGACGACAATCTACAGAAGAAGCACAAGGCCGTTATGTCCTCCATTGAGAACTATCAGGACCTGATGAACAAGAATGTGCCGGCTGAAATCTCCTTGAAAAAGGGTGCCCAGGTAATGCTCACCTGGAATCTAGATGTGGAAAGGGGCCTTTGTAACGGGAGTCGCGGTGTTGTGCTTGAATGTTACGATGAAGCTGTCCTTGTCAAGTTCAAGAATGGAGAAGAGATCCTTGTTACGGGGAATGTTTGGACCATTGAAGACGAAGATGTCATCTTCACTAGGTGCCAGATTCCATTGATCTTAGCCTGGGCTTATACCATCCATAAGTCTCAGTCAGCCACGCTGGACTCTGCCATCATCGATTTGGGAACTTCCCTTTTCAGCCCTAACATGGGGTATGTGGCATTGAGCAGATGCAGGTCCCTTGATGGCGTCTACATCATCAACATTATCCCAGAGAAGATCACCTGTGACCCAGAAGCAAAGGAGTTTGAACGCTTCTTACGAGAGATGGCGGTTAACTACTACGACAGGGCCCCTGGGGAGGTATCTGACGAGGAGGAAGGACACCAGTCAAAAACCGGTTAACTCGGTAAATCCGCCCCTACAAAAGTCCCTTGTCTTTGCTTCGTTGCGGGTGGTGTTCGAGTAGTCCTTCAGCCGATACCCAGTTCTGAACATAAGTATAATACTCTTCGGAGTATCATACATCAAACAGGTTATACTTCAATAACCTCCTCATAAGGATCCTCTTGGAAGTCATAGTCATCTGCCTCCTCTGTTGGTGGGGCATCATAGTCATGACAATCTTTGATAGCATGGTTGTAGGATTCCCTACAGTCGAAACTTGCTCGCTTCATTACTTCAAGGATTGCTTGGACAGCTTTCATCTTCTCCATACCCCTCTGGTGCACTTGTTGTTCTGTGCTAGTGGGCTCTACATAACGGGCATCTGCTGGCAGACTAGTAAAGTATCTGTATACCTGGACATTGCGTTCTTCTGGAGGAAGTTGATGGTGACTCATGGTTCGGAAAGCTCGTCCCTCTGCTTGCACCGTGATAAACTCATTCATAGACGCTTCAAATACGTGAAGGTGACGAATCCCAAACAAGGAGATACCCATAGCACCGGCTCCACTAACAAGGACGACCTTGTATTTCTCTCCCCTGATGTTATCGTCCGCGTTAAACTTATTGATGACGGCAGCCCTCTTGTCATCGGTGGTTAAATCGCCTGAAAAGATAAGGGATTCCACCCCACAGTGCTTTAGATATGTGTAGATCAGGTTCAGACCATACCTACTCTTAAACCAACCATACACCATGTGCTTTCCGGGTAAGGTTAACAGCCTCCAGATAAGCTTAGCCATCTTAGGGCCGTATTCTTTCATGTTAGCCACATGAGTATCCTCGGGGTCATCCAGGATCCATCTGGCATTAAGGTCATTCTTGATGTTGACCACTCCAGCATGTTCTTTCTCCTCAACGTCCTCGTCTTCATCTCCATCATCGGAAGGGAACACACTAGAGGGATAAGAAAAGTTACACAGTTGCCTCGACTTAAGCTTAGACATCTGAATGAACTGAAGAGCTTTCAGCTTATCCGCCTGCTTACGGTTACCCCGGCGTAGTGCAGCTGCAATCTGCTCATCACGAATACGGTTCTTTTCTAGCTCTTCATCTCGGACAGTAGAATATTGAGCAAACTGCTCTTTGCTCATAGGAATAACATCAACAATGTCAGGTTCTACCCTGGTAGGGTAGAGCTCTGGGTTGGGCACGGGCACATATGAGATGAGACCCCTAAGTTTCTCGTAAAGATATTCCTTATTCTTGATAAGGGAGAGATACTCTCCCTCAACCATAGGAACACTTCCAGGTTCCAAAAGGTTAATCATCAATGCAGAACCGAATTCATCGTAGAAAGGAGTAGCCGATAGAAGAATAACCTTAGCTCTGGCAGCACGAAGAACCTTATCGTATACAGCCGTTAAGCTGGGAGAGTTGTTCCCCTTGCCATTGATCACATCTTGAACCTCATCGATGATGATGATCGAATCATCCATGTTGACAGCAGCCATCTTCTTGGCAATTCCTGCACGATCATTGTAGGAGTAGTAATGGAAGTCTCGGAAATACTCTTTGGGATGGGCTCCACATAGTTCACAGTATTGATCCCTATGTGTGCTGGCTAGTGCTGCAGGACCCAGAATGTATACCTTCTTCCCCTTAGCCTTCTTGTCTCTGTATTGATCTACCGCCATATAGCAAGCACATGTTTTACCAGACCCTAGCTGATGCCAGAATAACAATCCTCTCTTGTTGGTCTCAAGAAATTCTTTAGTCACCCTCACCTGGTGGGCTTGAGGGGTGAAAGGACGCTGTTTCACGTCATCTGCACACTTAAGAGCCTTATGCATTCCTTTTATTGTGACCAGAGAATCCTTTTTTCATTCCATCTAACGCCTAAACTTACCCCAGGTAGAACCTACCCTTTGCCCTTTTCCCAGATGTGAACCTACCTGGGCCTGGTTCCCTCCGCAATAATCGAAGATATATCCTGTGCTGGTGAAGGGAGGGCAAGGAATGTCTTCGATAGCAAACTGGGAGTTCCCACCGCATGGACCATATGAGAAACTGGTCCCATCCCAATTCAAACAACTAGAACCATCCGTAAAGGTTCCTCCTGTAAAGGCCATTCCTCCGACACATGACATTCCAAGGGTCATGTTTGTATTCAGGTAGCTGCCCGTCATAGCACCGTTCAGGTTGAACAGACAGCTACCACCCGTTGACATCCAGAAAGCACCCATACTCTTAGTTAGATTTGTAAGATCCCCTGTAGAAGCATTCTGAAGATTAGGAATGTTTGTATACAGGCAAACATCGTTCATGGCTAGTTTCTGATTGTCTGGATCGGTAAAGTCCCAATACATGTATTTGCCCGTAGGAGTGTGCTTAATACAGAACCGATTCAAATAGAAAGGATCATAATCGGGATGGATAAATGTCACCTTAGTGGGATCCTTGTAGGAGTCTCCTTGAGTCAAACTGGGGTAAACGAAGCAGTCGGATTCGTTCTGATCGTAAACAATAGCTGCTGCCGTGGGGTTGGCCGACAAGCATTGAGCCATTGGAATCTTCCTGGTAACTACTCCTGGATTGGTATCTGTCAAAGTTCCATAGTCCTGATAGGCTAGCCAACCCTGGTAGTTAATGGCCCCTTCTGCGTTAGCACCGGTAGCTCCATCCGTGTTGTCCTTCCAAGATCCCAAACCGGCACATGTGCTAGTTGAGAATCCTGATTCATCATCATTAGGAGAACAATATAGCATCTTCACCCACGATTCAGGTGGATTGTTAATGGAATAAACCATATTGTTCTTAGGGTTACCTGGGTCGCTGATGAAGATACTCCAGCCGAAAGATGACACCTTGAAACATGTGGAACATGGCAGGGTTGCTAGTGCCGATTTCACATGTGGCCAGGAATTCCACAATCCAGAAACCTGATCCGTTTGCCCCAGGCCGCCAATAACATTGTTAGCAATGTCATAACCAATCTCGAACCACCTGCCATCACTATACAAGAATATCAGGTTGTAGTTATAGTATCCACTAGCATGACTGGTCGGCACCCACTTGTAAGAGCTGGTAATGGAGCTAACCACTGCTCCCTGTCGAGGAGGATAGTTGCTAGTAAAGTCGGATACAGCTCTCATTTGCCCAGCTAGGGTAGGACCATAAAGGTTCCCATCTGTAGCCAACAGAATCAAGTCGTATTCACCTGGACCGCACTTGGTGATGTCGATGATATTACCTGCTGGGAAAACCCCCTGGTTCTTGAAGGCAGCTCGGAAGTTGTATTTCCTAGCATCACGATCCACCATGTAATAGGTTCCATTTTCGTAGATGAGGAAGATGGGCACTCCATGATCAAAGTCCGCACCCATCAATGTAGGATTAGTCTTCTGATTTGGATTCAAAGGTTGTGGAGAGGGAAAGCTTAAGGGTGGGAACAATCCGACAGCCGATCCCCCACCGTTATTATTGGCAGACCAAGCAATGTAGTGAGACCATGTTCCATTGAGAAGTTGGTAAATCCACCCATCTCTAGACACAGCAAACAAACTATCTCCAATGTGATAAAATGAGGTAGCCTGTGCAGAAGGAAGGGGGAAGCTGGTCTTGGTGTTATGACATGATTGAGGTGCATTAGTGTTACCTGGATCAGGGGACGCACCTGGGATACATTCCTGCTCCTCGATGTAGTATCCAGGATAGTAAAACCTGAATAGGATCCCTGCAGCAGGATCACCATTATTAAACAAGCCGTGGGTCCCTTGGCTAGATACAGGGCGGCCATCGATAGAAATAGGGTTTTCATTGGGAAGATACATAAAGTCCTTTCTCCAAGGGTGTGAGACAGACCAGGGATTGTATACCTTACCATCACTGGAGAAGACAATGAAAGCATACGCCTTCCCGTCCTTGCCGATGTATTGATCACCATCGACGAGGACGATACCGATAGGTTTTCCTTTGAAAGATGGGTAAACATCCCTAAGGTCAACGAACGAAGTAGGCTCGCTCTTTCTCACTAGGAAGAAGTTGTTGTCTTTCTGAAAGATAGCAAACCCATCTGTAGAGTCGTTAACATAAGGTGTGTACTGGAGGAGTTTCACCTTATGATTATCGGGCTGTTGAACAGGGTTACTGGTAGGGGAAGTGAGCGATACCTTCTTGAGGTCCTTCTTCACAACTTTGATGGCGAAAAGGGCCCCGGCCACAATGGCCGCTAACAACAGCACCAAAATGAGGATATTCATCTCTTTTACTATGTTCCCCTTTTTTCTTTTCTTATGTTAAATGAGTAACCGGTTCGGCTTAGGCATTAACATCGGTAACGCGGGGCCTAACAAGGTCGGCGATGATCAGGATTCTGATTTGTTCGGGAACATCTACGATCAACTCTCGGCTAACTTTACCGACCAGAAGTCTAGGGAGAAGATCGAAGATATTGCCGTGATGCTCGGTTCAGTAGCCCTGGCTGAAGCTATCCCAGGTGTGGGGGAGGTCCAGATGGCTTTACAATTTCTGGACTTCATCGATCCATATGGGTATAACCAGGCTCTGGATCGTGATTCTCTTAATCAGATCCTTACACAGCAATACCAGAAAATCAGCGATTCACAAGCCTCTATTCTGGACTGCTATCAGAATGGTAACCAAACCAGCTGTGATGCGGTAGGAATTTCGGCTGCCCAGCTAGCAGCCTTCCAGCAGAGGGATCCTTCCTTTCAACAGAAGCAGATCAAAACAAGCACCAGCTGGCTGACACCATATCCCCCCGAGGTAAAGTATCCCCAGATGTATATGTGTCAACTGTCTCATGATCTAGGGAGAATGAACAAGTATTGCACTGACCCAGATTATCTGGCAGACTACACCAATTATTACAATGCTAACTTGGCTCAGTATCAGGCAGATGCGGCTAAAGCTCAAGCGGCTGCAGAGGCTCAAATTGCAGCTGGTATCACTGGGGATACCACACAGGACACGGTGAATACCTCTCGTAAGACCAGCCTGAAGTATATTTTGATTGGGACCCTAGTCATCATCTCATTAGTCGTCTTTCTGATGTTGAAGAAGATCATCCCGTAAGTTCTGATTGATACCTCGAGAGGTATTAATAACACGGGACATGATTATCCACTCTTCTTAAAGAGGGACTTATACAGCCATACTAGGAAGATGATACCAAGGACGATACCAATGACAATCAGTGGACCCTTCAGGTTCTTAATGAAATTCCAGAATGCGGCAATAATGGGGCCGAATAGGGCCTGAACGATACTAGCGGCAGCAGCCACCACCTTAGTGATAGCTTGTCCAACCAGACTGGCTAGTTTATCGATAGGTCCTCCTGCTCCAGGAATAAGGGCGCCAATAACAGCCATGACCAGAAGACCCTTAGCTCCATACTCTAGGATCTTCTTACCTGCCTCCTTGAGCGCACTCTTCTTGTCGGGGTCGGTTTCAGCATCTGCTTTCTCATCCAGTTGATCACTGGCATCCTTCAGATCCGGATCATCGGCGGAAGCCTGGAGCTCTTCCTTCAAGCCGTCAGGATCCTCCACCATTTTGTCAACCAAATCAGCAGACTTGATCTGGCCATTTGGATCTAGACTATCAACGGCCCCCGAGAGGGTTTGTTTGTAGGCTGTTTTAGCAGCTTCTACTTTAGCTTGAATATTCTTGTCGACGGCTGCCTTAACATCATCGGGAGATAATTGGTCTACTGACTTTCCTGTCGTTTCTGCCGCATCAGCTACCGAGTCATCCACTACGTCACCCATAGTAGCGGGATCGGATAACTCGGCCGATACGTTAGCTTGGATTTGTTTCCCCACCACAGAGTCGGCTGAGGTGGGGACAGACTCTAGTGCCGTTTGGACTGATTCTGTTACAGTAGAAGGAAGGTCCGCAGACACAGTAGGGTTCAATGTGGTAGCCGAAGGGGCTTGTCCTGTTTGGATAGCTGCCTCCGCTGCATTACCAGCTGAATCGGCGGCACCACCGATACCCCCATTCGGATCCATGGGATCCTTAAAATCTCCCTCACCTGAAAGGTCTCCTAAATCGCCTAGATCAGCAGCCATCTTTACCTATGTATACAAAAAAGGGAAGAAATAAATAATCCGCCCAGTAGTAAAGACCCAATGTCTGCCCTCAAACAAGAACTGGCGAACCAGTACCCTCGTGCTGATTTCAAGCTGAAAGCAATGCCCAATGTCCTTAGCTGCTCTACTGGAAAGCAGAAGTGGCAATCGGCTGTCCTCCTGGGACTTCTATTCTTGGTCATTTCGGCCCCCTTCCTTTACAAGCTTACCTCCGGGCTGTTGAAGCCCCTATTGGGAGGACGAGAGATGGCGGATGAGCATGGTCACCCTTCGCCCCTGGGCATGGCCATTCACGCCGTTGTGTTCGTTTTGATCGTCCGTCTACTCCTGCGTTAGACGACAAGCATACACCGTATAGATAATACTCATATGAGTATCATCACTTAGAAGAGGCAACTCTATGTCCCACGAACAACCCTAGTAATAGGCTACTTAAACTCAACACGGTCAGGGTCAGGTAGTCCGTAGGGGGAACATTACCCTTTATCTTTTCAAGGTAGCTACGCAGTGGAAAAGATGTTACAAGGGTCTTATGCCCATGGGTATCTGTTCCATTCTTGTAGATAGCGGACAAAGGGTGAAATACCTCTGACGATAACATGGTCATCAGTTGAGGATGATGGACAAACCCAACCACAGTCAAGCTGGGGCATTGAAGGAGTGAGATCTGGCGACTCTCACAATAGGTTATGAGAGCGTTAATTTCCTCAAAGGGAATGTCGTTGACGTTATCATAACGGGCAAATACTCCCCCTTCATGATAGAGGACAGCATACTTGTAGAACTCATCCTTGTCTGGAGTTTGAGCATACTTGTCCTTCAATCCCACATTGTCAGAGGCATCAAGGTGAGATAAATTACTTTCCAACTTATTCCGGGGGTGGCATTTCACCTCCCACCCATTCAGGTCAACGATCTCGTTGGTATCGTTGAAGATATGAATCAGACGGCGGATCTGCATTTCTTAGACAGTTTAATCCTTAAAATAAGGGTTCCCTTGGTCCCATAGACGTTACAGGGAGGAAGGATCGAAAAAACAAGAAAAACTCGGTTATCTAAAAACAACTCTAAAAAACAAACCCTCCATGTCTAGCAAAGTTTTGTTTAAGGCGGGAACCTCCTTTGCCTATGCGTTCAAGGTACTGATCGATACTCTTAACTTTTACCTTAAGAAGAAGGGATGTTTCGTCATCAACTCTAAGGGTATTACCCTGTGCAACACCAACGAGAAGGAAGATATCCTCTGTGACATTACCCTTCCTTCGGAGAACTTCCAAGAGTATGTCTGTTACAAGGAGGACATCTGCTTTTCCGTGGCCATGAATGTCTTCTACAATGACATGTTGAAAGGCTTTAAGAAGAAGGACTATCTGTGTATGCAAGTTCTTGAGGAGAACGGAAAGCTGTTCTTGAAGATCATCAAGGACAACCCTAGCTCTAGGGGTAGCAATCAGATTGCCAACAAGATCCCTATCACAGAGTCAAAGCACGTGGCCGTGGAGCCTCCCACTGGTTATGGTCGCCCCGTAACGGTGCTTTCCAGTGCTTTTACTGCCTCTTGTAGAGGTATTACTCGTCCCACCAGCAAGCAGATGTCTATCACTTGTTACAACGACACGATGCTCAAGCTGAACGCTAAGAAGGATGACATTGTGGAGAATGAGGTGACACTAGGGACTCTGGAAGAGGATGTAACTGACCCTGTCATAACATTCCAATGTAAGTGTTCCGCTGCTTACGTGGTCAGGTTGGCCAAGCTAGCCGCCAGCTCGGATATGGTGAAGATCTTCACCAAGCCAGATCTCCCTGTTCATTACAAGATGAACCTGGTCAGCTTGGGAGAGGTGAACATTTACATCAAGACGACTGAGCAGGTTCAGTCGGAGGATGCCGACACGGTTGAGGCCGATGACGATTAAGGATAACTAAGATGCCTTAACTACTTACTGTTATTACCCCTAGGGGTAATTACTTATATGTCTATGTCCTCATTTTCTACTAGAAACCCAAGGCTCCATCTATCCCCTTCCGAGGTGACGCTGTGATAGAATGGGTCGGTTTGAGAGACCCTGAAGATATTGATAGACCCGTTCACATCTTTCACTGTCTTAACGGCCCCATTATCCAGGTAATGGAAGGCCCCGCCATTTCCACCAATAATGTAAAACCTCAATCCTGGGGGATCTATCCTGTTACTATGCCAAACCCGATACCCTCCAGGAGGATAATAGAAAACCCCTCTAATAGTAACCTTACTCTTTAGCAGGTCAGATAATAACCTAGCTATTTCTGAGTAGATTCCTCCCGTCTGTTGGGTCGGACGTGTCCACTTCCCACGCTTCCACATCCAACTAGTGGAATCACCTGTAGGGGCTTCTCCCTTACTTTTACGTTCATCGGCATCTACAGCCTTTAGGTCCTTAGGTAACAACGAAGACATTTGGTATTCCTTAATCTCCTCTTCCGTGTATCCATGTGGTATGTCTGGCTTTGATTGAGTCTGCTTAAACAATTGTTCTAGTTTACTCCATCTGGGATCCTTCTTGGCTAAGTCGGATATTAGCACTTGTCTTACAGGCGATTCTACTGATCTTGTTATAGTCCCTTTCTTGTTCCTCCAGTGCAAAACTATGGCGATGACAACCACTAAGATAACTATTGCTATCCACATTTATTAAGGGAGAGAGAATCCTTTAATCATCACAAGACCCCCCGCACCACTGACCCCCATCAACCATGGGACATTCGCAATTCATCCCACACGTGGATGAGTCGCAGTTGCACCCATCGAAGACAGGGTTTCCGCTGGGATCTGTGGTGATGAAAACGGAGGTGGCGTGCCCGTTACACATATCGGCAGGGTCCCACTGGCAGTTAGGTCCTTGGACATTTGGAACGGTGCAAGTACAGGTGCCGTCATACTTAGCTGTTCCCTTGCTAGCACAAGAGGTAGCGTCAGAATATTGACAATTGGGTCCCGTCCAGCCGGCGTCACAAACGCACATATACAACTCAGAGAAACAGCCAAAGTCACCCGATGAACAAGACTGAACTTGGCCGTGGAGTGAACATGACCCTGTGTTACCCTGACATTGGATCCCTGCAAACCCAGGATCG
>Ga0268298_10006014_pt1 | contig 11130 bp, 8 predicted proteins | sample WWTPWeurt_MetaG_FD_194462 | JGI IMG/M metagenome (GOLD analysis project Ga0268298, IMG submission 194462) | Activated sludge microbial communities from WWTP in Nijmegen, Gelderland, Netherland - WWTP Weurt | ecosystem: Engineered > WWTP > Aerobic digester > Activated sludge | place: Netherlands... | reverse complement strand
GCCTCCGTGGCGCAGCCTGCAGCACCAGAGGCACAGCCAGCATCAGCGGCGGCCGCTGCGGCGCCCGAGCCGGCGCCTGCCGCTGTCGTGCCCGTGCCCGTGCCCACGCCGCAGCCTGTCGCGCCTACACCCGCATCCGCGCCTGCGGCTGCTGCCGTCATCCCTCCCGCCAAGCCTGCACCTCGCCGTGCGGCACCCCCTATGTCAGAACCCAAGACCAAGTCCTCTGCCGAGACACCGCCTCCTAAAATGAGTGTCCGCTGTGCAGAGATCGTCCAGCGCATCTCCATCGGAGAGGTGCTCACTGCGGCCGAACGTGCCGTGCTCAAAGAGGAGTGCAAGCGATGAAAACGAAGTTGCTGTCCAGCCCGCGCCGTGGCCCCGTGGCATGGCTGTTCATGGCCTGGATCGCCATGGTGAGCCTGACGCTGGCGGGCTGCCAGGCGCCACCCGCCGCACCCGCGTCGAGCAACGATGCCGTGCCGCTGGACCAGGCCGTGGCCTTCACCACCGACAGCCTGGCCGCGCAGTTGAAGACCATGCCCGGCCTGCTGGCCAAGATGGAAGCCAAGCGCCCGGTGCTGATGGACCCGTCGCTCGACGCCGCCACGGGCCAGCAGACCGGCCTCACCCGCTTGCTCGACGGCAAGGTGAACGAGCGCCTGCGCGCGCAGCCCTTGTTCGAGGTGCTGCCCTTCCAGCAAGGCAGCCTGGCGCGTGCGCAATATCTGGTGGTGGCCACCATCTCGCGCATCGCGGTGGGCAAGGGCGCCTATCAGCTGCACGTGTCGCTCACCGAGCTGAAGACCGGCATGGTCGTGGCCCAGGCCTCGGCCCGCGCCCGCGACGACGGCTTCGACACCACGCCCACCACCTACTACCGCGACACGCCGGTGCTGCTGATCAAGGACAAGGTGGTCGAGGGCTACATCCGCACGGCGCAGACTGCGCCCGGGCAGCGTGCCAACAGCGACTACATGGGGCGCGTGTCCGCCGCCGCCGTGCTCAACGAAGCCACCGATCTGTACAACGCCGAGCGCTACAAGGAGGCACTGGGCCTGTACCGCAGCGTGGCCGACACGCCGGCCGGCGAACAGATGCGCACGCTCAACGGCATCTATCTGGCGAGCTGGAAGCTGGGCAACGCGGTGGAAGCCGAGGCGGCCTTCGGCAAGCTGGTGGCGCTCGGCCTGGCCAACAAGGCGCTCGGCGTGAAGTTCCTCTTCAACCCCGGCACCACCGATTTCTGGACCGACCCCAAGATCAACGGGCCCTATGCCCTGTGGCTGCGCCAGATCGCGCGCCAGGCCACCGCCGCCAAGGTCTGCCTGGAGGTGGTGGGGCACACCAGCCGCACGGGCTCGGAGGCGGTGAATGACCGCCTCTCGGCCGCCCGCGCGGCCGCCGTGCAGCGCAAGCTCGAAGGCGAGTCCTCGGCACTCACCGGCCACATGAAGGCCAGTGGCGTGGGCTACCGCGAGAACCTCATCGGCACCGGCACCGACGACGCCGTCGATTCGCTCGATCGGCGTGTGGAGTTCAAGGTAAGTGCCTGCTGAGCAGAACTAAGCGCCGGCCACGCCGGCGCGCTCGAGCATGGCGTGCAGCAGCACATTGCAGCCCGCCGTGATGTGCTCGGGCTCGGCGCTCTCGATCTCGTTGTGCGAGATGCCGTCCTTGCAGGGGATGAAGATCATGCCGGCAGGCGCCAGGCGGGCCATGTAGACCGCATCGTGCCCGGCGCCCGAGACGGCGGGCATGTGGCTGTAGCCCAGCTTCTCGGCCGCGCGGCCCACCGCGCCGATCAGCTCGGGGTGGAAGGGCTGCGCGGGGTAGGCCGATACCTGCTCGATCACGATGGGCAGGCCACTCCTGGCACTGAGCTGGGCGGCCACGGCGCGGATGTCGGCGTCCATCGCCTCGCACAGCGCATCGCTGGCGTTGCGCAGATCGATGCTGAACTTCACCCGGCCCGGGATCACGTTGCGGCTGTTGGGGTGCACATGCACCATGCCCACCGTGCCGCGGCCGTGCGGCCCGTGGCGGCCGGCGCAGGCCACCACCTCCTGCATCAGGTGCGTGGCCACCTGCAATGCATCCTTGCGCAGCGCCATGGGCGTGGGGCCGGCGTGCGCCTCCATGCCGGTCACGGTGCAGTCGTACCAGCGAATGCCCAGCACGCCGGTCACCACGCCGATGGTCTTGGCGTTGTCCTCGAGCACCGGGCCCTGCTCGATGTGGGTCTCGAAGTAGCAGCCGATGGGGTGGTCACCCGGCTCCTGCTCGCCGATGTAGCCGATGCGGGTGAGTTCATCTTTCACACTCTTGCCGTCCACGTCCTTTGCGGCATAGGCATGCTCGAGGGTGAAGGCCTTGGCGAACACGCCCGACCCCATCATCACCGGCACGAAGCGCGAGCCCTCTTCATTGGTCCACCAGGCCACCTCGATCGGCGCCTCGGTCTGCACGCCGGCATCGTTGAGCGTGCGCACCACCTCCAGGCCGGCCAGCACGCCGTAGTTGCCGTCGAACTTGCCGCCAGTGGGTTGGGTGTCGATGTGGCTGCCGGTGACCACCGGGGGCAGCGCGTTGTTGCGCCCGGGGCGGCGCAGGAAGCCGTTGCCGATCTTGTCGATGGTGACCGTGAGGCCGGCCTCGCGTGCCCAACGGCTCACCAGATCGCGGCCTTGCTGGTCCAGGTCGGTGAGCGTGAGGCGGCAGACGCCACCTTTCTCCGTGGCGCCAATCTGCGCCAGCTCCATCAGCGAGGCCCAGAGGCGCTCGCCGTTGATGCGCAATCCGCTCAGTTTCTCGGGCAGGTTTTGGGTCTTCATGTCCATCATGGTCTCCCGGTGATCAGCGTTTGACGGGCGTTGGTGCGGCCAGTGCGGCTTTGCGCGCCAGCGCATCGAACTGCGCCCCGAACGCCGGGCGCTTGACGTATTGGCCGGCGCCGCGCTCGGCGCGCAGGTCGCCATTGGCATAGACGATCTTGCCGCGGCTGAGCGTGTGCGTGGGCTGGCCTTGCACTGTCATGCCCTCGAAGATGTTGAAGTCGCCGAGCGAGCGCTGCGTCTTCACCGACAGGGTCTTGGTGGCCTGCGGGTCCCACAGCACGATGTCGGCATCGGCACCGGCCACGATGCAGCCCTTGCGCGGGTAGATGTTGAACAGCTTGGCCGCGTTGGCCGAGGTGACAGCCACGAACTCGCTCGGCGTCAGGCGCCCGCCGTTCACGCCCTCGTGCCAGAGCACGGCCATGCGCTCCTCCACGCCGCCGCAGCCATTGGGGATCTTTGCGAAATCGTCCTTGCCCGCAGCCTTTTGCTCGGCGCAGAACGTGCAGTGGTCGGTGGCCGTGGTGTGCAGGTTGCCCGCCTGCAGGCCGCGCCACAGCATCTGGCTGTTGCCCTTGGGGCGGAAGGGCGGGCTCATCACGTGGCCGGCGGCGAACTCGAAACGCGGGTCGCGGTAGACGCTGTCGTCCACCGTCAAATGCCCCGCCAGCACCTCGCCATAGACGCGCTGGCCGCGGGCGCGCGCCCGGGCAATCGCGTCGGCGCTTTCGGCGCAGCTCACGTGCACCACGTAGATCGGCACGTTGAGCACGTCGGCGATGGCGATCGCGCGCTGTGCGGCCTCGGCCTCCACCGCGGGCGGGCGGCTCAGCGGATGGCCCTCGGGGCCGGTGATGCCCTTGGCCTTCATCTCGGCCTGCAGCAGGAACACCAGCTCGCCGTTCTCGGCGTGCACGGTGGGCATGGCGCCCAGCTCGAGCGCGCGCTTGAAGCTGTTCACCAGCGTCTCGTCGTCGCACATGATGGCGTTCTTGTAGGCCATGAAGTGCTTGAAACTGTTCACGCCTTCTTCTTGCACCAGCGTGCCCATGTCGCGGTGCACGCTGTCGCCCCACCAGGTGACGGCGACGTGGAAGCTGTAGTCGCCCGCCGCCTTCTCGGCCCAGCCGCGCCAGGTGCGGTAGGCGTCCATCAGCGGCTGCTGCGGATCGGGGATCACGAAATCGATGATGGTGGTGGTGCCGCCGGCCATCGCTGCGGCCGTGCCGCTGTAGAAATCATCGCGCGTGGTGGTGCCCATGAAGGGCAGCTGCATGTGGGTGTGCGGGTCGATGCCGCCGGGCAGGAGGTAGCGGCCGCTGGCGTCGAGCGTCTGCGCGCCGGTGGGCACGGCCAGGCTCGGGCCCACGGCGACGATCTGGCCGCCGTCGCACAGCACATCGGCCTTGAATTCGCGGTCGGCATTGACGACGGTGCCGCCTTGGATCAACAACAGGCTCATTTCGCTTCTCCTTCTGGGCGCTTGAGGAAATCGACCTGTGCCGGGCGCCCCGGCAAGGCCAATGCAGTTTGCGCGCGCGGCGCGCGGGCCACGGTGCGGCCACGGCGCCACACCTGCAGGCGCGTGGCGCGCAGGCGCAGGGCCTCGATCGGGTCTTGCGCCTGCAGCAACACGAAATCGGCATGGCAGCCGGGGGCGATGCCGTAGCCGTCCAGGCCCAGCAGGCGCGCCGGTGCCTCGGTGACGGCGGCGAAGCACTGCCGCATCGCATCCTGACCCGTCATCTGCGCCACGTGCAGGCCCATCGCAGCCACCTCGAGCATGTCGCCGCTGCCGAGTGAGTACCAGGGGTCCATCACGCAATCGTGACCGAAGGCGACATCCACGCCGGTGGCCAGCAACTCGGGCACGCGGGTCATGCCGCGGCGCTTGGGGTAGCTGTCGTGGCGGCCCTGCAGGGTGATGTTGATCAGCGGGTTGGCGACGATGCCCACGCCGCCTTCAGAGATCAGCGGCAGCAGCTTGGACACGTAGTAGTTGTCCATCGAGTGCATGCTGGTGCAGTGCGAGCCGACCACGCGTCCATGTAATCCCAAACGTTGGGACTCGAAGGCCAGGGTTTCGATGTGCCGCGAAAGCGGGTCGTCGCTCTCGTCGCAGTGCATGTCCACGCGCAGGCCGCGCTGGGCAGCTTCTTCGCAGAGCAGCTTCACGCTGGCCGCGCCATCGACCATGGTGCGCTCGAAGTGCGGGATGCCGCCCACCACGTCCACGCCCAGATCGAGCGCGCGCCGCAGGTTGGCCAGCGCGTTGGGCGAGCGCAGCACGCCGTCCTGCGGAAAGGCCACCAACTGCAGATCGAGATAGGGCGCCACGCGGCGCTTCACCTCGAGCAGGGCCTGCACGGCCAGCAGGCGGTCGTCGCACACATCCACGTGCGAGCGGATGGCCAGCAGGCCCTTGGCCACCGCCCAGTCGCAGTAGGCCAGGGCGCGCTCCACCAGCGCTTCCATCGTCAACAGGGGCTTGAGCTCGCCCCACAGCGCGATGCCTTCGAGCAGGGTGCCGCTGCGGTTCACGCGCGGCAGGCCGTAGCTCAAGGTGGCGTCCATGTGGAAGTGGGCATCCACGAAGGGCGGCGACAGCAGCAGGCCAGACGCATCCACCACTTCGTGTGCGGGCGCCGTGAAGCCGGCCTTCACCTCGACGATGCGCCCGCCTTGCACGCCCACCGACATGTCGGTGCAGCCGTCGGGCAGGGTGGCGTGGGTGACCAACAAGTCCAGCATCTATCTTTCCCCGGGGATGTAGGGCTTCATCAAGGCCTGCGGCGCCGTGGCGCGGCGCGAGGCGACGATCAGCGCCACGATGGACAGCACATAGGGCAGCATCAGGTACAGCTGGTAGGGCAGGCCGCCAGTGTCCGCCTGTTGCAGGCGCAATTGCAAGGCGTCGAAGAAGCCGAAGAGCAGCGCGCCCAGCATGGCCTTGCCCGGCTTCCAGCCAGCGAACACCACCAGCGCCACGCAGACCCAGCCGCGGCCGTTCACCATGTTGAAGAAGAAGGCATTGAACGCGGCCAGCGTGAGAAAGGCGCCGGCCACGCCCATCAGCGCCGAGCCCAGCACGATGGCCGCGGTGCGCACGCGGGCCACCGAGATGCCCTGGCTCTCCACCGCCTGTGGGCTCTCGCCGGCCATGCGCAGGGCCAGGCCGGCGGGCGTGCGATAGAGGCCGTAGCCGATCACCGGCACCAGCAGCAGCGCCAGCAGGGTGAGCGGCGTTTGCTGCTGCAGCACGGGGATGGGCAGCCAGTCCATCGGCGCAAAGGGCTGGATGGTGGGCGGCGTGTTCACCTTGGGGAAGGCCACACGGTAGGCGTAGTAGGACAGCGCCGTGGTCAGCAGCGTGAGCCCCAGCCCCGCCACATGCTGCGACAGCGCGAGCGTGACGGTGAAGAACGCATGCAGCGCACCGAACGCGCCCGCCACCAACGCCGCCACCAGCACGCCGCCCCACAGCGGCAGGCCGTGGAACACCGCAAACCAGCCGCTGAAGGCGCCCACCACCATCAGGCCCTCGATGCCGAGATTGAGCACGCCGGCGCGCTCGCACATCAGCACGCCCAGCGTGCCGAAGATCAGCGGCGTGGCCACGCGCAGCACGGCCACCCAGAAGGGCAGGGTGGTGATCATGTCCAGAACGCTCATGACTTGCGCGCCCGGTCGAAACGCAGCCGATAGCGCGTCAACATGCTGGCGGTGAGCACCGCCAGCAGCGCGCTGGCCACCACCACGTCGGCCAGGTAGCTGGGCACGCCCATGCTGCGGCTCATGCTGTCGGCGCCCACCAGCACGCCGGCCACCAGCACGCTGGCACCCACCACGGCCAGCGGGTGCAGGGCGGCCAGCATGGCGATGACGATGCCGGTGTAGCCATAGCCGGGCGACATGTCCAGCGTGACGTAGCCGGTGCGGCCGGCCACCTCGATGGCGCCGGCCAGGCCGGCCAGGCCGCCGGACAGCAGGGCCACCAACATCATGGTGCGCGTGACGGGCACGCCGGCAAAGGCCGCCGCGCGCGCGTTGGCGCCGAGCGCGCGGATGTCGAAGCCCAGCGTGGTGAAGCGCAGCAGCGCCCACAGCGCGGCGGCGGCGCCCAGGCTCCACAGCAGGCCGGTGTGCACTCGCGTCTGCGCGATCAGCTTGGACAACTCCAGATCGCCAAGCAGGGCCACGCTCTGTGGCCAGCCCATCGCGGCAGCGTCTTTCATCGGGCCGTCGAGCAAGGCGCCCACGCCCAGCAGCACGATGAAGTTCATCAGCAGCGTGCTCACCACCTCGTCCACGCCCCACCACAGCTTCATCAGTGCCGGGCCCAGCAGCAGCAGCGCGCCGGCCAGCATGGCGGCGGCCAGCATCAGGGCGAACAGCAAGGGCGCAGGTGCTTCGATCGCACCGCCACCCACCGCCACCGCCGCGATGGCGCCGGCATACAGCTGGCCCTCGGCGCCGATGTTGAACAGCCGCGCCTTGAAGGCCACGGTGGCGGCCAGGCCGGTGAGCATCAAGGGGATGGCGCGCGTCAAGGTTTCACTCAACGCGAACACCGAGCCGAAGGCGCCGGCCCACATCAGGCCGAAGGTCTGCGCGATGGGCGCGCCGGCCGCGGCCACCAACGCCGCCGCCACGGCCAGCACCGCGATCACCGCGCCGCTGCTGGCGCGCAGCAGGTCGACGGTGCTGATGTGCGCTCGGGCTTCAAGCCGCATGGGGTTGGGCCTCGGTTTCTCCAGCCATGGCGAGACCGAGTTGTTCTCTTGTCCACTCGGTCGCGATTCGCGAGGGGCTCAATCGCCCATGGCACATCACCGCAATGCGGTCGGCCAGCAACTCGATCTCATCCAGGTCGTCCGAGATCAACAGCACCGCCGCGCCGGCATCGCGTGCAGCGCGCAGGCGGCCATGCACGAAGTTCACCGCGCCGATGTCCAGGCCCCAGGTGGGCTGGTGGGCGATGATCACGCGCGGAGCCTGCCCGTCGGCGCGTTGCAGCACGCGGCCGAGGATGAGCTTTTGCATGTTGCCGCCCGAAAGCGCCCGCGTGCGCCGCTGCAGCGTGGCGCCGCGAACATCAAACGCGGCCAGCACGCGCTGCGCGTAGGCCTGCGCCTGCGCACGCCGCACCCAGCCCCAGCGCGACAGCGTGGGCGTGCGCAAGGCCTCGGCGCACAGGTTCTCCCAGATCGGCAGATCGCCCACCACGCCGATGGCCTGGCGGTCCTCGGGCACGCGGGCCACGCCCTGCTGCACCACGTCCTGCGCGCTGGCGCGCAGCGGCTCGCCGTCGATCGTCACCGTGCCCGCCGTGCGCGGCGCCACGCCCGACAGCGCTTCAGCCAACAGCCCTTGCCCATTGCCCGACACACCCGCGATGCCGAGGATCTCGCCCGCGTGGATGTCGAGAGACACCTGCTGCAAATGCACGCGGCCGCCCGCCGCATCGAGCCCTTGCACCTGAAGGCGTGCCGCCGTGCCCGCACGCGGCCGCGCCGCCTCGCGCTGCAACCCGGCCACCGACTGGCCCACCATCCAGCGCGCCAGCTCGGCCTTGCTGGTGCTCGCCGTTGCTGCTTCGGCCACCACGCGCCCGCCACGCAGCACCATCACGCGCTGCGAGATCGCCATCACCTCGTCGAGCTTGTGGCTGATGAAGATCACCGCCATGCCTTGCGCCACCAATTGGCGCAGCGTGACGAACAGGCTTTGCGACTCTTGCGGTGTGAGCACGGCGGTGGGCTCGTCGAGCACCAGCACGCGCGCGCCGCGGTACAGCGCCTTGAGGATCTCCACGCGCTGCCGCTCGCCCACCGACAGGCTGGCCACGCGCGCATGCGCCGGCACCGTGAGGCCCGAGCGCAGCGCCACCGCCTGCAGCCGCGCCAGCGCCTGCGCGCGGCGCGTCACCAGGCCGCCCAGGCCCTCGGTGCCGAGCATCACGTTGTCCAGCACCGTGAGGTTGTCGGCCAGCGTGAAGTGCTGGTGCACCATGCCCACGCCGGCGGCCAGCGCCGCGCGTGTGTCGCCGGGCGGCAGGGGCCGGCCGAACACTTCGGTCTGCCCGGCATCGGCCACGTAATGCCCGAACAGAATGGACATCAGCGTGGACTTGCCCGCGCCGTTCTCGCCCAGCAGCGCCAGCACCTCGCCGGCATGCAGCGCCAGCGAGATGTCGTCGTTGGCCACCAGGTCGCCGAAGCGCTTGGTGATGCCCTGCATGCGCAGGACAGGGGCGTTCACCTCGGAGCGCTCAGTTGAACGATGCCTTGGGTTGCGAGTCGTCCACCTTCACCGTGAAGCTGCCGGCCTGGATGGCCTTTTCCTTCGCCGCCACCTTGGCCTTCAGATCAGCCGGCACCTTGGCATCAAACGTACCCAGCGGGGCGAGCGAAGCGCCCTTGTGCTTCATCGTCGAGTACACGCCGTAGTCCTCGGCAGCGAACTTGCCCTCCTTGGCCAGCTTGATGGCGCGGTCCACCGAGGGCTCCATGTGCCACAGGGCCGATGCCACCACGGTGTCGGGGTACTTGTCCTGCGTGTTGATCACATTGCCCACGGCCAGCTTGCCGCGCTCCTTGGCCGCGTCGCTCACGCCAAAGCGCTCGGCGTACATCACGTCGGCGCCCTTGTCGATCATCGCGAAGGCGGCCTCCTTGGCCTTGGGCGGATCGAACCAGGAGTTGATGAAGGTGATCGAGAACTGCACCTTGGGGTTCACCTCCTTGGCGCCGGCCATGAAGGCGTGCATCAGGCGATTGACCTCGGGGATCGGGAAGCCGCCCACCATGCCGATCTTGCCGCTCTTGGTCATGCCACCGGCCACCATGCCGGCCAGGTAGGAGGGCTCCTGGATGAAGTTGTCGAAGACCGAGAAATTGGGCGCCTGCGGCTTGCCCGAGCTGCCCATCAGGAAGGACACCTTGGGGAAATCCTTGGCCACCTTGCGCACCGCCGCCTCCACCGCAAAGGCCTCGCCCAGGATGAGCTGGTTGCCCTGCGTGGCGTACTCGCGCATCACGCGCTCGTAGTCGGCATTGGCCACGTTCTCGCTGGCCTTGTATTCGATCTCGCCGCGCGTCTCGGCGGCCTTGAGTGCGAGATGGATGCGGCTCACCCACTGCTGCTCGAAGGGCACGGTGTAGACAGCGGCCACCTTGAGCTTGGCCGCCTGGGCGAAGGCGGCGGGGCTGAGCGCCACGGCACTGGCGGCGGCGAGAAGTAGCTGGCGACGGACATTCATGGCGGGATCCTTGTGTGGTGATCGATGAGTGAGGACGGCGGGGAGGAGCTTGGACTTTATGCCTTGCCGCGCCCGCAAGGCTTGACGCCTGCGGTGTGCGATGCGGGGATCATGCGCCGGCCACGCGCATCGGGTTGTTGGGGTGCGCCGTCCAGTTGGCCGGCGTGCCGTTCACCGGCTGGCCAGTGCGCTGGTCGAGCTCGCCGGCGGGCAGGCTGCGCAGCGTGATGCACTCGGGCACGGGGCACACGGTGACGCAAAGGTTGCAGCCCACGCACTCGTCCTCCTTCACCTCGAAGTGGCGCTGGCCGTCCTTCAGGGCGGTGATGGCCTGGTGCGAGGTGTCCTCGCAGGCGATGTGGCAGCGGCCGCACTGGATGCACTTGTCCTGGTCGATCACGGCCTTGCTCACGGCGTTGAGGTCCAGGTATTGCCAGTCGGTGACGCTGGGCAGCGCGCGGCCACGGAAGTCTTCGGTGGTGGCGAAGCCCATGTCGTCCATGTAGTTGGCCAGGCCGTCGATCATCTCCTGCACGATCTTGAAGCCATACACCATGGCGGCGGTGCACACCTGCACATTGCCGGCGCCGAGGGCGATGTAGTCGAGCGCGTCGCGCCAGTTGCCCACGCCGCCGATGCCGCTGATGGGCAGGCCGGCGGTGTCCTTCGAGCGGCCGATCTCGGCCACCATGTTCAGCGCAATCGGCTTGACCGCCGGGCCGCAATAGCCGCCGTGCGAGCCCATGCCGCCGGTGCTGGGCGACATGGTGAGCGTGGCCGGGTCCACCCCCATGATCGAGTTGATGGTGTTGATCAGGCTCACCGCGTCGGCGCCGCCCAGCTTCGCGGCCAATGCCGGCTTGCGGATGTCGGCGATGTTGGGCGTGAGCTTCACGATCACCGGCAGGCGGCTGTATTGCTTGCACCAGGCGGTGACCATCTGGATGTACTCGGGCACCTGGCCCACGGCCGCGCCCATGCCGCGCTCGCTCATGCCATGCGGGCAGCCGAAGTTGAGCTCGATGCCGTCGC
>Ga0268298_10006013_pt1 | contig 11131 bp, 9 predicted proteins | sample WWTPWeurt_MetaG_FD_194462 | JGI IMG/M metagenome (GOLD analysis project Ga0268298, IMG submission 194462) | Activated sludge microbial communities from WWTP in Nijmegen, Gelderland, Netherland - WWTP Weurt | ecosystem: Engineered > WWTP > Aerobic digester > Activated sludge | place: Netherlands... | reverse complement strand
AAGTGCGGATAGACCAGCTCGACGTAGACGCGGGCGCTGGCCGGGACGCCGGCGTGATCGGCGGCGAACGCCACGCCCTCGCGCGAGCTGCGCGGCGACTTGGGCCCGATGCCTTGATCGTAGTGCCCCGGGACCGCGTAGGTCAGCACGACCTTGTCGCCGACCGCGGCGACATCGGCCATGCCCTCCCATCGGTGCGGGTTCGGCGTCAGCTCGAGCTCGTAGCCGCCGGCGTCGGCGATCTGCGCGAGCAGGCCCTCGTAGTAGCTCGCCTCGCCGCGGCGGTGGGCGAGCATGTGCTGCATCACCGCGCGCAGCTGCCGATCGCGGACCGTGACCCACGGGCCGTTGGCGGTGAACACTCGACCGGTGGCGACCTCGGCGAGGTCGCCGAGCACCTCGCGCGCGCCGGCGGGGCGGATCGCGCCGTCGGCGTCGACCTCGAGCGCGGCGTGGCCGAGGAACGGCGCGTCGGCCGCCTCGAACTGGTACAGCGCATCGCCGCCGCACGCGACGATCGCGTCGCAGATCGACAGCCACTCGTCGTACGCGCGGCGCGGCGAGTAGTCGAGGTGGGTGACCTCGCTCTTGTAGTTGGCGCCGGCCTTGTTGCAGGTGGCGGGGACGGGCGGGCGGACGATCAGGAGGTCGCCGTAGACGTCGGCGAGGGCAGCCATGGGTCGCGCACTGTACTCGATCTCGGCGGGTCGATCCGAGCGCGATCCCGGCGCCGACACGCGGCGCCACGTCCGGCCCGCTGCGGCGCGACCGCGACGCCGCGCGCCCCGTGCTACACCGCCGCCGTGGCGCACGGCTTGCTCCTCATCAACCTCGGCACCCCCGACGCTCCGACGCCGACCGCGGTGCGGCGCTACCTGCGGGAGTTCCTCGGCGATCCGCGCGTGCTCGACATGAACGCGGTCGGGCGGTTCTTGCTGCTCAACCTGATCATCCTGCCGACGCGCCCCAAGAAGAGCGCGCACGCGTACCAGGCGATCTGGGACGCCACCCGCGGCTCGCCGCTCCTCTACCACGGCCAGGATCTCGCGGCGGCGGTGGCGACCCGGCTCGGCGCCGACTGGCAGGTCGAGCTGGGCATGCGCTACGGCAACCCGTCGATCGCCAGCGCGCTCGACAAGCTGATCGCCGCCGGCGTCGATCGCGTGGTCGCGCTGCCGCTGTTCCCGCACACCGCGTCGTCGTCGAGCGGCAGCGCGCTGGCCGAGCTGTACCGCATCGCCGGCGCGCGCACGACGGTGCCGCGGCTGGCGGCGGTGCCGGCGTTCCACGACGACGACGGCTTCCTCGCCGCCGAGGCCGCGGTGGCGGCGCCGATCCTCGCCGCGCACCGGCCCGAGCACGTGCTGTTCTCGTTCCACGGCCTGCCCGAGCGCCACGTCCGCGCCGCCGACCCGTCGGGCGCGCGCTGCCTGGCCGCGGCGAGCTGCTGCGACCGCCTCGACGCTGGCAACCGCGACTGCTACCGCGCCCAGAGCTTCGCGACCGCCCGCGCGCTGACCGCGCGCCTCGGGCTCGACCCGGCCACCACCTCGACCGCGTTCCAGTCGCGGCTCGGCAAGGTGCCGTGGATCCGTCCGTACACCGACGATCGGCTGGCCGAGCTGGCCGGCCAGGGCGTCAAGCGCCTGGCGGTGATGTGCCCGGCGTTCGTCGCCGACTGCCTGGAGACCGTCGAGGAGATCGGCCTGCGCGCGGCGGCCACCTGGAAGCAGCTCGGCGGCGAGGAGCTGGTGCTGGTGCCGTCGCTCAACGCCACGCCGGCCTGGGCCGACGCGGTGGCGGCGCTGGCCCGCGCCGTGTGAGCGCGCGCGCGGCGACGCCCCTGCGGACCTGCTAGGAGGCTGTACCGCGTCGCCCCAGAGAGTAGCCTCGCTCGCGCTCGGCTAGCCCTCGGCCGCGAGCGCGAAGCCGTCGGGGTGGGTCGCGCCGTCGAACGACTCCGCGGGATCGAACGGCCACGCCGACCGCGCCGCGCTCACCCGCACCGTCCACTGCGCGATCAGCGCCGGACACAGCCGGAACGGCAGCCGGGTCGGCGCGCCGCCGAGCGCGAGCGCGGCGTCGACCGCGGCCAGCACCGCCTCGACGTCCGCGTCGGGCGCGAGCCGCCGCAGCGCCGGCACCCGGGTGGCCACCGGCACGGTCCGCGGCGCCATCAGCACCACCGGCGGCAGATCGCGGGCGTTCGAGATCGCGCCGAGCACCAGGTGATCGACCGGCTCCTGGGGCTCGTAGATCATGACGCCAGGGTCGGCGTCGTCGAGGGCGGCGATCCCGGCGAGCAAGGTCGGCGCGACCAGCACCTCGACGCCGCGCTGGGTCAGCGCGGCGGTCCAGGCGTCACGGCGGGAGTGGGGCTGGGCGACGACGAGCACGGTCGACATGGCGCCTGCTTGTACGGCCGCCGCGGCGCGCTGGTGGGGTGGCCCGGGGTCTGGCGCGGGGGCCCGCTGGGGTAGCGCGGGCTGTACGGGCGCCGCGATCCCGGGGCGTCCAGTCGGCGGCGCGGCAAAAGTCCCGGCGCCAGCCATTGTCACCCCGACCCAAGCGGGCATCATGGGGCGCCATGGCCGGGTATTCCGGAACTCCACTCGCCAAGAAGCTGGGCATCAAGCCCGGTCACGCGGTCGTCGTGCTCGGCGAGGAGCCGCGCACGTTCGCCGCGGCGGTCGAGGTGCCGGAGGGCGCGCGGGTGTTCCGCACGCTGCGCCCCGGGCCGATCGACGTGCTGGTGTACTTCGTCGATCGCATCACCGAGCTCGAGCGTCGCTTCGCGGCGCTGACCGCGCGGATGCATCCCGACGGCGCGCTGTGGATCGCGTGGCCCAAGAAGGCGTCGAAGCGCCCGACCGATCTGACCGAGGACGTGATCCGCCGGATCGGGCTGGCCGGTGGCCTGGTCGACAACAAGGTGTGCGCGATCGACGATGTCTGGAGCGGGCTGCGCCTGGTGGTGCGCGTCGAGAACCGCGCCGCCGTGGCCTACCGCGCCGAGCCGCCGCTGTCGGTGCGCCGCCGCCGCGCCACCGCACCGGCCACGCCGGGCCCCGGCGGTCGCCGCACCGAAGCGCGGCGCTGATCACTGTCGCCGGCGCGCCGCGCCCGCCGGCCGTGGTGTGGCGACGTCGCGACAGGGCGGCCCCAGCGATCGCGCCAGGGCCGCGACGTCGCACGCGCGATCGCGCACCGGCGGCGTGGTGCGCGGCTTGCACGGTTCGACCTCATGCCGTCCGCTCGCGCGCTCCTCGCGCTGTTTGTCCCGCTCGGACTCGCCGCCTGCGCCACATATTCACCAGGCAGCTTCGCCGCCCGCGGTGAAAGCTTCACAGGCGAGCTCACGACGGTGGGCTGCCTCGATCTCGCGGTGGCCGGCACCCGCGACGACGTCGCGCCGGGGCCGATCGTCGACTTCCAGTTCGGCAACCGCTGCGATCACGCGGTCCACGTCGATCTGGGCGCGGTGCGCGCCACCGGCCGCACCGCCAGCGGCGACGAGATCGCGCTGGTGCCCTACGATCCGTACGGCGAGATCACCCGGCAGAAGCTCGAGGCCCGCGGCATCGGCCGCGAGCGCCTCGAGTACCGCAACGCGCGCGACTTCGGCACCGACGTCGCGCTGGTGTGCGTCGAGGTCGGGGCGATCACCGAGGGCGGCGCCGCGGCGCAGCTGTGCGTCGCGCCGGAGACCCGCGTGGCGGCGGTGGCGCCGTGATCGCCGCGTGCGCGCGGATCGCGCTGGCGACCCTGGCCATCGGCGGCGGCCGGATCGCCGTGGCCGCGGCGTGCGGCGGCGATGGGGACGGCGGCGGCAACAGCAGCGGCGGCAACAGCGGCTCGTCGGGTGGCGGCGGCGACAGCGGCGCGACCTACGTGGCGGTGCCGGCCTGCGAGGACAGCTCGGACGTCGTCGGCTACCGGCGCTGCACGTCGTACGGCGCGGGCTGGGCGATCCCCGAGCACCTGCCGGCGCTGGCGCTCGAGCTGTCGAGCTGGACCGCGCGCGTCGATCTCGCCGACGTCGATGTCGGCGGCTCGGTCCACCACTCGTTCGGCGACGACTACAACTACCGCGTCGTCGGCGCCGACCTCGGCGGCAGCGCGCTGGCCAACGGCCTCAAGCTGCGCGTGGTCGGCCACCACCGCGGCCTGTACCTCGGCGTCGAGGGCGCGGTCGCGCACCTGGGCGCCGATCGCCGCACCACGCCGATGGCGACCAGCGACGGCCTCACCCAGATGACGTCGTCGGCCGACACGCTGGTGATGGGCGGCGCGGTCGTCGGGATCGCGCGCGGCTACGGCCGGGTGGCGCTGGGCGCCGAGCTGATGGGCGGCGCGCGCGGCGTGGTGGTCGAGGCCCAGAGCGTGCGCGGCGCGTGCGAGACCACCGCGACGTCGGTCGCCGGCCACGCGGTCCTCGAGGGCCGGGTCCGCGCCGACGTCTGGCTGACGCCGTGGATCACCGTCGGCGGCTACGCCGGCAAGGGCCTCGTCGACGGCCAGGCCTCGGCGGGCCTCAGCCTCGGCGGCCACCTCCGCGCGTTCGACGGCGGCCGCTGACCAGCTCAGAACTCCTCGCCGAAGCTCCCACCGAAGCCACCGCCGACGAGACCGGTGTCGTCGAACTCGTCGAAGCCGCCGCCGAGGTCGAACGGCGGATCGTCGAAGGCCGGCTGGCTCGAGCTCGCCTGGCCCCGCTGGAGCTCCTCCGCCAGCCACGCCGCGTACTCGTTGAACGCCACGGTGTTGGTCTGGTAGAGCGACCGCACGACCATGTCGAGGGCGGCGTCGGTGGACGGGCCGCCCGGCACCAGCCCCTCGATCGCCTGCCCCACCCGCTGCGCCGCCGGGCTCAGGCCGCTGCCCTCGACCACCGGCCACCGCCGGTGCCCCCGCTTGAGCACGTCGATCGTCTCGAGCAAGCGATCGGCGCCGTGGCGCCGCTCGGGCGGCGCGAACAGCATCGCGCCCGGGTTGTTCAGCCGGCGTCGGCGCAGCGCCGACTCGGCCTCGAGGCCGCTGCCCACGTCCGGCACGTCCTCGTCGTTGTACTCGGCCTCGAACAGGTTGGTGTCGAGCGCCTGGTTGGGCGACATCGGGTGGTGGTCGAGGTGCGCGACCTGGCGGTGTTGACGCAGCAGCTGCTCCGCGAAGCCGATCACCACCTCGGCCGACTGGCGGGTCAGCTCGAGATCGCGGAGCGCGCGATCGGCGACGGCGAGGATCTGCGCGGCGAACTCGTCGGCCCGCGGCGCCTCGTACTGAGCGTCGAGGATGCCCCGCGCCGCGAAGCGGCTGGCGTCGGCGCGCCCGGCCGCCTCGTTCACGAACCGGTCGAGCTGCTCGCGTAGCTCGGCGATCACGTCCTCGGCGTCGGTGAGGTCGCCGGTCACCGTGAGATCGCGCAGCGCCTGGGTGCGCTCCTCGACCGCGGCCCGCGCCTCGCACTCGGCGACCGTCGGCTTGACCGCGGCCATCGCGTGGAACACGTCCTGGGCCAGCGCGCCGTTGTGCTGGAACTGGGCGTTGAGGCCGAGCTGCGCGAGCGCGGCGATCAGCGGCTTCATCACGCGGATCTGCGGCCCCAGCGTGCCGGTGTCCTCGAGCATCACCTCGTCGAAGCCGAGCGTGGTGTGCGCGCCGATCGGGTTGGCGGCGTTGAGCCCCTGATGCGTGACCAGGGAGGTCGCCAGCTTCGGCAGCTTCTTGCCCGGCGGCGGCGGCGTGACGCCGTACGTCGACGGCGCCGCGATCGGCAGCACGACCCGCTGCTCCGTCGACGCGATCGGCTGCCCCGCCCCGTCGAGCTGGGCCCAGCGGCAGGAGAGCTGGCTGGGGTAGTTGGCGCCGTTGTTCGGGTCCACGCCGTAGCCGACGACGACCTCGTAGGTGACCCACTGCCCGCCGCGCACCAGCGTCTTGACCTTGTCCTCGACCTGCGCCTCGTGCTCGTGGTTCACGTCGTCGGGGATCGGCGCCAGGTTGCGCGCGTCGTTGCCGGGCCCGCCGAGGTGGTGGTTCAAGAGGTGGCCGGCGATGTACTTCATCTTGTTGCCCGAGGCCGTCTCGAGCGCCTTGGTCCGCTGCCCCCACACCTGCCCCGACGCCGGCTGCTCGCCGATGCCGTGATCGGGGCCGAGCACGCGCGCGTGCATGCCCTGCGCGTCGCCGTCGGCCGTGGTCGGATCGAAGTCGATCGTGGTCTTCAGCTCCGCGCGGCGCGCGTCGGGCGCCAGCACCGGCGGGTGCGCGGGCACCGCCTGGTTCGGCGTGAACATGAACGTCGCGTGCATGTTCGAGGCGCCGGTGCCCTGATGGACCTGCGTCGGCGACCTGGGGTTGGCGACGTATTCGCCGACGGTGCCGACGACCTCGGCGCCGGTCGCGCCGACTTGTGCCCACCGCGCGCGGATCTGGCTCGCGTAGTGCAGCCCGCTCGGATCCTGCGCCTCGTCGACGAGGATCTGGACGTTCACGAAGCCCGCCTGGGCCAGCGCGCCGATCGCCTGGTGGATCTTGGCGAGCGCGCCGGACGCGTCGGGCGGCAGCGCGATCACGTTCCTGGCGTCGCCGATGCCGCCGGCGGCCGCCGGGAGGAGCTGCGCGTTGACGTAGCCGAAGCCGTACTGGTTGAACGCCGCGGCCGGATCGACCGCAGGCGGCGCCCCTGGCGCGACCTGCCGGCCGAGGTTCGTCGCGCGGACGCCGCGGCCGCCCGACACGGTCGCCGGTTCGTACTGGATGTCGGGCGGCGGTGCGTCGACGGTCGCGCCGGTGCCGCGCGCCTGCCCGCTCTGGTTGCGGTTCCCAGGCGCGGCGGTCTTGTGCGGCGCCCACACCACGCCGGCGCCGTTCTCGTCGATGTCGGCCCAGCGGGTCGGTCGGCGCTGCACCGCCGCCGACCGCGCCGGCGTCCGCGGCGTGCCATCGCCGAGCAAGCCGACCTCGCCGCGCGCCGCGCGGGCGCCGAGCGCGTCGGCCTCGGCCTCGAGCTCGGGCGACTCCCCCTCGCCCTTGGCCTGCGCCATCGACGCGCGGCCGTCGGTCTGCTGCGCGAGGTGCGCCACCTCGTGGCCGATCAGCTCGAGGCCGGCCGTCGACGCCGGATCGTACATCCCGGGCGCGAAGTGCAGCCGGCCGTCGTGCGCGACCGCGTCGGCGCCGAGCGCGGTCGCGAAGCCGCTGGCGCGATCGACCGGCACGTCGGCCAGGTGCAAGCCGAACGCGCCGCCCATCTGGCGCTGCACCTCGGCCGGCAAGCGGTCGGACGCGGCGGCCTCCGGCGCGGCGGGCGGCGGGCCACCCGCGCGGGCCGGGAACATCGCGGTGAGCGTGCGCTTGCCCGGCGCGACACGGGCCGCCTCCCCCTCGTCGGCGTGGTCGGCGACCTCGCGGAGCTGCGAGCTGAGCATCCCCCGGTTGTGGCACCGACCGTCGCGCGGGCCGATGTCTGGTCGATATCACGGCCGGGTTGCGCCAACCCCGGCCCGGCGGTACATCGACTCGATGCGGCTCGCGCACTGCTCCGACCTGCACCTGCTCTCGCTCGACGGGGCGCGCGCCCTCGACTACCTGAACAAGCGGTGGATCGGGCGCATGAACCTGATCACCAGCCGCAGCCGGCACTACCACACGGCGGCGTTCGACGACATGGTGGCCGACCTCAACGCCCAGGGCGTCGACCACATCATCTGCACCGGCGACGTCACCAACCTCGCCCTGCCCGGCGAGTTCCGCTACGCCCGCGAGCGCTTCGATCGCCTGACGCTCGGCACCGCCGGCGTCACCGTCATCCCCGGCAACCACGACGCGTATATCCAGGACGGCCAGCGCCACTTCGCCGAGGTGTTCGGCGACTACGCGACCTCCGACGACGGCTGGGCGTGGGAGGTCAACGGCGAGCCGACGCTGGCCGATCGCTGGCCGGTGGTGCGCGTCCGCGGCGAGCTGGCGCTGATCGGGATCTCCACCAGCATGCAGACGCCGTGGTTCACGGCCTACGGTCGCGTGGGTGCCACGCAGCTTGCGCGCCTGCGCAGCGCGCTCGCCGATCCGCGCCTGGCCGGCAAGTGCCGGGTCGTCGCGATCCACCACCCGCCGGCAGGCAAGCGCGCGGCGTCGTCGATCCGCGGGTTGAAAGATCGCGCGGACTTCGCCGCGGTGATCAAGGAGTGCGGGGCCGACGTGGTGATCCATGGCCACGAGCACCGCAACATGCGTGAATCGCTGGATGGTCCGGCCGGTCCGATCGACGTGCTCGGCGTGCCGTCAGGCACTTACGAGGCGAACGACGCCACGCGCACCGCCCGCTATCGCATCTTCGAGATCGAAGCTGGCCGGGTGGTCGGACAACACCTCCGGATCTGGCATCGAGATCGCAAGACGTTCGCGCGTGATGAACACGAACCCTCCCTCGTCGCCGCAAGTGCCTGACATTCGCCGCGAAGCGTCATCGCTCCCCCCGCCGCCCCTGTCACCGACCGGTGACATCTCCGTAAATACGCAACTTGACATCGATTCCCCGCCTGCGATACCGCTTGGCGCCTCGATGCCCGCACCCGCCGCGCGCGCGGCTGGGCAGGTTAGCCATGAAGGATCCGCAGTGACGCAGTCTCCTCTTTCGACCGCCGAAGCCGACGCGATCGTCGCCAAGGACGAGCAGTACATCATGCGTCCGTGGACTCACCCCAAGGGTGAGCCGGTCATCGTCGCGCGGGCCAAGGGCTGCGTCGTCACCGACGTCCACGGCAAGGACTACCTCGACTTCACCGCCGGCTACTTCGTCAACAACGCCGGCCACTGCCACCCGCGCATCGTCGAGGCGGCGACCCAGCAGCTGACCCAGGTGCTGCAGGTGTCGGGCAAGCACGGCACCATCCCGGCCATCCTGCTCGCCGAGCGGCTGGTCAAGCTGCTGCCGGCGTCGATCAACCAGGCGTTCTTCTCGACCGGTGGCTCCGAGGCCAACGAGTTCGCGCTGAAGATGGCGCGCCAGGCGTCGGGCAAGGCCGACGTCGCGTACCTCGAGAACGCGTACCACGGGCTGTCGCTCGGCGCGCTCGAGGTCACCGCCAGCGAGAAGTACCGCGAGAGCGCGGGCAAGCCGCTCGGCGATCACACGTACACGATCCCCAACGCCTACTGCTACCGCTGCAAGTTCGGGCCGGCCTCGGGCTGCAAGGTCGAATGCCTCGACGGCGTCGACGCGCAGTTCGCCGCGCGCCCGGCCGGCGCGGTGCTCGCCGAGCCGATCCAGTCGGTCGGCGGCCTGGCCCCGCCGCGGAAGTGGTGGGATCGGCTCGACGCGCTCCGCAAGAAGCACGGCATGCTGCTGATCATCGACGAGGTCCAGACCGGCCTCGGCCGCACCGGCAAGATGTTCGGCCTCGACCACTACGGCCTCGAGCCGGAGATCGTCAGCGGCGGCAAGGGCCTGTCGGGCGGCGTCGGCTCGCTGGCGATGACCTGCGCCGGCACCGAGGTCATCAAGAAGTTCTTCGGCGGCACCACGCCGACCTCGGGCGGCAACGCGGTGTCGGCCGCCGCCGGCCTGGCGCTGATCGGCACGCTGCTCGACGAGGGCATGATCGACAACGCCGCGGCGATGGGCCGCCACTTCACCGAGGCCGCGTGGGCGCTGCGCGACCCGTGGATCGGCGACGTCCGCTTCACCGGCCTGCTCGGCGGCATCGAGCTGGTGGCCGACACCGGCACCAAGGCCGTCTTGCCCAAGAAGGCGCTGGCCGCGGTCAAGGACGCGCTCCACGACGCCGGCATGTTGATCACGATGAGCGGCACCCACGGCAACGTGCTGCGGCTGCAGCCGCCGCTGGTGGTGACCGCCGCGCAGATCGACACCTTCCTCGCCACGCTCAAGCAGGTGCTCGCCACCGTGCGCGCGGCCGGGTGAGCGCGCCATGAACCTCTTCGCCGTCCGCAAGCACCTCGACAAGGTCCTGCACCCGATCGTCGCGACGATCGCCAAGCTGCCGATCCACGCCACCGCGTGGACCGGCATCGGCGCGCTGCTCGGCGCCGCCTGCGGCCTGGCGCTGTTCTACGGCTACTGGTGGGCCGGCTTCGCGCTCTTGCTGGTGCGCGGCCTGATCGATCACATCGACGGCTTCCGCGCGCGCAACTACAACGAGCGCTCGACGTTCGGCGCGGTCATGGACGACGTCGTCGATCGCTGGACGCTGGGCGTCGCGTTCGCCGGCGGCTGCATCGCGGTGTCGTACGACTACCCGCACGCGCTGATCATCATGGGCGTCGGCATCACCGGCGCGCTGACCAACGTGATCATCAAGCTGTCGGTCTACGCCGAGGCGCAGCAGGACATCTGGCGCGAGAAGGGCAAGATCGGCCACCCGATCGACGTGGTCGGGCTGTTCGGCTCGGCCGAGTTCATCATCTACTTCGGCACCGGCCTGTTCTTCACGGCGCTGCTCCACGATCTGCGGCCGATGCTGGCCGGCGCGTGGGCGGTGGCGATCATGTCGCACGTCTCGCTCTTGCAGCGGGTGGCGTTCGCGTGGAAGCGCTACCGCAAGGTGGACCCGGCCGGGCGGCCCCTGCCCGACCCGCCCGCCGACGATGGCGCCGGGGCGGCCGACGCGGTGCGGTGAGGGCGCGATGGCCTCGAACCTGAACCCCGCCAACGCGATCACCGCGTCGCGCTTCCTGACGCTGCCGCCGTTCTTGTGGGCGGTCGATCACGGCTACCAGCAGTACGCGACGCTGCTCCTGTTCGTGTGCGGCATCCTCGATCTGTTCGATGGCGCCGCGGCGCGGCTGTTCAAGTGCCAGACCCCGTTCGGCGAGGTGTTCGACGCGATCGCCGACGCGCTGTGCTACGGCTTCGCGATGGTGGTGGTCACCGCCTACGGCTGGGTGCCGTGGCCGCCGGTGGTGATCATCGTCGTGCTCGGCGCGGTCAACATGGCGCTGCGCGCGGTCTACGCCAAGCGCGCCGGCCGCACCACCAACTACCAGAGCCACGCGATGGAGCGGCTGGTGGCCTACGCCGCGTACCTCGGCGGCTTCGGCACCGCGCGCTACGAGACCGCGTACTTCTACTGGGTCTTCGCCGCGCTGATGATCGTCGTGATGATCC
>Ga0268298_10006011_pt1 | contig 11131 bp, 5 predicted proteins | sample WWTPWeurt_MetaG_FD_194462 | JGI IMG/M metagenome (GOLD analysis project Ga0268298, IMG submission 194462) | Activated sludge microbial communities from WWTP in Nijmegen, Gelderland, Netherland - WWTP Weurt | ecosystem: Engineered > WWTP > Aerobic digester > Activated sludge | place: Netherlands... | reverse complement strand
GCTCCATGGGCCAATGGCGCTCGCGGCGCGGGCAGCGGCGGTGTCGGGCTCGTCGGTCACGAGCCACGCGGCGTTGGGATAGCCAGAGCACAGGTTGGTCTGGAAGTAGCGATCTCCGCGGTCCTCGGCCTCGCGGATCAACGCGGGCGCCCGCTCACACAACAGTCTGTATTCTCCAGTCCACCAGAGGGCCCAGAGGTGGAAGGTGGCGGTGGAGCCGACCTCCCAGGAGGCCCCCACACAGCGTGTTCGAAAGCGCTCCTCGCCGTCCGCGAGCAAGGGGAGGGCGTCGCGGAATCGGCCCTCCATGAAGGCCGCGCAGCCGGAGAGGGCCGTCACCATGGCGACGGCGTGCGGGTGGCGAGAGCGGGCCGCGGCGTCCTCGGCGGCGCGGCGGAGCTCCTCGATGCGGGCGTGCTCGGTGGGGCCCAGCGTCGCGAAGAAGCCGAGCTCGAGCGCGAGGCTCCGGGCCACGCGGTACGGGTCGCCGGACGCGAGCGAGAAGAGCAGCGCCCGGACTTGAAAATAAGCCCCTCGGAGGCTGTCGACCATGCCGAGGCCCTTCGCCGCGGACCAGCAGACGTCGATGCGACGGAGGTCGGCCGGCGCGATCTTCTCGGCGTCGCGCGGAGAGAACGCGAGGCCGCGGAGGCGCAGCTCGGTGCGGCGAAACAGGAGCGAGGCGAGCGTCGCAGGCAACGTCTCGGGGAAATCGATGCCCACCGCCTCGAGCACAGCGCGGAGGTGGCTCATGCCCTCGTCGATGTAGCCGGAGCGCAGGAGGTTCTCGGCGGCGCGGCGGCGGAGCTCCATCGAAGAAGGCTCGGGGTAGAGGGCCGCGGCGGCGACGTAGGCCTCGGCCGCGTCGTGGCCCCGACCGCCGTTGTTGAGGGCCTCGCCCAGGCGCAAGGACAAGCTCGGGCGCTCCGCGGCGCCCTTCGGCAGGAGCGCGAGGGCCGTGCGATAGAGCCTCGCCGCGCGATCGAAGGCGAAGGCCGCCATCGCCTCGTCGCCCGCGCGCGCCGCATAGTCCGCGGCCCGCGCCGCGTCGCCCGCCCCGCGCCAGTGCACCGAGAGCTCCTCCAGCTCGCCGGATCCCATCGTCTCCAGCGCGAGCGCGAGGCGCGCGTGCCAACCGCGGAGCTCCGCGGGGAGCAGCCTCCGCAGCGCCGTCTCGCGGATGCGATCGTGGTACGGCTCGAACGACTCTTCGCTGATGAGGGAGCTCTGACGGGCGAAGTGCTCGACGCGGAGGGCGGCGATCAGGCGATCGATCTCGTCGGGCTCGGCGGTGAGCGCGTGCTCGGCGACCCTGCGCGCGACAGGTCCACCCGCGACGCTGATGACCGTGAGGAGCATGCGAGCGCGCGGCGAAAGTCCTTCGATCCGCGACCAGAGCGCGTCGTCGAGGCGCACGGGGGCGGCGGCGTCCGCGCGGGCCACGCGGTGCCGCACGAGCGCGTCGAGGAACAAGGGATGACCGCTCCCCTCGGCGAGAAGGGCCTGCACGTCGACGCCCTCGGGGGCAGCGTCGCCGAGCGATCGAAGGAGCACGCCCACGAGATCGCGCGCCTCTTCGATGGGCATCCGTGAGAGCGACATGCGGCGCAACAAGCGCGGCGGAAGGGAGAGGGAGACCTGCGCCGAGCGGTTCAATTCGCTGTCGGTGCGCACCGTCGCGAAGAGCAAGATCGGCTGCGCGCCCTCCTCGTGGAACGCGCCCGTGTCCGGCCGGAGGATCTCGGAGAGGAGCGCGAGGCTGTCGGCGTCGGCCCACTGGAGATCATCGATCGCGAGCACCAGCGGACGGCGGCGCGCGATCGCGGCGAAGAGGCGCCGCATCGTGGCGAACACGCGGGATCGAAGCTCCGCGGGATCGATCTCGTCGAGGCTCTGCGCGTCGATCGTGGGCCCCTGTTCGATCGCGCGATCGCCGCTCTTTGCAGGCGTTTCGACGCGAGGCTTGGGGGGCTCGGGGAGCTTCGGCGGGGCGGGCTCCTGGCGATCGAGCAGGTCGAGGACGAGGCCGCGATCTCCGAGCGGCTGCGGTGGGCGCCACGAAGCCGGCGGCGGCACCGTCCGCTCGGCGACGGGATCGGCGACGGCGAGCACGGGGAACACCGTCGCGGCGAGGCCGATGTCCGGTGGGAGGAGCGCGAGGGCCTCGGCCCTGGGGAGCTTCGAGAGATAGGTGCCGAGGCGATCGACGATCTCATCGAGGGCTTTGTACGGGACGCTCTCGCGCTCGTAGCAGCGGGCCCACAGCACGAGCGTGGAGGAGGGCAGTCGGCTGAGCAGCTCGCGCACGAGCATGGTCTTGCCGACGCCGGACTCGCCCTCGACGATGAACGCGCGCACCTGGCCGCGCTGCGCGTCCTCGAAGGCCCGCGCGAGCTCGGTCAGCTCCTTTCGCCGACCCACGAACGTCGCGGCGTGCGTGGGGCGCGCCCCCGGCGCTGTTCGATCTTCGCCGAGCGCCTCCAGCACGTCGTCAAGCCCCGCGCGCTCCGAAGCCTCGCTGCGCAAGAGCGCCATCGTGAGCGCGTCGAGATCGGGGGGCACGCCGGGCACGACGGCGCTCGGCGGCAACGGCGTCGCCTTTTGCTTGAGCGCCGCGACAGCGTCGGACGCGACGTCGAACGGCAGCACGCCCGTCATCGCGAGATAGAGCATCACGCCCACCGAGTACCAATCCGCCGCAGGACCGACGGGTCTCCCCGCCGCTTGCTCCGGCGCCATGAAGTGCGCGGTGCCGACGACGTGCTCCTCTTCGTCCGACCATGTCTCGGTCACCAGGCCGAAATCGAGGATCACGAGCCTCCCTTCGCGCGTCACGAGGACGTTGGAAGGCTTGATGTCGCGATGGACCCGGCCCGATGCGTGCAGAGCTCCGAGGCCGTGAGCAAGCTGCCCGAGCGCGTCGCGAAGTCGCCCCTCCTGGAAGATCCCCGGCAACCCGGACGGCGGCGACGAGTCCGACGTGCCTCGTGCAGCGGGCCGCACGACCGTGTCGAGATCCTCGGGGGGAGAAGGCTTTCCGGCGTCTCCGGCGCGCGGCTCGTCGTTGCCTCGGACGTGGTCGACGAACGGCGCGCCGCTCACGAGCTCCATCGTGAAGAAGAGCTGACCGTTCTCTTCGTGCAGCTCGCCGAGGCGCACGAGGTTGGGGTGCGCGAGGTCGACGAGCGAACGGAACTCGTTCTTGAAGCGCAAGCGCCCGGGCGCGTCGAGGCTGCGCAGCGTCTTCAGCGCGACGCGAGCGCGGCGCTGTCGATCGTACGCCTCGTACACCACGCCCATGCCACCCCACCCGAGCAGGCGGCGGATCTCGAAGCGGCTCGGCGAGATGTCGGGGTCGATGCGCGAGGGGAAATGCACGGTCAGGAGAGCGGCTGGAGAGGGGCTGCGCTCCACGCGGGCGCGGCCGGCGCGAAGGGTCGCACGGCGCGGGGGCAGAAGTCGACCGCGCGGCCGAGCGATGGGTCGTTGATCCGACGGCGCTGTTCGCGCTACGTGAAAAGGATGCGGCAGACCCTCCTTCGTTCTGGCTTTTCTTTCCTCGTGTCCGCGCTCTTCGTCGCGGCGATCAGCGGCTGCGGGGGCAGCGAGACAGGGGGTGACCCGAAGTTCGGAAAGGCGTATTCGAAGCGCCGAACCCGTGGACCAAGGACGTGAGCGGGCTCCAGAAGCACGCCGACTCCGACAAGATCGTCTCCTGGCTCGATCAGAACGGCGGGTGGGGAACAGGCGAGATGCGCATCGATTTCAGCATCGAGGTGCTCGCGGCGGACGCGTCGACCGAGAAGCGCGACTTCGAGGCGACGGGCGATTTCTACGATCCCGACTGCGACAAGGTCCCGTTCCCCGTGCCGAGCGGCGGCGCGCTCGAAGGCGAAGAAGGCTACGAGTGCGCGAACGACGGCGACTGCCACCTGCTCGTCGTCCACGAGAGCGAGAAGAAGCTCTACGAGATGTGGCGCGCGAACATCAGCGGGGGCACGTTCTACGGCGGCTGCGCCGCGGTGTGGGATCTCACGAAGCAATACCCGGACAGCCTCCGCGGCGACGACTGCTCCTCGGCGGACGCGGGCGGCTTCCCGATCGCGGCGATGCTCTTCTCCGCGGACGAGATCGCCGCGGGCTCCATCGATCACGCGATCCGCTTCATCCTGCCCAACGAGCGGATCCGATCGAAGGTCTATGTGCACCCAGGGACGCACTCCACCTTCGCGACGAGCGGCGGCGCGGACGCTCCCCCTTACGGCGTGCGCCTGCGGCTGCGAGAGGACTTTCCGCTCGACACGCTCCCCTCCGACGGCGCGCGCGTGATCGCGAAGGGCCTCCAGAAATACGGGATGCTCCTCGCGGACGGCGGGAACATCGCGCTCACGGCGGCGAGCGATCGATTCACCGAGCACAAATGGGATGAAGTCGGGGTGGATTCTTTTGCGCTCACCGCCATCAAGCCCACCGACATGGAGGTCGCGGACATGGGGGATCTCATCGAATACAGCGGCGATTGCCAGCGCAACTGACATCGCTCGCGGAGAGCGGGCGCGGCGCACGTCGATCTCGAAATGGCAGCGTTGACCCCCCGGCGTCCCGCCGGTTAAAACCGCCCTGCGGTCATTCCTGCCACCAGGGTCAGAGACCCCTTCATTCTCGGGAGCACCGATGCGCTGGTTCGTGGAGATTTCGCCCCTCGGTGCGAGTGAGGGCCAGAAGCAGAAATGGTGTCTGGAGGCCGCTGGCTGGCAGCCCGCGCTGAAGCAGGCCCGCTCCCACCGCGGCGAGGAGGGCCCGCTCGGAGGCTTCTCGATCGAGCTGCTCGACGACGGCGCGCGCGCTGTCGATCCCGTCACGCGCATCCGGTACGTCATTCGCAGCGCGCCGGACGACGCTCCGCTCACGCACACGAAGGACGGCCCCGTGAAGGGCTCGGCCCCGAAGAGCGAGCCCGCGAAGCCCGAGCCTCCCAAGAGCGAGCCCGCGAAGCCCGAGCCTCCCAAGAGCGAGCCCGCGAAGCCGGCGCCCGCGCCGATCGAGCCTGTGAAACAAGCCTCGGCGAGCGACGACGTCGAGGTCCCGATCGACGACGAGGACAGCGCCGACATGGCGCCTCTCCCCGACTACGAGCTGCTGCAAGCCCGCGAGGAGAACCCGAGCGAGCGCTCGCCGCTCACGTACCGCGAGTACGTCTACGCCGTCGATCCGCGCACGTCCGACGCGGAGATCGAGCGCCTCCTGCGCGCCCGCTTCGACGCGGTGAAGCGCGATCTGGAGGGCGCCAAGGGTCGCTTCGTCAACCTCGCGATCTTCGATCACGTCTTCACCGGCAAGCCCGCGAGGCGCCCGCGCGGCACGCTCGCGTGGAAAGACTGGCGCGGCGCGCCCGAGATCCGGTTCCCCGCCGCCGAGCGCGCGAGCCTCGAGCCGCCTTCGTTCGCGGCCCCGACCAGCTTCTCCGCGCCCGTCCCGCAGCCCTCGATCCCGCCCGCTTCGCAGGTCCCTTCGACCGCCGTGGCGCCCACGCAACCCGCGCCTCCGGAGGCGTCGCCCCCGTCCGCGAAGGCCGCTGCGCCCGCGCCTGTCGCGGCCCCCGTCGCTGCGCCCGAGCCTGTCGCTGCACCCGCACCTGTCGCGGCCCCCGCACCTGTCGCTACGCCCGAGCCTGTGGCAGCCCCCGTCGCCGTCGCCGCGCCCGCCGCTTCGGTGACGCTCACGCCGCCCACGATTTCAAGCGCCCCCATGTCTTCGGTCGCGTCGACCGAGCCTTCGCCGACCGCCGCGCCCGCGGAGATCGCCGTCAAGGTCGCGGCCCCCGAGCCCGCCAAAGAGCCGCAAATCGAAGCCCCCGCGGCCCCGATCGCCCCTCCCGTCGAGGTGAAGATCGAAGCCCCTATCGAGGTGAAGATCGAGCCCGCCGCGCGACCGAGCGCGGCCCCGGTGAGCGCGGCCCCCAAGACGATGCCCGCCGCCGCGCCGAAGGCGGCCCCTCCCCCGCCCGCGAAGCGCGAAGCCTTCATTCCTGCGGTGAAGACAGCCGCCGAGGCCGGCAAGCGCATCTCCGGCGACGACCTGATCGGCGAGCTCTTCGAGGCGTGCGGCGATCTCCAGTTCCTCCGCGACAGCCTCGAAGGCGCCGATTTCGTCCTCTCCCTCGCGCTCGAGAAGCTCCCGAGCGAGGTCGGCCTCGTGTCCCTCTTCGACATCAATCGGCGCGAGTTCGTCGTCATTCGCCAGGCCGGCGGCCCGCGCAGCGTCGTCCTCTCGCGCCTCCCCGAGCGCGCCGGCCTCGCTCAGCCCGCGATGCGGAAGAAGTCCGCCATCGTGATCGCCGACGCCTCCAAGGAGCCCCGCGCCCTCGACGATCGATTCCGCGCCCTCGGCATCGAGCTGCACAGCATGATGATCGCCCCCGTCGAGGTCTCCGGCCGCTATCTCGGCCTCATCGAGCTGTGCAATCCCGTCGACGGAAAGGCCTTCACCGAGGGCGACGGCCACGCCCTCACGTACATCGGCGAACAGTACGCCGAGTTCGTCGCGGAGCGCGGGGTCCAGATCGATCCCGAGATGATCATCGAGCGCCACCAGAAGCGTTGACAGATGGTATCCGAAGGCACCGGCCGCAGGCTCTTCTACTTCGCGCTGGTGCCCGCGATCGTCTTCGCGGTGCTCGCCCTCGGCGGCATCGCGCTCCGCACGACCCTTCAGATCGAGAAGGCCCGCCAGCAGACCGTCATCTCTGCCACCCTCGCCGTCGCCACCGAGCGCGTCGACCGCCTCGACAAGCTGGTCATCGAGCAGGACAACGTCGTCGCCGCCCACACGGACCTCGGCAGCCTGCGCGCCATCGGCGATCGCTGGCTCCCCACCGCCGCCCGCGAGACGCCCACTGTCCGCGCGATCCTCGTCCTCGACATGGATCACCCCGAGCACGAGATCGCGGCCTTCGCCTCGCGCTCCCCGGGCCGCGACGACGACGTCTTCCGGCGCATCCTCGTCAATCGCCTCTTCCCGCAGATGAACCTCTCGGGCAACACCGAGGAGCTGCGCCACCTCCACCACGTCCTCGACGGCCAGAGCTACCTCGTGAGCTACTGGCAGCGATCCTACCTCGGCCGCCGCTACATGATCGTCGCCTGGCACGATGTCCGGCGCGTCGTCCACGACATCCTCCCTCGCCTCTACCGCGACATCGACCCTGGCAGTCGCATGAACGTCATCGACGAAGAGGGGCGCATCGTCTTCGGCCCCCCCATCAAAGGTGGGGAGTTCACCGTCGGCCGCCCCTTCCCGACGACCCTCTACAACTGGCAGCTTCAGGTCGCCCTCACCACCGCCGAGGAGCTCAACAGCAAGGTCGAACGGCAGCGGTTCATCGAGGTCGCGATGGTGGCCATGGCCGGCGCCGTCGCGCTCGCGGGCCTCGCGATCGTCCTCGCGGGCGCGTCCAAGGAGCGCAGGCTCGCGGCCCTGAAGAGCGATTTCGTCGCCAACGTCTCTCACGAGCTCAAGACCCCCCTCGCCCTGATTCGCATGTTCGGCGAGATGCTCCTCCTCGAAAAGGTCCCCACCCCGGAGAAGCGCCGCCAGTACCTCCAGATCATCATGAGCGAGAGCGAGCGCCTCACGGCCCTCATCGAGAACGTCCTTGATTTTGCCAAGGTCGAGCGCGGAAAGGCGGCCTACACGTTCGCCCCCGGCGACGTCGGCGAGGCCGTCGGGCGCGCCGTCGAGATCTTCAGTCACCGCGCGGAGCGAGAGGCCATGTCCGTCTCTCTCGACGTTGCGAGCGACCTCCCCCACGCGATGATCGACGCCCGCGCGCTGGAGCTCGCCAGCATCAACCTCATCGACAACGCCTTCAAATACGCGAAAGAGGGCGCCTCCGTGGAGGTCTCCGTCACCAAGAGCGAGGGCAAGATCCTCGTGCGCGTCCGCGACTTCGGCCCCGGCATCGACGGCGACGATCGCGAGCGCATCTTCGAGCGCTTCTTTCGAGGCAAGAACGCGAGCGGCACGCAGGTGCGCGGGAGCGGCATCGGCCTCGCCCTCGTCAAGCACATCGCCGAGAGCCACGGCGGCAGCGTGCGCGTCGTGAGCCCCGTCGCGAGCCCCGTCGAGTCCGACAAAGGCTGTGCGTTCATCATCGAGATCCCGGCCCTCGCCGCGGCCCCCGCCCCGACCGTCACGGCCCCGCCGGAGCTGCACCCCGAGCCCGCGGAGTGACAACAACCGGGTTGGCAAAAGCCGGCTCCAGGTTGGCGATTCAAGCATCGATATCGCCCGGCGCGCCGTCACATCCGGCCCCAGACCCCTCCCATCTCCTGGAGATGCTTCTCTCCGCACGCGGAGCGACCTCTCCCAAAACAGCCTCTCGCCACGCGGCACGAGGCGTGCTTCAATGACCTCTCGCACCGGCTTCCTTGTTTGAAAAAAATGCTCTTCGGAGGGCGCGATGACCTTGCGATTGTCTCAGAGTCTCAGCTTCGTGATGGTGGCCGCGCTCGCGGCGGGCGGCGTCCTCGGGTGTGACACGACAGGCGGTGGATCCGGCCAAGGTGTGCCGGGGCTCCCGGGCGTGACCTCCCCCGACCCCGACCCCAACCAGCCTGACCCGGACCCGTCGGGGAACCCCCTCTGCAACTCGGCCCCTGCCTGCGACGCGGGGATCACGGTGGATCCCAACGGCCCCGCCCTCATGATCACGGACCCGGCCGTCCTCGCCGAGCTCCCCCTCGAAAAGGTGGTGACCCAGCTCCTCCAGTACCAGGGAGTCGCCTGGGAGCCGAAAGAGCTGGTTCAGCGCCTCTTCGACGGGATGAACGACTCCGCAGGCGCAAAGTTCGACGACGTGTTCCACTGCGACAGCCCCGACAACCCGGCGCTCTTCAACAAGTCCGGGGACACCTTCACGTGCCCCCGCGCGGAAGGCAAGCTGGCCACTTCGACAGGCTTCTTCACCGAGGGAGACCCCGACTCCTTCTTCCCTGTCGCGGTGGTCAATCGCTTCGATCTGACGCCCATCGACGGCTCCAAGTGCGGTCAATACCGCATCATCTACGCCAAGCGCTCCGGCCTCGACGACCCGAACAACCGAGTGTTCTTGATCTTCGAGGCGGCCCTCGCCAACCCCGTGCCCGGCTGCCTGGAGGCCTGTCGGCCCGTCGCGGAGCTCTGGAAGGGCCTCGAGAGCAAGTCCACAAAGGACATCGCCACCCAGGTGCGCACCTTCTTCTTCGCGGGGATCCCCGGCTTCCGCCCGGCGATTCACCCCCAGCACTTCGGCCTCGGCGTCGTGGATCAGGGCTACGGCGGCACCGAGCCCGGCCAGATCCGTGTCAGTATGCACATGCAGGACAACTGGGACATGCGCGAGCTGCACTTCGGGATGCACCCCACGCTGGGCACTCCCCTGTTCGTGCCCGCGAGCGTCAAGAACAACCCCGTCGCCTCGTACTTTGGCCCGAACCCGAACGATCAGGGAATGGGCGAGTCCTACCGCTCTCAGTTCCTCTGGAACGAGCTCGTGAGCCTCGGCGCGAAGGACCTCAAGGACGTGCGCATGTTCACGAGCCCCGAGTTCAACGGCGTGGAGAGCCTCCTCGGCGGCGAGAAGAAGAATGACTATTTCGCGAACGCCACGAGCGCGGGCGACATGACCTTCATCGACGCGATGAACGAGCAGATCAACGCCCAGGGCCTGAATGCGGGTTGTCCGGCCGACGACCCGCTCGACGCCGAGGCCGTGATCAAGCGCGCCACGGCCCAGAGCTGCGCCGGCTGCCACGCGCCCAAGGAGCTCATCGGCGAGGACCGCTCCATCGGCTGCGGCCTCACCTGGCCGGACAGCATCGGACAGTCGCACGTGACAGAGAAGGGCGAGCGCTCCCCGGCGCTCAAGGAGGTCTTCCTCCCCCACCGCGCGGACGTCCTCGCGACCTTCCTCCAGTCGTGCGATCCGACGGCGATCCAGGGCAATCTCCAGCCCGGCGGCCCCGGCGGCTTCCAGGAAGGCAAGGAGTCGCAGAGCGGGATGGCCGGCGGCGCCGCGCGCACCCTGGGCGGCAGCTCCAGCCACTGACCCTCTCCCGGGGGTCGTCGCCGACGTCGCGGCCCCCTCGCGCTCGTGAAGGAGCTTTCGAAGCCCTCACCTTTCGTGTATGTCTCGGCTCATGGCCGCCCCGCGACACCTCTCCGCCGCCCGCTCCCTCGCCGCCGCCGCTCTCAGCATCTGGATCACGCTCTGTGCGCTCCCGGCGAGAGCCGATGTCGCGGGGCCTCGGGACGTCTGCGAGACAGAGGGCCTCCCCTGCGAGACATGCTGGCAGCACTACGGCGACGACCCCGGCGGCACCGAGTCGTTCAACAAGTGCAAGGAGGCTGTCATCGCCAAGGGCTACACCGAGACTTGCCGCAACAACCAGGGAGCGGGCGACAACGTCGTCTTCTGCGCGCCCGGCACCGAGGCGCACAAGGTCACCAAGGGGGGCGGCTGCGGGGGCTGCTCGCTCGGTGAAGGCGCCGCGACCAATGCCCTCCTGGGCGTCTCTCTGACCCTCGCGCTCCTCGCCCTCCGCCGCAAGAAATCCCCCCGAGGCTGAACCGCTCTCACGGCCCCTTGTGCTGCAGATGAGCCTTCTCCGAGAGGCTCTTCTTCCCCTCCACGATCCCCGTCACCTCCTCTGTCCGGTCGCCGAGGACATGGTATCTGGCATAGGCCAGCACCCACGGGTTCACGATGGAGAACCCCTCCTCGTCGCCCAGCGCCAGACAGGCCATGTCCGCCAGATAGCTGTTCCCCAGGCCAAAGAGCTGGTGACACCCGCCGTCGACCTCCACCCACGAGAGGTCCACCCCCGCGACCTTCGCAAACAGGCTGTCTGCCCCCACCTTGTCCAGCGAGCCGCTCATGAGCATCACGGGCACCTTCGCGCCGTCGTAGCCCAGATCCCCAAAGAAATCGTTCGCCCCGCCCGCCATCGGCACCACCATCCGCGCCCGCTTCTCCGAAAGATCCATAGAGAATACGCCCACCTCCTCGGCCGAGCAAGGCGCCACTTCCCCGGCGTCGCACTTCGCCTGGATCACCGCAGGATCAAAGGTCGCTCCCGCCACCGCCCAGGCT
>Ga0268298_10006010_pt1 | contig 11132 bp, 7 predicted proteins | sample WWTPWeurt_MetaG_FD_194462 | JGI IMG/M metagenome (GOLD analysis project Ga0268298, IMG submission 194462) | Activated sludge microbial communities from WWTP in Nijmegen, Gelderland, Netherland - WWTP Weurt | ecosystem: Engineered > WWTP > Aerobic digester > Activated sludge | place: Netherlands... | reverse complement strand
CGCAGCAGGCGCTGGCGCAGTTCCTCCCAGCTCGGCGGCAGGATGAAGATCAGCACGGCGTGCGGGAAGATCTTCTTGATCTGCAGCGCGCCCTGCCAGTCGATCTCCAGCACCACGTCCTGGCCGGCGGCGATGCGCGACTCGATCGCCGCGCGCGAGGTGCCGTACAGGTTGCCGTGCACCTCGGCCCACTCGAAGAAGTCGCCGGCTGCGATCTTGGCGCGGAATTCCGGCTCGCCGATGAAGTGGTATTCGCGGCCGTCCTGTTCCTGCCCGCGCGGCGCGCGCGTGGTGTGCGAGATCGACACCGCCAGGTGCGAATCGAGCTCGAGCAGCGCCTTGACGAGGCTGGACTTGCCGGCGCCGCTGGGCGCGGCGACGACGAACAGGTTGCCGGGGTAGTCAGCGGGCTTCATTCGAGGAAAGGCATTCTAGCGAACCACTTCGGATGGCTTGTCGCGCGTCGTTGGCGCACCGCGGCTGGACACAACAGGAGAAATGCCGAACCATCGCGGGCGGAGAAGCTCCGAGGGGATTGGACATGGCCCTGGGGATCGAACCGGCTTTCGCTTGCTGAGGCGCCGCTCGCGTGCGCACCATCAGCGAGTTCCTGAGGGATCAGGCGGCCGCACTCCGACGAATCGCCGGTGCGACGCGCGGCGACATGAGTGTCGAGGACGTCAAGCAGGAGGCTTGGCTCGTCGCGGCCGACATCGAGCAGCGAAGGGGCTACCCGGTCGATTTCGGCGATCCTGACGATCAGGAGTCCCTGCTGAAGTGGCTCCACTGCAAGCTCGTGAGGTTTGCCGAGAAACAGATGCGCCATGCCGTTCGCATCGACAAGGACTGGGACCAGGAAGATGCCGGCGTTGCGGCAAGTGCCCTGGCACGCCTGCTCACTTCGCCGTTGGAATCCGACCCGCTGGTGCGGCTGGAGCAGGCCGAGGGCGAGGCCGACTTCGCGAAGATTGCCCGACGAAGCTACTCCGAGGCGTCGGCCTACGTCCTGCTGCTGATCAGGTTCGACTGGAATGTCGACGAACTCGCCGCGGACCTGCGAGTCGCCGTGCAGACCTTGCGCAGGCGCTTGCGGGTGTGCGGCATCAAGGCCAAGGTCCAACCCTCGCTCTTCGATGGTCTGGCTGTCATCGATCCCGCCTTCGAGCCACGTCGGGCACGCCGATTCAGTGTCCGGCGCCTTGTCGAGGCGGTCGTCCACCAGCGGTGCTGGAGCTTCGGCTGATCGGCCTACGCCGAATCGAAAGCCTCTTGATCGACGAAGCGGCCAGTTTGGCGCATCGCCGGCAGCAATTCCTGGTCGGCGTAGGTGCAACCGGTCTTGCCCGGGTCGACTTGCTGCCCCTTGGCTGCCTGATCCGGCAGATGGCCGCCTCCCTGGGTCAACAAGCGCGTCAGGACGCGATAGCCGGGCCGCCAGGCGCCTGCGCTCGGGAAGACCTCGCGCAGACTGGCAAGAATCTGCATGCCCGCGAAGTCGAGGTCGCCGAAGAAGCTGACAGGCACTTGCGCCGCGCCGAAGAGCCAGGACTCGACGGCCGACAGGCCTGCGCTGGCCGACGGCGTGCGCAGATACAGGCGAGAACCTGAACGCGACCGCAGCCTCCGCGCGCTGCCGCGGAATCCGGCGGCATAGACGAGCAGACTGCGCTCCCAGGCGGGAGTGCGTGCGTCGGCCATGTGCTCGAAGGTCACGAGGTTCTCGACGAAGAGCACGTCCGTGAACAAACCGTCGCTTGGCAATGCCAACAGCAACTGGATCGGTGGTTCGTAGAACTGCCCCGGGGCCGCACCCAGCAGGCGCAGCAGTTCGTCCCGGCTGTCCAGCAGCTTGGAGCGCCCCTGGAATACGCGGGCGGACGCCTCGCGCAGCGCCATCGACTGCCCGGAGCGGCACAGGCCGATCAAGGCCAACAGGCTGCGTGTGGCCTCGTCGAGCGAAAGGCCTTCCAGCAGTGTCATGGGGTTGCGGGCCAGGTAGTCGAGCACCATCCGCGGGTCGTCGGGCACGATCGACTTCGACACTGCTGCAGTGCTGGCCCATTGCTTCGCAAGGTGCTCCAACCACTGCCGCTGCCAGCGCAAGGCCTGTGGCGTGTAGCCGGCCCAGGCGGCAAGTTCATCGAAGTTGCGAAGCTCGAGTCTTGGCTTGCGATCGGTGAAGCTGGAGAACGCGCGCGGCGGCTCGATCTGCAGGCCGACCCAGCCCGTTGCGCACAGGTCGTCCAGCAACATGATCAGGAGTTGCAACTGGTCGGCGTCGGCTGCTGCGTGCAGTTCGGGTGCGGTCTTGCGGTCCAACGGCAGGCGTACGGGGCCTTGACCGGTACTGCGCTCGGCCTTGGCGAGCAGGGCCATGGCCAGACGCTGGAGGAAGGGGTGGGCCGCCAGCGTCGCCACCGTGGGCACGGAGGTTGGAGAGGGCGGCATGGGTCAGGCTGCGGCCTCGTCGCCGCTCGGGGCCGCCACGGAAGCGCCCGCCGGTGCTCGGTTCGCCTCCCACTCCTTGCGCGCGGTCTCGCGGGCCTGTGCCGCGTGAGCGTCCCACAGGCGTGCCAAGGCGTCGCGGTGCAGCGTCTTTTCCTGCACCTCGCTGATGAACAGTTCCTGGCCGTCGCGCCGCGCCAGCACCTTGGAGAAGGTGAACTCCTTGTCGAATTCCGGCTTCACCGCGCCGGACTTCGAGGTTGGCATCGCAACGACAAGCTGGAGGCCGAGCGTCCGCGACAGGAACTGCAGCACGCTGCGCGACCGCGATTCATCCATCTTCGAAAACGCTTCGTCGCTGAGCATCAGCCGCAGCGCCGGGGCCTCGCGCCGCTCCCGCCCGAAGTGGCCGAGTGCATGGGCGAGCACTGCCGAGCGCACGACGTAGAACGGCGTCTCCAGTTCGCCGCCCGAGCCCGTGCCCCAGGTGGACAGCCGGGTCGTGCCGACCGGGCTGGTGCGCACGATGTCGTAGCGGCGGTAGTTGCGGTAGTCGGCAATCTCCTTGAGCGCACGCTCGCTGGCACCCTGGTCGTTGGCAAGCAGCAGGCGGCGAATTTCCTGCGCGGTGGCGCGTTGCTCGTCGCTGAGACGGGGCGATTCGAAAATCGAACCCCGATCGTGCTCCAGCCCTTCGACAGCGCCTTCGACCGCATCGAAGAACTCGCATACCTTCTGCATGCGCGGGATCCAGTCCCATTCGAGTTCGAAGCTGTCGTTGCCGAAGCGGATGTCCTTCAGGTGGCGGTTGAGCCGGGACAGCGTGGTGGCGCCCTGTTTCACGTCGTCGCGAACCTTGAAGCAGAAGCTGCTGGTGAAGACGTGGTTGAAGCTGCTTTCAGCCTCCTGCAGTGAACGGGCGTTGTCGGCCAATCCGATGGCGCGTTGCCGCTGGGACTGCTCGGCGATGGCTTGTCGGGTTTGGAAGACGACTGGGAGCAGTTCCTCGAGGCGGTCGATGTTGCGTGGCGGATCGCTCCAGGCGAAGCGCTCGCCGTCGTCGCGCGCGCCGCTCAGGTAGGTGCCGACCGCCTGCTGGAGCTCGCGCAGCGTGCGCGGCAGGTTCTCGCGCAGCGTCTGCGCGCGATGGCGCAGCGCGTCGAGACTGGTCTCCTCCTCGGCTGCCAGGGCCTGCGCATCGGTCACCAGCTGAGGCTCGGTGGCCAGTTGCGGCACGGCGCCGGCGAAGCGAGCGGCCCATACCGTGGCATTCGTGCAGGCGATCTCCAGTTCCGGCAACCGTTGATCGAGTGTCTGCTCTCGGCCGCGCAGGGTGGTCAGCTCCTTGTCGGCGGCGCCGACCAGCTTCAGCTCTTCATCGCGCAGGCTCTTGACCCCCTTGATGTGCTCGTCCAGCGCCCGCCGCTCGGCTTCCAGCCCTTCGATGGATGACAAGTCCAGCGCCTTCAGCGCCTGTTCGGCCGTAGCGTGCTGCACCTGGCTCTCCAGCACGGCCAGCAGCAGAGGCGACAGCGGCGTGAATACCGCGCCGTTGAACATGCGCGCGACGGCCTTCAAGGACTGGTCGAGCAACTGCAGCGCCCGTGCCTCACGTGCCAGCCGCGCGAGCTCGTCCTCGCACCACTGGCGTCGGCGCTGGCGCGCTGCTTCGCCAAAGCTCAGGTCGCCGTCCGGCGCGCGGCAGGCGAACATGCCGTAGCCACGGCTGCCCAGGCCTTGCTCCATCAGGCCCTGCGGTGTGCGCGCAAGTTCTTCCTCGCTGTCCACCTTGCGCACGCGGCCGTACTGCGCCATCAGGAAGGCGTTGGCGACGGGGTGCTTGCACACCAGCTCGTGCAGCACAGCGCGGGCTTCGAGCTGGCGGCCCTCGGTGTCTTCCATGGCCTTGCGACCTTGCACGACCTTGGGCGAGCGCACGGGGAAGCGTTGCTTCACCAAGCGTGCACAGCGCGCCTCGTGCCCCGCCTCGACGATGATCGCGAAGCGGTCGCCGCCCATATAACCTTCGATGGCGTTCTGCCAGGCACTGCCGGACCGTGGTTCCACCAGCTGGGCGAGCAAATGCGGGCGGGCCTGTGGGAGCTCGCGCTCGATCAATGTCACGGCATCGTGCGTGTCGCGCGGGGCCACGCTGCGGCCGGCCTGCAGCTGCCGCAGTTCGGCATCGCGCTGCTCGCCCTCGTCCGTCAAGGCTTTCAGGCGAGCGCCCACGTCGGCGAGCGCTTGCACGACGGCCGCCTGCACCGAGCCGTCGCCTTCGTGGATGCCACGCTGCAGGGTTGCCAGGCTGGCGTCGAAGGCCTCCAGTTCGAAGGCGGGCAGTTCCACATCGAGCCGAGCTGGCCGGGCGTAGGCGTGAGCCATGTCTGGCCACGGCTTCAATACGCCCGAGGCCGCCGGTCGCAGCGCCTGCACAGCATTGCCCAGCGCGGGCACGGCGGACAGGTCGAGGGCCAGCAATTGCTCCAACTGCGCCGTCATGCCACCAATGCCGCGCGCAGCCTCTTGCACGCGGGTCCAGTGCAATCGGAACTGGTCGGATTGCAGTCGGATCTGGTTTTCCAGCGCGTCCTTCTTCTGGGCCACCTCGCTGCCCGCCAGGCGCTGTCTCACTGCGCCGAGTTGCTCGCGCAACTCGGTGTCCTGGGCGTCGAGCGAAGCCAGTCTTTCGGCCGTCTGGCCTTGCCTTCTTTCCTGCGTCGCGATCTGGCGCTTCACGGAAGCCAGTTCGTCGCGCGCCTCGCTGTGCATGCGCAACGCATGGGCGATGGTGGTGACGACGAAGCGGCGAGATTCATCAAGCACGGCCTCTGCCCGTTCGCCGGCGGCGTCGAGCCGATCGAGGTTTCTCTGCAGACGCTCGGCCTCGGTCTTCAGGCCCGCGATGGAGCGCATCAGCTCGCGCATCTTGTCGAGATCGCGGCTGAAGTCGTGCGGCTCGAGGATCTCGTCACGCACCAGGTCGTTGACGTTGCCCAGTTCCTTGTAGGCCATGGCCTTGACGATGGACTTGGCCGCGCGCACGGCCTCGTTCTCGCCCACGGCGGTCTTGCCCATCAGCGCGCCGTAGAGGTGCTGCAGATAGCCGCCCTTGTCGGGGAAGCGCTGGACCACCGTTTCCTTGTCGGCTTGCAGGCGGTGCTGCAACTGGAGGTACAGCTCCTTGAGCGGCAGCGGCGTGTCGCCCAGGGCTTCGCCGTTGCGTCGCGCCAGATCCTTCAGCGACAAGGCCCGACGCACGATGAAGAACTGCGGTTGCCCCTGCAGTGTGGCGCGCCGACCATCCTCGAAAGCTTCGACGCCGACGAGTGCCGTGAACGAAGGGGCCCGCTCGGCTGCGCTTTCCGAAGGCTCGAACACGATGGCGGCGTAGCTGGTCGAGCGCGTGCGCAGGAACACGCCGTCGGCCTGCTGGCCCAAGGCATAGGCCGCCAGCGTGCGCGGCTCCTTGCCGCCACGGCGGCTCTGGGTGGATTCGTCCTGGCCGATGTTGAACTGCACCAGGTGCTGGTGCGCGGCCGTCAGTACGGTCTGGATGGCATCGAGCAGCGTGGACTTGCCTGACCCCGACTCGCCCGTGAGCAGCACCGTGTCGGCGAAGGCCCATTCACGGTCTTCGAGCGAGCCCCAGTGCCAGGTCAGCAGCCTTCCGATCTTCACGGCGCAGCTTCCTCAGGGTTCACGGCCGATGGCGCCGAAGCCGCCACCTTCCGGCCGGCGAGCCGCAGAGCGTCTTCCATTGCTTCGTCGCTCACGAAGCTCATCACGGGTCGCAGCACCGCGAGACCCATCTGCATGTCACCCGCGTCGTCACCCTCCACGAAGTGCACCACGCGGTGTTTGCGAAGGTCGCGCAGCAGCGCCATGCGATCGGTGGCCGAGTTCGGCAGCCGATGTGCGAGCAGCGACACCACCGCCTGTGACAGCTCCTCGAGACTGATGGCCAATCGCTCGTCGACCAGCGGCCGCCGGCCCGTTAGTGCCTCGGTGTAGAGAAAGCGCAGCGCGATGACCGCGGCCACGAAGTCACGTGACAGGCGGGCACGCAAGCGCTTCACGCCGTCTTCATCGTCTTCGCCACCGCCTTCGCCCGGTGGGTACAGGCGCAGCAGCCGGGCGTCGGGGTCGTGCGCGAGCACGAAGCCCATGCAACCGAACCACTCGCGCAGCAACTGTTCGCATTGCAGCGCGTCGTCGTAGTGCCGGGCATCGGGCTGGGAGTAGTCGCGCCAGAGCACCCCAGTGGCCAGCAGGCGGCCTGCCAACTCGGCGAAGCGCGCGGGCTTCACATTGCCGGCGCCTTCGGTGGCGAGCCGCTGTTCGATGAAGTGGGCGAGCGACTGCGTCATCTCGATGAGGACTCGGACGCGTCCACGGGCCGAGCATCCAACACATAGTTGTCAGCCGCGAAGAACTCGTTGCGCACCTGCTCGCCGGTCTTGCGCGCACGCACGCGCAACTGGCGGCCTTCCGCCGAACGCGCCGCGCCCACGGCATGTAGAACGCGCACGGCATCCGCCGCGTTTGCGACGGGCAAGGCGTCCAGGGCGACAGGGCCTTGCTCCAGCAGGGGCAGCAAGCCCTGCAGTACGTCGCGGTCGCTGAATGCGAAAGCCTCGGCTTCGGCGCGGCGCAGGATGGCGCAGAGCCGGCTCTCATCGTCCACCACCAGCGGGGATTGCGCGGCATAGATCGCCTCGCGGTCGCGCACCGTCCAGCGCAGCACGCCGCCGGGCAGCCGCGCTTCGCAGGTGGCGAGGCGTCCAGCCAGCGCGTCCAGCAAGGTCTCTCGCGGTGCTTCCGGCTGTTCCTTCAGCCAAGCCATCGTGCGACCCAGCGCCGACTCGGCACCGTAGTCCAGCGACAGCGCCTGCCGCAGCAGGCTGGTGAAGCGGCGCACGTAATTGTTCATCTCCGAGCGCAGCATCGGCAGCTTGAGGCTGCACGCCGCCTCGACCATGCTCTCGATGCGGTCAGCCAGCCACAGCAGCGGGCTGCGGCCCTGTACTTGCTGCTCCAGCCAGGGTGCGCGCTGCAGCAAGTGGCCCTCGGCCTGGGTGCGCAGTTCGCCGTCCAGTGCGCGCACCTGATCCAGTGCCTCACTGATCTGGCCGCGATGGCGTTCGGCGGAGTCGGCCACGAGACGCACCGCGTACTCGCGCGCGAAGCGCTTCTCGATGAAGTCGTTGAACTCGTTCCAGGCGACCTTCTGCGCCAGGGCCTCGCGGGTGAGGCTCTGGATGAGAAGCCGGAAGTACTCGATGTCGTCCTGCAGATCCTGCACGACACGGCTGGCGAACTCGTGCGCGTCCAGCAGCTCGTCTGCATCGCGTGTGGCGAGGAAGGCGGCCAGCGCCTTGCGAGCCGAGCGCATGTTGCGCTGGCGGGTCTTGGTGCGCGAGTCGTCGAGGTTGGCGAAGGTTTCGCTGAAGGCCTTGCCCGCGCGGCTGAGCTTGAGCGTGGGCTTCAGATCGATGGGGTCGCGATAGTCCTCCAGCCAGCCATGATCCTTGAGCTTGCGCAGGAGCTCGCCGGCGTAGGCCCGCTCCTCCTCGGGTCGCAGCGGCTGCTGCGTTTCGAAGGCCAGTGCGCGCAGCATGGGATCGGTGAGTGCGCGCAAGATGACTTCGAGCACGAGGTCGCGGGTCAGCGTCTCGGCATAGTCGGCATTGGCCCCGTGCACGCGCTCGTGCAGCGCCCGCAGCACGGCGGCGCAGAGCTCACGGTTGTCGTGCGTGAGCGGGCGGAAGAAGTGTTCGCGAGGTGGGGCGAAGAACTGCATAGTCTGCGCCATCTAGTTGCTCGTCGCAGCCGCGTTGGCGCGCTGAGCGACGGCAGAGCACGCCTCCATCAAGGTGCCGAAGGGCATTGCATCGCCGACCAGGATGTCGTCGGCGCGCATGCTCTCGTAGTCGGCTGCCAGTGCCTCGCGTGCCGCTCCTTCGGGCACGATCTGCAGCTTCCCGCTGGTAGCGGCGAAGTAGTCGATGGCGGCTCCTTCGGCATCCTTCTCGATGAAGAAGAGTGACTTGTGTTCCGCGACTGCCTTGGCGATCTCGTGGTCAGCGATGGCAGCAGCGAAGTGCGAGCTTTGTCCTATTGCGGCGAGATCGTGCCAGTGTCGGGCATAGCGTTCGCCGCGGATCCGGGCCTGGGTGCAGTAGACGTGTGCCGCGGTGGCCTTCTCCCAGAAGGTGCGCGCCACGCTCATCACCTGCGGAAATGCGACGGGGAACACGACATCGTTGACATGTCCATCCATGTCGCAGGTGACCCTCATCACTTGATGCGGCTCGCCGGTGGCGCGTGCGCCGAACTCCAGCGTCACGACGGGTGAGACATAGCCGATTCCGAGCTTGTGCGCCGGGTAGTGCAGCAGCAGCGTGTCGCGATCGGTGCCGCCGATCTCCAGCTCCACGTCGAGTCGGTCACGCGTCAGCGCCTCCTCGATCACAGGCCGGACCTGGGTATCGATCCACACGGGAAGGCGTTCGCGGACGACCTTGGTCCACTTGCCGGCTTGGCTTCGACTGCCGGGTAAGGCGCCACCGTCATCGACCAGGTCTGCGATCAGCTTGCGGATGTCGTAGGTGAGGTCGATATCCTCGGAGAACCGATCGATGATCTTGTAGGCCTTGGACAGCGACGTGCCGCCCTTGAACGTCAAGTCGGAAGCGAGGGGAGAGCTGAACAACGCGTTCAGGGCCCACACCACCCAGACATCCTTCTCGAGCAGATGAGCCGGGCGCCCGCTGCGCTCGCGGGCAAGCTCCAGGACTTCGCGCTGGTCGTCAGCACCAAGGGCGAAGAAGGACTCAGCCACGAGTTGCTGCTTCCCCAATGGCACGGGCCATCCAGGATGGGAGGACCGCTCGATTGGCAGTCAGCGTCCGCCACTCTGTCTCCGGAAGGGTCCGGCGCAGCGTCGCCAGTGATTCGCGGACGTGAGGCGCCCCCATCCAGGCCAGGGCGCGGACTGCAGCCCCCGCGGGGCCTGCCCCAAGGGCAAGCATCCAGCGTGGCGCGTGTTTGATCACCACCTCCGACCTGCCGAGCTTCAGCCGTCGCGTCCGTCCTGAGGTCACGTAGGCCTCCCGGATCGGGACCTGCTGAGTCAGCCCTAGCGCGTTGGCTGCTGAGGCGCCATGAGGGACCATGGTTTCTCCGCTTCGGACGGCCAGCGATTCGATCACCTTTGCAGGCGCGGGCGCCCGAGTACCGAAGCGGCTCGACACCGGCATGGCATAGCTTCCGCGCGCGATGCGCAGCAGTTTCCCTTCCTTGGTCAGGCGGGAGAAAGCCTGATCCACGGCCGCCCGACTTCCGAGGTGCAGGAACTCCTTGGGCGAGAGCACGCCACCCTCGGGCAGGGACTTGGCGTGGAGGACGATCGATTCAGGCAGAGTCATGGGCGACACGGTAAGAATCATAATACAGTTTCTGACATGCTACACGTCCAGGAGTTCCTGGCGGGGTTGAGTTCAGTCAGAGTTGTCGCCCACTGCTTCGCTCGGCCATCTGCCGGCAGCCAGCACGCGACGATTGCCCGCGCAGCGCTGTCAGGGTGCTGTCTTCAGTGGTCGTTTCGACGACAGGTGTCCACTGGCGAGACGGAGCGATGCGCCATGAACTCGCTCGTGGAGTTGATTGCCAAGCAGCTGATCAGCGGCGGCCAAACCGGCGGGTGAATCGGAGATCTTGGGTCGGCATGACCCCGCGCGGGGCATCACTCGAGGTTCTGCACCTGCTCGCGCAGCTGTTCGATGGCGACCTTCATCTCCACCGAGATGTTGGTGAGCTCCAGCGAGGCCGCCTTGGAGGCCAGCGTGTTGGCTTCGCGCAGCAGCTCCTGGATGAGGAAGTCGAGCCGCTTGCCGACCTCTCCGCCGGCTGTTAGCAGCCGCTCGATCTCGTCGAGGTGGGCGCGCAGGCGGGCGAGTTCCTCGGCCACGTCGATGCGGATGGCGAAGGCGGCGGCCTCGTTGATCGCGCGTTCCTGCAGCGCCTCGCGCGGCACGCTGGCCGAGGCGTCGACCACGGCGAGCGCTTCCTGCCAGCGCTCGACGAAGCGCTGCTGCTGGCGCTGCACCACCGCGGGTACCAGCGGCTCGGCCTGCGCCGCCAGCTCGCGCAGGCGCCGCACCCGTTCCATCAGGATGACGACGAGGCGCTGGCCCTCGCGCGCCCGCGCGTCGCGCAGGCCGGCGATGCAGCGCTTGGCCGCATCGAGTGCGGCCTCGTCGAGCTTGGGTGCCGCCGTGCCGCTGCGGCACCATTGCAGGATCTCGTTGACCGACAGGTTCGTGGCCTTCGGCAACCAGCCTTGCACGGTGCTCTCCAGCCGCGCGAGCCGGTTCAGCTGTTCGGGCTGGGGCTGCGGCCAGGCGCTGGCGGCCTCGATCTGTGCATTCAGTCGCAGTTCGATCTTGCCGCGGCGGAACGCACTGCCAACCAGATCACGCAAGGCGGGTTCGAGGGCGCGGAACTCGTCGGGCAGGCGCAGCACGAGGTCGAGGAAGCGGCTGTTCACGCTGCGCAGCTCGATGCTGACGCTGCCGCCGGCCGAAGGTGCGCGCGGCGTGTCGCTTTGCGCATTTCCGGCCGCGTCGCCTGGGGCCGCGGAGCCCGCGCTGGCACTGGCGTAGCCGGTCATGCTGTAGACTGCC
>Ga0268298_10006009_pt1 | contig 11134 bp, 12 predicted proteins | sample WWTPWeurt_MetaG_FD_194462 | JGI IMG/M metagenome (GOLD analysis project Ga0268298, IMG submission 194462) | Activated sludge microbial communities from WWTP in Nijmegen, Gelderland, Netherland - WWTP Weurt | ecosystem: Engineered > WWTP > Aerobic digester > Activated sludge | place... | reverse complement strand
TGATACGGGAGTTCGCGCACTCGACGACGTATCGATAGACATTCACAAGGGCGAAGTATTTGCACTCCTCGGTCCAAACGGCGCCGGAAAAACCACCTTCATCGGCATCATCTCCGGACTGGTACAAAAAACGTCCGGCACGGCAACAATCGATGGACACGATATCGGAACCTCTTGGCGATTAGCACGTCAAGCAATCGGTCTCGTCCCCCAGGAAATCCATCTCGATATTTTCCTCTCAGCTGAAGCTATCATCAAAAATCAACGAGGCTTTCACGGAAAATCTCCCCACCCCGCCCTTGTTACTGAAATTCTAAAACGTCTCTCACTGTGGGACAAACGACATGAGCAGGTACGATTCTTATCAGGAGGAATGAAACGTCGAGTCCTCATTGCCAAAGCATTGGTCACTGAACCAAAAGTGCTTTTTCTTGACGAACCGACTGCGGGCGTTGACGTCGAACTTCGAAAGGATATGTGGAACATCATTCGAGACCTCAAAGAAAAAGGAACGACGATTGTTCTTACAACGCACTACATTGAAGAAGCCGAGCTTCTCGCCGACCGTATTGGCATTATACATAACGGAAAACTCATCCTTGTCGAAGAAAAAACAACCCTCATGAAACGAATGGGGGAGAAAACACTGAATATTCTTCTCAGAAAACCGGTTCGGAATCTTCCGGAAACGCTGAAGACATTCCCGGTTACTCTCTCAGAAGACGGTCTCACACTCACCATTCGATATTCCGTAGAAAATTCCCCTGTTTTCCCCATTTTTTCCATCCTTGAACAAGAGGGTATTTTCCCTTTTGATCTCGTGACTCGAGAGACTTCACTTGAAGAAATATTTGTCAACCTCACCGCAGCGCAACATTCACTATGAACATATACATAAACTGGATCGGAGTCAGGACAATTTTTCTCAAAGAAATCGGGCGATCAAAGGATGTTGTCATCCAAGCATTTCTCTCACCGGTTATTTCAACCGCACTCTACTTCGTCGTCTTCGGAAGCGCCATTGGAAGCCGCATGGAAGCGCATCAAAGCGTCCCCTATGCCGCATTCATCGTTCCGGGACTCATTCTCATGGCGCTTCTCATGAACGCTTTGATGGCGGCGTCGAGCGGCATTTATTTTCCGAGATTCATTGGAACCATCGGAGACCTTCTTTCCGCTCCACTCTCATCGTTCGAAATCGCTATCGGATTCGCACTCTCCGCAATGGCCCGCTCCCTCGCTATTGGATGCACTATTTATATCGTTGCCGCACTCCTCACTCCGATTCCAATTGCTCATCCGATCGCCGTTATATTCCTCTCTCTCCTCGTCACACTGACATTCTCACTCCTCGGACTCGCCCTCGGTATCTGGGCAAAAGATTTCGAACAACTGAGTATTGTTCCGACACTCGTACTCACCCCACTTTCATTCTTGGGGGGCATCTTCTATTCAATTGAAATGCTTCCTGCCACCTGGCAAGCCATAACGCGCGTCAATCCCATTTTCTATATGATCGACGGACTTCGGTGGAGTTTCTTTGGAGTTTCAGACACCGATCCAATCATATGCTTCGCGCTTGTTTTTGCATTCTTCGTTCTTTCCGTTGTTATTCTCGCTCGCCTCTTCCAAGCGCACTCCGGATTGAGACAATAAAAGAAAAAAATGGAGAAACGCGTATGTAAAGAGTTTCTTAGAAATGGTATTACTTCACCAACTCTCGCTCACGCGCGGCAAAGACACGATTCGTGATAGGAGTGTCACCAACCAAAACGCCATCAAGCAAAGAGAGCATACGTTTTGCATGACGCGCCGTCGTCGCCTCATGAGTCACCAGTATGACGGTTTTCCCTTCATCATTCAGTTTCTGCAGAATCGACATCACGGCAAGTCCCGATTTCGAATCGAGATTTCCCGTCGGTTCATCGGCAAAGATAATGTCGGGATGATTCACGAGCGCACGCGCAATGGCAACCCGTTGCATCTCGCCACCTGAGAGTTGGTTGGTAAAATACTCCGCACGATGCTCCATGCCGACGGAGCGAAGCGCGTTCATCACCTCATCTCGGTGTCGATCCGTTCCCATCCCCTCCCAAACAATGCCCAGTGATTTCAAGAACCCCCGCAACCCTCCGATCCTCCACGTTCCACGAAAGCTCCGCCGGTGAAGACCGTAGATGTCATAGAGGAGCGGAAGCTCAACATTTTCAAAAACACTTGTCCTTGGCAAAAGATTGAACGATTGAAACACAAACCCGAGATTCTTATTGCGTATTTCAGCAAGTCGGTCCGAAGAAAACACACTCGTGTCTTCACCCGAAAGGACATAGTGACCGGACGTCGGTCGATCAAGGAGTCCCAAGAGGTGCATCAGAGTCGACTTCCCCGATCCGGAGGGTCCCATAAGCGCGACAAATTCTCCGGGAAGAACCGAAAATGTCGCCCCCTGAAGCGCAACCGTCCTCACTCCCTCTTCCGAGACATACGTTTTTTCCAATCGATCGCAAACAATGAGCGGGGACATACTATTTTTTCGTTTCTGAAATCACCCGATCGCCTTCCGAAAGACCGGAAAGAATTTCGACAATGCCGTCATCGCCACGAAGTCCAACGGAAATCTCTCGCGTCTCCACTACTCCGGTAGAGAGGAGGACGCGCGCCGTCCACTTTTCCGATTCTTCCACGAGAAGGCGCCCGGGAAGCGTGAGTGCCCCGCGTTTTTCGGCAATATGAATATCGGCATCGCCGCTCATTCCGGGCTTGAGCTTCGCATCAAGACCGGAGAGACGAAGTTTCACTACGTAGTACACCACATCCTGAATCACGGTCGAATCCGGTTCAATCTCGACAACTTCAGCGGGAAGCGTCGTGTTTACATCAAAGGCATCGAAAGAAATATCCGCCTTCTGCCCAAGTCGCACGGATACGATATCCGATTCCGGTACTTTCGCTTCGAGCAGGAGGTCGTACGAAAGCAGCTTACCAAACGCGCCGGAAACCGACGTACCGATCACTTCGCCCGCCCGATAATTCACTTTGGTTACCATACCGTTGACCGGCGCCTTGATATTCGCGTTTTCCACAGTATCAAGCGCGATTCGATAGTTTGCTTCCGCAATTTCGATAGCGCTCGTTTCAACCGTTCGTTCCGCCGACGATTCAAGCGAATCGGTTCGTTCCTGCGCCGAATTCCAACTATTTTGAGCATACCGAATCGCACTCTCTCGACTCTTCCTGGCGGTTTCCTTCGCCTCATCCGCCGCCTTCCGATTATTCACCGCCGTCGTAAACGTAAGGCGTGCCGTTTTTGCTTCAACGCTTCCCGCTCCTTCGTCCGCGACAATTTGGTTGTAATATGCCTCGGCATCATCCTCATAGTCATCGGCGTTTTCGTATGCTTTGTCGGCGGCATCCACTTTTTGATTCTCAAGATCCTTCACCGTTTCATAGTAGACTTTGGCATCCTTTTCACTTTCTCTTGCCTCACGAAGCGTATTATCGTTATTCTGCGCATCCGCCTTCGCCTTCTCCAAGGCCGCCTGCGCCTTCAGAACTTCCTCCCGGAGCGCGACTGACTCAAGGGCGGCAATCGTCTCGCCCGCCTCCACCTTTGCCCCTCACGAACCGAGATACTCTTGATACGTCCCGCTGTTTCAAAGTTAAGATTGATATCATCGGACGCAATCAAAACAGCGCTCACTGAAACGGTTTCTTCAACCGTCCCGCGCGAAACCGAAACCGTCTCATATTCCGGCATTCCCGATCGACTCCGCCATTGCCAAAAACCTCCTCCCGCAAGAAGTACCGTTCCAAGAATAAAAATCCACTTTTTTTTCATAGAATGAACGATTCCCGAGAGACGCAAAATCTTGCGTCTCTACCGACTCAACGCTGCTTTGTCCAGTGCTTCATTCACCATTCTGTCCGCTTCCTTGTTTTTTTCACGGAGAACATGATGGAAACTCACTCCGACAAAACTCGCTTTTTGCGCCTGTATCAAATCAAACCAGTGTTTCATTCGCGGATGTTTCACCCGATAGCGCCCCGTGAGCTGTCGCATCGCGAGTTCACTATCCATCCGGCACTCGAGATGCGCCTCTCTTGCTCGCGCTTCGCCGATTTCCAGAACCACCCGCCGCATCCCCGAAAGGATCGCGGCGTACTCCGCCTCATTGTTGGTTCCATTTCCCAAAAATTCTCCGTATCGAACACCGAGCGTCTCAATAAACACCCCCAATGCCGACGGCCCCGGATTCCCCCGCGACCCTCCATCCGTATACATCACGATTCGTTCCATATCGTTCACAATACCGCAAACATTCTGCAAAGACACAAAGACACTCTGTATTTCCCGTCTCAGAGTACCCCGTATAAAAATCCCAACAAACCACTCATTCCAATTAAGAAAAGTATACACTTTTTCACTCCAAAAGAAAAACGCCACGCATTCTCGTAAAAACGAATGCGTGGCAACACGTGTTAGCAACAGTATCCCCGAACTCCGAGAGGCAAGTTAATTCCGACATTTTAATTCCTCCGTTCCAACCCCAAGCAAGCGCTCGGGACAAGTGTATTGCTCGGAAAAATCAGCCATCATCCCATTCTGACAGAAGAACATCATCAGGACGTACCTTTGTTTTTCTTCTTCTGGGAGATTTTTTGGGATCGGAATCTCTGGCTCAAGACCTCCATGGGTCTCCCTGTATTTCTGAAACTCTACCCGAGCAAAAACTATCTGAACATTGTTGTAATAATCCATGTCGGGCAGAACCATCCTTTCTCCTGCAAGCTCTCCTACTTTTGGAAACTTGCAATACAATCTGCCTTCAATCGTCCGAGCGTATCGAACATAATGAGCTGCCAAATGCCACAAGTCCTGTTCAGGACCGAACTCCAAACCGGTGCCCCATCGATTCAGGGCGCTTTGAATTTCCGCCATTTCTTCCTCGGAAAAATGACGAAACTCTTCAAGGACTTCGTGCTCAATTTCCATCTCTCGTCTCCTCAAGCTTTTTCTTGGCTTTTATTCGAAAAGTCAAGAAGACCGGACAACAAAAAAACCACCACAAGGGGGCATGTGCAAAACAAATGCGGACATGTCTCTCATTGGCGGTACCGTGAATTGTGAAGGAACCGGGAACCGAACCCCTCCACAGCTTGCCTTCGGTTTACTCCTTTTTTCGAGCAATGTCAAGTACCCGAAATTCAAGCTTTGTTGAGCCATTCCAACGGTTCTCTTCGAGGTGAAACACGACATCAACGATCTCATCTTTTGCAAGACTTCCCCACTCCTCCCCCATACCGAATCCGATACCGCCGAAAAGCTTCGTTCCCGAACGAAAGCGAAACTTCACATGCTTCTCGCCATTTCCTACCAACCGAACCTCTTCAACGACAAGATTCCGCAAAAGGAACGTCGGTTCGGGATTGCCGATACCAAAGGGTGCAAGTCGACGAAGATTTTTCGAAAAGTCCGGGGTAATATCACCCGGAAAGATTTCTCTATCGATATCAAGCGTGAGTGTCATATCCGTTTCGGCGAGCTTCCGATTGACAATGCCCTCAAGTTTTTCATAAAACGCTTCCAGGTTTTCGTTTCGAATCGTAGCGCCCGCCGCCTGAGCATGTCCGCCAAATTTTTCCAAAAGTTCCGCACATTCACCAATCGCTTCAATAATGCTGAGCGCGGGGATACTCCGAAACGATCCGGTACTCTCCACCTCTCCCTTCGCAAACACCGCTGTCGGCTTTCCCAGTTCGTGTGCAATCTTTCCGGCGACGAGTCCGGCAACGCCGAGAGGATAATGCTCGCCAACCGCGAACACAAGTTTTTTGTCGCGATAGAGTTGCCCGGCAACAGTTCGCACCTCATGCGCGAGCGCCTCACTCACCTTTTGTCGAGAACGATTCTGCGCCTCGAGATCAAGCGCGAGGAGTCGCGCCTCATCGCGCTTTTCCGTCATAAGAAGCTCATGCGCCACTCGAGCATGCGCCATCCGACTCGCCGCGTTGATGCGGGGACCGATCTGGAAACTGATCGTCTGCGCGTCCGGAAGATGATCCTCGTCAATCGCTATATTTCCAACCTGGAACAGTTCTCGCAGTCCAACCGATCTTGTCTTTGAAAGGACGACGAGTCCATATTTCACGATCACGCGATTCTCACCGACAAGCGGCATACAATCCGCGACCGTTCCGATCGCCGCAAGATCGAGAAGCCACTTAAGTTCGTCACGCTTTTCCGGAAGAAACGATTGATACAAGGCGTCCGCCACCCTGAAGGTCGTGCCGGCGCCACACAACTCTCGAAAAGGATATGCCGAATCCGGAAGCTTCGGATTAATAATCGCGAATGCCGAAGGAAGCACCTCTGGCACATGGTGATGATCAACGACGGCGACTTCCATACCGCGGGAAACAGCATCGGCAATCTCCGTATGATTCATCATGCCGCAATCCACCGTGAAAACAAGTCGAACACCTTCCTTTTCGAAAGCATCGAGCGCATTCGGATGCAGTCCATGTCCTTCCGTCGTCTTGTCGGGAATGTAGGCGGTAACGGAAAAGCCCAGGCGTTCCAAAGTGCGACGAAGAATCACGGATGACGTCACGCCATCCGCATCATAGTCGCCAAAAACGCCAATCTTCTCCTTGTTTGCTCGCGCCACGCGAAGACGCTCGACAATCCTTTCCATATCGGAAAAGAGAAACGGGTCATGAAGATCCGTATCATAATTCGGAGCAAGAAATTGTTTTTGGTCGTCCCCTCTTTCAATGCCACGAATCGCCAAAAGTTCTTCCACCATCGAAGCGGGATCATACCGCTCCTCAAGAGAATCCAACAAAAGCTTCCAACGGCGTTTCATAGAGTTTCAAAATATATTTTTCGGATTGTTATACCACATTACCCTGAAATCTTCTCTCATGTACGCCGAGACCGAAATCCCGCCTTGGCGGGACGAAACTTCGCTCCGACCCCAACGAGGAGTGTGTGAGAAAAAATTATTTTTTCGGTTTCGGCAACTCACAAGGGAGCAGAAATGAGGGTACATTGGTATTACAAACAGAATAATTGGCGATCGCAACAGAGTTCTTCCGACATTTTCCCACCATAGCATACTCCGAGATATTCGTCGCTCCGAAAGGGCATCTCTCATCAAAAAGAGGAGTCGGAGAGACTCCTCTGGGAACTCCGCGAGAAAATCAAAGAGAGCGTCTACGGAATGCACACGAGGTCGGCATCAAAGCGCCGTTCCGAAACATCCTTTATGCGGAGACGAAGCGCAAATTGTCGGCCGCCATTTTCCGCGCACGAAAAATTCGGATTGATACGGAGATCCGATGCCAATTTTTGCGCGTCAAGCGATCGGGGATCGAGCGCAATCAAGTACTCACTGTGCGAAACGAGTGCGCGAATACGCACCACAACCTCATTTGGCGTCACCACATCGCGCACGACGAATTCATTGACACCCATCGTCTTGGCACGCTTCTGATCTTCTTGTCGCCCCAAGTGCGAACAGAACGCAATCGGAATTGACGCCGTCGTCACATTTGCTCGAAGCGCCTCCGTGAGCGCGAATCCATCCATCCGAGGCATAATAATACCGGTAAAGACGACGTCTGGCCGTTCCGCTGTCGCCATTTCGAGACCTTCGAGACCGTCCTTCGCCTCCCGCACCTGAAACCCGGCATTTCGAAATACTTCCGAATACAAACTCCGCGTCTCCTCATCATCGTCAACGAGAAGCATTTTAAAGACTTCGCTCATAACGGTTTATTCTTTTCACAAATTACGCCCTAACTCTCCGGAGTATACCAAAAGAAAGAGAAAGAGAAAATACACTCGCTTCAGAACCTGTCTCAAAAGCTTCACAAAACTGAAAATCTGAACAATTTTTTCCGAAAAAGCGGACTTTCTTAACACGCTCTAAAAAAATTCTTTAAGATAGTCTCTCACTCCTCATTCCGTTTTTCGGCGAAGGAGAAAGAGCGTACAGATAACCGCCGCCGACACTAAGACGAGCGAAACGAATTTTCCCCATGCGCGCGTCGAAAGCGCGATGAATCCAATCATTGCCGTTATAGTAGCGTACCAAAAAACGATACGCTGATCAGACCAACCGATTTCCCGAAGCCGATAGTGGAGATGACGAACCGTATCGCCGCAAAATGGCGAGGTGCCGGCACGAACCCGCGCGACAATAACCCACAAAGCGTCCAGTATCGGAATGGCGAGTACCAGAAGCGCCGTCGCAATCTTGGTTCCGGAAAGAACCGAAAGAGACGCGAGTGTAAACCCAAAGAAAAACGATCCGGATGTCCCGGAAAGAAGTCTTGCTTTCGGCGCGTTAAAGAGAAACAGTCCGAGCGCCGAACCAAAAAGCGCGAGCGAGATAATAGCAAGAGGGGGCTGATTCACATCCGGAAACAACGAAAGCGCAAAGAGCACGGCGGAAGACACAAGAACGATACTCGGAAGAAGCCCATCAATGCCATCCGCCCAGTTCATCGCATTCACAAGGAGAAGCGTCCATGCAAAGAGCACCAGAAACCCTATACCAACGCCGCCGGGAATCTCGTCAAAAACAATCGTGCCTCCCCAGGGGAGTGGCGCCGAAAAAATACGCACGCCAAAAGCAAAGAGAACAACCGGGAGCAAGGACTGAAAAAAAATTTGCACTTTCCATCCAAAACGCACAATATCATCCCCTATGCCAAAAAAAAGAATGAGTCCCGCTCCGACCAAAAGACCGGCAATCGGCATCGAAACAACCAAATTCCGATCAGTCACGAGAGCAATCGAAAACGCCAAAAGAGTCAGGGCGCCACCGAAACGACAGATCACCAAACGTCTCGATTCGAAGTGGCGACACGCCCAATCAAGCACAAAGAGTCCCGCAACCGATACCGCAAACGCCACAAAAAACGACGGAAGAAACAGAGGGACGTTCATAACCATCTCTTATACCAAATTACCTTGAAGCCTTCTCTCATGCACGCCGAGACCGAAAAAATAATTTTTCGAAACCTCGCTCCGACCCGAGAGGAGTGTGTGAGAAAAATTATTTTTTCGGTCTCGGCAACTCACAAGGGAGCAGAGATGAGGGTAAGTTGGTATTAGTTCACCAGAACGAGAGCGAGAACGGCAATTGCCGCGGCAATTTGCACCAAAAAAGCCGAGAGAAGGAGAAGGAGTGACAAAAACGACTCATGGTTTCGAAAAAAAATGAACGCAAGAAGCCCGTGAGTCAACAGGAGAGCACTTGCCAAAAACGGAACAAGAAACGCTTGCGAGGCGCGTCCGGTAAGATCAATGCCAAAGTAGACATTATAGCGAAGCACAACCGTCTCTTCGCCCGTTCCAATAAAAAAATACACCAGCGCCCAGAGCGCTCCATTGAGAACGGTTGCCGAAATCGCGAAGAACGCCCGAGAACTCTCGCCAAAAAACTCTCGAAAACCGGGAACAATAGGCGATCCGTGTTGCGCATCGTTTCGCACAGAGAGAGCCATAACCATAGTGATCATCTCGGAAAACTCAGCTCATACCACATATTATTGCCCCGCTGACTCCTCTCCACTGGAAAGTTGCTCCTCCTCACTCCCTTCCTTGATACGAGTTCTTGCAAGCTGATCTTCCACCTTTCCGAGACGCTTGTCCGCCTCCTCGTACTTCTTGGCGGCATTGGTAAGATGACTCCCAAGCGTATCAAACTCTCGAGAAAAGCGTTCATATTCCCGCTCGAGTCGATCGAGATTCCCCATAATTTCCTTGGCTCGCTTCTCTATCTGCATTCCCTGGAGCCCAAGAAGGAGCGTGCGCATATAGGCGTAGAACGAATTGGGCGAGACCGGGATAATTTTCTTCCGGAACAGGTAGTCCGCAAGACCGTCACCTTCGTTATCCTTCACAACGATTTCGTAGTAGACGCTTTCCGCCGGAATGTACATCAACGCGAAATCGAGGGTTCCCTCTTCCGGCACAATGTATTTCCGAGCGATCGCGTCGACATGTTTGCGGACGTCTCCGGAAAAAAGTTTTCGAAATTGCTTCCGACTCTCGTCCGAGTCCGCCTCGACGAGTTTCTTGAAATTTTCGAGCGGGAACTTGGAATCCACACTGATAATGCCTCCCTTCAAATGCACCGCCGCGTCGACAACCTCGCCACTTTTGAACGAGTACTGAAGCGTGTAGTATTCGCGCGGAAGCATTTGCGACAACATATCGCCAAGGAGAAGCTCGCCAAAGCCGCCACGAAGCTTTGGGGAGCGCAAAATATCCTGGAGGGAACGCACATCTTTCCCGACTTCGAGAATACGACTGCTCGAGTGCTTCACCTCTTCAAGCGCCACCCCGACTTCCGTACGGACTTTCCCCATTTCTTTCCCGACTTCCCCAAATGAGTGCGCCGCACGATCGAGTCGCTCGTTCAGTGTCCGCGTATTGTCCTCGAGGCGATGGTTCATATTCGCCTGAAAGTTTCCGATTTGTTGCAGAAACGACGACGAAAAATGATGCATCTCTTCCGCCACTCCCCGATGCATCTCTTCCATCCGCCGCGCGAGATCCTCCCGAAGCGCCTCCGCATCGCTCTTTCCCGTCGCCTTTCCGTTTCGAAACTTTTCAAACAACAAAAATCCACCTCCGCATACGAGACCAATGGCAATAATGAGAAAAAAAATATCCATATGAATCATGAACTCAATATTGAAAGCAAAAGACCTCAAGGGTATTGACATTTTCACCCCCGCATACTTCAATGAAAAGTCCTAAACCTGGGATACAACAGAGAGGTAAAGCCACCCATGAGCACCTTTACAATAGTCATTTCCATTCTTTTGATTATTGCCGTAACAGCCATTTTTCTCTTCGATACTCGAAAGAACTGGAAGATGGCAGTAGTATGCATGGTTATTTCATTACTCCTAGCATGTATACTCCCCTACACAAAATAAAACAAGCAAAGCATTAACAAAAACAATTATAGTGATTCAAGATACGGACATCTTGGATCGCTTTTTCTTTTCAGAAGGCATCCAAACAGCTTCAAAGGAGATTCCATATATTTATCGGCGCAGTCCCGCGACGAAACGCTTGAGTTCGGGAACCTTATTCACAATCTCCCGGACC
>Ga0268298_10006006_pt1 | contig 11147 bp, 10 predicted proteins | sample WWTPWeurt_MetaG_FD_194462 | JGI IMG/M metagenome (GOLD analysis project Ga0268298, IMG submission 194462) | Activated sludge microbial communities from WWTP in Nijmegen, Gelderland, Netherland - WWTP Weurt | ecosystem: Engineered > WWTP > Aerobic digester > Activated sludge | place... | reverse complement strand
AGCCGTCAATTGCATCGCCTGCCACTCGGCCACGGGCAAGTTCAAGCCCAGCACCTTCAACCACACGCAAGTGGTGGTGACGGCTCAATGCGCCACTTGCCACTCGGGGGCCTACTCGCCCGCCGATGGCAAGCCGACCAACCACATTCCGTACGCGGCGGTGGCGGTGACTGCGGCGGCCAATTGCGACACCTGTCACAAGGGCAGCTACGCCACCTGGACGAATGGCCGCCTGCACGCCAATGCGAGCATCAGTTCGCAGTGCGTCACCTGCCACACGGGCAGCTATCTGGCGGCGGTGGGCAAGCCGGCCACGCCGACACATGCGACGATTGGTGCCACGCCGTGCGAGACCTGCCACAAGTCGACCACCAACTGGCTCACGGTGACCTTTGCGCACTCGGCTGCCAACGCCGTGGGTACGGGCACTTGCGACACCTGCCACAACGGCACCACCGCCAAGGGCAAGTCAGGCACGCACGTCCCGATCACGATCGCCACCGCGAAGTGCGATGCCTGCCACAAGTCGCAGGTATCGTTCGCGACCGCGTTGACAATGAGCCACTCGGCTGTCACGGGAATGTCTTGCAAGCTGTGCCACAACGGCAGTTATCTGTCCGAAGGGCCACAGGGCGCCTTGGCGAAACCCACCAACCACATTCCTGAAGCGCAGTTGCTCAACGGTGCGGCCATGGACTGCAATGCGTGTCATACCAGCACCACCGCTTGGACGACGATGAGGATGAATCACAACAGCAGCATGGGCAATGGGGCTGGCTGGTGCAAGGCGTGTCACCAGACCGGCACGGCCTGGCTGGGTAATATGGAGAAGAAGTCGCTGACCCACGAGAAGAAGACACCGGTGCCGACCGACTGCTCCATGTCCGGCTGTCACCGTCCCCTGGGCAATAAGGGCACCGCGTATTCAAACTGGGATTGATCCCATCAACAAGACGGCCAGCGTTGCCGAGCGAAGAGGATTGAAATGAACCGTTGGACCAATGGCCGCAACTGGCAATCGGTTGCGCCCTTGGCGCTGTGTGTGGGTGCCGTCTTGCCCGCCAGTGCACAGATGATCGAGGACGTCGAAGTGCGCAGCGAGGGCTCGCAAGTGATCTATGCGGTGCGCTTTGCCGCGCCCATCAGCTATCAGCGTGCGGTCGCAGCGCGCTCGCGCGACCTGGTTCAGGCTTTCTACGACCTCAATGCTTCCCGCGACCTCGTCGTGCCCGTGGATGGGCAGCGGCGCATCCTGAATGCGACGGGCGACCTGCCCCGGGTGACGATCACCGACGAACCTGGGAGCACGCGCAACAGTCGAAGGCTGGTGATGCGGTTCGATGCCCCGGCGCAGTTCTCCGTTCGCGCGGGCAAGACGAATCGTGTGATCGAGTTGGTGGTCGAGGGCAAGAGCACGTCGGTGGCGCGCACCCCTGCGCCCGCAACGGCACCCTCCGCGCGGCCGGCCGGCGCTGCGCCAGCGCCGGCGACTGGCCAGCAGTACCAGATCGTGCTGCAACGTGGCCCGTCGCCGATCAACATGGACAAGCCCTTGCCCAAGGCGCTTGTAGATGTCGAATTGCTCAACAACGCCCGCGTGGTCGATGGCAAGACCGAGTACGAGCTGACGGTCGGCCCATTCAAATCGATGGACGAGGCGCGTGCCGCATTGCTGCAGTTGTCTGCGTTCCCTGGGGCGCAGATTGTCGAGCGTCGGCCCCTCGCGGCAGCGCCGGCGAAGCCTGCTGGCGCACCCGCAGCACCCGGTACGCCTGCTGTGCAAGGCGCACCTGCCGTGGCGGGCTCCACCCCCGCGCCCGCGCCCGCAGCGGCACCCTTGACTGGCCCCCAAGACCCGCGTGGTCGCGAGTTGCTGGCTCAGGCCAAGGAGGCCCAGGCACGCAACGACGATGCCGCCGCTGTGGCCTTGCTGGATGAATTGTTGAACCTGCCGCCCACCACGTCCACGCGCGAAGCGCAGGCCATGATTGGCGAGTTGCGGCTCAAGCTCGGCGATACCGCGCGTGCGCGTGCCGAATTCGAGACCTTCCTCAACCTGTTCCCCGAAGGGCCTGACGCCCAAAAGGTGCGCGAGCGCCTGGCCTCGATGCCGGCGCCCGTGGTCGCGGCGCGTGTCGAGCCCGAGCAGAAGCCCACATCCACGACCACCTGGTCCGGCTCCTGGGCGCAGACCTATTTCGGCGGCCAGTCGAAGACGCAGACACTGCTGAAAGACACGCCGCTCGAAGGTCAGATCCCGCAGGTGGTGTCGGACTCCACCATCTCGTCGGTGGATCAGAAGCAGTTGCTGACCAGCGCAGACGTGGGTTGGCGCTATCGCGATGCCGACCAGGATCTGCGTTTTGTGTTCCGAGATTCCTTCACGACGGATCTCATGCCGAACCGGCCGGACAAGAACAAGCTCACGGCGCTGTATGTGGACTACAAGCTGGTGTCCAACGGCCTCTCGGCCCGGCTCGGCCGTCAGTCGGGCCTGGGCGGTGGGGTGCTGGGGCGCTTCGACGGCGCACTGCTGGGTTGGGCCTTCAAGCCCAAATGGAAGCTGAGTGCCGTGGCCGGCGTGCCCACCGACACGCTCCTGGATGCCAAGCGCCATTTCTACGGCGTCTCGCTCGATGCTGATGCGCTGATGCCTGCAGTGGGTGGCTCGGTTTATGCCATCCAACAGGTCATCGACGGCCAGATTGATCGACGCGCGCTGGGCAATGAAATGCGCTACGTGAAGCCCAATGCTACCGTGTTCACGGTCCTCGAGTACGACGTCTCACTGAAGGGCTTGAACGTGGCCTCGGCCCAGGGCCTGTTCACCACCGAGGGCAACACCAGCATCAACGTGATGCTCGACCGGCGCGCCACACCCTTGCTGATGCTTGGCAATGCACTGTTCTTCCAGCCGCCGGGCGGGGCCATGCCGCGCCGCATCACCGATCTCCTGGGCATGCAGACCATGGAGGAGGCCAAGCGTTACGTCACCAGCACCACGGCCTACATGAGCCAGGCCTCGGCCAGCTTCACCACGCCCATCAGCCCGCGCTGGCAAGCCGGCCTGGATCTGCGCCTGGTGAATGTGGGCGCATTGGCGCCGGTCGCGGAGATCCCGGAACTGGTCGACGGTCGTGCAGGCACCGGCAATCTCTGGACCTTGGGTGCCCAGGCCATCGGCACCAACCTGTATTCGCCTCGTGACACGCACGTGCTGATGATGTCGGCGGTGTCCGGCCCCAGTCTGACCGGTTGGCTGGCGTCCTACAACAACATGTCCGTGCCCTGGGCGCAGTGGCAACTCGAGCCATCGCTGCGCTTCTACCAGCAGAAGCAGCAGGTTGCATCCGGAACGATCAAGACCTCCCGGATAACCCCAGGGTTCCGGGTCAGCTACAAGCTCACCCAGAACTGGAGCATCGAGTCCGACCTGAGCATCGAGTTCAGCCGCACTCGCGGGCTGAACCAGGACGAGTCCGGCCACCGGATCTCGTATTCACTCGGCTATCGCTACGATCATTGATGGGCGGCGGGCGCTTGAGAGTTATCAAGGATCGGGCCGCCAAGGCCCGATAGGATCGCGCCTGTCCAGCCGTCCGGTGGACCATGTCCACCGGCGCGATGCCATTTGACCGTTCAATTGCACAAAGCAACCACATCCTCCATGTCGGTCTCCGGCCCCCTGGCCACGCGCGCACTGGCATGCCGGCGCGGGCGTCGCCTCCTTTTTCGCGGTCTCGATCTGCAATTGGACCCAGGCAGCGTGACTTGGCTGCGTGGCACGAACGGCAGTGGCAAGACCAGCTTGCTGCGCATCCTGGCCGGCCTGTCGCAACCTGCCGAGGGTGAGGTGCTTTGGGGCGGGCAGCCTTGGCGCAGGGCGGGTGCGCTGGCGCGGCAGGGCACCATCTACATCAGCCATGCGAATGCCCTGAAGGACGACCTCACGTTGTCCGAAGCCGTGGCCTTTGGCGGGGCCCTGTCCGGCTTGGACGGGGCCAGGGCGCGGGCCGATGCCGCATTGGACGCGATGGGCTTGCGCACGCGCCGTGACGCGGCCGTGCGCACGCTGTCCCAGGGCCAGCGGCGCCGTGGGGCGCTGGCACGCCTGCGGCTCGACGACGCGCCGCGCACCTGGATCCTCGACGAGCCGTTCGACGCACTCGACGCCGCCAGCGTCGAGGCGCTCAGCCACCTGATCGAAACACATGCGCAACGAGGTGGGGCAGTGCTGCTCACCAGCCACCAGGCGGTGACGGTGGCAGGCATGCGCGAATTCGATCTCGAGCCCTATCGGGCCGCACCATGAGCAACGTGATCCTGTCCGTCATGCGGCGAGATCTGCTGATCGCCCGTCGCCGACAGGTGGAGGCGTTGTTGCCGCTCGGCTTCTTCGTCGTCTCGGCGGGGCTCTTTCCGATTGGCGTGGGGCCGGAGGCGCATGTGCTGCGACAGATCGCACCGGGCGTGGTCTGGGTGTGTGCCTTGTTGGCGGCCATGCTGTCCGTGACCCAGATGTTCGCCAGTGATCACCAGGACGGCTCGCTCGAGCAGATGCTGCTCGCGCCACAGCCGCTGGTGGGCGTGGTGCTGGGCAAGGTGCTGGCCCACTGGCTCTCATCCGGGCTGCCGCTGGTGGTGGCCGCGCCCTTGCTGGGTGTGTTGTTCGACATGCACGCCGGCTCGATCGCCTGGCTGGCATTCAGCCTGCTGCTGGGCACGCCCATCCTCAGCCTGCTCGGTGCTGTGGGTGCCGCCCTGACGCTTGGGCTGCGCAGCGGCGCGGCACTGGTCTTTCTGTTGGTATTGCCGTTGACAATACCAGCCTTGATCTTTGGCACTGGCGCGGTGCTGGCCGTGGATGGTGGGCAGTCGCCGCAGGCGCACCTTTCGCTGTTGGGCGCGCTGTTGATCGTCACCGCCCTGGGGGCGCCCTGGGCCACCGCTTCGGCATTGCGCATTTCGATGGACTGAATTGATGAATTACCTAGCTCAGCAACCCGGCCTTCGCTGGAGCACCTTCTCAGCCCCCTCGCGCTTCTACGCGCTGGCGGGCCTTTGTGTGCCCTGGATGTGGGCGGCCTGTGTGCTTCTGGCCGTGGCGGGCCTCTATGTCGGGCTGTTTCTCGCGCCCACGGACGCCACACAGCACGACGCCTATCGCGTGATCTTCATCCACGTGCCGGCGGCCCTGCTGTCGATGCTGATCTACCTGGTGATGGCCTTCTGGGCAGCCTGGGGCTGGATCTTCAATGCGCGCATGGCCTCGATGTACGCCCGGGCGCTGGCCCCCACCGGTGCGGTGCTCACCTTCATCACGCTGTGGACGGGCTCGCTCTGGGGCAAGCCCACGTGGGGCACATGGTGGGTTTGGGACGCGCGAATCACGTCCTACTTCATACTTCTGCTGCTGTACATCGGCTACATCGCGCTCACTGAAGCGATCGACGATGTCCGGCGCTCTGCTCATGCGGGCGCCTTGCTGGCCCTGGTCGGTGTCGTGAACATCCCGATCATCTATTTTTCGGTGCGCTGGTGGAACACCTTGCACCAGGGCCAGACCATCAAGATGACCGGCACCTCGATGGAGCAGACCATGCGCCTGTCGATGTGGTTGATGATGTTCAGCTTTTGGGCGTATACCTTCGCCATGGCGTTCACTCGCTCGCGGGCCATCGTGCTCGAGCAGGAGGCGGACACCGAGTGGGTCAAGGCCCTGAGCACGGAAAAGGGTTTCAACCCTGCGGGAACCAAACCATGATCTGGAACTCATTCAGTGACTTTTTGAACATGGGTGGCTACGGCCTCTATGTGTGGGGTTCGTATGGCGTCACCTTGGTGGTGATGGTGATCGAACCGTTGCTGGCGCGTCGGCGCCTGCACAACGCGCGGCAAGCTGCCGCAAGGGAGAATTCGGTATGAAACCTCGGCAAAAACGTGCGGCGATCATCGTTGGTGCGCTGGCGGCGTTGGGTGTGGCCGTGGCATTGGTGCTCAATGCCTTCAACAGCAACCTGGTGTTCTTCTACACCCCCACGCAGATCGCCAGCAAAGAGGCGCCCGAGGGGCGCACCTTCCGCGTGGGCGGCCTGGTCGAAGCAGGCAGCGTAAAGCGTGAAGGCGTGACCGTGCGCTTTACCGTCACCGACACCGCCAAGACGGTGCCAGTGCGCTATGAGGGCGTGTTGCCGGATCTGTTCAAGGAAGGCAAGGGCGTGGTGGCTCAAGGCCAACTCGGTACCGACGGCGTGTTCGCGGCCCGCGAAGTGCTGGCCAAGCATGATGAGAACTACATGCCTCCCGAGGCCGCCGAGGCGCTGAAGCAGGCGGGCTCGATGAAGGGCCAGACGACGGTCGTGCAGAACGGGGCAAGCAAGTGATTCCTGAACTCGGACATTTCTTTCTCATCATGGCGCTGGGCGTGGCCTTGTTGCAGGGCGCGCTGCCCTTGGCTGGCGCCCACAAGGGGCGCGCGGACTGGATGCAATTGGGCCGGCCCCTCGCCTGGGCCCAACTGGCGCTGGTGACGGCTTCGTTCATCTGCCTGACGCTGGCCTTCGTGAGGCACGATTTCTCGGTGCTGTACGTGGCCTCCAACTCCAATTCGGCGCTGCCGCTGCCCTATCGATTTGCCGCTGTGTGGGGCGGTCACGAGGGCTCGCTGCTGTTGTGGCTGCTCATGCTCAATGTGTGGACCGTGGCAGTGGCGATCTACAGCCGCAGCCTGCCGGCGGTGTTCGTGGCGCGCATCCTTGGCGTGCTGGGTCTGGTGGCGGTGGGTTTCCTGCTGTTCACGCTGATCACATCGAACCCCTTTGAGCGCCTGATCCCCGCTGCAGCTGATGGCCGCGACCTGAACCCCTTGCTGCAAGACCCGGGCATGGTGATCCATCCGCCCATGCTCTACATGGGCTACGTGGGCTTCTCGGTGGCCTACGCCTTCGCCATCGCCGCCTTGCTGGGTGGCAACCTGGATGCCACCTGGGCCCGTTGGACCCGGCCTTGGACCACCGCCGCGTGGATCTTTCTCACCTTCGGTATCGGCCTCGGCAGCTGGTGGGCCTACAACGAGCTGGGCTGGGGCGGCTGGTGGTTCTGGGACCCGGTCGAGAACGCGTCCTTCATGCCTTGGTTGGTGGGCACGGCGCTGATCCATTCCCTGGCAGTGACCGAGAAACGCGGCAGCTTCAAGGTCTGGACCGTCCTGCTTGCCATCGTCGCCTTCTCGCTGTCCCTGATGGGCACCTTCCTGGTTCGCTCCGGGGTGCTGTCCTCGGTGCATGCCTTTGCCACCGATCCCCGGCGCGGCCTGTTCATCCTGGCCTTCCTGGTCATTGCCATTGGCGCATCGCTGGTGCTGTATGCCTGGCGCGCACCCACCGTGGGCCTCGGTCAGCGCTTTGCCTTGGTCTCCAAGGAATCGATGCTGCTGGTGAACAACATGCTGCTGGCTGTGGCCACAGGCGCCGTGTTGCTGGGCACGCTCTATCCGCTGTTCCTCGACGCGATGGGCCTGGGCAAGATCTCCGTCGGCCCGCCGTACTTTGACACCGTGTTCGGCCTGCTGATGGCACCGCTGCTGTTCATGATGGGCATCGGCCCGATGACCCGCTGGAAGAACGACGAGCCTGGCAGCCTGGCTCGGCGCCTGCGCTGGGCCCTGCCCGTGGCCGTGGTGCTGGCGGTGTTGGTGTGCTGGATCGCTGGGCGCATCGCGCCGCTCACGGTCGCAGGCTTGACGCTGGCATTCTGGATCGTCGCCAGCCAAGGCGTTGACCTGTTGGAGCGCGTTCGCCCGCGCGGCCAGGACACCAATGTGCTGGCGCGGCTGCGCTTGCTGCCGCGTGCCTACATCGGCATGCTGGTGGCGCACATCGGCGTGGCCGCCTTTGCCTTTGGGGTGGCCATGGTCAAGACCTACGAAATCGAGCGCGACGTGAAGATGGGCCCGGACGCCAGCACCGAGTTGAACGGCTATCGCTTCCGCATGCTGTCGGTGCGTGAAGTGCAGGGCGCCAACTACACCGCGGCACAGGGGCAGATCGAGGTCACCAAGGACGGCAAGCTCATCGCGATGCTGTCGCCTGAGAAGCGCGTCTACCGCGTGCAGAGCAATCCGATGACCGAAGCAGCGGTGGACAGCAACCTGTTGCGCGACCTCTACATCTCGATGGGCGAGCAGTTGCCCAACGGCGACTGGATCGTTCGCGTTCAACACAAGCCCTTCATCGTGTGGATCTGGGGTGGTTGCCTGATCATGATGCTGGGTGGCTTCCTGGCCGCCAGCGATCGCCGCTATCGGCTGCGGCAGACCCGTCAGGCCACAAGCACCGACACGCCCACGGCCGCTGGAGGCGCTGCATGAAGGCCAAGCTGCTCTGGCCGTTGGCCATCTTTCTGGTGCTGGCTGTCTTCCTGGGCGTGGGCCTCAAGCTCGACCCGCGTGAAGTGCCGTCGCCCCTGGTGGGCAAGCCTGCCCCGGTGTTCAAGGCGCCCAGCCTGGCGCAGCCCGAGAAGGTCTTGCGCAAGGAAGACATGCTGGGCAAGGTGTGGATGCTCAATGTCTGGGCCTCCTGGTGCGGCGCCTGCCGCGATGAGCATCCCGTGCTGGTGGCCTACTCGCGCGCCGGTGGCGGCGTGCCGGTCTACGGTCTGAACTACAAGGACAAGCGCGAGGACGGCATGGGCTGGCTGAACCAGTTCGGCAACCCCTATGCCGATTCGCTGTTCGATCCCGATGGCCGCATCGGCATCGATTACGGCGTGTATGGCGTGCCCGAGACCTTCGTGATCGACCAGGCTGGTGTCATCCGCTACAAGCACATCGGCCCGGTGACGCCCGAGGTCTTGCGCAACAAGATCGAGCCCCTGCTCAAGCAACTCAACAAGGCGTGAGCGCAAGATGACATTCACCTCACACCGAGGGTTGGGGCGTGCCCTGCGCGCCATGGCGCTGGGCCTGGTGCTCGCTGCAGGCGCGAACCTGGCCCTGGCGGCCGACGCGCCGTCGGCGTCGGCCAACCCCGAGCTCGAAGCACGCATGATGGCAATGGCCGCGGAGCTGCGCTGCCTCGTCTGCCAGAACCAGACCATTGCCGACTCGCATGCGGGCCTGGCCGAAGACCTGCGCCAGCAGATCCGCGAGATGCTGGCCAAAGGCCAGAGCGAGCGCGAGATCATGGACTACATGACCCAGCGCTATGGGGACTTCGTGCTCTACCGCCCGCCGTTCAAGGCCACCACGGTGCTGCTGTGGGTGGGCCCGGCGGTGTTGATGGTGTTTGCCATCGGCACGCTGGTGGTGGTGCTTCGTCGGCGCCAGAAACTGGGCGACGACGCCTTCGATCCCGACGACGCCGAGGCGTCGTCCCCCGCCGAGCCGCCTGCGGCCCGTTGACCTGCACCTACCGGGACCGCCCCCAGGCTGACGACCTGCGTCGTCCACCTCCTGAGGGGGTGAGTCACCTCGGGAGCGGCCCTTCGTTGACTCAAGAGATTGCCTGACCCATGTCCCGAATCCACGAACTGAAACAACAGATTGCGCAACTCGATGGCCTCATCCAGGAGGGTGTTCTGACGGGTGAGGCGGCGCGCGAGGCGCGCGCCAAGCTGGAGGCCGAGTTGTTGGCGGAGGTGCTTCAATCCCGCACTGCCGCGGCGCCGGCCGCGCCGGCCAGGTCGCCTGTGGCCGCCGAGCAGGTGAGCGCGGCGGCCGTTGCAGCTGCGGCGCCAATCTCGACCAGCATGAAACTGGGCATCGCCGTGTTCGTGTTCGTGTTTGCGGGCGCAGGCTACATGTGGCTGGGCAACCGCACCGGTCTGGTCACCGAGCCGAGCGCTGCCGCGCAAGCGCCTGCGGGCGCGGCCAGCGGCTCGGCGCACGCCATGGGCAAGGAGCAGATCGAAGGCATGATCGGCCGCCTGGCCGAGCGCCTGAAGGCCGTGCCGGACGATGCCGAAGGCTGGGGCATGCTCGGACGGTCCTACGCCGTGCTCGGACGCCACAGCGAGGCCATGCCGGCCTTCCGCAAGGTGATCGAGCTCAAGCCGAAGGATGCGCAGGGCTATGCCGATCTGGCCGATGCCATGGGCTCGGCCAATGGCCGCAGCCTGGATGGCGAGCCCGAGAAACTGATCAAGCAGGCACTGACGCTCGATCCCAAGAATCCCAAGGCCCTGTTCCTGTCGGGCACCATTGCCTTCAACCGCAATGACGCCGCCACGGCCGCCAAGCAGTGGGAGCAGGCCATTCGTGCGATGGACCCGGCCAGCGAAATGTCGCAGCAGATTCAAGGTGCGCTGGATGAAGCTCGGCAAAAGGCCGGCTTGCCACCCCTGCAGGTGGCCACCGCGCCCGCCGGTGCTGCTGCACCGGCGCCGGCTGGCGGCCCGCCCGGGGCCGCGGGCATGGTGGCGGCGGCCACGCCGCCTGCAGCAGCCGCGCCGGCCGCAGCCAGCAATGGTGCCGAGGCCATCACCGGCCGTGTCAGCCTGTCGGCGGCCCTCAAGGCCAAGGCCGCGCCCGACGACACGGTGTTCATCTTTGCCCGCGCTGTGGGCGGCGGCAAGGCGCCACTGGCCATCCTGCGCAAGCAGGTCAAGGATCTGCCCTTCGATTTCACGCTCGACAACAGCCTGGCCATGAGCCCGGCCATGAGCCTGTCCACCGCCAAGGAAGTGCAGGTGGGGGCACGCGTCAGCAAGAGCGGCAATGCCATGCCGCAACCGGGCGATCTGCAAGGCATTTCGGGCACCGTGAAGCCAGGTGCCAAGGGCGTGGTGCTCGAAATCGCCGAAGCCTTGCCCTGAGAGTGATTTCGTCATGAATCCGTTGTCCACCACCGACCTGTGCGACGCGCACAAGAACGACACCGATGGCGCGTTCCGTGTGCTGCCACCCGTGTTCCGCGACTTCGGTGCCCACGCCGCCTTCAGCGGGCGAGTGGCCACGGTGAAGTGCCATGAAGACAACACCCTTGTGAAGGCTGCGGTCGATTCGCCCGGCCTGGGCCGAGTGTTCGTGGTGGATGGCGGTGGCTCGCTGCGGCGCGCGCTGGTCGGCGGCAACCTGGGCGCAGCTGCTGCGCGCAATGGCTGGGCCGGCGTGGTGGTGGACGGTTGCGTGCGCGATGTGGCTGAGTTGG
>Ga0268298_10006005_pt1 | contig 11147 bp, 9 predicted proteins | sample WWTPWeurt_MetaG_FD_194462 | JGI IMG/M metagenome (GOLD analysis project Ga0268298, IMG submission 194462) | Activated sludge microbial communities from WWTP in Nijmegen, Gelderland, Netherland - WWTP Weurt | ecosystem: Engineered > WWTP > Aerobic digester > Activated sludge | place: Netherlands... | reverse complement strand
GCTCAGTCCATTAAGTGTGCGGCGTATTCTATTGATTATCGCCCAAATAGTTTACGAATGACTTTTTTCTCCAAAATCGGTTCTTATTGTTTTGATTGAGGTTTTATTTTCGGCGGGAATCGCTGAATCCGGTGTCCGAATCCCTCCCCATCCATTTTGGTGAGAGAGGGCTTCTGGGTCTTTGTCCCCGCTGGAAAAGGAGGGGGGCTGGTTTTGGGCCCCGCCGCAGGACGGCTTGGTCAACGCCTTGCCGCCGCCGCCGGGAACCCCCCTTGATCCTTCTGTATCAAGGGGGGAAGCCAACTGATGGGGCAGTCTCGTTTAGGGGCTCGCCTCACCCGAGTTCGGGTCAAGCATGATGACAGAGGTGTCCACCGCCTCGAAATCGTTGCCGGTGACCACATCCAGTTCATGTAGCACATCATTGTTCCAGCGATCATCCGGCGCCCCGGAGACATACCAATCGGAGCCATTGTCGGCCAGAACGATGCCGTAAGTCTTCATGGCCTGAAGCAGAATCCGGGCCTGGGGTGAAAAGCCGGAGATGTCATAGGAGGCCTTGAGCCGAAAGCGTGCCCCCATGGGCGGTGGATTGGTGCAGGACCCGCTCGTCGCCTGATGACGCGCCGGCCAGATGTAGCCCTTGGTGCAGTGTGAGGTAAAGCGCAGGGCATGATTGATGGAGCCGGCCAGCACTTCGTCATAACGCGACAGCCCCGGCAGCATCGGCAGACCGGCGGCGTCGGCGGAGGTCCAGGTCTCGGGTCGCAGGGCCTGGGAATGGAGATCCCAGATCGCCCCCGAGCCCCCATACCACTGCCCACCGCTGGAACTGAGGTCGTAGATTTCATAGAGATGGCAATCCCGGGTGTCGAGGACGAGCAGATGATGATCGCTTCCCCATTCGATCAGCGGATTGGCGGGAATGGGGTAGGGGCCCGGGTCGGACTCGTCGTCATAATAGAAATTGACGTTGTAGTGGTTGACGCTGCCACCGTCCAGGATGTTGTAGGGGATGCCGATGGGACCTCCGTCCCAGGTGCCGGAGCCGAAATCCATGTGAAAACCCTTGCCGCGTCCGATCGCATCGATCCAGGCGCTGGACTTGGCATGCACCGGCAGATCATCGATGGGCCGATTCCAATAATTATCGGCAGGAAAGACCGGGCAACCGCCAAGGGTGGGCGCTTCTCCATCCGGCGCCGCGGGCTCGGTATAGGCGAGGCTGATGGCTTCATAGTCCAATCTGGCGTCATAGGTGGCCGTGGCCGAGCGTAGCTGGAGCCGGATCTCGCCATTGGCGCCGATGAAGGGAGCGCCGGTGGCCACATTGAAGCTCAACAAGGTCCATCTGTTGGACAGGGCCGCGGCATTATCTCCGATCTTGGTCCAGGTTCGGTTTCCCCAGTGGTACAAGTACCAGGACCAGGCCTGCGAGGCCTTGGCCGGCCCATAATAATTGGCCTTGATCTGCATCTGACCGACCCAGGCGGGCTGGATGGCGCTGGAGAGCCCATAGCTTCGGTAGCCTTTATAGACGGTGCCCGGAGTGGTGAAGGAGACATATCTCCCGGAGGTATTCTGGGTCCCGCTCTGATCCATCACCACCAATGCGCTCAAACTCCCGACCGTCCTGCCGGATTGACTGCTCATGGCGGCAGGGGCGAGTGTGATCCAGACCGGGTCGGCGCTCAGCGCCGGAAACCCAGGGAGGGTGGTGAGACACAGGATCAGCCAGCGGATACCGCATATCAATGGTCGGGGCCGGTTTCGAAACGCTTTCCGGCACCAAAGAGGATTCCAGCGCATCTTCGTTCTCCTGCATCGGATTGTGGTCATGGAGGCGTAGCGAGATCGCAACGCAAAGGAAGAGATTACAGCCGGAGCCGAGGAATTCTGTGATCCTCCACCGATTCCCATCTTGTCAATAGGGAAAGCGTGAAGGTCTTCATGGATTGTCGCCGCCACAGCCCGGGGTCGGAGGAGCTGAAACAGCCATTCCCGCCGATAAAAATCCCCAGAGGGAACGGATAGTCTCCCCAACCTTGTCTTTGGCTGGCATAATTCTCCTTATGGGATCAGAAACATAGAATCCCAAGGTTAGTGAGACTTCGCCTGGAAGTTGTGACAACACCAGAGCCCTTTTTCCGGCCTGGATGGCGGTTCAGCTTCCTTTTTTACCGAGAATAACGATATGTCCTGCACCGTAGCCGAGTTCGTCCGTGAGTCCTTGATCTTTTTGAATGAGAAAGTCTCGGTAGCCGAAGGGGTCAACCAAATGGTGGAGCGCAATCTCGGTTCCGTCATCGTGACCCGGAACGAGGAGGTGATCGGGCTCTTCACCGAACAGGATCTGCTCAAGCGGGTGGTCGGCCACAACCTGAACCCGGCCGAGGTCCCCCTGGGTGATATCTGCACCCGCCGTCTGGTCTCCATCCCCGCTGAGGCCAGCTGTCGGGAAGCGGTGTTGAAGATGCGTTCCAATAGTTGTCGCCGCCTCCTGGTATACCGGGGGGCGCGGTTTCTGGGGCTGATCGAACTCCAGGACGTGGCGCACGGCATCGCCAACGAGGGGGGGCGGAAAAACTGGTTGCCCAATCTCATCGTCGGCCTGACCCTGATGCTGGTGTTCGGGGTGATCATTCTCCTTATCTTCCAACTGCCAGAGATGCTCAACATCGCCAAACGGGTATCCGGTCCCTGAGATCCTGGTGAACCCTCGACACCGCCGGCTCCGATCCGCAATGACCGGAAGCCAGACGGGGAGGCCATCCTTCTTGTTCCGGCGGATGGAAACCGCGCTCAGCAATCCCATGTATTTACCCTGAAGACGCTATCCACCGCGCATGAGCCAAACCATGGATCGCCAACGCCTTCTCGGCCAGAAACTCCAGAACGCCCTGCAATCGCTCCTGCTCATCCTGCTCATGGGAGGGGTGTTGGGTTATCTCGCCTGGCTGATCGGTGGCCTCTGGTTCAGCTTCTTCGCCCTGCTGGGGGTGATCATTCTCTATAGCTTCACCCCCCGCTTCTCGCCGGGACTGGTGATGCGACTCTATCGGCTATCACCCATCTCACCCCGGGCCGCCCCTGAACTCCATGGCATCACCGAGGCACTGGCCCGGCGCGCCGGTCTCGACGCCGTGCCGCGTCTGTTCTATGTCCCCAGCGATGTGATGAATGCCTTTGCCGTCGGTGGCCGGGACAATGCCATGATTGCTCTTTCCGACGGCCTGCTGCGGCGGCTTTCGCTGGTGGAGACCGCCGGGGTGCTGGCCCATGAGATGAGCCATATCGCCCATGACGACATCCGTGTCATGGGTTTTGCCGACCTGCTCGATCGCTTCACCAGGCTCCTGTCCCTGACCGGCCAAGTGCTCCTGTTCATCAATCTGCCCCTGCTTCTGTTTACCCAGTATGGGATCAATTGGTTCGCCATTGGCATTCTGATCCTGGCGCCGACCTTCACCGCCCTGGGTCAGCTCGCCCTCTCCCGCTCCCGGGAGTATCACGCGGACCTGGCGGCCGCTCAGCTTCTGGGGGAGCCCAAACCCCTGGCCAGTGCCCTGGCAAAGATCGAGCGCTATCAGGGACGGGTGTTTGAACAATGGCTCGGTCCGGGACAGCGGCTGCCGGATCCCTCCCTGTTGCGCACCCATCCGCCGACGGAGGAGCGCATCCGTCGGCTGCTCGCCCTGGAGCCGCCGGCGGATCGCTGGGGCCAGCCACTCCCCGCCCATCTGCCCCTGGCCCAACGCCCCGTCCCCGGAGTGGTGTTGGCGGTGCGTCCACTCTGGCCGCGCTGGCATATCAACGGCACCTGGTACTGATTCGGTTTGCCAGGGGTTGGGCGCGGTGCCGACCCCGAATCCACCGCGGAGACCAAGGCCCAACAGGAATGGGTGGGCGCTCCGGGCTTCCGGGCATCGATGGAAATTGGCCTGTTTTTGTTCTTATTTCGAGAACAATAGTATCATTTAAGAGTTATTGTTCTCCTATAGAGAACGAAAAACCGGACACAAACGCCCAGGCCCGGAGGCGCGGTAGACTGGGTGAAGCTTGATCTAACAACCTATCGAACCGACCGGCGTCCACGCCGGACGGCTGGAGAGAAGGGCGGGCCAGCCTGGCTTGCCGATTGGGGCTGGCGCGCCAGTCCCAGGCGTGGCCTCAATTCCGTCTGGGACTGATCAGGGAAGCCAGCCCCTTGGTCTCCAGGACCGCGTTCAAGAGGCTGCGTACCCCGGCGACGTCTTCATAGGCCATGGCCATGCGCACCAGTTCCCTGGCTTCGGGCATGGTGAATTGACGGATCACCCGCTTGACCCGCGACAGACTGCCCAGGCTCATGCTCAGGCTGGTGATCCCCATCCCCAACAGCAGCACCACGGCGCAGGGGCTGCCGGCCAGCTCGCCGCAGACGCTGACCTCCCGGTCGTAGACCCGGGCCGCCTCCACCACCTGATGCACCGCCCGCAACACCGCCGGGTGCATATCGTCGAACAGATCCGCCACATGGGGGTTGTTGCGATCCACGGCGAGCAGGTATTGGGTGAGATCATTGGTGCCGATGGAGAGAAAATCCACCCGCGAGGCCAGCGCCTCGGCCTGATAGACCGCCGCCGGTACCTCCACCATCACCCCCAGGGGGGGCATCTGGATCCGGTAGCCTTCCTCCCGGATCTCCTCGAAGGCCTGGTGGATCAACAGCAGGGCCTCTTCCACCTCGCGCACCGTGCTGATCATGGGCAGCAGCAGGCGCAGGTTGCCGTGACCGGACGAGGCCCGCAGCATGGCGCGCACCTGGCCGAGAAAGATCTCGGGATGGGCCAGCGAGATGCGGATGCCGCGCCAGCCCAGGAAGGGGTTGGTCTCCTCGACAGGAAAGTAGGGCAGGGGCTTGTCTCCGCCCACATCCAGGGTTCGCATGGTGACCGGTCTGGGGGCGAAGGCCGCCAACACCCGTTCGTAGCTGGCGGTCTGGACGCTTTCCCCGGGAAAGGCGTCGCGCACCATGAAGGGGAACTCGGTGCGGTACAAACCCACCCCGGCGACATTTTCGATCTCCGCCAGATTGGTCTCCAGCACCAGTCCGGTGTTGAGATAGAGCGATACGGGCACCCCGTCCGCGGTGCAGCAGGGCAGGGAACGTTCGGACAGCAGCTCGGCGGAGAGGGCGCGGTCCGCCGCCGCCACTTGCTCATATTCGGCACAGATGGAGGGGGCCGGGGAGACATAGACCCGCCCGCGATAGCCGTCGATGATGACGTCCCGCCCATCCATGCGCCCGACCGGGAGGTCGGTCACCCCCATCACCGCCGGTACCCCTATCGCCCGCGCCAGTATGGCAACATGGGAAGAGCTGGAGCCTTTGGCGGAAATGATCCCGGCCAGACGTTCCCGTGGCACCTCGGCCAGTTGGATGGCGCTGACTTCCTCACCGACCAGGATGCTATGCTCGGGATAGGTCAGGGGTTGGGCCACCCGGTTCTCTAGATGCATGAGGATTCGGGTCCCCAGATCCCGCACATCCGAGCCGCGCTCCCGCAGGTAAGGGTCCTCCATGGCATCGAAGACCTGGGCGTGTTCCTCGATGACCTGACGCAGGGCCCCCGGTGCCCAGTTGCCGGCGTGGATCAGTTCGACCGTGCGATCGACCAGGGTCTCGCTGTCCAGCATCATCAACCAGGCATCGAAAAGGGCGCGGTCCTCGGCCTGCAAGGTGCTCTGCATCCGCTCCGTCAGGGCCTTGAGTTCATCCACCGCGCTGAGGATGGCGGCGCGGAACAGGGCCTCGTCCGCCACCGGGTCGATGGTCGGGCGATCCGGCACCGCCTCCAGATCGGCCGCCGGATAGACCACGACCGCGATCCCCAGGCCCACCCCGGAGGAACCCGGACGCCCTTCGAGATAGCGGGATGGCAGCGAAGACCCGGGCAAGGCCCCCAATTCCCCGCTGGCCCGGGCATGGGTGATGGCGCCGGCAAGCTGGGCGGCGAGGGTAAAGAGAAAGGTCACTTCGTCATCGTCGAAACTACGGGGCTCATGTTGCCTGGCGACCAATACGCCCAGCACGCGGCGATTCTGAATGATGGGGACGCCGATGAATCCCCGAAAGGCCTTCTCGCCCGTGTCCGGGATGAACAGATACCTGGGATGCTGGTGGGCGTCCGGCAGATTGACGGGTTCGGCCCGCTCGCATACCAGACCGATCAGTCCCTTGGACTGGGGTAAGCGGACCTTGCCGACGGCTTCCCGGCGCAGACCATCGGTGGCCGCCAAGACATGCTCGCCGGTGTCCATGTCGGTGAGATAGATCGAACAGGCATCGGCGCCGATGGCTTGTTTGACATCTTGGACGATGATGGCCAGGGCGCTCTGGAGATCGGGGGCATCGGTCACCTCCTGAACGATGCGATGTAGGACATTCAGCATGAGACTCATCCGACTTTACCCATGGCCTGTGGGGGCCGATACCGGAAACATGGCGGTGGGACATCCCTTCAACGTCGATTCTGCCGTAAATAGTTCGTATGCGAGCGTTGGGGTGGCGTGCCTTCAGGATACAGCAAGGGGGCCAATTCCTTCAGCGCCAGGGTATAGACCCGCCGCTTGAAATACACCACCTCCCGCACCGGTTGCCAGTATTTCACCCAACGCCAGGTATCGAATTCCGGCCGCGGGGTCGCGTTGAGACAGACATCCGCCTCCGGGCATCGGATGCGCAGCAGATACCAGATCTGTTTCTGCCCGATACAGAGCGGTTCGCAGTGATGACGGATGAAACGCTTGGGTAGACGATAATGCAACCAGCTTTTGGTGTAGCCTAATAACTCCACTTGATGGGGTTTGAGACCCACTTCTTCCTCGAGTTCCCGGAACATGGCTTCTTCCGGGGTCTCGCTGGTGTTGATGCCTCCTTGCGGGAACTGCCAGGCGTCCTGCCCGACGCGCCGCCCCCAAAAGAGGCGGTTGTAGACATTGCAGAGGACAATGCCGACGTTCTCTCGGAACCCTTCCGCATCGATCAAGGTAATTTTCCTGAAATATCAACGATTACTCTCGATTTTCCATGATCCTGGGCGTTCCGGCAACCGGGGTGATCATTAGCTATTTCTAATCATTAATATGCTTTATAGTTATGGGCGCTTATCTCTTTCCACCCAGCCACGGATGGCCCTTCACCTGGCGTCCATACCATGCCCGTTGCGCTCTTCGATCTGGACAACACCCTGCTGGCGGGAGATTCCGACTATCTCTGGGGGGTGTTTCTCGGCGAACTCGGGGTCGTCGATCCACAAGTCTATGCCCGGGAAAACGAACGCTTCTATCGCGAATACAAGGAAGGTCGTCTCGACATCATGGAATTTCTCCACTTCGCCCTGCGTCCCCTGAAAGAGCATCCCCTGGAGCAACTCCTGCATTGGCGGACGGGTTTCCTGCGGGAGAAGATCGACCCCATCATCCTTCCGGCGGCGCGGCGTCTCGTCGATAGCCACCGCCGGAGGGGGGATCGGCTGGTGATTATCACCGCCACCAATGCCTTCGTCACCGCCCCCATTGCCGAACGTCTGGGCGTGCCCCACCTGATTGCCACCGAACCTGAGCTAGTGGACGGCCGCTATACCGGTGGCATCAAGGGCATTCCTTGTTTTCGCGCAGGCAAGGTGGAACGTCTACAGGTCTGGCTCAAGGAAGCGGGCGAGAACCTCGAGGGCAGCACCTGTTACAGCGATTCCCACAACGATCTCCCGCTACTCGGCCTGGTGGATCACCCAGTGGCGGTGGACCCCGACCCCCAGCTGGGGCGGCATGCCGCTCACCACGGCTGGCCGATCATCAGCCTACGCGCCTGAAGAACGATGCTTCCCGGGCTCGGTCGCCCGCTCCGTCCCGCACTCTGGTTGGGACTCTTGCTGACGGCCTGCGGCCTGGCCCTGTGGATCGCCCTCGCCGTTGGATCGGTGCCGATCGGCCCGGGTCGGGTTCTCGCGGCCCTGTTCGGCGAGGGCGATCGGCTCCACCTCAAACTCGTCTGGGAGCTGAGACTACCCAGGGCCCTCAGCGCCCTGGCCGTGGGCGGACTTCTGGCCCTCGCCGGTACCCTGATCCAGGTGCTGGTGATGAATCCCCTCGGCGATCCCTATGTGCTCGGGGTCTCGGGAGGGGCCGCGAGCGGTGCGCTGATCGGCGCCCTGCTCGGTCTGGCCGGCCCTTGTTCCACAGCCGCCGCGGTTGGCGGGGCCATGGTTTCCATGTTGCTGGTGTTCGTCTTTGCCCGTGGCCCGGGGGATTGGACCCCGGAACGGCTGCTGCTTACCGGGGTGGTGCTGGCCTCGGGCTGGGGGGCGCTGATCGGTTTGTTACTCAGTATCAGTCCCCCCCAGCGGATGCCGGGGATGCTGTTCTGGCTCATGGGGGATCTGGGTCACCCCGGCCATCCTTTCCCCGCCCTCGTTCTGCTCATGCTGGGGATGCTTCTGGCGCTGGCGCTCGCCGGACCCCTCAACCTCCTGACAGCCGGCGAAATTCAGGCCGCCGCCCTCGGCGTCTCCACGGCGCCCCTGCGCCTCGGTCTTTTCCTCCTTACCTCGGCCTTGACCGCCATCGCCGTCACTCTGGCCGGCAACATCGGCTTCGTGGGGCTGATCGCCCCCCACATGGCCCGTCGGCTGCTCGGGAGTGACCACCGACGCTTGATCCCTGGCGCCATCCTGCTCGGTGCCACGCTGCTGGTGCTGGCGGATACCCTGGCGCGAACCCTGGTGGCGCCCCAGCAATTACCGGTGGGGATCATCACCGCCCTTCTGGGGGTACCGCTCTTTCTCTTTCTCCTGCAACGGCGCCCATGAGCCAGTGGACCCCCTTTCCAGCGACGGATCACCCTCTGCTGGAGGCCAGTGGATTGGAGGTGCGGATCGGCACCACCCTGGTCTGTCGGGGGCTGGAGCTGCGACTCGAAGCGGGCGACTGTTTGGGGCTGTTGGGTCGCAACGGCGTGGGCAAGACCAGCTTGCTGCATAGTCTGGCGGGTCTGCGGCCGATCGCGGCGGGGGCGATCCGCCTGCAAGGAACCCCCCTCGGACAGCTCCGCCGTCGACGTATCGCCCAGCTCCTGGGCCTCTTGCCCCAGGAGGACTACCAGCCATTTCCGGCCCGGGTACTGGAGACGGCGCTCACCGGACGTCACCCCCATATCCCGGCCTGGCGTTGGGAAGACCAGGAAGATCTGCGGCAGGCCCGCCGCGCCTTGGCCCAGGTCGGGCTGGCGGAGCTGGAAACCCGCCGGGTCGAGAGTCTTTCCGGCGGCGAGCGCCGCCGTCTCGCCCTGGCCCGTCTGCTCACCCAGGACCCGAGAATCGTGCTGGCCGACGAGCCGACCCAACATCTGGATCTCCCTTTCCAACTCCAGACCTTGGGCTGGCTGCGTCAAAGGAGCGAGGCGGGGGGCGGCGTCATCCTGGCGCTCCACGATCCCAATCTGGCCCGTCGCTTCTGTACCGCTTTGCTCCTGCTCTTCGGCGAGGGCCACTGGCTTCGGTGTTCCATCGACCATCCCGGGCTTCGCGCCCATTTGGAGCGCCTCTATGGTCATCCATTGATCGAACTCCAGGGTCCCCGGCATCCCTATTGGCTCCCGGCCTGAGACTGGAGAACGACAGCTCCCGGGTCAACAACCGCTGCCCGAGGCGATCAGTCGTAGGGCGAATGCCCGCAGGGCGATCCGCCATTTAGCAACTTACCGAAATGGCGAAACCTCCTGAAGGAAACAAGAGAGGGTTCGCGATTTTGGATCGTTCTTTCATACGGCGGATCGTCTTCGGCATCCGCCCTAGTGTGCCCGGCATGGGCCAAGACTTGTAGTCTGAGAGAGGCTAAGCGCACCCTCCGTCCATCCGCATCCCGGGCCGCCACCAGCCGGCCATCCAGGTACTCGAAGCTCAGCACCAGGCGATCGAAGTGATCCCGCACCTCCTGGCGCCGTCCTTCCCCATCGAGGACGAAGCGGACCCGCACCCCATGGCGGTCGCCGTAGCCGCCGGGTCAGGCCAGGAAAGGCCAGGGGCCGGAGCGGGAGATGGCGTTTGGGCGTTCTCTATAGGAGAACAATGCCGCTGGAATAGGCTGATAAGTTCCGTATCAGAGAACGAAAACACAGCCATTGAGGCCGAGGCCCGAGCCGGAACCTTGGCGATTACCGATCTTCAAGGCTTGGCGTGAATCGGAGCCGGAAGCCCGCTCGTCGGCGCAAGAAGCGATGGAGGTAGGGCACCAAAGGCCGTGTTGATTCAGGCGGCGTGATGTCCGATAGGTAGAGTGCGCTTCGTGGACTTCTCCCCAGCTCGTTTTCGTAGAAATGTTTGGTCCGCACAGCGGACCCTACCTGGCTAGCGCCGCCACCAAGGCCCCCGATGATTGAACCGGCAGTAGGTATGCACCGCATACCATTACCCATGTCACCAGCCAACCAAAAGAACGGTACGCGATGCGTACCCTACAGGGCTTACCGCGTTGTACATTGAAGTCCGCACAGCGGACCCCTACCTGGCTACCTGGTTGACCCGATCCTGGTTCTTTTTTCTATTCTAAGAATATGGTTGGCTGCCATATCCTTATAGAATTTGGATGGCGTCCAGTCTCTAAAATCTTTTAGTTCTGCTATCGCTTCATGTATATTTCCTGTTGCCAATAAATCTTCTGCTTGAAGCAATGCTCTTCCGAACTCATTGGAGCCAAGGACCATAAGTTCATGAAGCTCGGCTACTACCTGTGGAAAATTATCAGCATCGACACTAATTTTTTGAGAAGACTGGTCAGCCAACACCTCCAATAATTCAAGAACAATCTTCTTGGATTCAGAGGTAAATTCCAACTTTACCTCGTTTTCGCCCAGTGACATCCAATATCGAAGGTGATCAAAAATGTCCAAAGGAATTATCCTCCATCCTGGTCAGACGAACCGTCAACTTTACAATACGATGGCGTTCCATTACTTGCTTCAGTCGGGTAGGTCGGGCAAAAGCATCGCGTTGCCCGACGTTTCATAGAAGATGTCGGGCACAGGTGCCCGACCTAGTGTGCCCGGCATGGGCCAAGACTTGTAGCCTGAAAGGAGGCTACCGGAGAGAGTGACGACAACCGTAGAG
>Ga0268298_10006003_pt1 | contig 11160 bp, 10 predicted proteins | sample WWTPWeurt_MetaG_FD_194462 | JGI IMG/M metagenome (GOLD analysis project Ga0268298, IMG submission 194462) | Activated sludge microbial communities from WWTP in Nijmegen, Gelderland, Netherland - WWTP Weurt | ecosystem: Engineered > WWTP > Aerobic digester > Activated sludge | place... | reverse complement strand
GTGCAGTACCGCGTGCGCTTTGGCGGCCGGCTCGAAGAGCAGGGCAGCGGCACGGCCAAGGTGGTGCGCTGGGTCGACACCGACGACGTGCAGGCCATGGCCTACGACACCATCATTCCCGGCTATGGCACGGTGGCCACCAACACGCTGCGCCTGTGGAGCGCCAAGGCCACTGAGGAGATGAACCTCAAGGCCTTCAACCAGGGCAACTATTTCGGCGCGGTGGAGGGCAAAAACCACTCCGAGAACGTTTCGCGCGTGCTCTACCCGGATGACTCCACGCCCAGTGGCCGCGAGCTGCGCTTGCGCCAGGAGTACTTCTTCTGCAGCGCCAGCGTGCAAGACCTGGTGCACCGCTACCTGCGCAGCCATGCCAGCTTCGAGCTGTTGCCCGAGAAGGTCAGCATCCACCTCAACGACACCCACCCCGTGCTGGCCATCCCCGAGCTGATGCGCGTGCTGATCGACGACCACCGCGTGCCCTGGGTACAGGCCTGGGGGCTGTGCCAGAAGGTCTTCAGCTACACCAACCACACGTTGATGCACGAAGCGCTCGAGACCTGGCCGGTGGAGATGTTCGGCCGCGTGCTGCCGCGCCACATGCGCATCATCTACGACATCAACGCGCACTTCCTCACCGAGCTCACCCGCACCCACGGCTCTGACCAGGAGCTGATGCGCCGCCTCTCGCTGATCGACGAATCGGGCGAGCGCCGCGTGCGCATGGCCTACCTGGCGGTGGTCACCAGCCACTCGATCAACGGTGTCTCGGCGCTGCACTCCGACCTGATGCAGCAAAGCATCTTTGCCGACTTCGCGCGCCTGTGGCCCGAGCGTTTCAACAACAAGACCAATGGCGTCACGCCGCGCCGCTGGCTGGCGCACGCCAACCCGGGGCTGGCCGCACTGCTGGACAGCCGCATCGGCCACGGCTGGCGGCGCGACCTGGACCAATTGCAGGGCATCAAGGCGGCGATTGAGATCCCCGGCTTCCTCGGCGCCTTCCGCCGTGTCAAGCGCCAGAACAAGGAGCGTCTGGCCGCGGTGGTGGCCAAGCAGCTCAATGTCACGCTCAACCCCGACGCGCTGTTCGACGTGCAGGTCAAGCGCATCCACGAGTACAAGCGCCAGTTGCTCAACGTGCTGCACGTCATCACCCGCTACCAGCGCATCCTGGCCAACCCCGACGGCAACTGGGTGCCGCGCGTGGTCGTGTTCGCCGGCAAGGCGGCCTCGGCCTACAAGATGGCCAAGCTCATCATCCAGCTCATCAACGACGTGGGCCATGTCATCAACAACGACCCGCGCGTTGGCGACAAGCTGAAGGTGGTCTTCATCCCCAACTACAGCGTCAGCCTGGCCGAGGTGATCATGCCGGCGGCCGACCTCTCCGAGCAGATCTCCACCGCCGGCACCGAGGCCTCGGGCACCGGCAACATGAAGTTCGCGCTCAACGGCGCGCTCACCATCGGCACACTCGACGGCGCCAACGTGGAGATGCGCGAACACGTGGGGCCCGACAACATCTTCATCTTCGGTCTCACCACGCCCGAGGTGGCCGAGCTGAAGGCCAGTGGCTATCACCCGCGCGACTGGGTGGCCAAGGACGAAGAGTTGGGTGCAGTGCTCGAAGCCATCCGCAACGGCACGTTCAGCCTCAACGAGCGCGACCGCTACCAGGCCATCGTCGACACGCTGGTGAACTGGGGCGACAACTACCTGCTGCTGGCCGACTACCGCAGCTATGTGGACACGCAGGACCAGGTGGACGCGTTGTACCGCAGCACTGACGAGTGGACCCGCAAGGCCGTGCTGAACGTGGCCGGCATGGGCTTCTTCTCGTCCGACCGCACCATCGCCGAGTACGCGCACGAGATCTGGCACAGCACGCCAGTGCATCTTTGATGGGCACGGCGGTGAGGGTTGCCCTGGAGTCTGCCAACCAGCCCCAGGTGGTGGCGCTCATTGCCGATCTCGACGCCTACCAGGACACCCTTTATCCGCCCGAGAGCCGGCACGCGCTGGACCTCAATGCCCTGCAGCAGCCCAACGTCATCTTCGCGGTGGCCCGGGATGCAGCGGGGCAGGCCGTGGGTTGCGGCGCCATCGTGCTGCAGGGCACGCAGGGTGAGTTGAAGCGCATGTACTTGCAGCCGGAACAGCGCGGCCAGGGTTGTGCGCGCGCCATCCTGGGTCTGCTGGAAGCCACGGCCCTGCAGCGTGGCTGCCACCTCGTACTACTGGAGACCGGGCCCTACCAGCCCGAGGCGCTGGCCTTCTATGCCCGCCACGGCTATGCGCGGCGCGGCCCCTTCGGTGACTACCGCGACGACCCGCTCAGCGTGTTCATGCAAAAGCCGCTGAGCCTGGCCGGCCAAGCGCAGGACACCGTGGTCTCGCGCCGCAAGGCATGTGAGCAAGACCTGCCATTTCTGCTGGGTTTGCGCGCAAAGACCATGGATCTGCACCACGCTGAGGCGGGTGTGGTGATGTCGCCGTCCGAGGCCGAGGCCAGGGTGCGCGCCAGCTTCGAATGGGCCGAGATCCTGCTCATCGGCGGCGAGCCTGCGGGTTTGCTCAAGGTGATACGTGACCCGCGCGAATGGCGCCTGAGCCAGTTTCAGCTGCTGCCCGCCTACCAGGGCATGGGGCTGGGCACCGGGCTTCTGACCGATCTGCTTGCCGAGGCGCAGACCGCCGGCGTGCCGGTGTCGCTGTCGGTGCTGAAGGTCAATCCCGCACAACGTCTGTACCAGCGCCTGGGCTTTGCCGTGATTTCGGAGAGCGAACTGGGCCTGTGCATGCAGACCGCTGGTTGAGTGCGATAGCCCAGGCTGCGAGTGCTCGGGTTTCAGGCGTCACCGAACCTCGCGGCGCATGCGCCATGCGGCAAATGCCCAGAACGTGAACAGACACAGCACCATCACGCCGCTGGGCCGGGCCCGGTAGCCCAGGAAGCTGGCCATCAGGCTGCCCACGCCGCGGCCATCGTCGATCCATGCCGAGGTGTCCCACAGCGGGTCGGCCAGCGGCGGCAGCCAGTCCAGCGCGATCATGCGGTCCACACCGTTCACCAGCAGGGCCCCGGCCACCAGCAACAGCAGCACTTCACTGATGCCCATCACGCGCTGCATGCTGAAGAGCCTTGCACCACGCGCCAGCGCCCAGGCCGTGGCGGCGGCCAGGGCAAAACCTGACAGCGCGGCCAGCAGCAGGGCCAGCAACTGGGCGCCGCCCTCCTGCAAGCCCAGGCCATAGATGTAGACCACGGTTTCGGCACCTTCGCGCGCCACCGCCAGTGCGGTGATGACTCCCACGCCCAAGGCACCGCCAGATTGCTCGGCCTGCGACTCCAGCTGGCGCTTCATCTGCCGGCCATGCCGGTGCATCCACAGCACCATCTGCAAGATCAGACCGGCTGCCACCAGCACGATGCCCAACTGGAAGATCTCCAGCGAGCGTCCGGCCAACTCGCTCTGGGCCACAAAGGTGGCCAGGCCCAGCGCGATGGCCAGGCCCACGCCTGCCGCCACGCCCAGCCACACACCACGCCGCAACGGTTGCGGCGCGGGCTGGCGAGCGATCCAGGTCATCAGCACGCCGATGACCAGCATGGCTTCCAGGCTTTCGCGCCAGACGATGACGAGCGCATTCAGCACGGCACGAACCTCATTTCGCGATCACCAGCATCTGGCTGGTGGCTTCATGGAACTCGTCCACCAGCTTGTAGCGGCCAGGCTTGAGCGGCGGCACTGTCACCACCGTCGAGGCGTTGGGGCCAAGCACCTTCTCGATGCGCAGCTCCTTGCTCTCAAACTCCACGGGCGCCTTGCCCAGGTTGCGCAGCGTGAGCTTCAGGCGCGCGCCGGCGGGTACTTCCAGCGTTTCGGGTGCCAGCTTGCCCTCGCGGGCCACGATTTCGAAGCTGGCGGTCTCCACCGCATGGGCGGGCAGGGTGGCAAGCCAGGCCACCAGGCACAGGCCGGCAAGGCTCAGGGGGCGGCGGAACAGGCGGGTGTGGGTCATGGTTCAGACGATTCAGGGGAGAGGCGGGGTGAGCTCAATTCTAAATGAGAAGCGTTCGCATTTGCAAGCAACATCCAACCACCGGCCTTGGCCCGCGCAAGGCCAATGCCGCGCCGAGGACCGCCGCTAGAATCCCAGGCTTTCCTCTTGCCGCCCTGCGCACCCTGCCGTGGACCTGAAGCTACCCATCACGATCATCGACGAACTGCTGGACGAGGTGATCGAATCCACCGGCGTGCTGGACTTGGCCAGCGGCGAGATCCGCGACGTCAAGCCCAACGAGGACTACGACGGGTTCCCGGCCGAGGACGAGGACTACGACTTCACCAGCGGCGTGCTCACCAACGGCACCAAGGACGTGGAGTTCCGCATCGAGGTGGACGTGGTGGGCCGCAAGTACTCGGTCACGCCGTCCGAGCTGCTGGAGCTCAAGGGCCGCGCTGCGCGCCTGTTCTCGTCGGCACCCGGCCAGGGCCCCGACATCGAACCCGTCAAGCCGCGCAAGGCCCGCTGAGCGCGCGCAGCGCTGAGCGCTGGCGCCCCATTCAACGCTGAATCTGCCCGCCCGGCGCCGACAGCCCGGGCCTGGGCCCACTCCCCAAGGATGCCCCGTGTTCAAGAACCTGATCGTCTACCGCGTCGGGCCTGAGTGGTCGCCCGAATTCAGCGCCGCTGAAGAGGCCCTGAACAAGGCCCGCTTCACCGAATGCGGCGCCACGCAGCCGCAATCGGCGGGTTGGGTGGAGCCGCGCGGCCATGACCACGGTCCCTTGATCGAGATCGTGGGCGGCCAGTGGCTGCTCGCGCTGATGGTGGAGAGCAAGATGCTGCCCACGTCGGTGGTGAAGCGCCGCGTGCAGGAAATGGCCCAACACATCGAGGCCTCCACCGGCCGCAAGCCGGGCCGGCGCGAAAGCAAGGACCTCACCGAACAGGCCACGCTGGAACTGCTGCCCCAGGCCTTCACCAAGCAAGGCCGGGTCAAGGTCTGGATCGACCCCAAGGTGCGCCTGCTGATGATCGACGCCGGCAGCGCCAAGCGCGCCGAGGAGGTGGTGACGCAACTGGTGAAGGCCTGGCCAGGCTTTGCCGTGCTGCCGCTGCAGACCAACCTGTCGCCGGCGGTGGCCATGTCGGCCTGGCTCAGCGAAGGCACGGCGCCCGGCGCCTTCGGCATCGACCGCGAGTGCGAGCTGAAATCGCCCGACGAGATGAAGAGCGTGGTGCGCTATGCCCGCCATGTGCTCGACACCGACGACGTGCGCCAGCACATCACGCTGGGCAAGGTGCCCACGCGGCTGGCCCTCACCTGGGACGGCCGTGTCTCGTTCGTGCTCACCGAGACGCTGCAGATCAAGAAGATCGCCTTCGACGACGTGGTGTTCGAGAGCCACAAGGGCTCGGCCAACCACCAGGACGAAGCCTTCGATGCCGACGCGGCGATTGCCACTGGCGAGCTGTGCAAGCTCATTCCCGACCTGATCGAGGCGCTGGACGGCGAGATGGAGCCGGGTGCGGCGCCGGTGGCAGCACCCGCCACAGCGCCGGCCCCGGCGGCCAGCCGCCCCGCCAGCCCGGCTGCAGCGGCGGTGGCCGCTGCGGACGAAGCCCCGCCCTGGAACTGATCAGTAGTTCGGCAGCGCGCAGTTCATCGTGGCCGGGATCTCGCCCTGGTCGCGCAAATGCTTCTGCAAGGCGATCACGGCTGTGGTGTTGCCCCAGTAGAGGTCAAAGGTGACTTTGGAGTTGGGCATCGACCAGCGCTTGCGCGGCAAGCCCTCCTCCAGCCCGCACACCCGACGCGCCAATGCGTAGTTGCGGTTGTTGAACTGGTCATAGCTCTGGAACGACAGCCCGGCCGTGGTGTTGTCACCCGGGCGCATGGCCACGTGGCAGGTGCGGCAGTTCTCCTTCACCACGTCGTTGTACAGCGCTTCGTGGCCGGCCCAGCCAGCGGGCACGAAGGCGTCGTTGAACGTGCTCGTGGGCGTGGGGTACCAGCCGTTGATCAGCTCCACTGTGGGCGCCTGCGGGCTGGTGTTCAGCACCAGACGGTTCAGGCCGCGCAGCGCGGCTTCCTGGTTGGCGCGCGAGAGCGTGCCGGTGGCCGGGAAGGCGTAGTTGTTCAGGTCGAACGGCAGGAACTGCGCACCCATCGCGGGCGAGACGCTGCCGTTCTGCTCGAAGCGGGCGAAATCCTGGTTGGCGCCATGGCACACCACGCAGGCACCGGGCAGGTACTTCTCGCCGCGCGAGTCCAGGTTCACCGACGAGAGCAGGTTGCCACCCGGCCCGTAGACCAGGAACTTGGTGTACGGTGCGCCGCCATTCACGCCGGGCGTGGGCGAGAACTCCATGGCCACGCAGGCCACAAGGTTCTTGTTGGTCTTGACGTTGTCGAAGTTGGGGTCGCCGGCAAAGGGGTAGTTGCAGACGTAGAAGGCGGTGCCGTCCGGCGTGGTGTTGCCGTGCATGTCGCGCTCCAGGTTCAGGTCGCGCAGGTTGGCGTACTTGGCCTTCACGCCGCCGGCCGCACCGCGGGCATTGAAGTGCCAGCGTGCCTTCCACTGCGTGAAGGTCTCGGCCTGGCCCAGCAGTTCGCCATTGGGGCCACAGCCGCCCACGGCGCCGATGGCCTGGTAGTAGCGGCAGGTGCCCAACGCACTGTCGGCGCCCACGCCATTGAAGACATCCAACTCCTTGGTGGAAAAGTAGGTGAGGAAGTGGTCGCCGCCGCGCACGTGATCAGAGGGCACAGCGGCCACAGCCGGCTTGGGTGCCGGCACGATGGCGCCGTTCGATGCGCCATTGACGGTGACCGCGGTGTTGGTGGACACGGTGACGCCGGCCTCGCGGTAGCCGCCCTTTCCGTCCGAGACCAGCACATAGCCGAACTGCACACCGCCATGGTTGGGCAGGTGCCATTGCGCCGTGCTGCCACTCACCGAAGTGATGCTGCCCGACGCCACGCGCCAGGTGACCTGCAGCGGGTCGCCGTCGGGGTCGGACGCCACGGCCACCAGGCTCACCGTGGCACCGGGTGAGACAGCCACCACGTCGGCACCGGCCTGCTGCGCCTTGAAGCTGCTGATGGTGGGCGGCCGGTTGGGGAAGACGATGGGCGGGTGGTCCAGGTTCTGCGCGTTGGGCACGGTGAGCTGCCCGCTGGCAAACGTGCCCTCGCAGGTGGCGCTGAAGAAGTAGTTGCCAGGGTTGCTCACGTCCAGGCCGGTGTAGTAGTCGCCGTACTGGTTGATCTCCTGCCCGGTGGGGTCGTTCTCCACCGCCGCCTGCGTGTTCTTGTTGAAGAAGGCGTTGCGGTAGTAGCAGGGCTCTCGGTTGGCAAACATCACGCGCGGCGGCACGGGCAACAAGGGCCGCAGGCCGCCCAGGTCGACGCGGTCCCGGAAGGGAATCTTGCTGGCGTCGAACTGCGCCTTCTGCAGCACCTCGAGCCAGCGCGCGCCAAACTGGTCCTGCGCCTTGTCAAGCACCGAGGGCGGCAGTGTGGCGATCTGGCGCTGCACATCCACCGGTTGCAGCCGGATGACGGGGCTGACCAGGCGAACGGGCAGCAGTGCCGGATTGACCCGCACGGGTTGCAGCACCGGGTTCACGGGCAGGGGTTGGGCTTGCAGCATCGTGGCCACGATCAGCAGGCCCAGAACAATGACCGCATACAGGAAGCGGCCGGCAGCGAGTTTGGACATGGTGTCCTCCTTGATCTTCAATGCCCGCAGCGTAGGCACCCCGGTGCACGCCACACACCCCTAGGCTGTGCCGCGCGTGGCGCCAAGTTGGGGGCTTGACGCCGCCGACACAGGGGTCATCCGCTTTCGTTGCTGCGTGTTCAAGGGCAACATGGCGCCATGGCCTTGGTGCATTTCACCCCGCAGTTGCAGCGCTTTGTGGACGCGCCCGCAACCACCACCGACGCCACCACCCTGCGCGGCGCGCTGGAGGCCGCCTTTGCGCTCAACCCGCGGCTGCGCAGCTACGTGCTGGACGACCAGGGCCACATGCGGGTGAACGTGGTGGCCTTTGTGGACGGCCGGCGCTGCACCGACCGCGTGGGCCTGAACGACCCCTTGAACCCCGACAGCCGCGTGCATGTGATGCAGGCCTTGTCCGGGGGCTGACACCACCGTTGAACGAAAGGACTGAGGCATGAGCACACGCGCCTGGGTGGCCACCCGCAAGGGCCTGTTTGAATTGCAACGCGGCGCCGGTGGCACTTGGCGCGTCGCCCGCAGCAGCTTCCTGGGCGAGCCGGTGAGCGCGGTGTTGCCGCCCGCCACGCAAGGCCCCCATGCCGGCCGCATGCTGGCGGCGCTGAACCTGGGCCACTGGGGCGTGAAGATGCAGGCCTCCGACGATGCCGGCCAGACCTGGGCCGAGGTGGCCACGCCGCAGTACCCGCCGCAGCCGCCCCGTCCCGAGGGCGAGGCCGCGCCGCTCGACGACGCCGGCCGTGCCGAGCCTGAATGGAAGCTGGTGATGGTGTGGGCGCTGCAGGCCGCGCACAGCACGCTGTGGGCCGGCACACTGCCGGGTGGCTTGTTTCGTTCGCCCGACTTTGGACGCAGCTGGCACCTGGTGGAGCCGCTCTGGAACCGGCCCGAGCGCCTGGAGTGGATGGGCGGTGGCTACGACGTACCCGGCATCCATTCCATCTGCCCGCACCCGCAGCGCGCTGGCGAACTGCTGCTGGCCCTGAGCTGTGGCGGTGTCTGGCGCAGTGGTGACGACGCGGCCACCTGGCAGCTCTCGGCGGCCGGCATGCGTGCCGATTTCATGCCGCCCGAGCGGGCCGACGACCAGAACATTCAAGACCCGCACTGCATCGTGCGTTGCGCTGCCGAGCCCGACAAGCTCTGGTGCCAGCACCACAACGGCATCTGGCGCTCGGTGGACGATGGGCGGCAGTGGCAGCGCATCACCACCGCGCCGGTGTCCGATTTCGGCTTCGCGGTGGCGGTGCACCCGCAACATGGCGACACCGCCTGGTTCGTGCCCGCCCAGGCCGACCAATGCCGCGTGCCGCTGGACGGCGCCATGGTGGTGCAGCGCACGCGCGATGGCGGGCAGAGCTTTGAGGTCTTGCGCCAGGGCCTGCCGCAGCGGGATTGCCACGATCTGGTCTACCGCCACGGCCTGGCGGTGAGCGCCGATGGCCGCAGCCTGCTGATGGGCAGCACCACCGGGCACCTGTGGAGCAGCGACGACGCTGGCGACACCTGGCAACTGGCGCAAGCGCACTTGCCCCCCATCGCCGCCGTGAGCCTGGGCTGATCAGCCCGTGGCTTCACCCACCGGCTGCAGACGGAGCATTTCGCGCCTCACCACGTCGTAGCACTCGCAGGCCCGGGTTTGCAGCCCCGCGCGGTCCTGCACCGAGATGTGGCCACGGCGGTAGCGGATGTAGCCGGCATCCTGCAACTTGCCGGCGGCTTCGGTGATGCTTTCGCGGCGCACGCCCAGCATGTGGGCCACCAGCTCATGCGTCAGCGCCAGGTCGCCATCGGGCAGGCGGTCCAGTGTGTTCAGCAACCACCGGCTCAGTTGTTGCTCGACGGAGTGGTGGCGGTAGCAAGCGGCACTTTGAGAGATTTGTGCGATCAGGGCCAGCGTGTAGCGCAGCAGCGAGCGCTGCAGTGCGCCGGCCCGCTCGAACTCGCGCTGCATCAGGCCACGCTCGAGCCTGTAGCCGTGCCCCGCGGTTTGCACCATGGCCGAGCTGCACGTGGTGTCGCCGCCCATGAACAGCGCGATGCCCACCACGCCCTCGTGGCCCACGCCGGTGGTTTCCACCGAGGCGCCCGTGGTCGTCACATAGTGCAGCGACACCACCGCCGTGGTCGGAAAGAACGCGTGCCGCATGCGCATGCCAGGCTCGTACAGCGCCAGCCCCAGCGGCATGGGCACCAGTTCCAGCGATGGCAGCAATGGTTCGAAATCGGCCATTGGAAGCGCCGCCAGCAGATGGTTTTGCCGGGGGGAGTGGAGCGCCGTCTGGCTGAGCATGTGCTGGCCTATCTTCCCGACAACACTTCGATGCCGACACCCCGGTAGCCCAGGAAGCGGCAGGACTGGTCGAACATGGGCTCGCCGCTGACCCTGAACTGCTGCTGCGAGCCGTCGGGGTTGACGCGGTGGAACGTGAAGTCCAGAAAGGGTTGGCGCGCGGCGATGCGGGCCTGCAAGGCCTGCCTCTCGGCCAGGTTCCAGCCATCGTCGCTGACGGTGGCCTCGCCCTGCACCAGCGGGCCCACCCGTATGCCCAGCATCTCCATGACCGGGCCTGAGACCTTGATGAATTCGCCGCGCTCGTCCTGCTCCCAGTACCAGTCGGACGCCAGCTCGGTCAGGCTGCGATAGCGTGCCTCGCTTTCGCGCAACTCGGCGGTGCGCTCGCGCACGGCCAGCTCCAGCGCCAGGTTGTGTTCGGCCAGCCGCTTGTACAGCAGACGCACCTCCAGCATGTTGTGGATGCGCGTCTTCACCTCCACCAGGTCAAAGGGCTTGCTGATGAAATCCTTGGCGCCGGCCTGCAGGGCGCGCAGCTTGTGGCCCGGCTGGGCGGTGAGCACGATGACCGGCAGGTAGCTGTCCTGTTCGTTGGTCTTCAGGCCGGCCATCACGCTGAAGCCGTCCATCTTGGGCATCTGCAGGTCGAGCAGGATCAGGTCGTAGGCGTGCTGGCGGTGCAGCGCGCAGACCGTTTCGGGTTGCTGGGTGGCGCTGACCTGGGTGTAGCCCGCATCGGCCAGCAAACGGCTCAGCAACTGCACATTGGCCGCCTGGTCGTCCACGATCAGGATGCTGGCGGCGAGGATGTCGCGCTCGAGAGTGCTCATGAGGTTGCTTTCGCTTGATCGGCGGCCTTGGATGTGGCCCGCGCGTGCTCAAGGGCCAGGTCCACCGTGTCCATGAACTCGCTGACCTTGATCGGTTTGGTGAGGTAGCGGAAGAAGCCGGCCTCCAGCCCCTTCTGGATGTCCCGGGGCATGGCGTTGGCGCTCAGCGCCACCACCGGGATGTGCGCGGTGGCGGGGTCGCCCGCCAGAATGCGGAGCGCCGTGAGGCCGCTGATGCCCGGCAGATTGATGTCCATCAGGATCACTTCGGGCAATG
>Ga0268298_10006002_pt1 | contig 11162 bp, 11 predicted proteins | sample WWTPWeurt_MetaG_FD_194462 | JGI IMG/M metagenome (GOLD analysis project Ga0268298, IMG submission 194462) | Activated sludge microbial communities from WWTP in Nijmegen, Gelderland, Netherland - WWTP Weurt | ecosystem: Engineered > WWTP > Aerobic digester > Activated sludge | place... | reverse complement strand
GCTGCCGCCGCCAGCGCGCCGATCGCCGCGTCCCCCACCGCCACCTGCGTCCATGGGCGGGCCCGGCGGGAACTCCGCGTAGCCACCGCTCGGCGGACCGTTGTCCCGCCGCGGCCCGCGGTCGAATCCTCCTCCGCCGCCGTAGCTCGGGCGATCGCCGCTGCTCGCGGGACCGCCACCCGGAGGACGTTCACCACGCGGATGCGCGATGTTCACCATCAGCGCGCGGCCCTTCATTTCGACGCCGCGCAGTGCCGTGATGGCTTGGTTCGCCGCTTCGGCACTGCCCATCGTCACGAAGCCGAAGCCGCGCATCCGTCCATCGGGACCGACGGGCAGATGAATCCTCACGACCGGCGCGACGCCGTGTTCGCCGAACACCGCTTCCAGATCCGCAGGGCTCGCGTCATACGGCAGGTTTCCCACGTAGAGAGTGCGATCTCCGGTGTTCCCGCTGGCCGGGCCAGCGGTTTCACCTCGCGCGTCACGACGCGGAGGCTCCGACTGGAAAGGCCGAACGGAGATGGAACGCCCAGCTTGCAGCGAGCCATCGAGTTGATTGCGCGCCGCCAAAGCTTGCTCGGTCGTGGCGAGTGTGACGAAGCCGAAACCGCGTGGGCGGCCTGTGTCACGGTGCTTTGGCAGCGTCACGTTCACGACCGTTCCACCGGTCGCTTCGAACAACTGCCGCAGCACGTCCTCGGTCATGGAATCCGGCAAGCCCGCAACGAAGAGCTTGCGCTCATCCTCGGTCGACATGCGTAGCGATCCTCGTTCAACCCTTTCTGGACGGTCCCTCCGAAGCTGGGCGCTCGGCGGGCTCGGACTCGACGATATCGTTGGGGTGACTCTGGTTCAAGTCGCGACTCACGCCGGAGGCCGAGGTGGGCCGTGATATAGGTCGGTCCGCCGTGAAGCTCCGCGTCCTCGTCAACCCGAAAGCCGGCTCAGGGATTGCGTCCCGGAAGATCCCGGAGATTTCCCGAGCCCTCGAGCGGGCCGAGCTCCCCTTCGACGTGGTCCAGACCACCGGCCCGGGCGACGCGCGGCGCCTGGTGGACGAGGCCCGGGCCGACGGCGTCGACTGCCTCGCGGTCGTCGGGGGCGACGGCACGCTGAACGAGGCGAGCCAGGCCTACGTGGACGCCGAGGGCAACCCGCGCCCCGGACCCGACCTGGCGCTCATCCCGGCGGGAACCGGGGGCGACCTCCGCAAGACGTTCGACCTCGGCGACGGCGTCGACGAAGCCGTGCAACGGATTGCTCGCGCCGAGCCGCGACCCCTCGACCTGGGCATCCTCGAGCTCGTCGCGGACGACGGGACGAAGGTCGTGCGCGCATTTCTCAACATCACGAGCTTCGGTATCGGCGGCTTGACCGACCGCATCGTGAACTCGACGCCCAAGTGGATCGGCGGCAAAGCGGCTTTCTTCTCGGGCACGCTGCGCGCGATGTTCGCCTACGTGAACTCCCCGGTGAAGATCACGATCGACGACGAACCGTGGTTCGAGGGCCCGATCTTCAACGTCGCCATCGCCAACGGCAGGTTCTTCGGCGGCGGGATGATGATCGCGCCGGACGCAGATCCCTCGGACGGGAAGTTCGACGTGGTCGCGCTGGGAGATCTCACTCGGGTGGAAGCCATGGGCCTCTCGCGCGCCATCTACTCGGGCTCCCACCCCGGTCGGCGCAAGGTCCAGATACGCCGGGGTTCACGCGTCGTCGCGACTCCGCTGCGCGCTCGTCGGGACGTCTTGATCGACATGGACGGCGAAACGCCCGGGCGGCTTCCGCTCAGCGCGAAGGTGGCGGCCGGCGCGCTCAAGATCCGGGTTTGACCAGCGCCTCGCGCGCGCTGGCGCGCGGCGCGGTGTCGCTCGCTCGGAGCCCTTTCCAGAGCACGGCGACACCAGCGCCGAGCAGAAGGAAACAACCCCACTGGGCCGGCGTGAGCTCGAAATAGCGCGCATCGGCCACCGCACCCTGGCGGATCCGCAAGAAGTCGAGGGCAAAGCGCGTCGGCGCATACGCCACGCACATGCTGCCGAGGTAGAAGCCCCAGGGTCGAGGCTTGCGCGCGAGCACGAGGAACAGGACGGCGAGCGGGATCGTGAGCAGCATCTCGAGAAACCCGAGGTCGAGCCGCGCTCCGCCGGGATACCGCACGGCGAGCCAAGCGTCGCTGAGGATCCCCGGATGATCGTGAGCGAGCGAACAGCCGAGACGCCCGAACCACCAGCCCACGGGGAAGGTGGCGGCCACGACGTCCGCGTAACGCAGCGAGGGCTCCCGGTTCAGTGCGCGCCAGATCAAGAGGCCGATGAAGGCACCCGCGAAGCCACCGAAGCTGCTCAGCCCTTCCCAAATGCGAACCAGCGAGAGCGGATCCGCCAGCACGCGCTCCGGAAAGTAGAACAACGTGTCGAACACGTGGCCGCCGATGAAGCCCATGGCCCCGATCCACATCATGAACGAGATCAGCTTCTTCTCGTCGAGCCCTCGCCGGCGACCGTGTCGGACCGCGAGGTAGGCGCCGAGGTAGACACCCATCGCGACCAGCGTGCCGAACGGCTTGAACGAGAAGGGAGCTGGGGGAAAGCCGTTTCCGAGCGCACCCGGCTCGAGCAAGGTGAGATCGGGCAGCTGCACGTAGGGGATGAGCGGCCGCGACGTCATGGCAATTTCCGGGGCAGCGGCTCGACCACGAGCTCGTCGTCTTCTTCCGGCGTCGCCGCAGCCAACGCCCGCACGCGGACGCCGTTGCACTCCCGCTCGAGCACCACCGGGCTCACGGGGTCGCGCCGGCACTTGTCGTCGGCGAAGTCGCTGCCGAGCGCAGCCTCGACGATCTGCACGGCACGGGCGATGGACTCGGTACGGGCTTGGGCGTCTCCGGCACGGACCGGGCGCCGCTCGGAGGCTTCGTACAGGCGGTTCCAGAGCTCGGGACCGGCCAAGCGCGCGCGCACGACAGCGCCGCGATAGAGCTCGAGCTCGACGTCGAACAGCGCCTTGCGCGGCGCGAGCCGGCGACCGTCCGGAATCGCGAACGGCAACGTGACCGACTTTCGACAGCGCTCATCGAGGCAGCGCGCGACCGGCGCCTCGACCCGCAGCCGGTGGATGGTCTCGTGGTGGAGCTCACTGGTTGGCGCGCCGAAAGTCCGGATGGCCGCCAGCCGACCCGCCCAGTCGCTCACTTCGCGCACGACGCTCCTGCGCATGAGATCGGCGTCTTCGAGCTTTTGCTCGACGCCCATCGCCTCTTCGAGCACCTCGGCATCACGGCGGGCTTCGATGCGCTTTTCCCCTTCGAGCTCGGAGATGCGCTCTCGGGCCCGCACCGCATGCGGGCCATCCGGTAGCGTGGCCAGGTAGTTCAGAAGCCCCGCCTTCGAGCTCGCCGAGCGCTCGTAGAACTTGGGCTCGGCGCGTTCGAACCAGGCGCGCACCTCGGTGCTCCAGCGACCATCGGGCGATTTTTTCAGGTAGTCGTGTCCCGCAGCCAGGCGGGCTTCGCTGGTCTTCGCCGTACGTGTTCGGCGATAGCGCGCGTAGTCGTCGGGATCCGACGTGATGTGCCGGGTGGCGGAGCAGCCTGCGAGGACCGCCACGGCGAGCCAGGTGAGCCAGACCCTCACTGGCCCTCGCGTGGGGGACAGAAGTTGCATTCGCTGGGGGCGTCGCGTGCTCCGTCCGCGGCGTAGCCCGCGTAGTCGTCGCAGGACGCGTAACGGAGCGCGCGCAGGCACACCTCTCCGTCGTGAACGAGTGGAAAGCAATCAGCGGGGAACGCCGTGGCGACCGGCGAAGTTTCGTCGCAGGCGCGCACGCAGTAGTCAGAGGCGAAACCGCAATCCTGACAGCGCTCGCAGTCGATGCGTTTCTTGCTGGCGAAGAAGGTCGCGGGGTCGAGAAGATCCGGGCTTTGCCCGCAGCCCCCGATGTCGCCGGGGGTCGGAGCGAGGCAGAACAGGAGGAGCGCCAGCATCAGGCCGAGCTTCGGGAACGTGCTTCGCGAAGGGGTTCGGTTCGTCATGGCAGGAGCTCGAAGTCGACGAATGCGCCGATTTGCAGCGATAGCACGGGGATCGCGCTGAGTGCCTTGTCCTGGGTGGCCGCGCCGTAGAACAGGTCGCCCACGAGCTCACCCGTGACGCCGAGGCCTCCGGTCACGAGGTAGCCGCCGCCGACGGCGAGCTCGTAGCCGACGTTGGGATCGGGCTCGAGCACGATGGGCAGGCCCAGACGCGCATGCACGAGGAAGCGCGGCGGCAGCCGCAAGAGCGCGAGGTAAGACGGAGTGATCACCTCCTGCGGCACTCCGGCGAGGGCGACGGACAGGTGAACGCTGCCTCCGTGTTGGAGTCCGTCCGGATCACCGAACGCCGCGCTGCCGGACAGGTCGAGATAGGTGGCGGTGAGCGACAGCGACTCCGCGGAGTCACCCAGCGGGGTCGCCAGGCGATAGGGGTTGTTGAAGCGCAGCCCTCGCCCCAGCGCGATGGCGCCCAGGAGGTGCATGTAGTCGCCGTCGGCGGGCCGAAGCTCCGCCGGCAAGGACTCACCGTCGCCATCGGCGTCCGCCGCGGCGGCTGGGCGAGCGAGGACGAGAAGGCTCGAGGCGAGGCCGAGGAGCAGCGCGCTACGCACGCACCCGCGCGAGGTCGTCCACCGTCTTCGGGATGTCACTGGTGATGACGCTGAAGCCCTCCGGCGTGACGAGCACGTCATCCTCGATGCGGACGCCGATCCCGCGGTACTCCTCCGGCACGCCTTCGGCATTTTCGGCCACGTAGATGCCGGGCTCTACCGTGATCACGACGCCCGTGTCGAGGGGGCGCGCGGTGCCTTCGAGGTAGTAGCGGCCGACGTCGTGGACGTCCATCCCGAGGTAGTGGCTCGTCCGGTGCATGAAGAACTTCTTGTAGCTCTGTTTTTCCAGCACTTCTTCCAGAGTACCGGACAAGAGGCCGAGGTCGACGAGGCCCTTGGCGATGACCTGGACGCTGGCGTCGTGCACGGCCTCGAGCGTGGCTCCGGGTCGCGTCGCGCGGATGCTGGCCTCTTGCGCCGCGAGCACCAGCTCGTAGATCGCCTGCTGCGGGCGAGTGAACGCCTTGCCCACGGGGAACGTGCGGGTGACGTCGGAGGCGTAGTAGCCGTATTCGCAGCCGGCGTCGATCAAGAGCAGGTCGCCTTCCTGCATGCAGCGATCGTTCTTGCGGTAGTGGAGCACGGTGGCGTTTACGCCCGAGCCGACGATGGGCCCATACGCCGGGCGCTCGGAGCCATGCTTGCGGAACACGGCGCGCAGCTCGGCCTCGACCTCGTATTCGTAGACGCCGGGCGCGGTCTTGCGGATCGCGGCGAGGTGGGCGTCGCGGGTGATCTCCGCCGCGCGTCGCATCAGATCGAGCTCGGCGCGCGACTTGATACGACGCATCTCGTGGATGATGGTGGCGGGGTCGACCAGCTCCACTGGCCAGTAGACCCCGAGCTTCGCCTTTTCGCGCACGCGGTCGATGGCCGACAGCACGCGGCCATCGAAATCGCGATCGAATCCGATCCGATAGTAGAGCCGCGACTTGTTCTGGAGCAGCTCGGGCAGCTTCTGCGCGAGCTCGGCGACGGGATGCGCGTGGTCTGCGCCGAAAGTCGAGACCGCCCCCTCGACGCCAGCGCGAGCGCCGTCCCACACTTCGCGTTCGGGGTCACGCGCGCGCACGAACAGCGTGAACGGTTTCTCACTCGCACCCGACAGGACGAGCACGCTGTCGGGTTCGTCGAATCCAGCGAGGTAGTAGAAGTCCGAGTCCTGCCGATACTCGTGCTCGACGTCGTTGTTGCGGATCGCCGCTGGCGCCGAGGGCAAGATCAAGACCGCCGAGCCCAACGCTTCCAAAACGCGCCGGCGGCGCTCGCTGAATTCGCTCATCGCACTCGCATCCTACGGCCGAGGCAGCCCGAACCAGAAAAGGATTCTCGCCCGGAGTATGGGGCCCGGATCCCGCGTCGGCCAGCGGTGGCGAGGCGTCGTTCGCGCTCTCGTCTCCTCGCCTCAGCGCAGGCGCCAAACCTCGATGGCGTAATGGCCGGCGCCGCGCTGCGCGTGAACCCGAGCCTTGTACGTTCCGCCTTCGAACACACAAAACGGCCCGTCGGGTTTGACGACGGGCCACCGGTCGTCGCTGGTGTCGAACGCTACGCGGGTGCCCGAGGGGCCGAGAACCTCGACGTCCAGGTCTTCGATGCCGGAATCGCCGACGGCGAACACGCGATAGCAGTCACCTGGCTCGGCCACGAAAGCGTGCTCGCGCTCCTTCACTCCTTCGCCGAGCTCGGTATCCTTGGCCTCGACTGCCTTGCGCATTCCGTTGGACGGCCCGCACATCAGGCCGAGGCGCATCACGTCGAGCTCCGGCTTCGTGCGCGGCTGGAAGTTCGCATAACATTTCAGCCAATTCCCACCGGTCGGAGCGGCCCGACCGCTCGGAGCTGGCGGCGGGACCGCGCTCGGCGGGGCGGCCGGACCGGGTTCGACCGAGCGGGAAGGAACCGCCGTGGCGCTGGCGCTGCTTCGAGCCGGCGCGGGGCTCGGCACCGGTTCCTGGCACCCCCCGGTGAGGACGATCAGCAACGAGCAGGCGACCCCGCGCATGATCCGCCTGATAGCCCGTTTGCCCCGAGCGCCCAAACGATTGACTGACGCAGTGCGCCAGGCTAACCCGACCTCGTGGCCCACAGCGAAATCCCGCCGCCGGAAGGCGAAGACCGGCCCGAGGAGAAGGAGCGCGAGCGCAAGCGGCTCGAGCGCCTCCTGCCCGAGCTCATCAAACGCATCGTGGAAGCGGGCTACGAGAAGATCACCGAAGGCCCGGAGAACGTCCGCGAGTTCGTGCGCGAGATGAAGCTGCCGAAGGAGGTCCTGGCGCTCCTCCTCGCCCAAATCGACGAGACCAAGAACGGTCTCTACCGCGTGGTCGCCAAGGAGATCCGCGACTTTCTCGACCACACGAACTTCGCCGAAGAGTTGGCGAAGGTCCTCACCATGCTGTCGTTCGAAATAAAAACCGAGGTACGCTTCATCCCCAATGACGAACGCCTCAAACCCGACGTTCGTTCGAAGGTACGAGTGAAGCGCGAACATCGGTCGGAGCCGCCGCCTCCAGCCGCCGACGAGGAGAAAGAGGGCGAAACATGAAACCGCTCGCCGCCGGGAGCGAGATCGACGCTTGGTGCACCAAGTGTCGCATGGACCTCGGCCACCGCATCATCGCCATGCTCGAAGACCGACCCAAGCGTGTCATCTGCCAGACCTGCGGCTCGCAGCACAACTACCGCGCGCCCGCGTCCGAGCGAGGTGCCGCGCGACCCAAGGGCGCCAGCGGATCGCCGCGACCGGCCGGCTCGGTAGCTCAGCGCGTCACGGAGAAGGCCAAGGCCGAAGCTCTCCGCGTCACGGACTGGGAAAAGCACATCGCCGGGCAGGCGATGGACGCTTTCACTCGCTACTCCATCGATCGGACGTATCGCGCGGGTGAGCTCGTGGCCCACAAGAAGTTCGGTGAAGGCTACGTGGTCGAGGTCGTGGACAGCGGAAAGGTGAACATCATGTTCCGCGACGGACCGCGCACGCTCGCTCACGGGCAGCCCGCGTGAGACGCGCCGCGGCCGTGGTCTTCGCTGCCGCTTGCGGGTTTTCGGCGACGGCACGGGCCGAGGTGGAAATCACGCCCGCGGGCGACGGCGCCATCGGCGCGCTGCTCGTGCGCGGCCCCATCGCGAAGGGCTCGCCCGAAGAGCTCGGTCGCGCGCTGCCCGACGCTTCTGCCGAGACTCCCGGCGGCCGGTTCCGAGTGATCGAGAGCCGCGATGGCGGGCTGGATCTCGACCGTGCGCTCGGCACGGGCCAAAAGCCGGGCGCACAAGCCCTTCTCGGTGGCGTGCTCACGCTCAGCGAAGACCTGGACGGCTGGCTCCTGCTCTCCGTCGACGGTGCGGTGCGCGCCTTCGTCGACGGCCAACGCGTGTTCGAACGCAAGCCGTTGGCGCTGCGTGGGTCTGCGTGGGACGCGGTTCGACTTCGACTCGTCAAAGGCCGACATCCACTCGTCCTCCACCTCACCCACCCCGGAACCTGGTGGGTCGCCGAGCTGCGCTTGCTCGACGCGCGTGACTCGTTGGCTCCGCGCGGCGCGCGGCTGGCGCTACCGGGTACGGACGAAAGCGAAACGGAGCGACTGGCGCGGAGCCTCCTCAGCGTCGTTCTCCAGCCGAACCCCGACGCTCGCGGTTTCGGTCCGAGTCTCGAGCTCGACTACCGACGCGGTTCGCCGCTCGGTCAGGCAGCGCCGAGCCGCGTGCGGGTGGGCGGAGTCGATCTCGCGCTCGGACCGTTTCCGCTCGCCGAGCGTGGAACCACGCGCCAGAGAGTACGTTTGCCGCGGGTGCCCGCCGAGGCGGCGCCGAAGAAGCTCGAGGTCGAGCTCACGTTCGGACCGGTGAAGGAGCGCCGAACGCTGGTGCTCGACGCCGAGTTGCCGAAGCTCCTGGCTCGGGCCGATGGCGCGGCGGCTGGACTCCGGAGCACGAAGACCTTGGATCCGACCACGCTCGAGGCCACTCTGGAAGACGCGCGCGCTCGCGCGGAGAGCGGCACGGCCGAAGGCAAGGCAGCGCTGTCGGCATTGCTCAGCGACCTCGAGGCAGGCCGCGACCCCCTCGCGCTCCCCGGCGTCCGCGCATTGGCAAGGCGCTCGAAGGTGGACGGAGAACCCGATCCCGTTTGGGTCCACGTGCCTTCGCAAGCAGCGTCGGCCACCGACCGCCGATTTCCGCTCGTGGTCTTGTTGCACGGACTGAACGGGAATCCGTCGCGCATCCTCGAAGCCTTCATCGACAGCAAGAACCGGGGTCCGGCCGTCGACGGCTTCCTGATCGCGCCCCACGCCCACGGCAACGCCTTCTACCGCGGACCGGGCGAGCGCGAAGTGCTCGATGCCATCGACTGGGCGCTCGCGACCTACCCCATCGACCCGGACCGGGTTTCCATCAGCGGTGTCTCCATGGGCGGCACGGGCACTGGACACATCGGCCTCTGGTACGCCGACCGCTTCTCGGCCGCGGCGCCGCTCTGCGGCTATCACAGCTACTTCGTGCGGCGAGACACGCGCGGGCGCCCGCTCAGGGCGTGGGAGCGTCAGCAGATGCTGCACTGGTCGCCGGCCAGCGTCGCCGAGCGCGGGCAGAACCTCCCGCTCTGGGTCGCCCATGGCACGAAGGACTTCCCCCTCGAGAATTCACGCGTGCTGGTCGATCGCTACAAGGAGCTCGGCTACACCATCACCGACGAGTGGCCGGACACTGGCCACGACGTGTGGACCAAAGCTTATGCCGGTGCGCGCCTCTTCCCGTGGCTGGCGCGAGCCAAGCGCGCCGCACAACCAGCCAAGCTCAGCGTGAAGACGGACTCCCTGCGGTTCGGCCGCATGGGCTACGCCAGCATTCTCGAGCTCGGGGAGCCGTCGCGCATGGCGCTGCTCGAGGTGGACGCCACGAAGCCTGCTCGAGTCGTGGTGAAGACCGACCAGGTGAGCGCTTTCGCCCTCGAACGCGGCACGCGCTTGCCCAAAGACGGGGAGCTTTCGCTGCTGGTCGACGGCGCCGAAATCGGCTTCGGCCCCGGCGAGGCCATCGCGCTCCGGCGCAGCGCTGGGTCGTGGCAAAAGGGCGTGGCCCCGGCGCGCGGCAAACGCGCTGGCCTCGAAGGGCCCATCCGCGACGTGTTTCTCGAGCCCGTGGTGTTCAGCTTCGGGAGCGCCGATCCGGGCACCGTGCGCGCGAACCGCGAAGTGGCCCTCGCCCTCGCTCGCCGCCACGGCAGCGAAGTCGGCTACCGGGTCGTCGCCGACACCGAGCTCGACGCCACGACCATCGGCAAGAACGCCATCGTCGCGGTGGGCACGCCGCGAGACCACTCCCTGCTCGCCCGCGTCTCGTCGCGTCTGCCGATCCGCGCCGACGCAGGCGCCGTCGTCGTCGGCGAACGGCGCTTCGGGGCAGGCGGAACCGGCGCGATCTTCATTCACCCGAATCCGGAGGCGCCCGAGCGCTATCTGGTCGTCGTCACGGGCAGCGACGCGGCCGGGATCTGGCGAGCGCTGTCGCTGCCCCCACTCTTGCCGGACTTCTTGGTGTACGACGCCGAGCTCGGGCCTGCAGCGGCGGAGATCCTGCTCGGCGCCAACGCCAAGACCTTGGCCCAGGGCTTCTTCGATCTCGATTGGAAGCTCCCCGCCCAGATCGACGACACCCCTGGCTAGTGCGAGCATGCTCACCCGCGACCGACTCCCGCACCTGCTCCTTGGCCTCGCCATCCTGAGCTCGGCCGTGACTTTGTGGGACCCCGCCGCCGGCCGCACGAGCTGGTTCCTCGAGGTCGGCCCGGGCCTCGCCGGAATCGCGGTGCTGGTGGCTGTCTACCCGCGTTTCCGCATGTCCAACGTGGTCTACGTCTCGGTCTTCCTGCACCTCCTGATCCTGATCTACGGCGGCTACTACACCTACGCGATGACCCCGCTCGGAAACTGGGCGCGTGATGCCTTGCATCTGTCCCGCAATCACTACGACCGCGTCGGACACGTTGCGCTGGGGTTCTTCCCTGCGCTCTACACGCGGGAGGTCTTGCTCCGGACATCTCCGCTGCGGCGGGGCAAGTGGCTGTTTTTCCTGGTGTGCTCGGTGTGCCTCGCCATCGGCGCTTTCTGGGAGCTCGTCGAGTGGTGGACGGCGCTCCTCGTCGCCTCGGACGTGGGCCAGGCGTTTCTCGGCAGCCAAGGCGACGTGTGGGACGCCCAGTGGGACATGTTCCTCGCGCTAGTCGGCGCGGTGGTCTCGCTGCTCAGCCTGAGCGGCGTCCACGACCGGTCGATGGCTCGCGTTTCGGACGCTTGACCGCGCCCTTGTCGCTCGGCCCCGCTGCGAGCTCGCCGCGCGTGCGCCGGTGCGATCCACGGCCCGACTCATCTGCCACACGCGATTCGGAGCGCGATCCGCGACCCGCCTCGCTGCCCCGAGGCGAATCCCAGCGCGATCCGCGACCCGCCTCGCTGCCCCGAGGCGAATCCCAGCGCGATCCGCGACTCGCCTCGCTGCCCCGA
>Ga0268298_10006001_pt1 | contig 11164 bp, 8 predicted proteins | sample WWTPWeurt_MetaG_FD_194462 | JGI IMG/M metagenome (GOLD analysis project Ga0268298, IMG submission 194462) | Activated sludge microbial communities from WWTP in Nijmegen, Gelderland, Netherland - WWTP Weurt | ecosystem: Engineered > WWTP > Aerobic digester > Activated sludge | place: Netherlands... | reverse complement strand
CGCTCAACAGCCGCACACCCAAGGAACGCGAAGGGGACCTGGCCGCTCAAATCGCCGCCAATCGAGTCGGAGAGAAACGCCTGCGGGATGTGGTCGCCAAGTACGGCGTGGAAAATTATTTCCCTGCCACGGATGCCATGCTCGATTATGCCGAGAAATTGATGAAAGTCGGTATTCAAAAATTACCGGATGGGGTCTACTCTTTCCAGGATTACATGGATGATGACGGCATTCACCTTGGAGTCCCAATTCCGATCAAGGCCACCATTACCATTTCGGGCGATACGGCGCTGGTCGATTTCGCCGGTACCTCACCACAGGTTTCTGGGCCAATTAATGTGCCCTTGAATGGCACGCTGGCGACGGTCTTCTATTGTTTCAAGGCCCTGGTTGGCCCCGGCATCCCTTCAAACCAGGGCATCTACCGCGCCCTCAAGGTCATCGCTCCACCAAGGTCGATTGTCAATTGCAGCGCCCCTGCCGCGGTCGGCGAACGCATCGATACCTGTCAAAGAATTGCCGATGTAATTTTTGGCGCCATGGTGGATGCAGCTCCTGACCGTGTGATTGCCGCCAGCAATAGCAGTGTAACGACAGCCACCTTTTCAGGCATTCATCCGAAAACTGACGAATTTTATGTGTATCTCGAAACCATCGCGGGCGGCCAGGGGGCGCATCAAAGCGGCGATGGTCTGAGCGGCGTCCAGGTTCACATGACCAATACCTCCAACCTGCCGATTGAAGCCCTTGAACGGGAATACCCGCTGCTGGTGCTGAGATATAAGTTAAGACAGGATTCTGGCGGCCCGGGCAAGTATCGCGGCGGTTTGGGGATCCAGCGCGATATCCTCGCCCTGGTCTCCGGCACAACTTTTTCCAGTCTGGCGGACCGTCAAAGGATCGCCCCCTGGGGGCTGCGCGGCGGAAAAGATGGCCTGCCCGGTCGCTACATGCTGATCCGGAAAAACGGGGAAACCCGCCAGCTTGGTTCAAAAGAATCGGGGATCGTTCTCGATGCCGGTGATGTGATCAGTATCCAGACACCTGGTTCCGGTGGTTTTGGAGATCCATTGCAGCGCCGGTCTGAAAGCATCAGAAAGGATATCCTTGAAGGCAAGGTTTCTGCTGCTCTGGTTGCTTCTCAATACGCTGTCACTCTCGATCAGTAATACTTTCAAAACCGTTGCTGGTGGCAGACTTTTGTCATCAGCGGCGGTTTATTCAGCGCATTGTGTATAATGGTGTATCACAAATCTTTTATACGTCTGATGTGAAATTAAAAAGTGGTTTGAAAAGTTTGGACATCGATACCAAAATCTTGTGAAAGAATTCGGCGTAAGAGATGGCTGGTCAATTTTTCAATAGTTCGAGTACATAAGCCAAGCACTGTTTTACAAAGCAATCGCTCCAGATTTCGGCCCGTGTTCTGAATTTCGTGAAAGGCACCTTCAATTCGTTCTCTTATTGCAGAAAGCCATCTGTCAAGTTCTTTGGAATTTTGGATGTATTGATTGGAACGTCTGGGTGTCCAAACCAGATTATTGGTTTGCTCAAAGATATTGGTTTGCCAATAGAGCCCAAGAAAACCTTTGTCGGCGAAAATATCGCAATAAGATAGGTAATCAATCACTGCTTCCGCCGCCAAGCGCTCATCCAAGTTAGCCGGAACCAGGTCGTAAACCACAGGGATACCTTCCAGTGTGCAAATCGTTACCAATTTGTAACCAAAATAATCCATCTTGCGACTTTCGCAATGCCCATAATTAGCACTTCCGGCAAAATCACTGCGACTTTTGCATCTTTTATATCCAACCACCGGCACAGGTTTGGTATCCAGCAAATACTTGTTATTCAAGTGGTAATGTTTTTGGATAATCCAATAACGCCTGAACTGTTCAACTAACAAGCGTAGGCCACGCGCACGACGATTGAACTGACTTTGGTCAACCAACTTTGGAAAAAGTGCCAGGTAATTTGATCGGATGAACTCAATGAACTGGGTTTCGCTCGGAAAAGGTATGTAATCTTTTGCCAACATTAAAGTTATTACTTCGCTATCTTTGAAATCAGGTTTCCGACCAACTTTTCCATTGAGATACTTTACTCCTGCAGCTTGATACCAATCATCTACGAGTACAAAAATGGTTGTCAAGAGATCAGAAATGGTTATACTTGTCATGGGAATGTCCTTCCAAGATTCGGTTTGGCGACTTTATCTTGAAGGCATTCCCCTTTTTCGTCAATAACAGGCCTATTTCACATCAGACGTAACTTACCAAATTGTTTAGTTATTATTATTGTATGGTTTAAACGGGGATTTTTAGTACCCAAGCCCTATTCTTATATTATTATAACAAGGCGCATAATACGCACGTCCGCACTAAGCGATGAATTAAACGCCCAATGCAGGGAACAGTCAAATAAATTGAAAAGGCAAACCCGGCAAAAGCCGGGGGCGCAAAACCATGGGGCTAATGCTGTAAAAGCTATGATCGCCAGGTTGCCAAATTTGGCAAAACCACCTGGCACATCAAAGGTGGTTTTGTTCTTTATAAGGAGTAACATAATGAATAAGATAGTTTATCGAATAATGAGCGCCATCATGACTTTCGCTTTTACGTTTGGAAGCTTCGCGTCGGTATCTGCGTCGTCACAGATGACTACATCTTACAATAAGGATAACAATGCAAGTATGCCGGCATTGCAAACGTCAAGCACAAGGATGTTGATCCCGTTGTACGCATATCCTTCGTCCGCGACGTGGGCGAATGTGGTGGACGCCAATTTATATAACAACATTGATGTGATTATTAACCCTAGCAATGGGGTTGGAACATCCAGGATTACTTCTTTTACCAACGGTGTGATTCAGTTGAGGGCGGGCAATCTCGGGATTTATGGATATGTTTATACGTCGTGGGGAGGACGCTCACCTTCAACAGTTAAAGCGGAGATTGATAACTGGCAATTGTGGTATGGTGTGGATGGGATATTCTTGGATGAAGCGGTTAATACAAAAAGCAAGCTTCCATATTTCACAGACCTGTGGAATTACATTACCGCCAAAGGCATGAAGGTAATTCTAAATCCGGGAACTAGTACTATTGAAGAATATGTGTCAATTGCTACAACAAATATTATTTACGAGTCTGATCCTTCCACCGTATTGTCCGTCCCATCATGGTCTGGCAAATATCCCGCTTCTGAATTTGGCTTTATGCAATACGGGGCGACTGTAGAGCAAATGAGGACATTTGTTTCTCTGGCGAAGTCAAAGAACATTGGTTTCATTTATATTACCGATGCAACAGCGCATTTTTGGAGCAGTCTTCCCCCATATCTTGCGGAAGAGGCCGCACTTATAGCCAGTGAGGCACCTTCGCTTCCTGGAAAGCCGCCCATCTCCTTGGGAGTATTTCGTCCGAGCGATAGTCTTTTTTACTTACAGAACGCCAACGTGAACGGCTTGGCAGATGTAATAATTAATTATGGAACCAAAGGAGATTATCCTGTCGTAGGTGACTGGGATGGGAATGGGACAGACACTATTGGTGTATATCGTAATGGCACCTTCTACCTGAGAAATTCCAACACCCCCGGTTTTGCCGACCTCGCGTTTACATTTGGTGCCCCCGGTGATCAGCCAGTGGCCGGGGATTGGGATGGGGATGGCGTTGATACGATCGGTGTCTATCGCAATGGGTTGTTCTTGCTGCGTAACAATAATTCCGCAGGCGGCGCTCACATTAGCTTTGTTCTTGGTAATCCAGGAGATGTAGGGATTATCGGGGATTGGAATGGCGATGGTTTAGATACGACTGGCGTTTTTCGACCGAGTAATGGCGTGATCTTTTTAAAGAATGTGAACACTACCGGATTTGCAGATCTTGCACTTAATTATGGGCTGGCAGGTGACCGACCAGTGATCGGGGATTGGAATAATGACGGAGTAGACACGATCGGTGTGTATCGTAATGCTCAGTTCTACCTTCGTAATTCCAATACCATAGGATTTGCCGATCTTGTGGTTCCTTTAGGCTTTGCTGGGGATATGCCAATTGTAGGGAATTGGGATGGTGCTCCCTAGTAAGTGATCATATTCACTTGTTATAAATCCTGAGAAGCGTGGCTTTTTGATGACTTGGCCACGCTTCTCAATAATATTTAGAATTTTCGTAATCAAACGCAGGATAAGGGTCAAATATTATTCTGCAAAATCATCCTGCTAGATAATGGGGATATTATTTCACCCCAGCCTAAACTTCTGTAGCCAAGGCTGAAGGGCTTTTTTGTCGGTTGATATTTTTCAAGGCTATGCGTTCAAATGATACGTGTGATATGCGTTCTCACAGGGATTGCCCCATGCGATGTGCATTTCGCGCATGGTCAGGTCGATCACCATGGCATTGATGGTCTTTTCACGGTCAAGTGGGTCAAGCCCTTCGATATTATGGTTGCAGATCGAGTTGGGGATGTTGACGTGGTCTTTCTGAATGGCTTGCAGGCTTTTGATGGTGTGCTGCTGGCTCTGGTGCAACAGGCGAGAGGCGCGGAAATAACGCACGCGTGATGAAAGTAATTCTTCGGGGTCTTTCTCAATGTTTTTCATCTTCGGGTCAATGTAATGATTGGTGTGAACCATATAACCATCGTGCCCGTACAGGATCTCAAAATTGCGCGCCGAGACTTCGATCGAATAGATCTCGCCGCTTTCGTGGATGATCAGGTGGTTGTAACCCGCTGCGCGGTGTTGAACCAGGGTACGGCCGATCGCTCCCGAAATGCGTTTGGATGATAGCACGGCGCGCGCAACTACAAGGCGCGGAATGCCGACCCGCGAGTCGCTTGGGTAAACCGAGTCTATGAGCTGACAAATGCCATAGGCATTGAATCCTACATTGGGCAGCAGCCCGCCGTAGGTCATGGCAAGGAACGGGGGTTCCTTATCGGGTTTGGCAGAAACGACGAAGGTATCATTCTCATCCTCCGGGATCCAATCTTCATTATGCGCGGCGAGGATGTGACCGTCCGCTGTGCATTGCTCGTTGACCGCCATGCTGGTACAGCGTGTCAGGTGCAGTGCGTCGGTTGTGACTGCTTCCATGACATTGAGTACGACAATATCATCGAAAGCGACATTGGCGCCTTCGGCGATCCCGCGCATTTCGTCAACATATTGCGGATAGCGTTCTTCTGCGAAAGGTAGATATTTGCGGGATTGGATCTGTGCGCCTTGCCAGGAAAGCTCCAGATCGTTATAAGCCGCATCGATCAATACATGGGCGTTGGCAATACTGTTTTGGATCTGAGGGCGCATGGCTTCGCCGATCTGGCGTCCCATTTCGCGGTGTGTGCCTGCAATTTCAATCAGGGGTGGGGGGGTGGTATGAACTGGTGTGTTTGGGATTTCGTGCTTGAACATATTCTTCTCCGAATGAAAACCGCCCTGAGGTTATCCTCAGGGCGGGCAGATTATATCATGCGGATTTTGGAACCGAATTTACGAAGTCGGTGGGATGATCTCTACCTGCGGCTGGATCATTTTTCCAGGGGCTGAACGGGTGCCGAACAGCGTCATGGCTACGGCGCCAATTGCAATCAGAGAGACCAGGAAGGATGCCAGCCAGCCAAGGCACGGGATCATCCCGACAAGCCCGACAACCAGCACGAGCAGGAAGGTTCCCAGGCCTGTTGTGAGCACAGGCGCCCAGGTCTGATTAATGGCTTTTGTAAAGCGCTCGCCTACTTCCTGACCAAGCGCAACCATGCCGAAGAGCCATCCCAGAGGAATTACCAACGCCACGATCAGGGCCACTGGAATGAGCAGGATCGTAACTGCCAGGATGATGATGGCTAGCGGGGTGGCAACAATTGTCAGTAATCCGAAGCTTCCAGACATTAAAGGTTGTTGTGCCATGGCCTCAACCACGCGTTCCAATTGTGGCTGCAGGAATAGTGTCAATAGCATACCGATCAGGGCAATTGCTACTGCGCGCCCAAAGACGCCTGCTACTTCCCATAATGGATTAATGTTCACATCGACTGAAGGAGCGTCGGGTACATTGGGTGTGTTAGGTACGTTCGGTACATTGGGAACATTCGGTACTTCCGGTATCGTGATGGGCGGAGCGTTATTGACAATATTACCGCTGACTTCCGCGCCGGGTTCCTTCTTAACCTGACCACCCATTGTGGTGACATCGCCTTTGACAACAGCGGTCTCCGTCAACAAAAGTTGACCTCCAACCACAACGATATTGCCGTTGACCTGACTGGTCACTGTCAGGTTTCCGCCGACCAGAACCACGTCGCCATTTGATTCTCCATCCATGGCAAGATTTCCGCCGACCAAAACCATATCACCATTTACGATGGCGTCTTTTTCGATCGAGACATTTCCTCCGATCACGGCCAGGCTTCCGTCAAGTGTTTTATTACTTTCCAAAGTGTAGTTTTGTCCCAACAGGAACACGTCGCCATTGGGGCTTTGTGCGTACGCGTTGCTGCCAGGCATGAGCAGAAGTGCGAGTAATAGAAATAGGACTGTTATTTTTGTTTTCATGCTGAAACTCCTTGCGGGGCGCGGTTACTAAACCGCCAAATTGACACGATCCACAATAGGCCGAACCCAGCCAGGGCGGATACGAATACCATCCATACATACGGCGGGATGAATCCCGGCGCAACACGAACCAAGACAGCCAAAACCTCGGTCACGGCTTGCAGGGAGGTTATGGCAAATAGAAAATAACCGATGACCACCGTGATCCACTCGACCGGAGCGGTAATGACAGAGTAAATAGCGGGCGCGGCAAACCACCCGAACAGACCCAGTCCGCTCAAAACCAAAATGATCACGCCCCAAAGTCTGCGGCGTCGTTCGGCGATCTTTTGCGCGGCAAGCCGCTGCTGGAAACGCATCGAGAATCCTGCCGCGGGTGCGACCACATTCGCAGAACGCAAAGCCAGCCCTGTCGCGGAAAGAGCCGTGCAATGTACGCATGTCCGCAGGTGTGAATTCAGTTCGCGTTTTTCAACGGGTGTTAGATTTTTGTCGTTCAATAGCCATTCTTCAAAAGGCTGGTGATTCATAGGGCCTCCTTTCGGTCTCGATACGAGTTTCTTCTTCCTGCCATAGTCCAGCCAGTTCTTTGCGGGCGCGGTGTAACCTGCTTTTAACCGCGCTGACCGTCAATCGTAGTGATGCGGCGATCTCTGCTTCAGAATAATCGTACCAATATCTCATAATGACCGCGGCTCGATCGGTGTCATCCAGATCTTTTAACATGGACTGGATTCGGTCACGAGTCTGTCCCTGGACGGTTTCAGCCTCGGGGTCGGGTGAATCGGGGTCGGGCAGTTCAAATGTGTTGCCTTCATCATCTTCCGCATCCATGGAGAACATAGAGAATTTGCGTCGGCGCAGCCTGTCAATGCAATAGTGCGCGGCGATGGAAAGCAGCCATGTGGCGAACGGTCTTTTCTGGTCATAACGATGCAGATGTTGATAGGCACGCAAAAATGTTTCCTGCGCGGCATCCTCTGCCAGGTCAGGCTCTCCCAACATGCGATAACATAGGTTGTAAACTGGGGTTTGATAGGTTTCGACGAGTTTTGTAAAAGCCTCGTCACTGCCTTGTTGAGCCTGAGTAACCCAGGCCGTTTCTTCGTTCACGCATGCTCCTTGTGGACTTCCTACCTATCTTACGCAAAAGATGATGGAAAGTTGCACTTAATGCGAATGCCCGTCTCCTTCCGGACCGAGAAATTGCTCCCATTTCCCAAGCGACTCAGCTCTGGAGGCAAAGAAAATAGCGATCGTAGTTGTGAGTGGGACAGCCGCGATCAACCCAAGCGAGCCGACCAGCGTCCGTACGATCTCCTCGGCGATGAAGGAAAAGTTGACCAGATACCCATAATCTCCCTTTGCGAAAGAGAACATCAGCAGCATGGGCAGGGATGCGCCTGCGTAGGCCAGCACAAGAGTATTGACCGTGGCCGCGACATGGTCCTGCCCGATCCGCATGGCTGAATTGTACAGATCGCGGAACCTGAAATCCGGGTTGGCGTGGTGAAGCTCAAAGACAGCCGAGGCCTGGGTGGTGACCAGATCATCCAAAACCCCCAGCGCGCCGATGATCATGCCGCCCAGTAAAAGTCCGCGCAGGTTGATCGGCGTTTCCATCAATTGCATCAGGAACATCACATTTTCATCGCCAGTTCCGTTCAGTTTTGTGAAGACAACAAATAAAGCCGACAGCGCGCCTGTTATGAGCAGGACGATCACCATGCTGATGACCGCTGCGTGCGTTTTTAGTGTCCAGCCGTAGGTGAGATAGAGGGTGACGCCGAGAAGAATGATCGAGCCGATAATGCTCACAGTCAGCGGATCTTCCCCGGCGAGGATATGCGGAATGATATAGCCGATGATGATATATAAACTGAACACCGTGCTGAGAAGTGCGCGTACACCTTTCCAGCGGCTGATCAGGATGATGGAAACTGCGAAAATCCCTGTTAACCATAAGATCGGTGTCGTGCGGACAAAATCTACGAAGTAAGCATTGACTACATTCTCAGGTGTTTTGCTGATGGACACCACCACCTTTTCGCCAACGGCAAGATTGTAGTCATCTGAACGGATCTGGCGTTTGCCGTAATCTATTTCCATGACTATGCCGGCATATTGCCCTTCAAGAATATTTACTCGTGCCACCTGGTAGGTCTGGATTTTGCCGCCCATATCGATCTCGCCCTCTTCGATGATCTGGGTCACTTCAGCGCGGACTGTATCTGCGCCGTAAGTGGAAAACCCGTCGCCGGGAATGGTGACGTTGTTAAAATATGGCCATGCAAAAAATACGGCAATCGCAGCCAGAATGAGAATGATCTGCCATTTAAATTTTTTCATATATCCCTAAGCAAATGCTATTCGTTACTTGACCAAATCATTGGCAGTGGATTGCATCTGTGCCAGTATCGCTGCAACTTGTCCGCTGGGTGTGCTGACGCGGTACATGTGTCGGAATCCGTCTCCAAGCACGATCTTTACTCTGCGCCAGGAAGCTGCCTGAGGTTGTACTTCGCCTTGTGGCAGGAAACTGATTGCTTGCGCCCACTGCGGGTGTGTCTTTTCGTAATCGGCAAGCAAATCAATGGTTGAAGTACGCAGTGGAAAGAGATGGGTCGCTTCCACCCAGCGGGCATCCTGTTCATTCTCAAGCAGCCAGCGCACGAACAACCATGCGGCAAGCTGGCTTTCGTCCGTTGAATCCAGAATGACATATGATGAACCATATACTATCAGAGTGTCTTGATTCTCTGCGGGGTATGGAATTACCTTCCATGTGTCGGTATTATTAACGCTGGCAAAAGCACGGGCAACGGTTGGTAAGTTTTCAAGGGTCGCAGAAATAAACAGGGCTTCGCGATCCACAAATGAAGCAATCGGATCCATCTCAGAGGTGGTTTGCCATGCGCAGCTTGTTTCTGAAAGTTCGCGCAGGAATTTAAATGCGTCAATATTGTTTGGTTTGAGGAAGCGATAATTATTCCCTTCCAATACTCCGCCATCAAAAGCCAGCAGCCAGGCATAGGCAGTTGCTGGCTCGGTGTCCACAGCCCAGCCACCCATGAAGTCATTTTGCGCCGCCTCATCTTTTTGTAGAGATTGCTGTGCGCGGCAAGCTTGTTGACGAAAATCCTGCGGGTCGGCGGGTATGGAATTAAAACCCAGCGTGCTGGCCCACGTTTCATTCCAAAGCAAAAAATTCGCAGTGCGCTGGGCAGGGATCGCAACGCGAATTTCTTCAGATATATCTTGTTCCCAAAATACAGACGGGATATCGTTTGAGTCGATCCCAAATTCTGGATCATTCACATAAGGCGTCAGGTCTGTCACGAAATCATCCGCGTTCCATTCCAGGGCATGTTCAGGCAGCGCGATCACAAGGTCGGGTTTTTCCACTGTTGGTAAAGAAGCTGTGACAGTTTCATATAAATTGCTAAAGTTGACTTGACTCTGTACCGTGACGTTGATGCCCCACTCATTTTGTGCATTGAAATCTGCGACGAATGAATCAAACAGGGTCGACTCGATCCCGTACCACGGAGTCCAGACAGTGATCTCCAGGCCTTTCAACGTTTCTTTATTAACAGCGAGCCTGCTGCCCGTTTCGACAGTGGATTCAACCTGTGGTTTTTTTGTAGCGCTTGGCGTAGTGGATGGCTTGGCTGTCGATGTTGTGTTCCCGGCGGCGCAAGCTGATAAGAAAATGGATGTAATAAATAACTGTAAAAATATTTTCTTCATGGCGCAAGTGTCATAAATGGGACTGGCATCAAGACCAAAAAGAAGACAATGATCATTGCAAACCCGACCAGCCGTCGGACGGGGTCGAGCGTGGTGATCTGATCGAGTGGCTCCGCGTTAACCCTTCCCAGCCAATATAGAATGATCGCCCACAGCCACCAGCCGTTCCAGAAGTAGCCAGCTACGACCAGTAATCCGACAATGAAAGGGAATGCTTTTCTCGCCTTGTCGCCGAATAAGGCATAGATCACATGCCCACCGTCTAATGTGCCAGCGGGGATGAGATTTAATGCGGTCACGAGCAGCCCTGCCCAGGCCGCGAATGCCACAGGGTGAATGAACACATCCAATCCCCCAAATGGAACCGGTCGGCCTGTAAAGAAATATTTAACCCAGTAAAAGATTCCCTGCGGTTCAACTGGAGCAGGGAGCAGCCTTCCAAAGGTCGCGAACTTTGCAAATAGATAGACCAGCGAATTGCCTTCGAGAAAACCATTTGGGTCCGGCTCAATGATTCCGGTTGTTGAAAGTGATAGCCCTAAAAATAAAACCGGGATCGCGACGATAAGGCCTGCTATAGGCCCTGCCACCCCAATGTCAAAAAGCACACGCTTGTTTTTGGGGATTCCGCGCATGATGATCGCCGCGCCCATCGTTCCGAGTAATCCAAGCGGAGGTGGAAGTGGGATAAAGTAGGGCAATGTGGCTGGCGTCTTGTGATAACGGCTCATGAAATAATGCCCTAGTTCATGAGCCAGTAAAATGCCAAGCAGGCTTAATGCGAATGGCCAGCCGGATAGGATACTTTTTAACAGCATAAGCATTTGACCGCCAAAATCGACCGGGAAGTCA
>Ga0268298_10006000_pt1 | contig 11164 bp, 8 predicted proteins | sample WWTPWeurt_MetaG_FD_194462 | JGI IMG/M metagenome (GOLD analysis project Ga0268298, IMG submission 194462) | Activated sludge microbial communities from WWTP in Nijmegen, Gelderland, Netherland - WWTP Weurt | ecosystem: Engineered > WWTP > Aerobic digester > Activated sludge | place: Netherlands... | reverse complement strand
AACGACACGACAGGCGTCGTGTACGCGCGGCTGCCCGGCGAAGCGTGGGATCTCGGCGCGGGATACGCCGTGGGTCGGCTCGCGGTGAAGGTGGACGGGCCGTTCGCTTTCCTCACGAAGGCGGACGACACGGACAAGGCCGCCGTCACGAAGAGCGTGACGTTCTACGGGGTGATCGGGGCCGTCGTGCTCGCCCTGTTCCTCGGGCTGCTCTTCTCGTTCCTCGAGCACACGAAGCCGCTCCGCACGTTCGCGGGGCAGACGCTGGAGCTCGCGAAGGGGAAGATCGACGTGCTCGCGCCGAGCAAGTTCAGCGGCGCGTACAAGAAGATCGCCGCCGACATCAACGACGGGATGGAGAAGATCGCCGAGAAGGGTGGCGTCCCGCGCAAGGCCGCCAACCTGGAGCAGGTGCTCGGTCCGCTCCCGTCGCAGCCCGCGATGAGCGCCTTCGCGCTGCCAGGTGAGGCGCCGCCCCCGTCCGCGGGCCCGGTGATCTCGCCGACAGCGTCGTCGGGTCCGAGGGGCCTGCCGAAGGCTCCTCCGCGCGCGATCTCGGCCGAGCCGGAGCTCATCGAGGCCGCGCCGGAGCCTGCGAATCGCCCGAAGCCGCCTCCGCCGAAGCGTCCAGGGGCTCCCCCCGCGGCGCCCGCCGTGCCCGCAGCGCCGGAGCCGGCCGTCGCGGAGGCGTCGCACGTGGGGGTCGCGCCCGCGGACGAGGCCTTCGACGAGATGGCCGACTGGCGCCGCGTCTACGAGGAGTTTCTGGCGCTCAAGCAGCAGTGCAACGAGCCCACGGCGAACCTCACGTTCGAGAAGTTCAAGGGCACGCTCCAGCGCAACAAGGACGCGCTCGTCGCTCGCCACAACTGCTCTCGGGTGAAGTTCACTGTCTACGTGAAAGAGGGCAAAGCCGCCCTCAAGGCATCTCCGGTCAAATAACGATTCTGGCAAACTGGCAGTCACGCGACACCCCCCCACGCGGCGGGTCGTCCGGCCCACAGGCATGGAAGGACAGAACATGAGAAGCGGTTCCAAGAAGCTCGCGATCGCGTCTTTCGCCCTGCTCGGCGCGACGGCGATCGCGGGGTCGGCCTCGGCGTCGAGCGGCCTCGATTCACCGGACGCGGGCGCCTATCAATCGGGCAAGGGCGGGGCGTGGATCGCCCGGGCCGATGACCCGCTCGCCACGTATTACAACCCGGCGGGCCTCGTGCGGCAGGCGAGCGGCGTGACCCTCGGAGCGCAGCTCTTGTTCCTCAATCGGTGTTACGCGCGCACTGGCCAGGACGCGGATCAGAAGTCGGCGACGTACGGGCAATATGGGTTCCCTGTCGCCGCGGCCCCCGGCTATCCGGCCCCGGGCTCGGGCACGAACGGCAAGGCGATCGGGCCGAACGCCGATGTCTGCGTGGAGAGCGAGCCCTCGATCGTGCCGACGCTCGCCGGCAACTTCCGTATTCTGGACAGCCTGGCCGTGGGCCTCGCGGTCGTGCCCCCGCACGGGGTCGGGAAGTCGATCTGGCCCGAGGAGGTCGGCTACACGAACAAGTTCGCGAGCGAGTCGACGCAGCCCGCCGGGCAGCGGTACATGCTCGTCAAGTCGAACTCGATCATCCTGTTTCCGACGCTGTCGGTGTCGTACGCCATCAACGACCAGTTCTCCGTCGGCGCCGGCTTCGTGTGGGGCATCGCGCACGCGGAGTTCGAGAACTTCGCGGAGACGCTCTCCGCCCCGCCGGCCCCGGGAAACACCTGCGGGCCCAACAAGAACCAGCCGTGCGTCGCCTTCGACGACTTCTCGCGGGACGCGCGCGCGAAGCTGTCCGCGACCGACGTGTTCATCCCGGGCTTCGTGATCGGCGCGCTGTATTCTCCCACGAAGAACCTCGACGTGGCGGCGTGGTTCCGGTGGTCCGACGCGGTGGACACGACCGCCAACGTGAACGTGACCGCCAATTACTGGGACGCGACGGGCAAGGTGAACCAGGACCCCTGTCCCGGGCAGCCCAAGGGCTGCAACCTCACCCCCGGGGAAAAGAAGGGCGATCCGGGCTTCGAGGCCGGGCACATCAAGCTCAACATCCCCATGGAGGCGAAGCTCGGAGTTCGCTTCCACTACCCGCGTCAGGACCCCGGCCCCAAGCCGAGCTGGGCGACTGGCACCAAGAAGGTCCGCGACGCGATGAGCGAGGACCTCTTCGACGTGGAGGCGGACTTCACGTATGCGAACAACTCGTCGGTGAAGGCCATCGAGGTGCGCTTCAAGCCGGGCATCGCGATCGCGGGGACAGGCGGCGGCACGCTTCCCGAGAACGCCGACATCACCCACAACTGGAAGGACGTCTTCGGCGCTCGCATCGGCGGTGAGGCGGTGATCCTCCCGAGCCGGCTCGCGGCGCGCGCGGGCTTCTTCTACGAGTCGAAGGGGCAGGACGACAAGGACCTCAACATCGATTTCCACCTGGGCGAGAGGATCGGCCTCTCCGCGGGCGCGAGCGTTCGACTCGGCCCCGTCGACGTCACGGTGATGTACCAGCACACGTTCTTTGGCACCCTCGACAACAAGGGCAAAGGGGCTGTCTACGGCCTCTCCGGCGACGCGCTCACCGCCGAGAAGCCGGGCCCCGCGGGCGCTTACCGCACCTATCAGCCGATCAACGGCGGCAAGCTGGCGAGCGATCTCAACGAGGTCGGCCTCGGCGCCACGATGCGCTTCTAGCCGCAAGGAGGGCGCGCCTACTTCGTACGGCGCGCCGCGCGCCTTCTTCGTACGGCGCGCAACTCGGGGCGAATCGCGTTCGCTCGACGCACGCGCCCGGCGCGCCTATAGCCCCGGGGTCATGAGCGAAACCCCTGTCCGCAACGTCATCATCATCGGCTCCGGCCCCGCCGGCCTCACCGCTGCGATCTACGCAGCCCGCGCCAATTTGAAGCCTCTCTGCATCGAGGGCTTCAGCGCGGGCGGCCTCATCCCCGGCGGCCAGCTCATGTTCACGACCGACGTCGAGAACTATCCCGGCTTCCCCGAGAAGGTGACCGGACAGGAGCTGATGGGGCGCTTCCGCGAGCAAGCGGAGAGGCAGGGCACCGAGATCGTCACCGCCGACGTGACCAAGGTCGATCTGTCGGAGCGCCCGTTCAAGGTGTGGGTCGAGGACGACATGTACCTCGCCAAATCGATCATCGTCGCGACCGGCGCGCGAGCGAACTACGTGGGCCTCCCGAGCGAGGAAGCCCTGAAAAACAAGGGTGTCAGCGCGTGTGCCGTGTGCGACGGCGCGCTCTTCCGCAAGCAGGACGTCGCCGTCGTGGGCGGCGGAGACACAGCGATGGAGGAGGCCACGTACCTCTCGGGCCTGTGCAGCAGCGTCACGCTCATTCACCGGCGCGACGAGTTCCGCGCGTCGAAGGCGATGATCGAGCGCGTCGTCGCGAACCCCAAGATCAAGATCCTCTACAGCCACGTCGTCGACGAGGTGCTCGGCGTCGAGGAGGATCACGTGACGGGCGTCGTCGTGAAGAACCTGAAGACGGGCGAGAAGAACAAGGTCGCCGTCGGCGCGATGTTCGTGGCGATCGGGCACACGCCGATGACGGACCTCTTCACCGGTCAGCTCGAGACGCACCCGAACGGCTACCTCAAGACGATGCCAGGGTCCGCGCGCACCAGCGTCGAAGGCGTCTTCGCCGCGGGTGACGTGCAAGATTGGACGTACCGTCAGGCGATCACGGCGGCGGGCTCCGGGTGCATGGCCGCGCTCGACGCGGAGCGCTGGCTCGCGGCGCACGGCGGTCACTGAGCGAGGAGCTCCCGCGCATGAGCGAGCCCACGTCCCCCCCGATCGATCCTCGCGAAGAGCTCGCGTCGCTGGTCGCTTCGGCGCGCGCGCTGCTGGAGCAATACGAGGGCTCGGGGGCCGTCGGGCTCGCGTGTGATCCGGCCGTCGCAGAGGCCTTCCTGAGCGCCTCTGCCCCGCCCGTGCAGCGCGCCGCCGCGCCCACACAAGCGCCTGTGTCGCGCGCCACACCACCGGCCGCACAGCCGCCTGCACAGCCGCAGCCGCCGGCCGCGCGCCCCGCTCCACCGCAGCGATTCGTTCCGCCCGCAGAGCAGCGATTCGCTCCGCCCGCAGAGCGCCCGCACGCGCCCGCACCGGAGCCGCACGCGCCCGCGGAGCAGCGATTCGCTCCGCCCGCGGAGCAGCGATTCGCTCCGCCCGCGGAGCAGCGGTTCGCTCCGCCCGCGGAGCAGCGATTCGCTCCGCCCGCAGAGCGTCCGCGAGCGCCCGCACCGGAGCCGCACGCGCACGCGGAGCAACGATTCGCTCCGCCCGCAGAGCGCCCGCACACGCCCGCAGAGCAGCGATTCGCTCCGCCCGCAGAGCGCCCGCACACGCCCGCAGAGCAGCGATTCGCTCCGCCTGTCGAGCAACGATTCGCTCCGCCCGTGGAGCGTCCGCGAGCGCCCGCACCGGAGCCGCAATCGCCTCGGATCGCAAGCGGTCCGGAGATGGACGATCGCCGCATGCGCCTCGCGCTGATCGCCGAGGAGGTGCGCCCTTGCACCAAGTGCGTGCTCAGCGAGACGCGCACGCAGACGGTCTTCGCGCGGGGCAACCCGTTCGCGGAGCTCTGCTTCGTGGGCGAGGGGCCGGGCGCCCAAGAGGACGCGCAGGGCGAGCCCTTCGTGGGCCCCGCAGGGCAGCTCCTCGACAAGATGATCGCCGCGATGGGGTACCACCGCGACGACGTGTACATCTGCAACATCGTGAAGTGCCGGCCGCCCAACAACCGCAAGCCGGAGCCGAACGAGATGGAGGCGTGCGCGGGCTACTTGCGCGATCAGCTCGCGCTCGTGAAGCCGAAGGTGATCGTCGCGCTCGGCGGCACCGCGATGACGGGGCTCATCGGCACCACCGAGGGCATCACGCGCATGCGCGGCAAGTGGAAGCTCTACAAGGGCACGATCCCGATCATGCCCACGTTCCACCCGTCGTACCTGCTCCGCGATCCGTCGAAGAAGCGCGAGGCGTGGCAGGATCTGCAGCAGGTGATGAAGCAGCTCGGCAAGGCCCCCGGCGCCCGCGATCGAGGCGACGAGTGAGCAGCGTCGCGGGTCCAGAGCCGACCGTGGCCGACCGCGCTCGCATGCGCGCGAGGATCCTCCTGGGGCTCCGCGCGGCGCTCGTATTCTCAGGCATTTTGCCCTGGATCTTGCCGTTTCTTCGATCGCGTTTGCCGCTCGGTCAGCTCGGCGTCGCGCTCGACTATGTGTTCCTCGGCATGTGCCATCGGCGCGCCGCACGCACGCTCGTGCTCGACGGGATCGCGATGCCCCTTTGCAGCCGATGCGCCGGGATCTTCCTGGGCGTCGCGATCGCCGCGATCGTCGCTCGACCGATCCTCGCGATGCGCACGTGGCGCGTGCTCTTCGTGATCGCTTGCGCGCTGATGCTCACCGACGTGGTGACCCAGGACCTGGGAATCCATCCGGTGTGGCACCCGACGCGCATCCTCTCGGGCGTGCTCGTCGGCTACTTGATGGTGATCGGGCTCTTCTCGGGGCTCGCGAGCGACGCAGGGAAATCGGCCGTTCGCGCGAAGGATCCAGCGTCGTCGACGTGACGCGGCCGCGGCTGGGGACGGAGTCCCGACGCTGCGGCCGCCGCTGGGGGACGAAGTCCCGACGCTGCGGCCGCCGCTGGGATGCGTCTCGACGGGTGCGCGCTACTTGTGACCGCCGGCGGCCTTGCAGTCGGCGATGGGGCCCTTGGTGGCCTTGCGGATGCAGTTGTTGAGCACCTCGGACCCGTCGGGCCAGTGGCCGTTGTTCTGGAGCGCGATGCCGAGGACGAAGTAGCCGGTCGCCTCCTCCGGGTCGGCCTCGATGAGCTTCGTGCCCGTCTCGACGGCCTCCTTGAAGCGCGACGTGTTGACCTGCAACAGGCCCGCCTTCTTGAGCGCCTCGACGTCGACGTTCTTCTTCTTGGCCTCCTCGTCGGCCTTCTTCTTCGCCTCTTCGTCCGCCGCGGCCTTCTTCTTCGCCTCTTCGTCCGCCGCGGCTTTCTTCTTCGCCTCTTCGTCCGCCGCGGCCTTCGCGTCAGCGGTCTTCGTGTCGGCGCTCTTCACGTCCGGGGCCTTCGTCTCCCCCGAAGGCGAGGGCGTCGTCGGCGCGGCCGTGTGCGTCATCAATCGCCGGCCCACGACGAACACGACGACGACAGCGGCGAACGCGATCACGCCGGCGACGATGCGACGGAAGCGAGCGCGCCGCTCGAGGGTCGCGGCGCTCGGAAGGTGCCCGTGCCCGTGGAGATCGTCGTCATGGTGCGGCTCCGCCGGAGGCACCGAGTCCTCGTCGCCGCGGAAGAATTTCCCCGTCACCGACGAGTCGTCCGACCAGTCCGGCTTCGAGTGGACCTTGCCGTCCGCCCTGCGCGACGACGCCGCCGGCTCGTCATGCGGCCTGTGCTTGCCGCTCTTCGCCGACGCCTCTTCGCGGCCGCTCTTCGGCGCCTCCTCGCCCTTCTTCTTCTCGCCCTTCCTCTCGGAAGCGGGCTTTGGCTCCTCGGCCTTCTTCTCCGCGGCCTTCGCCTCAGGCTCCTTCTTCGCGGCTTCGATCTTCGCGGCTTCGATCTTCGCGGCTTCGATCTTCGCGGCCTCCGCCTTCTCCGACTCGGCCTTCTTCGCGGCCTCCGCCTCGGCAGCCTTCTTCGCGGCCTCCGCCTTCTCCGACTCGGATCGCGCAGCGTGCGCCGCTTGCTTCGACTCTTCCTCGGCCTTGCGGGTGGCCTCCGCGAGATCCGCCGCTGCCTTGTCGGCGGCGCTCTTCGTCTCGGCGGCGGCCTTCTTCGCGGCCGCGGCCTTGTCCGCCTCGGCCTTCTTCGCGGCCTCTTCCGCCAGCTTCGCGGCCTCGGCCTCTTGCGCCTTCTTCGCTGCGAGGGCTGTCTTTTCCTCTTCGGCGCGGCGCGCGTCCTCGGCGGCGGCGGCGAGCGCAGCCTCCGCTTGCGCGGCTTGCTCGAGCGCCTTCTGCGCCTCTTCCGTCGCGCGACGAGCCTCTTCCTCCGCGGCGCGACGCGCCTCCTCGGCCTTGCGCATCAGCTCTTCGGCCGCGCGCTTCGCCTCGCCCGCCTTGCGGATCTGCTCCTCCGCCGCGCGCTTCGCCTCGTCGAGCTTCAGCCGCTTCGCTTCATCTTCCTTGCGCGCTTGCTCTTCGGCGGCGAGCCTCGCTGCCTCTGCGGCGGCGCGCTTCTCGGCCTCTGCGGCGAGCCGAGCCTCTTCTTGCCTCCGCGCCTCGGCCTCCAGCTCGCGCGCGGCTGTCTCGTCGGCGGTCGTCTCCGCGACGATCTCGTCATCCTCACGCTCGTCCTCGGGCGGCAGCGAATCCCCTGCCGGATTCAGGCTGGGTGAGGACGGACGCGCCTTGTCGGTCCGCGGCCGAAGGCTTCGCCGACTGTTCCTGGTACCCACACCGCGAAGCCTCTTCGACATGACTCGTCTGCTCCTCGAAACCGTTCTTCGCCTATCGCGAGACCAACCGACCTATCCAAGCTCATTCACGAACCGCGCCGAATCGATGCGACCGCTCGAACACCCCGTGCGCTCGGCGCAACGGATCAGGTCCAAACGTTTTTCGCGCGCTCGAACCGGCGCTCGAGCGCCGCGTGCCGCGCACGTTCGCCGCCGGATCGTGTGCCGATCCGTGCCTCGAAGCGGGAGCGCACGCCATGCCCCATTGTTTTGGGTTTTCGGCGTGCCGCAAGCCCCTCCTTGCGTCTTCACGCGGAACGCACACTCGCGCACCTTCGCGTACGCACTGGAGCTGCATGGAGGATGGATGGCCGCACCCTGACGCCCAGATCACGGATTCGTTGCGGCGGCTCACTTCCCGAGCGACACCGGCCGCCCCGCGACCGGCACCTGCGACAGGAGCACGAGGCTCTCGATCTTCTTCTTCTCGTCCGCGACGAGCATCGTGCCCGCGAGGTTGTACGCCATCTGCCACTCCACCCCTTCGTCCGCCGAGAAGAACGCGACGCTCGACTCGCAGCCCGCGAAGTCCTTCTTGAGCTGATCGCCGGTGTTCGACAGATCCGGCCCTGCGAAGCCCTTCCGGTGCTTCTTCGCTGTCCCGCCCTTGATGGGCCACAGCGCCGTCGACAGATCCTTGAGCACCATCGCTGTCTCCGAGCACGCGGCCGGCCCGGAGATCCGAGGCTCCGGCGTGACGGCGATCTCCTTCGGCACGTCGGCGCGGCCCTCGGTCTTGACGATCACCTTGGGCGCGCCGGCCTTCCCGAGCTCCGTGATCACCGCGGCCACGTGGACGATCTTCGCCTTCTTCTCGACCACGAGCGGCACCGGCTGCCCGTTGATCGGCAGCTCCTTCACGAGCTTCGCGAGCTTCTCGGCCGCGTTCGGCTCGTTCATCCGCACGCGCTCGACGCCGATGTACGGCCCCTCCGGATCGACGAGGAGGCTCGGCATGCCCTTCGGCTTCGGCGGCTCGGGCTTGGCGGTGACGGCCTGGGTCGCCGACGTGGCGCCCGAGACCGAGCCGGATCCGCTTGGCTTCGCGTTGTCCCCGCACCCCGAGGCCAGGGTGAGAGCGACGAGACCCACGAGGACGGTGCTGCGCATGGCGGGGCGCACGATAGCAAAGAGAGGCTGCGCGAGGGCAATTCGTGGCGAAGCGACCGCCGCTTCGACGCCCAACGACCACCGGCGACCCGACCTCCTCGATTTGTATACTAACTGTCACCAGGATCGCAGCGCGGCCCCGCCAGGGACGCCGTCACCGTGCTGGGCGCGCCGTACGAAGTAGGCGCGCCGCGCGCCGTACGAAGTAGGCGCGCCCCCCAACGAAAGGCCGCTCAGTCGATGAACTCCACGCCGGTGGCCTCGATCTGCACCTGCGTCACCTCCTGGTTGCCGCAGTTGTCCTTGTCCGAGCACGCGTTCGGCGCGTCGCTCCCCGTCACCTTCCCCTGCACGACAGCGCGGTGCCCCGACGACTCCTTCGGCACGAAGAAGCTGTGCCCCGCCATCTTGATGTGCGCCTTGCCCGAGGCGTCGGCGATCTGCATCCAGCAGCCCATCGACTGACACACCGCGGAGACCATGCCCTCGGTGCGGATCGTCTTCGCGTTGAACCCGCTCGGGTCCTTCACGATCGCGGGCAGAGGCGTGGTCGTCGTCTCGGTGATCGGCGAGCCGAACTTCGTCTTGTCGAGCGCCTTGATCGCCGCGGCGCTCGCTTGCTTCGGCCCATCTTTGGGGCCCTGCCCCATGCCTCCGCGAACGCCGCCGCCAGGCCCGATGTCCTGCGAAGCGGCCGGATCGGCCTGGGTGGAGGTCGGTGCGCTCGCCTGGCAAGCGGAGAGCGCGAACAACGAAACGGTGCAGGTGAAGAAGAGGACGGCTCGCATCGGCGGCGATTTTGCCCTATTGCGGACGCGCACGCCATGTCGTCGCGCTCCATCGATCGCGGTCCCTCCCTCGCGACGCCACTGCTCTTGGCGCTGGTCGCCACAGGCGCCGCGCGATCGGCCCTCGCCGACGAGCCCAAGGCGCCGCCCGCTCCGAGCGCCACGCCCGCAGCGGCCCCGCAGAAGGAAGCCTCCCCCGCGCCCGCAGCGGCCCCGCAGAAGGAAGCCTCCCCCGCGCCCGCAGCGGCCCCGCAGAAGGAAGCCTCCCCCGCGCTCGCTGTCGATCTCCCGAAGCCAGAGACGGCGCGCCCTCCGCCCCTCGTGGCGCCGGATCCTCGCCCGCTGCCCTGGGATCGCATCCTGGACGTCGGCGGCGATTTCGTCGTCGTCGCGCGCCCCGCAAGCTTTGACGTGAAGGGTCGGACCTCCACGATCCGCTACGAGCCCGCGACAGGCTTCGGCCTGCACATCCGATGGCCGCTCCTCACGCACCTGATGCTCGAGGGCTACTACGTCGACGTGCACATGCCCGTCACCATCCCGCTCGGCGCGCTCGGCATCAGCGATCCGATCTCGATCCCGCCGGTCGAGACGTTCGTGATCGGCGCGCGGCTCTCGCCCTCGATGCAATGGGGCCGCGTCCGCGGCTGGATCACCGTCGGCGCCGGGTGGGGACGCTTCGAGTTCCAGCGCATGAGCGCGACGTCTTCGGCCGGCACGTACGTCCTCCGCGAGCGCGGCGCGTCCTTCGTCGAGCTCCCCGCAGGGCTCGGCGTGTCGTTCGAGGTGATCCCGCGCTGGCTCTCCATCGATCTCGTCGGGACAGCCTCCTTCGTGGCCGGACAGCACGGCGACGCCTTCGATCCGGGCCAGACGGTGGACCCGGCCGGCCACCTCCACGTCGTGAACGGGTTCCCCGTCGTCGACGCCTCGCTCGTCCAGACAATCGGCCTGTCGCTGCTTCTCTAGGCCGAGGCGCGCGAATGCCCCGACTCCCTCTCTCCAAAACTGCCACTCTGGAGAGGGCCTCTCTCGTCGCTTGCCTGGCCGTGGCGTGCTCTCCTTCGCCCCCGCCCGGCCCCCGCCCGAGCCTCGACAGCCTATTTCCGTCTTCGACTACAATAAGTATTCCATACTCCTCCGTCACTTCGACTTCGACTTCGACTTCGACTTCGTCCCCCTCCGCGGCGCCGACTCCCGTTCTCCCGGCGGCTGGTCTGCCCCCTTGTGAGTCTGACAAGGACTGTGGCTATGATCCGGTGACAGCCCGCTGCGGCGCGGATCCGCGCTGGAACAAGCAGCCTCCCCTCGTCGATCAAGGCCTCGTCTGCTACTGCGACAGCCCCTCTCGCTCGTGCGCGCTCCTGCGCGTCGAGCCTGTCCCCTGCGAGTCCGACGCGAGCTGCGCGATCCTGCTCGAGCCCCGGCCTCACCCTGTCCGCGCGACAGCCGAGCACCCGTACCCGAAGCCGCGGCGGTGCCTCCCGCCCTGGGGCACCCAATCGAGCGTCGAAGAGCTGTTCCCGACCTGCGAGCGCACGAACATCTGCACCTTGAACCGCCGCACATGCGCGGGGCCCTGAGTCCGTCGGATCGCGCGACCCTGGGTTTGCGGCCCCGCGCGGCCTCTCGGGCGTTCGCCGACAGCCGTTGCGGCGCGCCCGCGGAGGTGCGAGAAAGCGCGCGCCATGACACGCCGCTTCAATGTCGCCGGGCCCTGCCGTCCGGAATGG
>Ga0268298_10005999_pt1 | contig 11165 bp, 6 predicted proteins | sample WWTPWeurt_MetaG_FD_194462 | JGI IMG/M metagenome (GOLD analysis project Ga0268298, IMG submission 194462) | Activated sludge microbial communities from WWTP in Nijmegen, Gelderland, Netherland - WWTP Weurt | ecosystem: Engineered > WWTP > Aerobic digester > Activated sludge | place: Netherlands... | reverse complement strand
CGCCGTCGCGTAGCCGGGCGCGACGCAGCCAGCGCCGCTGGCCTTGATCACCGCGACCTGGCGCTCGCCCGCGGCGGTGGCGATGAACACCGCGCCGCCCGAGTCGGCGCCGCACGGCACGCCCGGACCGGCGAGCGTGACGTCGGTGGCGGTCACCGCGGTGACGGTGGCGTCGGCGGCGAGGCGCTGCCCGCCGTCGGCGTGGTCGGCGGGCGCGCCCAGCGCCACCAGCCGGACGGTGGCGCCGACGATCAGCTCCGGCGGCGGCGCGTCGACCAGCGCGATCGGCGGCGGCGCGGCGGGCTCGGCCAGCAGCAAGAGCGCGAGGTCGTGGCCGGCCGCGAGCTGGCCCGGCACGTAGCCGGGGTGGAGTGCCGCGTCCTGGACCGCCAGCGCGGCGCCGGCCGGGCCGCGCAGATCGGCGCCGATCACGACCTCGAGCTCGTCGGCGCGGCGGCCGTCGAGGCAGTGGGCCGCGGTCAGCACCACCCGCGGCGCGACGAGCGTCCCCGAGCACCGCACCGCCTCGGGCGCCGCGCAGGTGGCGCGCCGCTCGACGATCGCGACGACGCCCGGGTGATCGAGATCGGGCCCGCCGCCGACGACCGGCGCGCTCACGGACCGCCGTCGTGGCCCGCCGCGGCGATCGCGGCGAAGGCCTGGGGGAACCGCTGCACGCGATGGCCGCGCTCGAGCTCGGCGGCCAGCGCGTCGAGCGCGCGCATCTCGGCCTGGCGCGCCAGGTACTCGCGGGCGCGCGGGTCGAGCGCCTCGGCCGACTCGGCCCGCACCTGGACCGCGACGGCGCGCAGGATCACGAAGCGGCCATCGGCCAGCGCGACCGGGCCGGTGAGCGCCCCGGCCTCGCTGAGCGGGGTCGCCGCCCGGACCAGCTCGATCGGGCTGTGGTCGTCGTCGAGCTCGCCGAGATCGCCGCCGCTGGCCGCGCTGGGATCTTGCGACCGCGCCTGGGCCAGCGCGGCGAAGCCGGCGTCGTCGAGGCCGACCGCCTGGGCGTAGACCGCCTCCGCGGTCGCGGCGTCGGGCAGGTAGATCGCGCGCACGTGGACCGCCTCGATCTTGGCGACGCGCCCCGGCGTGGCCTGCACCAGCGCGGCGACCGCGGCGGCGGCGACGTCGACCGGCGCCAGGCGTTGCCGGGCGCGCTCGTCGGCGATCAGCGCCTGGTTGAGCACCGCGGCCCGGGTGGCCCCGCGGGCCAGGCCCCGGCGCCGCGCCTCGGCGGCGAACAGCTCGACGCGGATCGCCGCGTCGACGGCGGCGGCCTGGGGATCGGCGGGCGTCGCCTTGCCGGGGATCGCGCGCGCGGGCCGCAGGTGCTCGCGCGCGGTCGCGGCGGTGACCGGCGTGTCGTCGACGCAGGCCACGACGCCGGGGCGCGGCCCGCACGGCGTCCCGCCGCCACCGCAGGCGATCAGCACGGCTCCGAAAACGACGAACGCGGCGCGCACGCCGCGATCATATCGTCCCCGGTGGCCGGAGGTGGCCATGGCCGCGGGTCAGTTGGGGCAGTACGCGGCGTAGGTGACGACGTAGTCGCCGTCGGCGTCCCAGAACTCGTCGCCGCAGTACGCGCTGCCCGAGCCCGTGCCGCCGGTCGGGTGGTGGTCGACGCAGCGATCGTGATCGAGGCAGTCCTGCATCATGTCGTCGTCCCAGGTCCAGTTGCAGCCAGCGCCGCAGCGGCCCTGACAGCTCGACGCGTAGTTGCCGTAGGTGGTGTAGGTGGCGGTGCAGCCGTGGCCGGTCGAGTCGTGGTACTCGTACGCGTAGCCGCCGATGCCGGGGAGGCAGGTGGTGCCGTCGTTGCCGCACGAGCCGGCGCGGTCCGAGACCTCGGCCGACAGCGTCGACATGTCGATGACGCGGCGATCGAGGGTGTAGCCCTCGGGCGCCTCGGCCATGCGGTCCGCGTGGCGGACCAGGAGCTTGCCGTGGAGCGAATCGACCAGCTCGGGGCGAGCGGCCCCGATCGCGTCGCGCAGCGCGATCAGCGCGGCGATGTCGTCGGCGTACAGCGCGCCCAGCCCGCCGTCCTGGGTGAAGGTGCCACCGGCGAGGTCGAGGTCGGCGGTCAGCGTCACGCCGTTGACGTCGAGGTGCAGCAGCGCGTGCTCCGGGCCGACCACGCGGCTGTCGAACGTGACGACCGAGCCGGCGTGGACGAAGGTGCCCTCGATCAACGCGGCGTCGTCGTGGGTCAGCTGCAGCGGCGCGGTGTCGACCGGATCGTCGACCTGGTCGGCACAGGCAGCCAGAGACAGGGCGAGCGCAGCGGGAACGAACGAGCTGAGACGCATGGTCACCTCCGTGGACGTGACCTAGAGCAACCCCCGTTCCAGCCTGCCGCCGATTTCCATGTGCCTGGATGGCCTGCGATTTATGTGAGGTTCGGCAACATTCTGACGTCCAGAATCGATACTGTTTGTATGCGTTCGATACAACTTGTATACTCATTGTCCATTCCGGCGAAGAACGGGTGTTTCTGAATACAACCGCATCGCGGGCTCCCTGGCCTCCGCGGCGGCGGCGCTGGTATGAAGGTGGGCCATGTGGGAGACCGCGGGTGACAGCGAGGTCGAATCCAGCCGCGACAGCGCGCCCGTGCCGGGCGCGATCGTGGTGTGGAGCGATCGCGCGCCGCGGCTGATCGCGCTGCGGATCCCGCCGGCGGGCCTGGTGCTCGGCCGCGAGACGCTGGCCGACGCGCACGACGAGCGGATGAGCCGCCAGCACGCGCGGATCACGTGGGTCGGCGACCAGGTGCGCGTCGCCGATCTGGGCAGCCGCAACGGCACCCACGTCGGCGGGCGGCAGATCGCGTCGATCGAGGTCGCGGCGCCGGCGCCGGTCGTCGTGCGGGTGGGCCGGACGGTGGTGATCGCGGTCGACGACGTGCGCGCGTTCGAGGGCGCGACCGTGGCGACCACCGGCGGCGTCGTCGGGCCGACCCTGCGCGCCGCGTGGAGCGCCGTCGAGCGCGCCGCGCGCGGCGGGCGCTCGCTGCTGGTCACCGGCGAGAGCGGCGTCGGCAAGGAGCTGGCCGCGCGCGCGTTTCACCGCGCGTCGGGCGTGAGCGGCGAGCTGGTCGCGGTCAACTGTGCGGCGATCCCGGCCGGCCTCGCCGAGCGGCTGCTGTTCGGGACGCGCAAGGGCGCGTACTCCGGCGCCGACCGCGACGCCGACGGCTACCTCGCCGCCGCCGACGGCGGCACGCTGTTCCTCGACGAGGTCGCCGAGCTCGACCTCGACGTGCAGGCCAAGCTCCTGCGCGTGCTCGAGACCGGCGAGCTGCTGGCGCTGGGCGCGGCGCGGCCGCGGGCGGTGCAGCTGCGGGTGGTCGCGGCGACGCTGCGCGATCTGCGCGCCGCGGTGGCCGCCGGGCGGTTCCGCGACGACCTCTACTACCGCATCGGCCGCCCCGAGGTCCGGCTGCCGCCGCTGCGCGAGCGGCTCGAGGAGATCCCGTGGCTGGTGGCCGAGGCCATCGCCAGCCGCGGCCTGCCCGCGCACCCGTCGCTGATCGAGGCGTGCCTGTTGCGCCCGTGGCCGGGCAACGTGCGCGAGCTGATCGCCGAGGCCGCGCGCGCCGCCCACGCGGCCGCCGAGGACGACCGGCCGGCGGTGCGGGCCGAGGAGCTCGACGAGCAGGCCGGGCGCGCCCACGTCGCCGCCCCCGCGCCGGGCGATCCGGCCGAGCCGGCGCGGCCCCGGTCGGTCGGCCTCCCCGACGACGACGCCATCCTCGCCGCGCTCAAGGCCGAGGGCGGCAACGTCAGCCGCGCCGCGCGCCGCCTCGGCGTCCACCGCAACCAGCTGCGCCGCTACCTGGGCAAGCACCCGGCCGCCGCCGCGCTGGCCACCAGCGACGGCGCCGTCAGCGATGACGGCGACGCGTGAGCCGCGCTACGGGCAGCCGTCGAAGCCGGCCGGCAGCGGCTGCTCGGCGGTGACGGCGTCGATCGACAACAGGAACGCCGCGAGGTCGGCCTTCTTGCCGGCGAGCTCGGCGGGCGTGCCCGACGCGAGCCACACCGGGTTGCCGGCGGTGATGTGCGCCTGCCACGCCGGGTTGTCGAACAGGTTGGCGAGATCGATCGCGCCGCCGTGGTGCAGGTACGGCGCGCCGACCGCGAGGCCGTACAGCGACGGCACGTTGTAGCCGAGCCGCCCCTGCGCGCGCACCAGGTTGCCGTTGACCAGGCGCTGCTCGAGCGCGTCGCTGCCGAAGGTGCCGACGTTGCGCAGCACGCACGCGACCTGGTTGGGCGCGGCGCGGTTGGTGGCCTCGAAGCCGGCGAAGAACACCGACGACGGCTGGGTGTTGATCTGGGTGGTGTGAAAGTTCCAGCCCTGATCGGAGGTGGCCGGCGCCCACGCCGCGGGCGGCGTGAACGGCGTCGCCACCAGCGGCGACGGATCGACCGTCGACGGCGCGAAGGCGACGCGCGACGCGGTCCAGCCCGGCCCGCCGTGGCACTTCACGCAGCCGGCGTTGTTGGCGGTGGCGGTGGCCAGCCCGAACAGCGCCGCGCCGCGCGCGACCGCGGCCGCGTCCTGCTTGCGCAGCGCCAGCGGCGGCCGCACCGTCTTGCCGAACGCCTCGACCTTGTCCCAGTCGTGGGTGCAGTTGCCGACGACGTCCTGGTCGAGCTTGACCGCGCGGCCCAGGCCGTCGGCCGAGATCGCGGCCTGGACCTCCTGCGCGAGGTTGCCGCAGGTGGCGCCCGCGATCGCCGGGTCGGGCTTGGTCACCGCGCCCTTGCCGCCCGAGACGCCGCGGGTGTTGCGCTCGAAGTCGTGCATCTCGTCGAAGATGCCGGTCCAGTTGAACACCCGCTGCCGCTGCGGACCGGGGCCGTGGGTGTACGAGCCGTCGAGCGACGTCGACTGCCGCGGCCCGGCGGCGAAGCTCCACGTGATGTTGTCGGACAGGCCGTCGGGGTGGCACGACGCGCAGTCGCTCCAGCCGCTGTTGGACCAGCGGCCGCGGCCGGTGAAGAAGAACCGCCGCCCGTCCTGGACGTCGCGCTCGCCGGCGGCGATCGCCGACGACGCGACCGTCGTCGCGAGCGCCTGCTGCGACAGATCGAGCACGCCGAGCGAGCGGGTGACCCAGCAGTTCACGAACGCGCGGGCGCCGGCGTGAGCGGTGACGATGCCAGTCGGCGTCTGGCACGGGCCGGCCGAGCCGGCCGGCGTGGTGTTCAGCTCGATCTGCTTGTTCTGCGGCGAGCCGAGCCGCGGCCCCTGCGTCGGGTCGAGCACGACGCGCTGCACGGTGTCGCTGCCGCGCGACAGCACGTAGGCGACGCCGGTGCCGATGAAGTCGAGGTCGACGATGTCGGCCAGGAACTGCTTGGCCGTCGGGTCCGGGATCTGATCGCGGATCAGCTTGGGCAGCACCATCGTGCCGTTGAGGCCGCGATCCTCGGCGTGGGTGGCGAGGTCGCCGACGTAGACCACCGCGTGGACGTTGCTCTGGAAGTTGGTCGGCGCCGCCGGCGCCGCCGAGATCGACGGCAGGTACAGCTTGGTCCCGACGATCACCGCGTTCCACAGCTGGTTGGGCGCGGTGGTCACGGTCGGCGCGCCGGCCGGCGCGGTCGACGGCGCGAAGCCGCTGTCGATCGCGGCCAGGGTGATCGCGGTGTCGGGGCTCAGATCGCTGGCGCGGTACAGCCGGACCCGGCCCGCGCGGCTGCCGTCGGCGCCCTCGGTGCCGGTCGGCTCGCCATAGAACTCGGGCACGACGATCAGCTCGTCGGTGTCGTCGGCGTCGCCGTCGTTGGTGACCGCGACGCCGCGCGGGTTGCGCGGCGCGGCGATGGCGCCGGTCTCGGTCATCGTCGCGGTCGCGACCACGGCGATCCGGCCCTCGGCCCACTCGGCGACGTACAAGGTCGCGCCGGTCGGCGACAGCGCCAGCCCGGTGGGCTCGGAGCCGACCGCCAGCGGGCTCGATACCGACGGCGTGCCGTCGAGGTTGGCGATCTTCACGACCGTCGCGTCGCCGCGGTTGGCGACGTAGGCGGTCTTGCCGTCGGGGTGGATCACCACCGCGCTCGGCTCGCGCCCGGTCGGCAGCTCGACCAGCCGCGCGTTGGTCGCGGTGTCGAAGATGCTCACGGTGCCCGCCTCGGGGTTGACCATGATCACCCGGGTGTCGTCCTCGGTGATCGCGATCGTGCCCGACTTCGACGGCCGCGACGCGACCACGGTGGCGGGGAGCGCGTCGGCGCCGGCGTCCACGTCGGCGTCGATGGCGATCGGCGCGTCGGTCGGGGCGCCGCCCCCGTCGTCGCTACACCCCGCGGCGGCGAGCGCGGTCACCAGGCCAAGACAAACGAAGCTGAGTCGGATCATGGGTCCTCCAGGGCTGGCCCATTGCCACCCGCGTGCCGAGCACCGGCGCCGCGATTGCGCCCACTTGCGACGCCGGCCGGGCCGTGCCAGCTGGCACACGCGGGCACGTGCCAGGCCGCGGCCACTGGCCACGCCGGCACCCGCCATGGTTCGATCACCGCGATGTCCGACGTGTCCATGGCGCTGGCCGCCGGCCTCGCGCTCGATGGCCGCTACGTGATCGAGCGGCTGCTCGGCCGCGGCGGCATGGGCGAGGTCTACGCGGCGCGGCGCAAGCGGCTCGACGACGTGGTCGCGCTCAAGCGCCTGCTGCCGAACCAGGACACGCCCAACAACCGGCAGCGGTTCGCGATCGAGGCCCAGGCCGCGGCGCACATCCGCCACCCCAACGTGGTGCGTATCTTCGACTACGGCGTCGACGCCGCGGTCGGCCCGTACCTGGTGATGGAGCTGCTCGAGGGGCCGACCCTGGCCGCGATCGGCGACGCGGGCCGGCTGCCGATCGAGCGCGCGCTGGCGGTGTTCACCGGGGTGTGCGCGGCGATCGAGGCCGGCCACCGGCGCGGCATCGTCCACCGCGACATCAAGCCGGCCAACGTCATCGTCACCACCGCCGACGACGGCCGCGAGCTGGTCAAGGTGCTCGACTTCGGGCTCGCGGTCGATCTGCGGCTGGCCGAGCGCAACATCACCACGCCCGGCACGCTGATCGGCACGGTCGCGTACATGGCGCCCGAGCAGACCGACGGCCGCCCGCCGTCGCCGGCCACCGACGTGTTCGCGCTCGGCGTGCTGCTGTACGAGCTGGCGACCGGCGCGCTCCCGTTCCGCGGCGGCTCGGCCGTCGAGACGCTGCTCGCGATCAGCGGCGGCCGCTTCGCCGATCCGCGCGCGCTCGTCCCCGACCTGCCCGCGCCGGTGGTCGCGGCGATCGAGGCGGCGCTGGCCCGCGATCCCGCGGCGCGCCCGTCGAGTCCCGAGCGCCTCGCCCAGCTGGCCCGCGGCGACGGCGAGGCCCCGGCGCCGCCGCCGTTGACCGCGCCGCCCCGCCCGCGCCGCGTCAGCGCGGTGACCGCGGTGACCCGCAGCGACGGCCCGCAGTTCACCCACTTCGTCGGCCGCGAGGCCGAGGTGGCGACGCTCGAGCAGACCCTGGCCGAGACCCGCAGCGGCCGCCCGCCGGTGGCGGTGATCACCGGCGACGCCGGCATCGGCAAGTCGCGGCTGGCCGAGCGCCTGGCCACGACCGCGCGCCGCCAGGCCGCGCTGGTGCTGTCCGGTCGCTTCTACGCGTACGCCGGCAGCCGCCCGCCGCCGCTCGAGGCGTTCCTGGCGATGATCGCCGATCGCACGCGGCCGGCCGCCGGCGACAGCCCGTGGGCCAGCCTCGATCAGGTCGGCGCCGGCCAGCGCTGGACCGCGTTCGCGGCGATCACCGACGAGCTAGCCGGCCAGGCCGCCGGCCGGCCGCTGGTGATCGTGCTCGACGATCTGCACTGCGCGACCCGGCTCGATCTCGAGCTGCTCGATCACGTGCACCGGACGCTCGGCCCGCGCGGCGCGCTGATCGTCGCCACCGCGCGGCTCACCGACGCCAGCGCCGACTTCGCGGCGTGGCGCGCGAGCAAGGGCCGCGACCTGCGCGAGGTGCCGCTGACCGGTTTCGGCGAGGCCGACGTGAAGGCCTGGCTCGAGGGCGCGTTCCACGGCCTGCGGGTCACGCCGATCGAGACCCGCCAGCTCTTGCGCGCCAGCGGCGGCAACCCGTTCGCGCTGGTCGAGATCGCGCGGCAGCTGGTCAGCCGCGGCGAGCTGACCGCGACCGACGACGGCTGGCGGCTCGCGCTGCGCGGGGCCGCGGCGCTGCCGGCCTCGGTGGCGGCGATGGTGTCGGCGCGGCTCGACGAGCTGGCGGCGCCGTTCCGGGCGATCCTCGAGTACGCCGCGGTGCTGGGCGACGAGTTCCGGGTCGCCACGCTGACCGCCGCCACCGGCGCCACCGAGGCCGCCATCGACGACGCGCTCGACGCGGCGCTGGCGCTGCGGCTGCTCAGCGATCGCGACGTCTCGGTCGGCAACGACCTGCGGTTCGCGACGTCGCTGGTGCGGCAGTGCGTCTACGATCAGCAGCCGGCGCGCGCGCGGCGCCGCGCCCACCGCGCGGTGGTCGACGCGCTGGCCGCGATCTACGGCACCGGCGACGACCGCTTCGCCCACATCTTCGCCGCCCACCACCACGCGATCGGCGCGTGGGACGAGGCGTTCGGCTTCGCGGTGCGGGCCGCCGCCGAGGCCGCCGCCCGCGGCGATCTCGACCTGGCCCACGCCGCGGTGGCCCGCGCCGATCACGCCGCGCGCGAGCTCGCGACCACCGGCGCGCCGCACGATCCGCTGGCGATGGCGCGCCTCGAGCTGGTCGCCGGCACCGTCGCCACCGCGCTCGGCGACGCCACCGCCGGCGCGGCCCGCCTCGAGCGCGTCGCGGCGCTGGCCGCGTCGCCCGAGCTGGCGATCGCCGCGCACATCGAGCTGGCGCGCAACCTGTCGGCGCGCGGCGAGCTGGTCGCCGGCGTCGCGGTGGCCGAGCGCGCCGCCGCCGCGGCCGCCGCCAGCGATCGCGTCGGCGCGCTGGCCGCGCGGACGATGGCGGCCGACATCGGCGGGCGCGCCGGGCTGGTGAGCAGCGACGGGCTCGACGCGCTGGTCGCCGAGTGCGCGGCCGAGCCCGATCGCCGCGGCCCCGAGCTCCTGGCCCGGGCGCTGCTCACCCGCGGCTGGCGGCGGATGAAGGCCGGGCGGTTCGCCGACGCCGACGCCGACCTGGCGCGCGCGTGCGATCTGGCCCGCGCCCGCGGCCTGCTCGAGATCGAGCAGCGCGCGGTGTCGGCGCTGTCGGCGGTCAAGAGCGAGGCCGGCGACCTGGCCGGCTCGCAGCAGTTCGCCGAGCACGCGCTGGTGCTGGCGCGCCGGCTCGGCGATCGCCGCCGCGAGGGCATCGCGCTGGCCAACCTCGGCGAGGGCGCGGCCGAGGGCGGCGACCCGGCGCAGGCGCAGGTGTTGCTCGACGAGGCGCTGCGGATCTTCGTCGCGATCGGCGACCGCGCCTGCGAGGGCGACTGCCGGGTCAACCTCGGGCGCACGCTGCTCGCGCTGGGGCGCACCGACGACGCGATCGCGATGCTGACCGCCGCCGCGGCGATGTGCGCGCGCGCGTCGCGGATCGAGTACGAGGGCATCGCGCGGATGCTGCTCGGCGAGGCCCACCGCAGCCGCGGGGCGCTGCCGGCGGCCGCGGTCGAGCTGACCGCCGCGGTCGAGCTGCTGCGCCGCATCGATCTGAACACCCGCTGGCGCGCCGAGCTCGAGCTGGCCCGCGTGCTCGCGGCGCTGGCCGAGCCCGAGCGCGCGCGCGATCACGCCGCCCGCGCCCGCGATCAGCTCGCGTGGCAGCGCACCCGCCTGGCCGCCGGCACCGCGCCGGCCACGCTCGACGCGGCGCTCGCCGAGGCGACGGCGCTCCTGGCTACGCTGCCGGAGCCGTGACGCGCGCGCGGCGGGCCGCGTCGATCAGGCACGCGAGCCAGCCCGCGGCGACGCCGAGCGACACCACCGGGCCGAAGCGCGCGGGCGCGAGCGTCGCCAGGACGGTGGCCACCGGCGCCAGCGCGCACAGCGCCGCGCCCACCCGGCTCCAGCGCCCGCCGCGCGCGAAGATCGTCGCGGCCACCGCGCCGGCCGCGCCCAGCCCGAGCCACTTGACGCCGGTGACCCACGGCAGGCGCGCCAGCCACGGCGACGCCGGATCGAGCCCCGGGGTCAGCGCCAGCAGGCACACGTTCTCGAGCACGTCGGCCAGCGCCGCGCCGACGACGATCGCCACGCCCCAGCGCGCGGCCCCGGGCGCGCCGCCGCGGCGACAGCGGAACCACGCCGCGAGGAACAGCGCGTACGCCGGCAGGAACGCGGCCAGATCGATGACGTTGGCGAGGTCCATCGCGGCGATCAGGCGATCGCGGCACGCGCCCGGGCCGCCGAACAGCGCCGTCAGGTCGCGGCCATCGCGCGCGAGCTCGAACGCGATGATCGGCGGGTAGCGGTCCGACAGCCCGCCGCACGCCCGCGCGGGGTGGACCACCGCCGACAGCACCGTCAGCAACAGCACCAACGCGCCGGCGGCGACGCTCACCCGGGCCCAGCGTCCTGCGCGTGCGTCCATCGGGCGATCGTCGACGCTGGCGGCCCGCCGGTCAACCGCTCGCCCGCCGGTTGCACAGACTGTTGCGACGTCGCCGCTTCCGCCGCCGCGGCGCGGGGTTACCGTGACGCCCATGCCGATCACCATCCGCCGCGCCGCCGATCGCGGCCACGCCGATCACGGCTGGCTCGACAGCTTCCACACCTTCTCGTTCGCCGACTACCACGACCCGGCGCACATGGGCTTCCGCGCGCTGCGGGTCATCAACGACGACACCGTCGCGGCGGGCCGCGGGTTCGGGACCCACGGCCACCGCGACATGGAGATCATCTCGTACGTGCTCGCCGGCGAGCTCGCCCACCGCGACTCGATGGGCAACGGCTCGGTGATCCGCCCGGGCGACGTCCAGCGCATGAGCGCCGGCACCGGCGTCATGCACAGCGAGCAGAACCCGTCGCGCACCGCGCCCGTCCACTTCCTGCAGATCTGGATCGTCCCCGATCGCCGCGGCCACGCGCCGAGCTACGAGCAGATCCACGTCCCGCTCGACGAGCGCCGCGGCAAGCTGCGGCTGGTGGCGTCA
>Ga0268298_10005998_pt1 | contig 11166 bp, 4 predicted proteins | sample WWTPWeurt_MetaG_FD_194462 | JGI IMG/M metagenome (GOLD analysis project Ga0268298, IMG submission 194462) | Activated sludge microbial communities from WWTP in Nijmegen, Gelderland, Netherland - WWTP Weurt | ecosystem: Engineered > WWTP > Aerobic digester > Activated sludge | place: Netherlands... | reverse complement strand
GTTGTTGCAGGTTCCCGAAGAGCCGAACGCATCAAGCGCGCGGTCACGCGGACGGCTGAACACGTCGCGGTAGCCGTGATTGACCGTCATGATCGAGAGCACGCTCTGGCCCGCGACGTTCGCAGGTTCAAGATACTCCAGTGTAATCGCCGAACCTTTGACAGGCTGCGTGATGTTGCGGCCGTCTTCCCAGTTATTGAAGCTCGTGAAGGCGCCGATGACCTGCGAGCGGTCGTCGTTGTAGATAAACAGCTGGCCGCCCTTGGGAATGAACCACTGGTCATAGACCAGACCAATGGTATTCGCATTCTCGGACGCGATGCGCAAGCGCCAGAGCCGGTCACCGCTCGGCAGCGCTTCCCACACGCCGCTGTTTTGCAGATTCAGATTCACGGGCAGTTCGGCCGCGAAACGCAGCGGCACGTCCTTGCCTTCGGCTTCGTCCGCAGCCAACAGCGCCGCGTGATTCTGCCGCTCCATCGTCACCGTCGGCACCGACGATGCGACGGCCCACTCTTCACTCGGCGGCGTGCCGCCCGCCGAAATCTGTGCATACCCCAGTTGTTGCGCGGCCAAACAACAGACCGCCACCAAGACCCACCGATACAGCTTGTTCATTCCGTGCTCCCTATGCTTTGAATTTCTCGCGCTCCGTCTTCCCGGCGGAGGGTTAGTAGCATAAAGCAAATAGCCCGAATTGTCAAGACCTTCATCGTTCGTCCAGAAAATAAACACCTGTTCCGTGATAACATGTCGCCAAAACGAAACGGCCCGACCAATGGCCGGGCCGAGGAGGTGAGTGAGTACACGGCTACTTGAGACTGTTGCGAGCAAATTCCAGCACCTTCGGGAAAAAATCGGGATGCACTGCGGGCGGTCCGCCTGTGCCGTCGAAGGCTTGCTGATAGGTGCCGGAGTTGTTGAAGCCGTGATCCATGCCCTTGATCTCGATATAGTCGGCCATCCCCGGATGATAGGAGTTGACGATGCTCTGCGCCCATACGTGCTCATTAGCGGCAGTGACGAAATCGGCTGTGCCATAGACAAACAGCGTCGGACAAGACACGTCTTTCCAATAGGACGCAAGATTGATGTCAGAGATGTCATGCATGAACTTTTCGGAGGCGGGGAATTGCAGATCTTCCTGCCACTCGGGATGCTCGCGCAGAATTTCTTCGACCGGACGCTTCTGCACATAGAACTCATGCATCGCGGCGGCGTGGCGTTCGAGCAGAACTTCAATCGAATCGTAGGGGATGTGCGCCAATTCGAGTTGACGGCGGTTGTTGATCATCTCGTATTCCTGCCAGTCAATCCCCGACGTGGCAACCGCGATAATACCCGCGCAAGGCAGATCGCGATAGACCACGGGCGCAGACAGCCCGCCCATCGAGTGACCGAAGTAAATCATGCGATTGCGATCGAGAAACGGGAAACGGTCGAGCGAGCGAATGCCGGCTTCCAATCCGCGCACTTCATCGAAGAAGCCCTGCTCCGAGCACGGAGAGCCTTGGCTGTCGCCCATGCCGGTCTTTTCGATGCGCACCGTCGCAAAACCGCTGCGCGTGAAGTCGTAAAGAATGTCACGGTATGAAAACGGCTGCGGCGGTGGTACGTCCACACTGTAGCAGCCGATGCCGCCCATCAGAACAATCACCGGAAACGGACCGTCGCCTTTGGGTTTTGTGAGCAGGAGTCTGCGGAGCGCGCCGTCGAGCGTGAATGTCTCGTAGACAATCTCGAATTCATCCGAAGATTCCCGTGCCAGCTCTTTCAACTTCACGCGCTGCTTCAGGAGCTTTCCGTTGCGTGCCAGTTCGAATGTTACGGTCTTGCCGGCCCCCGAGGCCTTGAGTCCCGTGGTCACGTCGAGTGGCGCAAAGAGCAGGCGCTCATCCATCTTGTAGAGCACGTCGCCCGTTTGCAGTCCGGCAGCTTCCGCGCTCGATCCGGGGATAATACGCAGAATCGCAATGCCGCTGCTCCACCCCTGTTGGGTTTGGGCAAGCTGGTCAGTATTGGCGGGGGCAAGCTGCGCTCCCAGCCACGGTCGGCGCGGCAGCGGGTCTTTGGCATAAAGCGAGGCGATGCAAACGAGTACGGCGAGAAGTCTAATCAAGAACATGTGGGAACTCCGAGGTGGGTGGCTTCATGAGTATACACTGTTCGAGTGAGTCATGCAAGAGATGTTGCAAAAGAAACGGCCCTCCGAAGAGGGCCGCCTTAATCCAACAAAGTAGTGTGACGAGCTACTTGCCGTTCTTGTAGGCCTGCTCCTCGATCTCATTGGTCATCAGGAGGTGGGGGTTGACGGTCTCGATTCCCTGCACCGCTTCCGCCTTGGTTAAGGTCACCGCCGCAGCTTGCGTTTGATCCGGCTCAAGGCTAACGTCACCCGCCAACGCCGGAACGTGTTCCGCCGTGACCGCAAAGAACATCTCGCTCTCCGGCTCGTTCAAACAGCCCAGACAGACGAAGGAGTTGGTGTTGACGCCCGCGATCAAATTCTCCGGCGCGACGATATTGTTCTGATCGGTCGAGCGGTAGATCCAATAGGTATTCGCATCCGGCACGTTCGACCAGTAGAGATTCGCGCTCGCCGTGACGGGATCCACTCCAATCACCAAGCTTTCAGGCGCAGTGACCACCGGCGGCGGACAGGGCACGCCGACCATGTTGAGTGTGTATGGCCCGCAATTCGCGCCGAATCCGTGAACGAGTATCTGGTAGTTCGTGAACGCTTCCGCGCGGAACGACGCGGTGGACTGATACGTATAGTCTACTCCGCAGTAGCTGTCGTCGTTGCACACGATCAGCGGGGCGATGTTCGGGCACGTTCCGCCGTACACACCAAGCCCGGTGTCATAACCCGAACCGCACAGCGTCACCGTGACATCTTGACACGTCGTGGGGAAGAAGTTGTATACGGCTTCGCGCGAATCCGCGCCGACGCACGGCGCGTAGTTGTCGGCCATGCAGCACGTGTTGCCCCAATCGGTAAACGGAAGCGACGGAATCTGCCATGCCGTCTCGCAGACGTCACCCAACACGGGGCCTTGCTGCGCGCCCGAGGAGACATAAAGCATGAACTGTCCCGCGTCCATATTGTAGCCGCCGACGATGATGTAGTAAGTGCGATTGGCTTCCGCGTTGAAGAGCACGAAACTCTTTCGCCCATTGTTGCCGCATGCGTCATCGTTATAGGCCACCACCGTCGAGCCGGGACACGAGCCGCCGGTGCGCACTTCAATCGCCGTGTCGAATAACGTGAGCGCGTCGTCGCAGGTGTGAACCTGAATGGTTTGGCAAGTCGTGGGAGTGTACTGGAAGAACACTTCCTTGGAACTCGGGCCAACTATGGTTGCGAAATCATCCTGAGCGGGGCGCGTGTCACCGAAATCGTTGAACGGCAGTCCGGGAATCACGTAGGGCGATTCGCAGTCGTCGTTCCAGACATCGAGTTCGAGCGATGACATGCCCTCCGCGCCGTTATAGCCGTCCATGTGAATGTAGTACGTCACTCCGGCGCTTGCATCGAAGACCACCGTGCTTGCCAAGGCATCCGAGCCGCAGAAGTAGTCGTCGTTACAGCCCGCGCTGAAATTGCCCGGGCACGCGCCGCCATACTTCACTTCCAGAATCGTATCGAAATTGATGTAGCAGGTGCGCGCGCGCATCGGCTGATTGTACGGCGAAGTCCAGTACCAGTGAACATCCTGGCCGTCGTTGCTCTGACAGGTTGGATTCACATCGTCGTTGCCGCACCACGTTGCGCCGTAGGTGAAGTAGGGGGTTTCGGTGATTTGGTAGCCCGGACATTGCGCGTTACCCTGCGCGCCCGCCGCAGTGCCCGTGATGTTCAGCACAAAATTGCCCCACGAAGAGCCGTAGCCCTCGAGGACAATCGCGTACGTTACACCACCCTGAGCATTGAACGTGACCTGACTCTGTGTGCCGCAGAAGTCGTCGTTGCAACCGGCAGTAGTAAACCACTGGTTGCACGTACCCTGAAACACGAACAGCTCCGTATCAAAATTCGAGCCGCACGTCGAGACGGTGACCGTGTGATCGCAGGGAAGGTTCAACGTGTAGATCAGTTCCGGAGCCGTATTGAGATAGTCGCAGGCAATCGTGTTAAAATTGTTGGAGGCAAACAGCGTGCTGCCCGACGCGGAAAACGGCAAGGTCGTGATATGCGTGAAACCCGGCTGTCCGCACGAGTCGTTAGGTGGACCTTGCGGCTGCCAGTAACCGACGAAGTTCGCGCCGCTGTTATTGGGATCGAGCCAATCGCGCAGACGGCCGCTCGAGGTGCCGTCGCCTTCCCATCCGGCGGAAAGCTTGCCGTAGACTTTCTCCGTTACGGTATTCGGATCGCAGTCGTTGAAGCCGCCGTGAAGGTTGCCGACCACGTAACCACCCGAATTGATCATCGCCGAGCCGGATGAGCCGGGTTCCGCCATGCCGTTCGTCACAGTCGCGCGCCAGTGCGTGTTCGGACCGACGCCGTTCCAATCGGAATTTACCGAAGGACCCATCTCGTGGGCTTTCTTGACGTCGGCCTGCGGGTGATGGATGCCGTACGAGTTGCCCGGCGCGATGTCAGGACGATACCAGCCCATATAGGCTGGGATGTAGGGAGCAACGGGGCGCGGGCGTGAGAGACGCAGCAGCGCGTTATCAGTGAGTTGGTGTGACATCAACAGCATCGCGTTGCTGACGACGAACTGTGTGGGGCCGTTCTGATTGGGTGAGCAGTTCGGACTTTCGTAGTTGAAGTAGAAAAGCCAGTTGTTCTGATTGCCGGTCAAACAATGGAAAGCTGTGTAGAAGAGCGGATCGCCGTTCTGCAGGGTGTTGTTCAACATCGTGCCGGAGCAGGCGCCGCCCATCGGATCGATAATCATCGCGACGGCGCGCTTTTCCTCCTGCATGTAGCCGAAACAGTTGATGTTGATCATGCACGGAAGTGAGTCGCCAAAGGCGTCGAGCACGTCGCGCTCGCGGGCTTCGCGGTCATGGAAGTGGCGATAGCCGTGCAGTACGGTCATCACCGACAGCTCGCCGATGTCTTCTACGCCTTCCGGCACAATGAGCTCCAGGGTTACCGCATCGCCCTGAATAATCGGCGTTACGTTCGTGCCGTCCCAGTTGTCCACGTAGGTGTACGGCCCGAAGACCATCGAACGGTCGTCGTTGTAGATGTACAGTTCGCACGGCTTGACCAGCCGCCATTGATCATAGACCAGCCACAGATCGGTTGCGCCGGGCGTGACGATCCGCAGCCGCCAAATGCGCGAGCCGTCCGGCAAAATCTCCCAGCTTCCCGAGTTGTTCAAGTTCAGGTTCACGTCTTGCGGACGCGCGATTTGCGCGGGAGGATTCTCGCCGGATTCTGCGGCCAGATCGTAGGTTGCGGCGTCTTCCAGAAGCAGCGCGCGATTGTTGAGAGTTGGCAAAGTCACCGTCGGCGCCGCGGAGACGGAGAACTGCGAACTGGGCGGCAGAACCGGAGTCTGCGGATTGGCCAAACTTACTGCTTGCGCGAATACTCCATTCGCGGCGAAAGTCATCAGGACCAACAAGATCGAAAACGTAAGAGGTCTCTTCATAAACACTTCCCCATTGCATTAAAACAAGTAAACGCGCCAACCTGACTGCGGCGCGTTTACCGAGAAAACTGTAATCCTACACTTTGGCTAATTTAGGGGATTTTTCGGTGCGCGGCAAGGCACCGTCCACCGAAGAAACAAGAGAGTCGCGACTCCGCTATTTCATAACTCCTTGTAATCGTTTGGTGGGCCGGTTCTACAGTCGTTCCTCACGGCGCGTCGCCTCCAGCGGAACTGCTCGCGACATACTCAGCGGTCACGGCAAAGAAGACGTGCCCCGCAGTTAGACTCAGACAGCCCGCGCAGTCGTAAGATGTGGTGCCGACTGCGGCGATGAGATTAGACGGAGTCACGATGTTAAGCGGATCCTCCGACCGATAGACATAGTATCTGTTTGCCTGTCCCAAATGTACCCACCGGAGTTCGGCCGAATTGGTCACAGTGTTCGCGCGAATCGACAGCGCGACCGGAGGGACCGCTGGAGATGAGGAGCACGGCACACCCGAGACACTCAGCACGAAGTTTCCCGCCGCATTTCCGTATCCTTCGAGCACGATGGCGTACGTCTGATTCGCGATGGCCGTAAACTGAACTTGACTTTGCGCGCTGCAGAAATCGTCGCTGCACACTTCGAGAGCAATCCAGTCGGCACACGAGTTCACCGAATAGACGTGCAATTCCGTATCGAACTCCGAACCGCACGTGGAGATCGTTAGCGAGCGCTCACAGGGCAGCGTGAGCAAATAGATCACGTCCGGCGACGTGTTGGTATTGCAGCCCGGCAAGGAGTAGTTGTCGGCCGCGAAGAGCGTACTCCCGGAAACTGAGAACGGCAAAGACGTAATCGTTGTGAAGTCCGGCTGCCCGCAAGAGTCATTGGGCGGACTCTGCGGCTGCCAATAGTCGGTGAAACCTACGCCCGTATTCTGCGGATCGAGCCAGTCGCGCAAGCGCGTGTCCGATGTACCGCCGCCTTCCCACGCAACCGAGAGCTTGCCGTAGACGGCGCTCACAAGAGCGCCGCTGTCGCAAGTCGGCAGCGAGCCGCCGTGCAGTTCACCGACGACGCGGCCGTTCTGATTGATCAAGGGCGAGCCTGACGAGCCGGTTTCGACAATTCCTTCACTCGGAAATGTGCGCCAATGCGTGTTGGGAGCGCCGCCGTTGAAGCTGCTGTTCAGAGCAGGGCTATTGGTGACGTGGGCCTTCATCACGTCGGCGCGCGGGTAGTGAATGCCGAAGGAACTCGAGGCCGCGGTTGTCGCATTCGACCAGCCCATGAACGCGGGGATGAACGAAGCGTTGGGTCGCGGACTCGACAGTCGCAGCAGGGCATGATCCGTCGGTTCGTGTGACATCAGCAAAGTTGCATTGGCAATCACAGCGGCGAGGCTGCCGTTCTGACTCGGCGAGCAGGTCGGGCTTTCATAGTTGAAATAGAACAGCCAGTTGGTCACGTTGCCGTTCAAACAGTGAAAGGCCGTGTGGAGCAGCGGATCGCCGTCCTGTTCCGTATTGTTGAGCAGCGTTCCCGTGCACGAGCCGCCGTTCGGATCAATGATCATCGCCACGGCGCGCTTCTCTTCCTGCATGTCGTCGAAACAGGCGACGTTGATATGACAGGCGAGCGCATCTCCGAAAGAATCGAGGGCATCGCGCTCGCGTGCTTCGCGGTCGTGGAAGTGGCGGTAGCCGTGCAGCACACTTGCGATGGAGAGTTCGCCGATGTCCGACTGGCCCGACGGAACATAGTATTCGAGTGTCACCGCTTCGCCTTTGACAATCGGTGTGACATTGGTCCCGTCCCAGTTATCAGTCGAGGTATACGGCCCAAGAGTCATCGAGCGATCATCGTTGTAGAGTACAAGTTCGCACGGTTTAGCGAGGCGCCACTCGTCGTAGACCAGCCATGTGTCGGTTGCTCCGGGCGAGACAATCCGCAGCCGCCAGATACGCGAACCATCGGAAAGCGTTGACCATGTGCCGGAGTTCGTCAGTGTCAAGTGAACGTCCTGCGGACGTGCGATGCGGGCAGGCGGTATTGTTCCGTCTTGCCGGGCAAGCAAGTCGTTCGATTCGTCTTCGAGGAGAAGTGCGCGGTTGTTCAGCGCGGGAAGCGTAACGGTAGGCGGAGCGGGGAGGGGCGGAGCGGCGGTTTGACTCAGGCAAAGCGAGTCGGCGAGAAAGAGTAGTCCGGCAATGGCAATCGGCGTCAACGAGATGTTCATCCTTCGCTCCCTATTCATCCACGAGCAAACGCGCCCATCACATGAGCGCGTTGCTATAACACATTTCACATCACAATTTAGCGCAATTCAGCTGCAGCGTCAACCATTTTCTAACCTCGTTTCCTGTTGAGATTCGTCAACATCTGCACGCTAACCTCTTGTAATCCCTAAACGGAGTCCCACCTCATGATCCTTCAGCACCGTTCCCACCCGCTCGGCCTCCTGGCCACTCCGAATGCCCACGACGCCCTGTCCGAAATCCATGCCTTGCCGAATCCGCCACTCGTTCCGCTTCAAGATGACGAGATTCACGTGCGGCGCTGCCGTCTCGCGGGAGACGCAATCGACGGACACTTCGGATGCTTTCGCACGAGCGATCTCGACCATATTCTGCACCTCACGCACGGCGCGCCCGCGTTGATTGGACATAATCGCTATGCAATCGCGGTCGCGCGGTTCTTTGGCGGCAGCGTCGAGACTCATCAAAACCATCGCTACATCGTGCCAAACTTCTATTGGCCCAAAGCACACAGCGGCGCGGAAGATTTCCGCGTGCTGCTCGACAGCGGCATTATCACCGAGGCCTCGATTGCCTTTACATTTCAGAAACCCACGTGCTCGGTCTGCGGTCACGACATCCGCGATTGCGAACACGAACCGGGGACCATGTACGGCCAGCAGTTGTGTCACTATTGGTATGACGGCGTCGACAGAGTGCTCGAAGGCAGCTTCGTCTATCGCGGCAGCGAGCCGGGCACGGGCATTCTCTCGGAAATGCGTTCGTCCCGGCGCGGCCTCAAACACAAGCGTATGACCATGCGGCTCGATGGAAAGGTGTACGAGGTGCTGCCAATGTAAACGCTGGACCCGCTTGAAAGCGGGGCACAGTGCGCTTCGCCGTTAGCTTGGGGTGGATGAAATAGTACACCGCTTGCCCCCCCCCTTCGTCCCCCCAAAGTTGCGGACAACTTTGGGGGGAGACCAGAGTGCAAGCGGGCCGGTCAATTGACCGGCCCGCTGTTTTATCATCCACCGAGACGAAGATCAGTTCGCCGCTAAACCGGGGCAGGCGTCGGGAACGATTTCGTTTTGAATCGTCGGCGGAGTGGTTTGGATGATTGTGCAGTCGGAGCAAAAGGTCACGTCGGCTACGTGGTCCCACTGAAGACAGCAGAATTCGTCCACACAATCCGGATCGCCGCGCGCAAAGAACTGGTCATTGATGATGCGGCGGTATCCAAAGCCCGCAGTGGCGGGAACCGGACCGCTCGATGCCGGCTCGTCGAAATAGCGCACGCGGCCTTTGACCAACCGCGACATATCGAGATAGCCGCCGTTATTGTCGGGACGATAGTCATCATTGCCCCAAGCAGCGCCGCCGCGCGGATAGCTCGTTCCGTTGTGGGTTTTGTGGACGACTGTGCTAACCGGCGGATCAAGTGATTCAAAACCGGTCGGCGGCGGACCGCCTGTGCATTTCACCCGCTCGCGTGTGCGGTCGCCCTTGGCATCCTGACCGAAGTAACAGCTCTCCCACGCGTCGGCAAGCTCGAAGCCAATGAAATAAACCATCTCAAACGCGAATCCGACGTGATAGTTGCCGTCTTTGCAGGATACCTGTGGGCCAAGCGGAAGGTTCTTCTCGTCACCGTACGTTCCGTTAGCGGTGCCGGATGTGCGCAACAACATACCGTCGCAGCAGCAGCGGATGTTTATCCACCGCCATTTCACAAACGTATTGGTCAGGTCCGGCCATAAGCCCGCATACAGCAATTCATTGCGCGCGGCGGTGGGCGTCAGAGTGAGAACACGCTCGAAGATCACCGGATGCGCAACCGCAAGCTGCAGCGAATCGACCTGCTCGGGGAAGAAGGGAAGCGTCGTCGTGCCGCCGGTCGAATTTCCCGTGCCCGACGTTTGCCACAAAATATCCGCCAATGTGCCGAACGGAATGCTCACATCCGCCGTATCGCACGTAAACAGGCGCGTTGTCGAGTCATATACTGCGTTGATGCTGGAGAGCTGCAACGGGACGATTTCAATGGCGTGCGTGGTCTCCTCATAACCGCCGCTGTGGAAGTTCACTCGCGCGGTTATCGTATGCAGTCCTGGAGTCACATCCGTGAAGTCAACCGGGATGCCGAATTGCCCGGCCAGATTCCACGGATTTGTCGAATCCGATCCCAGAAAGACAGGATCGTCGTAGAGATTCAGCCACACCGTGAAGTTCAGCCAATGGCTGTAGTGCAAGTAGTCGCTGAGGATAACGACGCTCCGCCCGCCGACACGCGCGCCATCGGGCGGATACGCGATCATGGGTTGAGGTGTATTGATGACATTGTCCGCAATCGCCATTACCTCATAGAAACCCAGAGTAGGTAGGCCGGACATGTCGATGTCGAAGACACCATCGGTTGTTGTAGTGAGAATCTGATCTATCGTACTCTCGGTCGGGCCGTAGAGAACGACCCACTCCGCGTTCTGAAGAATCCGCCCGTTGTCCGCCGTGATGGTAGGATCCCAATGCAGCCGAATCATGTCGTTGCCCAGCGGCTGGATTGAGAGATCAATGGGAGCAGTGGATTGCAGCGAAAGTGCTTCGAGAGTAATTTGCACTTCGGATGGTCCGGGTATCATTCCGCCCGCGCAATCGCGCGCCACGAGCCGGACTTCATAGGCGGTGAACGGATCCAGTCCGGAAAGTATGTTGGTACCGGATTGACCCCAAAGTGCGGAGGTCCGGAATACTGGATAAAGACTCGACCCAATCGGGAAATCGGAATAATACGTAGTCACGAACCCGTCGGGCGAATATTCAATCGCGTATTCCGTCAGGTCTCCGTTGTTGGGGTCCCACGGAAACTTGAATTGCAAAGCATTTGGAGCCGTGGCGGGAAACAGATACAACGGGGGCGGCAATTGCACAGGCCGGCAGCCGCGACCCCCAAGGTCGATACGCAGCGGTGGCGCTGACGCGTCCGCTGAGCGCAGCCACACCACGCCCTCGAAATCACCTTCGACGGTCGGCGTGAAGGCCAAGACCAAGGGCTGTACTTCACCGGCCACCATCACTTCCGGAAGCGGGGTGACGATTTGGAAGAGATTACTATACGTGGATTGCAGAGTTGTGCAGGTTGGCCGCGGTCCTGTTGCCGTGATTAAGATCTGCAGCTGTGTTGAAGAGCCGACGAGCGTTGGCGCAAATTCGACTAGCGCCGATTCCGCTGTCAACCCGTCGCATCCCAGAGGCGGCAGCGTGCTGTTCGGCATACCGGGAGTGCAGTGCCGGTAGCGGCCAACGGGCGAAAATTCGAACGTGCTTTCAT
>Ga0268298_10005997_pt1 | contig 11168 bp, 14 predicted proteins | sample WWTPWeurt_MetaG_FD_194462 | JGI IMG/M metagenome (GOLD analysis project Ga0268298, IMG submission 194462) | Activated sludge microbial communities from WWTP in Nijmegen, Gelderland, Netherland - WWTP Weurt | ecosystem: Engineered > WWTP > Aerobic digester > Activated sludge | place... | reverse complement strand
TTGTTCGGATCCATCTTCTCTGGTTCGAGCGGCCGCTTTCCGCGGTGCGCGAGTTTTCAATCTGGCCGGATCCGTTTCCAGACAGCTGGAGCAAGAACCAGAAGCGCGCCTGAGGTCCGCTGGCCTGGATGCTCTTGCCGCGATTGGAAATTCAGGCGGCGGAACTGGCCTGGCACACATTCTTTCCTCCGATGAGAATCCGGCACTCAGGCTCAAGGCGGCCGCACTGCTTGGCATGTACCGCGAAAGGATGGGTCTTTCTTCTTTGCATTATAACCTTCGAAACGATTCCTCCGCAGACGTACGCGCGGAAGCGGCGGATGCTCTGGGGGACATTGGAGATCCTTCTTCTGCGCAGGTTCTGAGAACCGTGATGGAAGACGATCAGGAACAAATCGCTGTAAAAAGCGCCGCCATGCTGTCGTTTTTGAAGCTTCCACTGGCCGATAAAAAGAGCGTGCTGCTTTCGATCGTAGATACGATCAAGGACCGGGCTTTTGCGCGGCAATTGCAGAGAGCGGCTCTTTCTTTCAATGGTAGATGAAACACTACAGACACCGGAAACGCCAGATCCTCAGAGAAAAAAGAGAGATCCATTCCAGAATGTAGGGCCCATCGTATCCTCTGAGACGGTCACTGGAAGGCGAGAGCTGGCCACTCGCTCCGATATCAAGACCATAAAGAAAGCAGGGATCCGTGTCCACGGAAGAAAAGTCGTCACGGACGATGTAAAGAAACTCAAATCACTCTCTGCCGCTCCCATCATTCGTCCGGATGAAAAGATCAGCTTCTACGTGGAGCCTGTCCGCATTGAATACTACATACCCAAAGAGTCGCGCTTCGCCGTCGAAATGCGAGACCTCTATATTCCGCTCATTGATCCTGTGGTTTTGCCGGAGCATGAAGTGCTCCATGCCGCCATGGAGAAGAATCGTTTTGTAGATCTCATTGAAGTGATGAATGAATATCCGCAGACGATTTCCGGTTTGCTTGAATCCTACCACGAAGTATTAAATCTATACGAACATGTTTCCAGAGCAGTCAAGCAGGCGGAAGCAACAGAGCCAGAGCAATTTCGCACGGCTTTTTACCTCATGGAAGTCCTCCTGGAAAATGAGCCAACGGTTGCGTCCCTTGAGTTTATGGGGGACTTTGTTACTTACAATCTCAACTGGCTTGTGCGAACCATGAATGCTCTGGGTGTTGAGTTTCGCGCTACGGATAGAATCGTTTCCTATTTCATCAAGCTTCGCAACAATTACTGGGAAGAGCACAATCTAGAATACGATGAACGATTTGAAATTCTGGCCTCTCTCTTCTTTGACCAGGCTTATCCTCATCGCGGAACCAGTATGGCAGAAGACGATTTCCTTTTTGAAATGTTCGATCGCCAGAGAAAGTAATTGCATCTGATTGTGTTTGCGCGCGCTCCGGAACTCGGGCGCGTAAAATCTAGACTGGCCGCCGCGATCGGAAGAGATTCTGCTTTGAGAATCTACGAAACTCTTCTAGATCACACAATAGGGATTGCCACACATTTTGATTTCTCCATCCATCTGGAGGGAGAGTCTTCTCTCATTCTGCCAGTTCTCGACAGGGCGGGCATTCGCGAGCCCTATTTAAAAGAGCAAACGGGTGAGAATCTGGGAGATAGAATGATTGCGGCCATTCTATCTGAACTCGACCTGCACGATCGTGTGATTCTGGTTGGCTCTGACATTCCTGATCTTTCTACCGATGTGATTTCTCAGTGCGATCGTTTGCTCCTTGAAAATGATCTGATATTCGGGCCTGCTCATGACGGCGGATTCTATTTGCTCGGAGTGCACAAAGGAGCGGATACAGAAGAGATTCTGCGCAGCCTGTTTTCCGGGATGGAGTGGTCGCATAACAGTGTACTAGCTGAACTTTTGGCGCGGGCCAGGGATCTGGAAAAAAACGTAACACTGGGTCCAGTGTTGCAAGATCTGGACAATGCGAGTGATCTGGCAAACTGGCTTTCAGAGAATCAGGGATCTCTGAAAAGCCGGATACAGAAAACCGTTCCGGACGTTCGCGTCATCATCCCGGTTCTCAATGAAGCAGAGAATCTTCCCGTAGTCATTCGGGGTCTCACTGCTGTGTTTCCGTTTAGACAAATCATCTGTGTGGACAACGGTAGTACGGATGGATCTGCGGAAATTGCGAGGAGTCTGGGCGCTCATGTGCTCGAAAGTGCCAGGGGGTATGGGAATGCCTGCCTCGCTGGCATGGACTGGGTGAAAAACCAGGGTGGTGCAGACGTGATTCTATTCGCGGATGCGGACTGTGCGGACAAACCACAGGATGCAGTCAGTGTAGTGGGCGCGGTTCTTAGAGGCGCCGATTTTGCCCTTGTGGAAAGAATTCCAGAGGAAGAGGGCGCCCTTCTACCTCACGCACGATTTGGAAACTGGCTCTCTACTTCTTTGATCGCACTGTTTTTTGGGCATTCGTACAGGGATCTGGGCCCACTTCGTGCGATTCGTTTTGCTTCATTGCTGAGCCTGGAAATGGAGGATCGTAACTTTGGCTGGACTGTGGAAATGCAGATTCGCGCTGTCAGACGCGGACTGAAAATCGTTGAAATTCCCGGAGGCTATCGCAAAAGGCTGTACGGGGCAAGCAAAGTGTCCGCCACAATCATGGGTTCGATCCGGGCAGGCCTGATCATCCTGCGAACCGTTGGGCGGGAAGTATGGCGCGACCGGGGGGCATCATGGGCGAAGAGAAGAAAGAGAAACCACCATCCATCGAAATAGACATTCATGATGAGATGAAGCTCCTCGAAGAAAAGAAGCGCAAGGCTAAGGAGAAAAACAAAGACAAGTGAATCCGGAAGACCTGCGCGAATTTTACATCACCTCCGAATTCCTGACTCGCCTTTCCAGGCGAGCCAGGTACTGGTCGCGTGATTTTATTCTAGAACAAATGGATCACTTTCGTTCTCGCCATCCTGATTACCCTGAGCTGATAGATGTACTCCAGCTCGAAATAGACATTCGGGACAAAAAGGAATTGCAAGTTGACTGACTATGCGGAGCTACACTCTCATCTCTATGGTTGTTTAACGTTAGACGATCTCAGATACCTGGCCGGCCGCAACAAACCGCGCTGGGAAATATTTCTCAAATCTTATGAGTCTGCTTACGGAAGAAGCGCAGATATCCAGGACTTGATGGCCCCGGAGTCTGATTCTCGTCTGCGCAGTTACTATCACTTCAAAGGACCACCGGATTTTCCAAAGTTTCAATCTGCATTTGACCTGATCATTGCTCTTTCTTCTACGGAGCCGGGTGAACTTTTTGAAGTCGCATCCAGAGTCTGTGCAAGAGAACCTGCGGTTCACGCAGAATACAGACAACTGTTTTCCCCCATGATCTCTGTTTCAGAATTCGAGGAAAAGACAGGTGCACTTGCAGAAGCCATGGAGGCCGCCTGCAAGAATCATCCTGGAAAGACGTTCAGGCTTGTGATGTCGTTGCCCAGAAATCCAGTTACAGGTCCCGTTTTGTTTGAATCAGTCAGAACGCTCAAGCGCGCTGGAAAGAATATTGTGGGGATTGATTTTTGCGCTCAGGAAGAAGGGTACCCTCCTTCTCTTCTTTCCGATCTGCTGTCCGCGATCAAATCAGCAGAGGAACGTTATTCGATCTTGTACCACGTGGGAGAAAGTTTCAGAGACAAATCGGTGGAGTCTGCGGTGCGATGGGTAGTGGAGGCCGCTCTGGCCGGCGCTCACAGACTGGGACATGCTGCTGCCCTGGGTATGGATCCTGATGTATTTCGCGGAAGCACTCGAGAAGAACTTGCTTCTGAGCGTTTGGATCAAATTGATTTTGAGATTAAGAACTATGATTCGATCCGCGAGTTCATTCTTGCTCGTCCCGCACCAGGCTCCGCGGCGGCCATGGTTCCAAACAAAGACCAGCTATCGCAGGAAGCTCGAGACATTCGGGCATCTGGAAAGAAAGTTGTGTCTGTGTTTTACTCACCTGAGAGAACTGAATTTCTGCGTGCTTTTCAAGATTGGGCTATGAGTCAGGTGGCGGCCACGGGTGCTGTCGTGGAATGCTGTCCTGCATCCAACCAGGCAATCATTGGAATTACCAGGAACCATCCGCTTCTGCGATTTTTGAAATCCAACGTTCGCTGTGTGATCGGTGCAGATGATCCAGGAATCTTTGATACGGATTTAGAAAAAGAGTTTGAAACTGTCAGGAAATGGGGAGTGAGCGAGTCTGAGATTGCGCAGTTGAAGAAGAATTCTTTGGAGTTCACTTCCGAGAAGTTGACTTCCGTAGACTAGTCTTCTCTTTCGATGTACTTTCCTTTGCCGCGCGCTACAATCTTGCCGATTTCATTTTCGATTTCAGCGCGGTTTTCAACCACTCTGCGATTCTTTTTTACAAACCAGCCGCGCAGGTATAGATTCTCATCCACGGTGGCCGACTGAAGGTAGCGGATGGTGAGCTCTCCCGTGACTGTATCGAAGTTCATGGCTTCGTTGATTCTGGCCATGATTTCGTCCAGGATGACTGCGAGCACTCCGGGATGTACGGATTCTTTTTCCCCGCGGAACTTTGCAGGGCAACGATATTCGCCGTATGCAGTCTTTGTGTCTTCGTCAAAGGTGAGCTTGAGCTGTAGTCCGTCTTCGTTGTCGACGCCGGAGCCAAAACCGCCGCTTGGATCGCGTCCAGGCATGAATCTAAAAATAAGTGGTTGGCTGCAAGTCAATCCTTATTTTGTGACCCGTGAAACTCCGCTGGAGGCTGGAAGTAGGCCTTGCGTCCGCAGTATTTCGATTTTTCGGTCTGTGGTCCGGGGCAGGGCGCATCATGTGTGGCAGACTGTTTGGCTTTCTGGGCAGAATCCTGGTCGCCAAAGTAAGGAAGCGCACACGGGCCAACCTTCGCATCGCTTTTCCAGAAGCATCCGAGGCTCGCATCGACCAGTTGATGAGGGACGCCTATTGTTCCATCGCAAAAGGATCTTACGACTTCTACTGGTCCGGCCGCTGGACAAAAGAGGAAGTGGAATCTAGAATTCAATGGGAACCAGAAAGTCTGAAATCCTTTGAGTCTGCCTATCGAGCTGGCAAAGGAATCGTTCTGGTTGTGGGTCACCTCGGAAACTGGGAGTTCGTATCTCATGCAATCATGCTTCGCGGAATGCAGCTCAACGCATACGCCGCCATTCAAGTCAACACTCTGGCAAATGAAATGGTGGAGAAGATTCGCAAGCGATTCGGTGCGAAGTTCTTCGCGCCTCGGATGATGAATAGTCCGGATATGCTTCGGTGCTTGAAGAAAGGAGAAATCGCAGGATTCGTTGCAGACCAGAACGCAGGCTCAAGAGGATTTTTTGTTCCGTTCATGGGCCAGCTTGCATCCACTCACAAAGGACCTGCGAGCTACGCCGCACTCTCTGGCTCGGAAGCTTTCTTCGGAGTGGGCCTTGATCAGGGCCAGGGAGTGTACAGGATTGAAATGATTCCACTGGGAAGATGCGGTCGTTCCGAGTCTGAGATTCTGGCCTTCACCGCGCGATGGGTGGACATACTGGAAAAATACATTCGCATGTATCCGGAACAATACTTCTGGATGCACAATCGCTGGAAATCTCGTCCTGGCCCGGACTCCATCATCGTGGAGAGGGCGAAATCTGACCTTCAACCAAGAGAAAAAAACGCTGTCGGAGTAGAGCGAAAGCCATAAACTGGAATTCAGATGAAGCAGCCAGTTACGAAGATATTCGTCGCGATCAATGTCCTGGTTCACCTCTACGTGTGGTGGTATGTCCAGGGCACGCAAGGACCTCAGGCAGCGGATGCATTGATAGATCGATTTGGGCTGACTCCAGCTGAATTCAGGAACGGCGCATTCTGGCAGCCTCTGACTGCTTTGTTTTTGCATGATGGTAGAGTCTTTCCCATCATACACATTGGCTTTAACATGCTTGCGATCTGGAGTTTCGGGCTGGCTCTTGAAAACACTCTGGGTTCAATTCGTTTTGCGTGGTTGATGTTTGTTTCCGGCTGCGCTTCGAGTTTGTTTGTCATTCTATTTCAGGCAGATCTTCCCAACCCAACCATTGGAGCATCCGGGATTGTTCTGGGTTTGCTCGGTGCACTGGCGGTGTTCTATCCTAATTCACAAATGCTCATCTTCTTTATTCCCATGCGTGCGAGAAACGCTGCCATCTTGATTGGCGTTCTTTCGATTGTGCTCCCCATGTTTGGTGTGTTGACTTTCATTTCTCACATGGGTCATCTTGGCGGACTGGTCGGGGGAGTGCTCTATTCCTGGTTTGCTCTGGGACTTCGATTTGGACAGAATGATCTGCGCGAAAGAGAAAGTTACATCAGGCGAAAGGTGCAGGAACAGGAATATTTGCGCGAGATGCTCCAGAGACTGCAAAAAGCATCCCCTCGATTCCAGGGAACTTCCAGAGAACGCTGGAAGGAACCAGACGAGAAGGTCATCAATCCCCGTCCCGAAGACGTGCAGGGGCCAGAGAAGAGACTCTACTATGACCCCACTACTGGAAAGTTCTACACCAGATAGAATTTTGAAAGAAGCAAACTTAGAAATCGAAACTTTCGAGCGCTTCCTCTACGGTCTTGAAGATCTCAAACACTGAACTGAGTTTCGTAATCTCCATCAGGTTTTCGACATCTGAATTCAAGCCCGCAAACACCATTCTACCTTTCAGATAATCTACGTGCTTGAATATATTCAGGAACAAGCCGAGCGCCGCAGAATTAATGAAGGGCACTTTTTTCATGTCCACAATGAATTTTGGAGCGCTGTCTGGCTTGATGTACTTTTCCATTTTTTCCGCCAGCTCGTACTCATCGCCCGATTTAATCGCGCCCTCAATCTTTACGATTGTTACTTCGCCTTTTGTTGTGATTTTCGTTTTCATCAAATAAACTAAAATTCAGTACTGGCCTATTCTCGCAGATCAGGGAGTATTCTCCCGGTGCAAGCTCACCCAGGTCTTTCCGAACCCTGCTTTTTATGTGCAAGAATTCTACCGCTGCGGCGCCTCTGTAAAGTGAAATTGATATAGTGCTCTCGTTTTTTGCGCCTTTCTCCATCACGATGTGCAAACCAGTCTCATCTGCGCTCAGTTCAACGATCAAATAGTCCTTGTCCAGGGCTATGATGTCGCTGTGAACGATGCGTGACTTCGAACGGAAGGCCAGGGACGGGCGAAGCCCGAAGGAGGATACCAGACCATTCTTGTTCGCTTTGAAAAAGTGGGGCCGGGCTGGCACTCTGGCAAGATCACAGGCTGCCATATCTGCGAGGATTTCCTGCATTTCTTGCGTGTTCTGATCCGAGCGAAGCATGCTCGCGGGCATTCTGCCCGCCGGAAGCAGGGCCTCGAGGATGTCCATGGGGTTTGACAGAGAGCTTGCATTCTTTTGAAGATTCATAGTGCCTCCTGGATCACCCGGACTCCTGTTCGGGCCTGGTCGATTCTTCTGGATATAGTAGTTTTACTGGTACCGAGCCTTTCTGCGAGCTCTGAGTAAGAAAAAATAGGACGCGGTCGATCGAGCATTGCCACGATTCGATTCTTCCACTTCTTCAAGCGGGACGCCGGTGCTTTCGACGTATGTATCAAGTAATTTAGCCGGGCTGCTCGGTCCTCCAGCTTCTGAGTGCGGCGATCGCGAGACATTCTTCTTTGCATGGCCTCTTTGAGAAGGGACGCTGTTGCACCCGGACCCAGTTCTACCGCCAGGCTTCTGATTTCTTCTGAGTTCAGATGAAGTCCGGAATGAAGTTTCAGCGGGATTCTACAGTTCAGCGGAAGGTCCGCGGGAACATCCGATTCAGGCGACGGCGGTCTTTCATCCGCCGCAGGAAAGTAAGACATGTCATCCGCTTTGACTTCGCTCCCTTCTCTTGTTTTGGCGGTTCTCAGAAAATTCATGAATTCGTGGCGCAGGTAGGTAGCAAGAAACCCGGTAAACGGCAGATGCTGCCTGGACCTGTAAGCTTCGAGGCAGCGGGCCGCCCTTTCGTAAAAATGAAGATAGAAATCTCCTGCACGGTCCGGATCGCGAGTGAGGCGAATCTGGATGTAGCGCATCATCCAGGAAGCGCTGGCGTTCATGAATTCCCTGAGATCTTCTGTGCGATAGTAGTCCCCGGGCAGGTTCTGTAGCGGATCATTTTCTAGCATGGTCGTTCAAAAAAAGAAGGGTGGAGCAATGGAAAATCGTTCCGCGCTTTTTCGATCAAAAAACAAATCCGGGAAAAAAAAGTGCCCGCCCAGGCCCTGGCGCTTTTTGTGTAATGGTGCACCTTCCTTTCTTTAAAATGGAGGGCGCCGGGAATGATTATGTCTACCTGGACGCCCTCGAAGACCCGGCTCTGGTTTTGAAACTCACTCCGGAGATGATTGCGCGCATGAGCGATCGACATTTTGGAATCGGCGGAGACGGTGTAGTGATGATTCTTCCTTCCGGTGACTCGGAAGCACTCATGCGCATGTGGAATGCAGATGGATCAGAATCTTCCATGTGTGGAAATGCTCTCAGATGCGTTGCTTTCTATGTTCACAAAAAAAATGGGAAGCGGAACTTTACAATAGAAACGAAAAGTGGACGTCATGCGGCATTGATCGTCGAGAGCTCCGCAAAGCATGGAACAGTCCAGGTGCAGATCGGTCAGCCTCGCACCGGGCCAGACGAAATCCCGGTAAATCCGGATGTGCTCGGACTTACCGGGAAAGGACCTTTCCTGGACGTGCCTGTTTCTGTGTCTGGATTTGAAGGGAAGGGAACTTTAGTTTCTATGGGCAATCCTCATTGTGTTTTCTTTGTGGAGGATCCGGACAGTCTCGACCTCGAAAAGATTGGACCACTTCTAGAACACCATCCTGCTTTTCCGGCGCGAACCAACGTTGAATTTGTCTGCGTGCAATCAGACGGCACGATTCGCCAGAGAACGTGGGAAAGAGGAAGCGGGGAAACCCTGGCGTGTGGCAGTGGCGTCTGCGCTGTGCTCGTCGCCAGCGTTCTATCTCGCAACATGCCTCGGAAAAATACAATTCATGTTCGAGGCGGGGATCTAGAAGCAAGCTGGACGGAAGATGGTGTGATGCTCTCCGGTCCGGCCCGCATTGTGTTTGAGGGAACTTTCTCAGTATGAGTGATACGAATGCTCGCCTGTCGGCGCAGGATGTGGAATCTCCGTGCAATGATATATGCATCATGGATGAATATACTGGATACTGCAGAGGCTGCTTGCGCACCATAGACGAGATCGCACGCTGGGCTTCCTATTCGCCTGAACAGAAAAGAGAAGTTCTTCTGAAAATCAAAGAGAGGGCAGAGTGAGACAGTACTGGAAAAGATTTCTCGTATTCTTTAGTTTTGTAACTACTGTTCTTGGAATTGCCTATTCTTTTGTGGCAGTGCGCCTGACAGTCGGGCTGGTTCATCCGGGGCTCATAGCGCTGGTCTGGATTCTAGCGGCAGTCTCTCTGCTTCTGGCTCCTCTTGCGTTTGCTCTTCGCATGTTCCAGGTCCCCGAGAGAATCGAGAAGATCATCGCGTGGACTAGTTACCTTTCCTTTGGTTTTTTTGCCATGCTCTTTGCTCTGATTGCTTCGAGAGATCTGGGTCTTGTGGCTGTAGACCAGGTGGGTGGAATTGTGGATCGATTTTTACCGTGGAGAGATCCCGCAAATCTGCTTCATCCAATGCATCGTGAATTTCTCGTGGCCACAAGCAATGCGGCACTGTTGGGTCTGGCCGGTGGCATGTTCGTGTATGGTGTGATTCGGGCGCGGGCCATTGGAATTGAAAGAGTCCAGGTACCCATCGACGGCCTGCCAGAGTCTTTGCACGGTTTTACCATTGCGCAGATCACGGACATTCACATAGGCCCAACACTGAAGAGAAGCTTCGCACTCGAAATAGTAAAGAAAGTAAACAATCTGAAAGCGGATATGATTGCAGTAACCGGAGACGTGGTGGACGGAAGCGTTCAACAGTTGCGCGATCACACCGAACCTTTTGCGGATCTCGAAGCAAGGCACGGAGTGTTTTTTGTAACTGGCAATCACGAGTATTATTCTGGAGCGCTTTCCTGGATTTCAGAATTCAGAAACCTGGGTTTCCAGGTTTTGCTCAATGAACACTCTGTGTTGGAGCATGCGCCGGGCGGAAATGTAATGGTGGCCGGAGTCACGGATTACAGGGCCGCCGAGTTTTTCGATGATCACAGATCAGATCCTGCTCTTGCTCTTCGCCGCGCTGCCCGTGGAAGCCGATCTTCCAAAGAACCTCATGTGAAAATTCTACTCGCACATCAGCCTCGTAGCATTGCGGGGGCGGCAGACGCAGGATTTGATCTTCAGATATCCGGCCACACTCACGGCGGTCAGTTTTTTCCAGGGCCCTATCTGGTGCGATTGCAGCAACCATACACGAAAGGATTGCATCGTCATGGAGATAAGACCTGGATTTACATCAGCCGCGGAACTGGATACTGGGGCCCGCCGATTCGAGTGGGTGCTTCTCCAGAGATCACTCTGATTGAGCTTGTTCGTCGATAGTGCTCAGTCGGTGCGTCGTTCGTGCGTCGCTCGCGGATCGCCTGCGGCCGCAGAGCAATCAAATTCCAATCCAGGCGGCTCCAAATACTCCGGCTGAATCACCAAGCTTGTTTTGCAGTACAGGCGTCTTTGGATTCTTATAGAAAGTATACTTTTTGATTCTTTCCACACCTATGGTGTAGAGTTCTGGAATCTGAGATACACCGCCGCCCAGAACGATTGCATCTGGATCCAGTATGTTGATGATGACAGCCATGCATCTTCCAAATTCTTCGAAGAAGAATTCCATATGTTCCTGGCAGACGGGATCTCCTTCTCGCATACCAATCACTATGTCTTTCAGTAGTTTCTTCTGCCCGGTGAGATCTGCAAATCTCTTCTCTACTCCAGAGCCGCTGATGCGCGATTCAATGCATCCTTTGATTCCACTGTAGCACATGGTTCCGTCTGGATCTACAGAAACGTGCCCCCATTCCCCCGCAATTCCATGAAGACCGCGACGAACTTTGCCACCAATGGAAATTCCTCCACCACATCCAGTGCCAAGAATCACACCGAATACAAAA
>Ga0268298_10005996_pt1 | contig 11168 bp, 10 predicted proteins | sample WWTPWeurt_MetaG_FD_194462 | JGI IMG/M metagenome (GOLD analysis project Ga0268298, IMG submission 194462) | Activated sludge microbial communities from WWTP in Nijmegen, Gelderland, Netherland - WWTP Weurt | ecosystem: Engineered > WWTP > Aerobic digester > Activated sludge | place... | reverse complement strand
AGCAGTACAACTCGATCAAGCCGTACCTGATCAATGACACGCCGCCGCCCGAGAAGGAGCGCACGCAGTCGCCCGAGCAGCGCGACGAGCTCAATGGGCTGTACGAGTGCATCCTGTGCGCCAGCTGCTCGACCAGCTGCCCGAGCTTCTGGTGGAACCCCGACAAGTTCGTCGGCCCGGCGGGGCTGCTGCAGGCCTACCGCTTCATCGCCGACAGCCGCGACCAGGGCACCTCCGAGCGTCTGGACAACCTGGAGGATCCGTACCGGCTCTTCCGTTGCCACACCATCATGAACTGCGTCGAGGTCTGCCCGAAGGGGCTCAATCCCACCAAAGCCATCGGAAAGATCAAGGAATTGATGGTGCGCCGCGCCATCTGATTGCCTTGAATCAACCGCTTCGGGCGCGCCGCCGTGGATGCTCCGCTGGATCCCACCGACCTCAGCCGACTGAAGTGGCGGTGCCGACGAGGCCTGCTGGAAAACGACCTGTTCATCGAGCGGTTCTTCCAACGCCATGAGGCCACGCTGACGACGCGCCAGGCCGACGGGTTGCAGCGCTTGATGGACCTGGCCGACAACGACCTGCTGGATCTGTTGCTGGCCCGCCGCGAACCAGAGGGTGAGTTGGCTTGCCGCGAGGTGATCGAGGTGCTCGGGATGTTGCGTGCCCGTGATGTATTGCCCTCCTAGTGTTCGAAAAGAAAGGGAAAGACCATGACTCCGTCCGACGTCAAAGCCACCCTGTCGTTCTCAGACGGCAGCCCCAGCATGGAACTGCCCATCTACAAGGGCACCATCGGTCCGGATGTGATCGACATCCGCAAGCTCTATGGCCAGACCGGCAAGTTCACCTACGACCCGGGGTTCCTGTCGACGGCGTCGTGCAACTCGACCATCACCTACATCGATGGCGACAAGGGTGAGCTGCTCTATCGCGGCTACCCGATCGAACAACTGGCGGTGCAGTGCGACTACCTGGACACCTGCTACCTGCTGCTGTACGGAGACCTGCCCAACGCCTCGCAGCGCGCGAACTTCCGTGAGGTCGTGACGCACCACACGATGGTCAACGAGCAGATGCAGTTCTTCATGCGCGGCTTCCGCCGCGACGCTCACCCGATGGCCGTGCTCACCGGGCTGGTCGGGGCGCTGTCGGCCTTCTATCACGACAGCACCGACATCAACAACGCGCAGCACCGCGAAATCGCCGCGATCCGCCTGATCGCGAAGATGCCGACCCTGGTGGCGATGGCCTACAAGTATTCGGCGGGTCAGCCCTACATGTACCCGCGCAACAACCTCTCGTACGCCGGCAACTTCATGCGCATGATGTTTGCCACGCCGTGCGAGGACTACGAGATCAACCCGGTCATCGAGCGCGCGCTCGACCGCATCTTCATCCTGCACGCCGACCACGAGCAGAACGCCAGCACCTCGACGGTGCGGCTGTGCGGCTCGTCGGGCACCAACCCGTTCGCGGCCATCGCCGCCGGCGTGGCCTGCCTGTGGGGCCCGGCGCACGGGGGGGCCAACGAGGCCTGCCTGAACATGCTCGAGGACATCCAGAAGATGGGTGGCGTCGAGCGCATCGGCGAGTTCGTCAAGCAGGTCAAGGACAAGAACTCCAACGTCAAGCTGATGGGCTTCGGCCACCGGGTCTACAAGAACTACGACCCGCGCGCCAAGCTGATGCGCGAGACCTGCCACGAGGTGCTGGGGGCGCTGGGCCTGCACGACGACCCGCTGTTCAAGCTGGCCATGGCGCTGGAGAAGATCGCGCTCGAAGACGACTACTTCGTCTCGCGCAAGCTCTATCCGAACGTCGACTACTACTCGGGCATCGTGCAGCGCGCGATCGGCATCCCGGTCAGCCTGTTCACCGCCATCTTCTCGCTGGCCCGCACCGTGGGCTGGATCGCGCAGCTCAACGAGATGATCGCCGACCCCGAGTACAAGATCGGCCGTCCGCGCCAGCTGTTCGTCGGTGCCGCCCGGCGCGACGTCAAGCCGCTGGACCAGCGCTGAGTCGCCGGCTGCTTCAGGCAGCCCGCGAGCCCAGGCATGACTGAAAAGGCCGCCCTCGGGGCGGCCTTTTCGTGTCGGAGGAGGCTTGTCGCCGGCGGCGATCGCGCGACCAGCCGATCACTCGACCATCGATAGAAGCGCCTCTCGCAGGTGCAGCCACTGAGGCACGACCGGCTCCAGGTTGCCTGCCGCGGCGGCATGTTCGAGCGTGGCCGCCATGGCAGACAGGTCTGGGTGGCCCAAGGTCAGCAGCACGGTCTTGAGACTGTGCACCACACGGCGGAACGCGGCCGGATCCGCGGACTCTCGGGCGCGATCGGCCTGACGCACATCGTTTGCGAATTGACGCACCGCGCTGGCGCGAAAGCTGGCGTACAGGGCTGCATCGCCGATGAAGAACTCATTGATCGCCCGACGCTGCGCATCGGCATCGATGTGGGCCTCGGCTGCCGACGATGCGCTGGCCGTGGCCATCGACTCGCCCTGTTCACCGATGGCCGCCCTCACGAAGTCGGCCAGCGCGGCGATCGAGATCGGCTTCGGCAGCACCTGCCGAACCCCGATCTTGGCCAGTTCGGCACGCTGTGCGTCACTGACCCCTGCGCTGAACACCGCAAGCTGGGCCTGCCCGTTGTGCCCGGGATCGGCGTGCAGCCGGCGCAGCACCTCCAGTCCGGAACCATCGGGCAGCATCAGGTCGGAGATGATCAATCGATGGGCGCGTGCCGCGAGCTGCCGCAGCCCCTCGGCCACGGTGTCGGCCTGGTGCAGTTCAATCGGCAGATCCTCGAGCGCGATCGAGACCAGCCTTCTGATGGCGGCATCATCCTCGATCAGCAGCACCGGGCGCGCGGCGTTCACGTCGACGTCCCGGCTCCGCGAGACGCGTCGGCGTGCGACCTGATCAGGTCGGGCAACAGCGCGACGATCTGGCTCTTGTGGACCACGGGCACGCCGCTCAGGGCAAAGGCGTAGGGCGCTCGTTGTGCTTCGTCGAGCGAGGTGACCACGATCAACTGGCTGCGTTTGAACTGCGGGTGCGAACGCAGGCTGGTCACCAGGGTGGCGCCATCGATGCCGGGCAGCAGGATGTCGACGATCAGGACATCCGGATCCAGTCGACCGGCCATTGCCAGCCCGGCGATGCCGTCGTCCGCCACATGGATTGCAGCCTCGGGGAAGTGCTGTCGCAACAGCAACGACAGCAGGTTCTGATAGTGCGCCGAGTCTTCGATCACCAGGACACGAAATTCCTGGTGCCGCGTCACCACGGGGATCGGGGCCTTCTCGTCGGGCTCCCGGTTGGCCGCCAAGGCCGCCGAAGCTGCATCGCCTCGGCGCCCCTCCAGCCAACGCTGGACCGATTGGCGAGAGATGCGTCGGTGTCCGCCGGGCGTCTTCCAGGCCTCGAGATCCCCCCGGTCCACCATCATCTGCACTGAACGCACCGCCATCCCGAGCATTCGCGCCACTTCCAGCGTCGTGAAGTGCTCAGCTTCCCCCAAGGGCATCGGCAGGGTTGTCATGATGCGCAATTCTGCCGGATATCTGGCGCAAAGTCGTCCCGCTGGCGCGGGCTGACGGCGCGGCGGCCTGCGAGATCGGCCCCAGCCGAAATGATAGCAACCTGAGTGCATCCAGCAAAATGCGAAAAAATTGGCCGATTTCAGTTGGTTGTTGACGTTGATTGCTAGTAAATACAGCATTGAATCGGCAAAAGCGTACCATTTGAAACATGGAGGCCGATCATGCATGCAACGCTTGCTGAATTGCTGGAAGATCTGAAGTCTGGTCTGCTGTGGGTGAATCGTGACGGGGTGGTGCGATATGCCAATGGCGATGCGAGCACACGCACCGGGCTGGTTCCGGGGCGCAAGGTCTACGACCCTGATCTGGCCCGTGCAGTCAGCACGGTGGCAGGCGGTGGCGCACCCACGGTGGTGACGGCCACCGGAACGGCGCCCACCAAGGGCTCCACCCTGTCGGAACTGGCCTGCCGCGTCATCCCGGGGCTGGCCCGCGATGATGCGTTCGTGCTGATCGGCACGCCGGGCGGATCGAACGGCGATGTGGCCTTCGACAACCTGATGCAGGTCATCCGCTCTGACCTTGCCGATCCGCTGAAGCAGGCAAACGAGGCGTTGAGCATGTTGTCCGATGGCGCGGACCAGCACCACGTGGATGCCTTGATCGACCAGGTCACCGTCCTGACCCAGCTGCTCGACAGGTTGGTCGAGCTGGCGTCGATCTGGGGCAGCGGGGCGCTGTATGCCAACGATCGCATCGAGTTCTGGCCGCTGGTCCAGCATGTCTGGGGCGAGCTGGAGCCGCTGGCCCTGGACCGGCAGGTCAAGGTGCGGTTTCGGGCCCATGGCGAGGTGGCCGACATGTCCACCTTGTACGGCAGCGAGCAATGGCTCCGGCGCGTGCTGATGGAGTGCCTGGAGTCGGCGATCATGGCCGCGCCCCGCGGGGCCACGCTCGACATCCAGCATCACCAGATGGGACCTCGGGCCCTGCTGATGTTCCGAGACTGCGGCGCCTTCGCGCCGCGATCGGCCGGCACCGTCGAGTTCACCCGCGCCAAGCCCGGTGCTGCGTCCCGGCGAGGCGGGCCCACGGCTCGCCCGCGGGCTCGCGACCAGATCGGGCTTCGGCTGTGCCAGCACATCATCGGCATGCATGGCGGGCACATGCGCGAAGAAACCGTGGACGGGGTTCGCACCCTGATGATCGACTTGCCCACCGGCGCGCCGCACCAGCCCGACCAGAGTCAGCTCGATGTGGCCCAAGCCCAGCAATATGCACGCGATCTCGCCGCGCTGATGGCACGAGCCCGCCGCCGTTCGGCACAATGAACCTCAAGCACCGCAGGAGTGACAGATGAAACGCGTCCTGATCGTCGAAGACCAGCCGGACATCCGCAAGCTGATTCGCATGACGCTCGAATTCGAGGCCTACGAGATCCACGAGGCCTCCGACGGTGCGCTGGGGCTGCGCATGGCCACTGCCGTCGCACCCGACCTGATGCTCCTGGATGTGATGATGCCCGGCGAGCTGGATGGCCTGCAGGTGTGTCAGCGCATCAAGTCCGATCCAGCGCTCAAGCACATCAAGGTGGTGCTGCTGACCGCCCGCGGTCAGGCCAAGGATCGTGAGGCGGGCCAGGCCGCCGGGGCGGACGAGTACCTGATCAAGCCCTTCAGCCCCCTGCAACTGATCGACACCATCGAACGCTTGATGCCGGTGCAGTAGCGCCGTTTCGCCGCCGCAGCGCCGTTCGACGACGGCGGCGCGGTGCCCCAGGGGCTGAAATCCCTGACGAGGCTCACGGGCCTCAGTTCGCGCTGACCCGGCCGCTTTGCTCCGCGGCGGGTTCCGTGCGCGCACAACTGCGGAACCCCGAAAAGTGGTCATTGCGTTCGGGCGCTTCGAGTGCCCAGCGCGCTGCCTGATGCAGCCCAGGCAGCGCGGCAAACGAACTGCCGCACAGCACGGTGGCGGGGCCCGCGTCGGCTGCAGTCTCCGTCCATTCGCGCACCTGCCGTGCGCCGTCTCGAGGCACCGCCCCTGCCGCATCGGTCGTCGCCGGGCCCGCCTGCTGCGTCGTCCGCGCATGCCAGGCCAGCCACTCGTCGGTGGTCGGAAGGCGGCGGCCCGCCCAGCGGCACCAGGCTTTGGCTTCGTGGGCGCTCAGGTGCAGCGCCGGCTGCGCAGGATCCACGGGCTGCCACTCGCCGAACACGGCGCGCTTCCATCCGCCGGCGTCCTCGTCCGGCGCGAGGTGGCGTGGCCGGGACAGGCCGGTGCCGCGCCGCCATGTCCAGCCCTCGGGGCTCCACCACTGCTCGTCGTCGTAGCCGCCAGCCTCGATGAAAGGCAGGTAGCGTGCCCAGGTGACCGGGCTGGCATCGATGGTGAAGCCTGGAGCGGCACCGACCTCAGGGGCTCCCTCGATGACGTACTGACCTTCCAAGGCCGCGTCCACGGCCCTCGGCTGCGTGGCAGGCAGTGCCGAGCCCACTGCCAGGCCCAGCGTCTGCGACATTTCCACCCAGCGTTCGTGATGAGCCATGTGGTGCCGGAAGACGGCTTCGAACGCGCCCAGGCGGAGCGCATCCCGACCTGCCCCTTCCAGCAGGACCAGTGTGCGCTCGCGCGCGGCGGCGGCATAGGCCAGCAATCGTCGGTCGGTCGGCAGGTCCAGGTGCCAGCGGCGGGTGGGGGACACGCGGTCAGGATCGAACAACGCATCGGCTCTGGGCAGCAGCGATGCGCCGCGCACCGCCGCGGGCGCGCGGGCAGGCAGCGCCGGCCCAGCGGCAGGCCGCGATGGGTCCGTGGCGTGGGTGGCATCGGCCGACGTCGCCACTCCCCGCAACGGATTGCGGCCCAGCCACGTCTCTTCAGCCCAGGCGAGATGGCCAAGTTCCCACAGTGGCGGGCTCAGCTCGGGCAGGTAGCGCACCTGCCACCCGGACGGCGCCAACGCGGGTCTCCAGGCCTCCCACAGGCGCAGCAGGGCCGCGTGGGTGTCGGTCAAGTGCTTGGCCAGGAGCCGGGGTGTCGTCTCGCGCATGGTGTCGGATGCCTGCCGCAGGGGCGCCGCATTATCGATGCCGCTATGCTTCGACCTTTGGCCTCGCGTGCGCACTCATCGTCCGTGCCGCCCGGCATGGCGCCCACGCACCTGGCCTTCGACACTCTCTTGACGACCCCATGACCGCTTCAACGTCCCACCCCGCGCCGGTTCGCCTGACCTCGCTGTCACACGGCGGCGGCTGCGGATGCAAGATCGCCCCCGGCGTGCTCAGCGAGATCCTGAAAGGCACGACCGCGATGCCGGTGCCGCCCCAGTTGCTGGTTGGCATCGAGACCTCCGACGATGCAGCGGTGTATCAGCTCAATGGTGAGCAGGCCCTGATTGCGACCACCGACTTCTTCATGCCCATCGTCGACGACCCGTTCGACTTCGGGCGCATCGCGGCCACCAATGCCATCAGCGATGTGTACGCAATGGGTGGCACGCCGATCATGGCCCTGGCCCTGGTGGGCATGCCGATCAAGGTGCTCAGCAACGAGGTGATCCGGCAGATCCTCGAGGGCGGGCAGGCGGTGTGCCGTGCAGCCGGCATACCCATCGCCGGCGGCCACACCATCGACTCGGTCGAAGCCATCTACGGGCTGGTGGCGCTGGGCCTGGTGCACCCCAAGCGTGTACGGCGCAATGCCGATGCCCAGGTGGGCGACCGCATCATCCTCGGCAAGCCGTTGGGCGTCGGCGTGCTCTCTGCGGCGCTGAAGAAGGACGAGCTGTCGGCCGAAGGCTATGCGCAGATGATCGCCAGCACCACCAAGCTCAACACGGCCGGTCCCGACCTGGCGGCGCTCGACGGTGTGCATGCACTGACCGATGTGACCGGCTTCGGATTGGCCGGACATGCACTGGAGATCGCCCGCGGTGCCGGGGTGCAGGTGCAACTCGAGTGGGCTCGGGTGCCGATGCTTCCCGATGTGCGGGCATTGGCGGCCCAGGGCCACATCACCGGCGCCTCTGGCCGCAACTGGGCGGGCTACGGCGACGAGGTCGCTCTGGCGGAAGGGTTTCCGATGATCGACCAGGCCCTGCTGACCGATCCCCAGACCAGCGGCGGACTGCTGGTCACGTGCGCGCCGGAATCGGTGGACGAGGTGCTGGCCGTGTTCCATCGGCACGGGTTCGACCGTGCGGCCGAGATTGGCGAGGTGCGCGCCAACCCGGGCGACCTGTCGCCTCTCGTCGTTCGTTAGAAGAGGTTCGCGATGCGTCGCGCAGGTTCGAGTCGCCGCGGGATGCTGGTGGCGTCGATGGCCGGCGCGGTGTTGCCGCGCCTCGGCTTGGCGCAGAACGAGCCTGGGCTGGGGGAGCTTCTGCCCGCCCGCCTGGCGTCGCAAGGGGTGGGCTATTCGCTGGCCGAGGTGCAGGGCAGTCAGGTGCGCGTTCACCACGCCGGCTTGGCCCGGCGCGAGCCCGCCGAGCCGATCGGCGATGACAGCCTGTACGAGATCGGCTCCATCACCAAGACCTTCACCGCACTGCTGTTGGCCGATGCAGTGGTCCGCAAGGAGCTGGCGCTCACGGATGCAGTCGAGCCGTCACTGCCCGACAAGCTGAGTTTGCGCGATGCCGCCGGCGAACCCCTGCGCTGGATCGACCTGGCCACGCACCGCTCTGGCTTGCCCAGGTTGGCCGCGAACATGCTTGCCCGCGATCCGGCCGATCCCTACGCCGACTATGGCGCCGAGCATCTCACGCTGTTCCTGCGCGGGTGGAAGCCCACCCGGCGGCGTGGCGAGGTGTTTGCCTACTCCAACCTCGGCTTCGGCCTGCTCGGGCAGGCACTGGCCTGGCGCGCGGGTCTGAGCTACGACATGCTGTTGAGCCAGCGGGTGCTGCAGCCCCTGGCGCTGGACGGCCTGGTGCGGCAACCCACGGCACGGCAGCGACGGGTCACCGGGCATGACGCCCAGGGTCGGCCGGTGGCCGACTGGCACTTCACCGACGTGCATGCCGGAGCGGGTGCGCTGTTGGGAACGGCTGCGTCATTGGCACGCTATGCACAGGCGGCGCTGGGTGTCTTCGATCATCCGCTGAAGGAGGCGTTTGCACTGTGTCTGCGCCGCCATGCCGATGGCGGCGCGCCGATCAATCCGATCGGGCTGGCCTGGGTGTTGGCGCCGCTCAATGGCCGCACGGTGTTCAACCATGACGGCGCCACCTTCGGCTGCAGCAGTTCGATGTGGTTGGATCCGCAGCGCCAGCGAGCGGCGCTGGTGCTGGCCAACGCGGCGGTCAAGGTGTCCGATCTGGCGCTGCATGTGCTGGATCGCAGCGTCCCTGCAGAGGACCTGACATCCACCCGCCAGGCCGCCCGGTCGGTGGCGGCCTCCGAGATGCTGCCATTGGCCGGTGTCTATGCGCTCACGCCACAGTTCAAGCTGACCATCCGGGCCCAGGAGGATCGACTGTTCGCACAGGCCACGGGGCAGGGCGAGTTCGAGCTGTTCGGCAAGGGTGGACGGGTGTTCTTCGCACGGGTGACGCCGTTGGAGATCGCCTTCGACGGTGAAGTCGGCCCACCCCAGGCCCTGACCCTGAAGCAGGGCGGGCAGAGCTTGCGATTCGTGCGCGAAGCCGCGCACCGCTGACGATTGGTACCTTGCGTCGCGTGGCGCCTCGAGGTGGATCCCGGGGGCAGCAGCGAGGGGGCAGCTGCCGACATGCAAAGCGCCGGCACGAGGCCGGCGCTTCGTTGGTGACTCGCCGGCACGAGGCCGGCGCATCGCCATTGAACCGCCGGCAGGGTGGCCGGCGGCGTGCACTCTACGGCTTGAGTTACAGCAGCGACTTCAGCAGCTTGCCCATCTCCGAGGGATTGCGGGTGATGGTGAAGCCGCACTCCTCCATGATGGCCAGCTTGGCGTCGGCGGTGTCGGCGCCGCCCGAGATCAGCGCGCCGGCGTGGCCCATGCGCTTGCCCGCAGGCGCGGTGACGCCGGCGATGAAGCCCACCACCGGCTTCTTCATGTGGGCCTTGCACCAGCGCGCGGCCTCGGCCTCGTCGGGCCCGCCGATCTCGCCGATCATGATCACCGCATCGGTGTCCGGATCCTCGTTGAACAGGCGCATCACGTCGATGTGCTTGAGCCCGTTGATCGGGTCGCCCCCGATGCCCACGGCGCTGGATTGGCCCAGCCCGATCTCGGTGAGCTGCGCCACGGCTTCATAGGTCAGCGTGCCCGAGCGGCTGACCACGCCGATGCGCCCCTTGCGGTGGATGTGGCCGGGCATGATGCCGATCTTGATCTCTTCCGGGGTGATGGTGCCCGGGCAGTTGGGGCCCAGCAGCAGCGTGCGCTTGCCGCCCGCGGCCTCCTTGGCCTTCATCTTGTTGCGCACCTCGAGCATGTCGCGGATGGGGATGCCCTCGGTGATGCAGATGGCCAGGTCGAGATCGGCTTCCACCGCCTCGAGGATGGCCGCGGCAGCGCCCGCCGGCGGCACGTAGATCACGCTGACGGTGGCGCCGGTCTGCGCCTTGGCGTCCTTGACGCTGGCGTAGATGGGGATGCCTTCGAAGCTCTCGCCGGCCTTCTTCGGGTTCACGCCCGCGACGAAGCAGTTCTTGCCGTTGGCATAGGCCTGGCAGCCCTTGGTGTGGAACTGGCCCGTCTTGCCGGTGATGCCCTGCGTGATGACGCGGGTGTCCTTGTTGATCAGGATGGACATGAAATCCTCGTTATCGTTTGGCCAGCAGGCCAGTTGGATGTGGGTCCCAAGCAGACGCCGCGGAACCGGCTTTGCCGGGCCGCTGGCGTCGCCCCCTTGAGGGGGAGGCGCCGTAGGCGCTTCGGGGGTGGGTCATTTCACTGCTGCGACGATCTTTGTGGCCGCCTCGGCCATGGTGTCGGCGCTGATGATGGGCAGGCCCGAGTCGGCCAGCAGCTTCTTGCCGATGTCCTCGTTGGTGCCCTTCATGCGCACCACCAGCGGCACGCTGAGGTTCACCGCCTTGCACGCCGCGATCACGCCTTCGGCGATGGTGTCGCACTTCATGATGCCGCCGAAGATGTTGACCAGGATGCCCTTGACCTTGTCGTTGGCCAGCATGATCTTGAAGGCCTCGGTGACCTTCTCGGCGGTGGCGCCACCGCCCACGTCGAGGAAGTTGGCCGGCTCGCCGCCGAACAGCTTGATGGTGTCCATGGTGGCCATGGCCAGGCCCGCGCCGTTGACCAGGCAGCCGATGTTGCCGTCCAGGCTGATGTAGCTCAGGTCGAACTTGCTGGCCTCGACTTCGGCCGGATCCTCTTCGTCGAGGTCGCGGTAGGCCACGATCTCGGGGTGGCGGAACAGCGCGTTGCTGTCGAAGTTGAACTTGGCGTCCAGTGCCTTGATCGAGCCGGAGCCTTCGAGGATCAGTGGGTTGATCTCGGCCAGGCTGGCGTCGGTGTCCATGTAGGTCTTGTACAGCTTCTTGAAGGCGTCCACGGCCTGCGAACGGCTGGCCGCGGGCACGCCAATGCCGTCGGCGAGTTCGCCGGCCTGCGCGTCGGTCAGGCCCACCGCGGGCTCGACGAAGACCTTGATGATCTTCTCGG
>Ga0268298_10005995_pt1 | contig 11175 bp, 8 predicted proteins | sample WWTPWeurt_MetaG_FD_194462 | JGI IMG/M metagenome (GOLD analysis project Ga0268298, IMG submission 194462) | Activated sludge microbial communities from WWTP in Nijmegen, Gelderland, Netherland - WWTP Weurt | ecosystem: Engineered > WWTP > Aerobic digester > Activated sludge | place: Netherlands... | reverse complement strand
ATCCGCTGGCTAACCCTTTCAGTTTTCGGCTGCGCGGGGTATTGAGATATAGATTTCTGCGCGGCGGTTCTTTTGCCGTTTCTGCTCTGTGTCGTCGTTCTTGTGAATACGCTGCGACTCACCTGCCCCTTGCGTTGAGATTCTGTTTGCGGGTATGCCCGCTTTCACCAACAGCTTTTTCACATAGGCTGCGCGTTTCTGCGACAGCTGTTTGTTCGCGGCCGCATCGCCCTGGCTATCACCGTGACCATAGATGAAGATGCGGCCGTTACCGGCTTTCTTGAATTCTGCCGCGGCGCGCTGCGTCGCGCTCTTTATGTTGCCAACGCCACTGTCGTGCACACCAGACGCAAAATAGATTCTGCCGAGAAAGTTGAAACTGCCGCCACCCGACCGGGTTTCGTTTGCCTGCTCTTTCGCCTCTTCGGGTTCTGATTCTTCGGGCTGTTTTGCTGTTACAGGCTCGGGCTTTTCAACCTTCTGCCCCTTCGCCGCCATCACGAAACGCACTTCAATAGTCTCAGGAACAGCTTCTTTGTAATCGTCGAGCACGACGCTGAGGCTACGTTTCTCTTTTAATGCCTGGTAACCTTTTTTCTCTGCCTGTACCTCGATCACAAAACCTTCGAGCGCGGTAAGCGCTTTCTCTTCGCTGCCGCCGAAATCCTCTAACCTGACGAGGGTTTGCTTTTTACCCGGTTTCAGCGCGACCAATCGCTTCTGCACCGGCGTCAGTTTTTGTTTCGCTTTCGGCGTGATGCTTTTTCCCTCGGCGTTGACAAACGTGACAAGCAGGTTTACAACTTTGGGTACTTTGATATCACGAATAAGCAGCAGATTCTTTTCGATTTCTGGTTTGTCATAAATCTTGCGCGTGTCGAATTCGTTGTCTATTTTGCGAAAGCCGGCGGCTTCAGCCTGCAGGCGATATTCTTTCTGGTTAATCAACTGAAAGCGATAGTTGCCGCCTTTTTCAGAGGATGTCTCACTCTGCTGATGAATTTCACCTGATACAAGACTCACGCGTGCATTCACCGCGCGTTGCGTACCGGCTATCAATGTTTTGCCGGCAAGACTCAGACGAATCGTCGGGCGTGCAAACAGCGGAACACGTGCACGGTATATATCAAAGGCACCAAGGCCCTCAGAACGATTTGAAGTAAAGTACACGCGCTCACCGTTGGCGGTAACCGTTGGGTATTCGTCATCAAAATTTGAGTTAAACGGTTTGCCGAGGTTAAGTGGCTTTGCCCAGCCTTTTTCAGCTATGTGCTCAGCATCTGGGTTAGCGAGTTTCGAGACTGACTGAGTGAAATAGATGTCATAACCACCTACCCCGCCTGCATGGTCTGAAGAGAAATAGAGCGTGATACCATCGGAGTGAATAGCAGGTGTCACTTCTGAAGCCGAAGTGTTCACGCTGCCGGCATTCTGCGGCTGCCCCCACTTGCCAGTCTTCTCATCGAGTTCAACGAACCAGATATCGTCACCACCCTTGCCTCCCAGGCGGTCAGATGAAAAAAACAGATAACGGCCGTCTTGCGAGATTGAAGGCATGCGGTCGTGAAAATCGGTGTTCACTTCGCTCACAGCTTCTGGCACTGTCCATTTGCCGGCTTTCCAGACGGTGTGGTAGATATTCGTGAGCGCCGGGCCGGGCCGCGTCGGCGAAGAGAAAGAGCTGAAGTACATTTCAAACTCCCCCGTTGGCAATCGCCGCAGCGAAGGGTGCCCATCGAGATTCTCAGAGTTCACCGGCAGGCCCACGTTGCCAGAAACTTCAAATAGCGGGTCGCCGCCCTTGTCTGCGTTCTTATTCATCGAATACCAAAGGTCAAAGTCGCCTTCGGGCCCCGCAGCCGGATTGCGATTCGACTGAAAGAACAGAAATTTTTCGTCGGGCGTGATATAAGGCGTGTATTCGCTTTCAGACGTGTTGACCCCTGGCCCGAGGTTGTGCAAATCTGCTACGTCGTTTGGGGTGATCGGATAATTAGCGGCGATCGCGGCTAGTGTGCCGATTGTAGCTAAAGCTACAATAATGGTTGTGGTGGCTTTTTTAAACATGAACATTTGTTCCCTTTCGTCCGAAAACTTTTTCAGTGATGTACTGTGGAGAAAAACTTGAGACAGCGCTCGCGCGCAAAGCGGTGTTCGACGATGGGCAGACGCATCTCGGTGCCAAAAAAGTTATCATTCTTCAGCCAGCGATCGACGTAGGCATTTTTCGGGTCGAACTTCTTTTGCTGTTCGATCGGGTTAAAGATTCGAAAATAAGGTGCAGCATCAACCCCGATGCCCGCGCTCCATTGCCAGCCGCCGACGTTCGAGGCAAGCTCAAAGTCGAGCAAATGCTGCGCGAAAAAATGTTCGCCCCAGCGCCAGTCGCATAACAGGTGTTTTGTCAGAAACGAAGCGGCAACCATACGCACGCGGTTATGCATAAACCCTGTCGCGACAAGTTCGCGCATGCCAGCGTCGACGAGCGGATATCCCGTTTCGCCCCGTGTCCAGGCTTTAAAGTCGGCTTCGCTGCCGGGAAAATTCAGTTTTTCATAGATCGCCCGAAACGGCCGCTTCGTCGTGTGCGGGTAATACCAGATGATCATCTGGTAAAACTCGCGCCAGATTAATTCAGCGAGAAATTTCTGGCTGATGGCTGCGGCATACGTGGCGAGGCGGCGAATCGAAATGGTTCCGAAACGCAGGTGCACGCCGAGCCGTGTGGTGCCGGCGATAGCGGGCAAATCGCGCGTCTGCATGTAGTGCTCAATTATGCCACCATCGATATGCGGTTCAGGCGCGGTGATCGGTGACCTTTCAAAACCTAGCGCTGCGAGGTCGGGGTTTTTGTGACTCGTATCGGCCCCGACAAACTTTGCCGCACGTTTAAGCTCATGGCAAGCCGGGGCCCGCTCTGAAAAAGCCGCGAGCCAACGGCGCGAATACGGTGTGAAAACATTGTACGGTTTACCGTCGTCTTTCAAAACCTCATGAGGAGCGAAAACGACATGGTCGGTAAGCCCATGATATTCGACCCCCTGTTTCTTGCACAAACCGGCGATCGCCCCGTCGCGTTCTCGCGCATAAGGTTCATAATCTTCGTTGCACCAAATGCCGCGCACGCTCATTTGCTCAAATAGCCGGCGGTAGACATTCTCGGGAGTGTCGAAAAAAACGCGCAGCATCGACCCACGCTTACGCAATGCAGCGTCGAGTTTCTGCAGCGTGTCGTGAATAAACGTGATGCGTGAATCGCCTTTGAGTTTCAGATGGCGCAGAATTTTCGGGTCAAAAATAAATATCGGCAATACCGGCAGGCCCGAGGCAAGCGCTGCATTGAGCGCGGTATTATCATCGAGCCTCAGGTCGCGCCTGAACCAGTGAATCGCTACCGGGGTTTCATCGCGTTGCACGGTGCCATTCCCGCTCATAGTAATGAACCAGATTTTGCGTCATGAGGGTCTGAATTTCGGTTGTGACCCTCGACATATCTGCGGGAAAATAAGCCATTGTCTGCAGCACTTCTCTTGTCAGAAAGCGCATGCTCTTTTCAAGCAGCAGTTTCTGCGGCATCACCAGCTGCTCGCGCGAAAATGCAACAAAGCCCCATTCGCCAAAACTCGGTACATATGCATGGTAAGGCAGAGTCTTATAACCCTGCGATTCGACTGTGTTGTGAATGCACCAGAACGCGGTGCGCGCAACAAAAGGTGAAGTCGATTGCGTCACCGCTACGGCCCCCGGCGCCAGCACCCGTTTCAGGCGGTGAAAGAACATGTCAGAATAGAGTTTGCCAATAGCAAAGTTACCGGGGTCGGGGAAATCGAGAATCACGACATCGTATTGATTTTTCGGTTTTTCTATGTAGATAAACGCGTCTTCGTGAAAGACACTCACCCGTTTGTCGGCAAGGGCATCGCGGTTCAGATCTCTGAGCCATGGGTGCTGCCTGGCAAGCTTCGTCATCGCCGGGTCGATATCGACGAGATCGACGCTAGTGACGTTCGGGTAGCGCAGAAACTCGCGTATCGCAAGGCCATCGCCCCCACCCATGATGAGCACCCGCAATGGTGCGGTAGACCCGCGGCGGTCGAGCACCATCTGAACCGGCACGTGCACCAGCGCTTCGTGGTACCGGTATTCGTCGAAACTGTTGAACTGCAGATTGTTATTCAGAAACAGCGAGAAGTATTCATGCCAAGAGGTAATCACGATCTTTTGGTAATGCGACTGTTCGCTGTAGACGACCGGGTCGTTATGCAGCTCTTGATCGAGAAAACCCTGAATCGGCTTTGAATAGACGAGCCCGATAACGAGAACAAGCAGAACCGCGCAGGCCTTGACGAGCAACAGTCGCAGGCGCACCTGAGACTGAAAAACGTAGAGGGCGACGAATGCGACGAGCACATTCAGAATTCCGGCGAGAATCGAGGCGCGAATCAGCCCCACTTCGGGCCTCAGCAACAATATGGGAAAGCTGACCGCAGCGACGAGGCCCCCAATATAGTCGAGCGAGAGCACCCGGGCGACGAGGTCGCGAAAATTCATGCGGTCTTTCAGAATGCGCAGCAAAATCGGAATTTCAAGGCCCACCAGAGTGCCGATGACGATCAGCAGCGCATAGAGCACAAACGCATAGTGCGCCGTGAATGAAAATACAACGAACAGCAGTGGCGCAGCGAAACCACCTACCAGCGCCAGCGCAATCTCGAGATCGATGAACTTCTCAATCGCATTGCGCAGAATGAAGCGGCTGAGGTATGAGCCCACCCCCATCGCAAACAGGTAAACGCCGATGGTACGAGAGAACTGCGTGACGCTGTCGCCCAAAAGGTAACTCGATACCGTGCCAGCGATGAGTTCGTAAATCAGCCCGCATGCGGCGATCAAAAATGCCGAGAACAGCAGCAGCGAACTTTGAATATTTGCGGAACGCATCGCTTAGAAGCGACCCAACTGCTGCATCAGTTCAAGTTCGCCGATATCAATCTTACTAAGCCGCGCGATTTCTTCGAGCGAAACATTATTTTCGGTCAGCGCCTTCAGAGCCTGCTTGCGGTAGCCACTGTCTTGCACGAGCGAATCAATCAAAAAGCCTTTTGTGTGTGCGTCGAGCTCTTTGACAGCAAGAGTATTGCGCGGCGCGGCCTGCACCTGAATCGTGCGGTCTGTCTGCAGAGGTGCTTCGCGCCGCATTTCGGGCACGGGGGCCGGTACGGGCATCGCGCGTCGAGCCGCCGGCGCTTCAGCGCGCGGCTGAAAGTTGTCACCGCTTGCATAAAATTCTGCGCGCGCAGAGATTTCAGCACGTTCGCGCTCCGCCTTTTTTTCGGCCTTGATCTGTTCGGCGCGTCGCAGCACCGCCGCGAAGTCAGATTGCGGCGCTTCGTTCGCGGCGGGCATCGTGCGCGCAATCGAGGGCTCGGCTTTGGCTGCGACAGACGTGGCAGGCTTGGCGGGTGTCAGCTTTTCGCCAAAGACCATCGGCTTGATGGCTTTGCCGAGTGACGATAAAAAACTCATCATTGCCGGGTTCTCGGCAGGTTCTGCGGAGGCCGCAGGTGCGATCGCTGCCACTGCTGGCTGTTTCTGTTTTCTCGCTGCTGCCTGGCCGAGATTGAGTTCGTCGCGTTCGTACAGGTCGCGCATCAGCTCTTCGGCTATCGCAGAATCGTCTTCGGTATCGATGCGTGCATCAGTATAGGGCTCAGGTGGCGCGATCGGCGAGACAACCGGTTGTGGTTTCGGCGGCGTAGCAGCAACTGCGGCCAGCTGCACTTTGCCTGCTTTAGGCGTGAAAGCTGCTGCCTTCGGGGGTACTGCCGTTTTTTTGGCTGTTTTCTTTTTTTGCTCGGCCGCCTGCAGCGCGGCAGCTTTTGCTGCTTTGCGCAGTTCGGCAGGTGTCAGTTTTTTTTGTTTAGGCGGGGCAGCACTTTTTACCTTCATGGGCTGCGAGACCTGAGCGGGTTCAGGCTGCTGCAGCGCCGGCAGCTCGGGTGCACTAGGTTTTTCGCTGTCAAATGCGCGCGCCACTTCTTCGCCGCGCCGCAACAGATTCTGAAAACGTTCAATGCGCGTTTCAAACAGAGAGGCATAACCTTCCATGTCGCGATAGAACTCTTTCATGTCCTGGCTGATGGTCGATTTGTAATAGTCTCTGATCTGCTGGTCGATCTGCCGCGTGATCTTGAGCGACAGAATCACATAAAGCAACGCCGTCATACAAACAAAGAGCAAGACCGCGAGGCCGATTTCCATAGGCTAAGCCTGTCTGAAATTGGCGGGTGTCAAGAATTATGTCACATTGCGATGGAGCGTCTGGATTGCCCGCAGCGAAGCTGCGGGCAATCCAGACGCAAAGGGTGTTCAACATGTCCCGCGCGCACGGCGCGTCGTTATATGGCTATTCGTATTGGCACCCCTGAAAAACCCGACGCCACCCGCGTCATGCTTCTGGGCTCGGGCGAGCTGGGGCGCGAGGTCGTCATTGAACTCATGCGCCTGGGCTGCGAAGTCATTGCCGTTGACCGTTACAAAGGCGCACCGGCGCAGCAGGTGGCACACCGCGCGATCACGGTTTCAATGCTCGATGCAGATGCGCTGCGCGCGGTCATTAGAGAGGTGAATCCTCATTTTATCGTGCCTGAAATCGAGGCAATTGCCACAGAAGTGCTCACCGAGTTTGAGGCTGCGGGTGTCAAAGTTATACCCACGGCGCGCGCCGCGCAGCTGACGATGAACCGCGAGGGCATTCGCAGGCTCGCAGCCGAAGAACTGCAGCTCAGAACCTCGCCATACTTTTTTATAGAATCTCTCGCCGAGCTTGAAACCGCCGCAAAAAAATTAGGATTTCCCCTCGTACTGAAACCGATCATGAGTTCGTCGGGCAAAGGGCAAAGTCTCGTCAAGACTGCGGCCGACCTTGAAGCGGCATACCAATATGCGCTCGAAGGTGGTCGCGGTAAATCGGCGCGCATGATCGCCGAAGGGTTCATCGATTTTGACTATGAAATTACTCTTTTGACCATTAGGCATGGAGGCCGTGGGTCTGTGACGGGCACGCCTGCGCTGAGCACGGTCGAAGTGACGCCCTCTGAGTCGCAGACCATTAGGCATGCGGGTGGCACCACCTTTTGCGAACCGATTGGCCACCGCCAGGTAAAGGGCGATTATCACGAATCGTGGCAGCCCCACCCGATGAGTGCGGTGGCGCTTGCCGAGTCGCAGCGCATCGCGGCGGCTGTCACCACTGCGCTGGGGGGCTATGGCCTGTTTGGAGTCGAACTTTTCGTGAAGGGTGACACGGTGTGGTTCAGCGAGGTGTCACCGCGCCCGCACGACACCGGCATGGTGACGATGATTTCGCAAAACTATTCAGAATTTGCGCTGCACGCGCGCGCGCTGCTGGGCCTGCCCCTGCCCGAGATCAAGACCGAGTTACCTTCGGCATCCTACGTGATTCTGGGTAATGGCCATTCGCAGAATCTGGGCTATACCGGTATCGAAGCGGCTCTCGCTGACCCGCAGGTGAATATACGCCTGTTCTCAAAACCCGAGATCGACGGCGAGCGCCGGCTTGGGGTTGTGCTGGCAACGGGGGCAAGCACCGACGAGGCGCGCGAGAGAGCAAAATCGGCGATGGAGAAGATATCTGTCATCTATGGCTGACGCCCTGTCTTGAACTACAGATTTGACGCAAAATCTTCGGCGAACATGAGCAAAATACTCGTACAGAAATTCGGTGGCACTTCGGTCGGCGACCCGGAGCGCATCAAGCGCGTTGCGGCGCGCATCAAGAGCTACCATGAAAAAGGCTACCAGCTGGTGGTAGTGGTCTCAGCGATGGGCCACACGACCGACGAACTCGTCGATCTTGCAGCCAAAATTTCAACCAACCCGCCCAAACGCGAAATGGACATGCTGCTCTCAACGGGCGAACAGGTTTCAATTGCGCTGCTCGCGATGGCGCTGCATGAAACAGGTGTGCCTGCGCGAAGCTTTACCGGCGGTCAGGTGAACATCGTCACCGACGGCAACTTTTCGAACGCACGCATCGAAAGCATCGACGCAAGACGCCTCACCGACGAGCTCGACAAAGGCCAGGTCTGCATTGTCGCGGGCTTTCAGGGCGTTGACCAAAACCAGAATATCACAACTCTTGGCCGCGGTGGTTCAGACACCACCGCAGTTGCCCTCGCGGCCGCGCTCAAGGCCAAAGAATGCGAAATTTATACCGACGTCGACGGCGTCTATACAACCGATCCCAACAAGGTTGACGCCGCGCGCAAGCTCGACCAGATCAGTTACGACGAAATGCTCGAACTCGCGTCTCTGGGTGCGGGTGTTTTGCACAGCCGCTCAGTCGAATTTGCGAAAAAATACGATGTCGTCATTCACGTCAAATCGAGCTTCAATTATAATGAGGGAACAAAAGTCGTAAGCGAGAACCAAATTATGGAAAAACTCAAAGTCACCGGTGTTACACTGAAATCAGACGATGCGCGCATGACGATTGGCGATATTCCTGACCGACCGGGTGTTGCCGCAGAAATTTTTGAAGTTCTTTCTGAAAAGCGCATCAACATCGACGTCATCGTGCAGTCGACCGGCAAAGATAAGCTTAATACCATCTCATTTACATTGCCCGTAAGTTCAGTGCGTGATGCCAAAGCTGGCCTCGAACCGCTCATTCAAAAATGGGGCGCGGGTTCGATTTCGACCGACGAGAATATCGCCATTCTCTCAGCCGTGGGCGTCGGCATGAAGTCGCACAGCGGGGTTGCAGCGAGTATGTTTAAGGTACTGGCCGAACAGAATATCAATATCGAAATGATATCAACGAGCGAAATTAAAATCTCGTGCGTGATCTCGCAAGACCGCGGTAAAGAAGCATTGCGGCTGATTCATACGGTTTTCGGTCTCGACAAGACCGCATGACCCTTATGCAGAGCTCAGCAGATTCGTATGCTCGCGGCTCAGCCGCGGGAATATGACGCCGCAAGATCAGAAAAGCATTGGAGTATTTGATTCTGGCCTTGGTGGCCTCACCGTGCTCAGAGAAATACACCGCGTTCTGCCGCGCGAAAATCTCATCTATTTCGGCGACACGGCGCGCGTACCCTATGGCAACAAATCGAGCAGCACCATTATTCGTTACTCACGCGAGATCACGCGTTTTCTGCTGAAGCAAGACATCAAGGCAATCGTTGTCGCGTGTAATACTGCCTCTTCGTACGCGCTCGAAGCAATTCGTGAACTTACCGACATTCCCGTGCTGGGCGTAATCGACCCTGCTGTGCGGAGCCTCGCCTCTGAGGCTCCGCCGCAGGCAGTCGCCGGGCTCATCGCCACCAAGGGCACGATTGCGAGCGGGGCATACGACACCTCGCTCAGGCGCAACGGCGGTTCTCAACAACTCATAGGCCAACCCTGTCCCCTGCTCGTGCCACTCATTGAAGAAGGCTACGCCTCGAGCCAGGCGGCGGATCTTATCTTGCGCGACTACCTGCAACCGTTGGCAGACCGCGGCGTCGAATACCTGCTGCTTGGCTGCACACATTATCCGCTGATTGCCGCGAGCATTCGCAGGCTGTATCCTCATTTCAAGCTGATCGACAGTGCAGCTGAAACAGCCACAACATTACAGGGTCTGCTGACCAAAGCAAACCTTCTGGGTAACGCAGAAAAGCCCGTTATTGATCTGTTCGTGTCAGACATGACCGACAGCATGCGCAGCCTTAAAGATTTATTTTTTGCCGAAAAAGTTGATCGTTTTGAAGTTGCGCAGGTCGGCGACGACCATTAACTGAAACAATCTCGTGAAAGACCGATCGGGTCTACATTTCTTTGAGCAAATCACGCAGATCAAAATCAACGATGTCGGCCGCAGTCACGAGATCGCGCGCGTCGACAGCAGCTGTGAGCTGGCCCATGATGCTCACGAGTTTGTCGCCGGCATCTGATTTCGTCTGGTTGGCCTTGCGCATCAGCACCACTGCGTCGATAAGCGTCGATGAGACCGTCTCTAGCATTATCAGCGCGTCTTGTTCTTTGCCCTGAGTAAAGCGCGCGGCAATCTGGTCGAGATCTTGCTGCAACAATGGTAATTTTTCGCGAAAGAGTGCTATCTTGTCAGCCGCCTCTGCCGGCGATACCCTTGAGAATTCCGCATAACGAAGCCACAGCTTCAGTTGGTTCTGCAGCAGCGCGAGCGAGTTGATTTTTTCAACGAGATCGGGGTTGGTATTGAGGGCATTCAGCGCACCACCGATGCTTTCCGGATTTTCTGCCACGAGATAACGGCTGAGGGCGTCAAAAGATTCAGCGATGAACGCGCCGCCGTTCTTGAGGTCACGCTCTTCGCTTTCTGAGAGCGGCTTACCTTCTTGAATCGCCCGTGCAAGATGAAGGCCCGCCCGGTCTGTATAGTCGATCAATTCGCGCAGATTCGATTCGACGAGCTGCAACTGGTCGCCGAGCTGCAGGTTGATAACTTCGATTTCATCGGATGTCAGCTCAGCTTTTTCAGCGAATTCTGGCTTCGCGGCCACGCGGTAATCAATAATGAAAAGCCCCTGCGATTCTGCCCACGCCTGTAACTTATCGAGTATCTGCGCAAAGGGCAGCGACTCGCCGAGTTCGTAAGCCAGCTCTTCGCCGCTGCCGTCTTCTGATTGACTGATGAGAATGCGCATATTCTATTAACGTCTGATGCAGCGGCTTGCAAGAGAGAAAATGCACCCGGGCAGCGATGCAGGCATAAAAAAAGCCCGAACATCTTTTCAGAAGCTCAGGCTGCAGAGTGGTACGGCGAAGCTTTTAGACTTCATCAAATGGTGCATGAACTGCACCGCTTGATGAAGCGCCCAACCCCCCGTCAGGGAGGTTGGGCCGCGCCGGATTAACGGAGCAGCTGCAACACGCTTTGCGGACGTTGGTTCGCCTGTGCGAGCATTGCCGTACCAGCTTGTGTGAGAATCTGGTAACGTGTGTAGCTCGACATGGTTTCTGCCATATCTGTATCGCGAATGCGGCTTTCTGACGCCTGGATGTTCTCGTAAGCGTTCATGAGGCCTTTCGCTGCATGCTCGAGGCGGTTATAATACGCACCGAGGTCTGCACGCTGCTTGCTGATGATGCGCAGAGCTTCATCAGAAAGACCGATAACAGAGT